>Ga0268264_10000050_pt1 | contig 323697 bp, 291 predicted proteins | sample KBSSwiS32_FD_190357 | JGI IMG/M metagenome (GOLD analysis project Ga0268264, IMG submission 190357) | Switchgrass rhizosphere microbial communities from Kellogg Biological Station, Michigan, USA - KBS Switchgrass S3-2 (SPAdes) (version 2) | ecosystem: Host-associated > Plants > Roots >...
GATCACCAGGGAATGACGGGGGCACAGCCGGTCCCCGGGGAGAGCGCGCTATACGCTGTTAAAACCATCGCGTGGGGAATGCCGGATGTTTCCGGTGCCTCCGCTGTGAATACTGGTGTGCATACTTAACTACCCTATAGCGCACACCAGGCTGCGGGTGCATTGGGCACCCGGCATTCCCCGCGCCCTTGTTTGCAGAAGGGCGAAAGTCTTTGACAGAATCTCGGGCGCACCACGCCGCGGAGCGTAGAAGCATGTCTGTTATTGCGCGGGACGCCACCACACCCTCAACCGTCGTCGTCCGCCACCGGTCGCGCGAATACGCGCCCGATGACAGGCTCTAGCGGACGATCCAGTATTCCAGAGACGCCGGCGATCAAAAGGATAGGCCGCGGCGTACTGGGTCCCCCACCTGCGCGGGGGGACGACAGCAGGGGCGAGACGAGCTCGTGCCCGTGATTGCGAGATGCGCTTGCGACCAAGCAATCCCATCTTTCTATTTTGCCGCGCCATGGATTGCTTCGCGGATTCTCGCAATGACGCTGGCGGAGCTTCATCTTTGACAGTTTACAAGGGTGACGGCCGAAGCGCGCGAACGCGTGCGCAGACACCGCGGGCCGTCCATGCGACGCAACACGTGGGCACGGCGCAAGATGCGCCTTTGCACCACCCTGCGGCACTGATCGAAATGGCACAGCACTTCATGATCACCGGCAACGGCGTCTTCGCCTGGCGCGATTGTCTCCTTCCGCCGATGACAGCCGCGACGGGCTCAGGTCTGAATGCCGCGCTGAACCAGAAGGCGCTCGGCGCTGTCGTTCCAGACGTCCATCTTGACGATCTGTCCATCCTTGACGACGAACCGGTCGACATAGCGGTTGCCGTCGAACGGGGTGCCGTCGAGCCATTCGCCATAGAGCGTGCCGATGCTGTAGACGACGGTCTCGCCGGCGCCCGGACACACGTCGAAGCGATCCATCTTCTTCTTGACCCAGCGGTAGCGCCGCGCGTTGAAACCGGCCGGCCCCCGCGGATGATCGAACTCGCGTCCGCCCGTGAAGGTGATCACCGTGCCCGGCTTCATGAACACCGCCGCCGCATCCGGATCGGGAATCATCGAGGCGGTGAGATAGGCTTTGACGATCTCGGCATCCGACAAGGGACGGATATCGGGTTTCACGGTCACGGACATGGTGGCGCTTCTCCTCACCCGCGGCCATCCTACAATTCGGACAGCATATTGCATGCAACTATTTTGGACAAATTGCACACCCTCTGTACACAATCCGGAGTTGCCAACGAATGACGCTTCCGCCGACCCTGCAACTCCTTCATTCTGCCACGCCATGAGCGCGCGCAACCCCTTCGACCAGGTCTTCCGCAACGCCGTGACGCGGTCCTCGCCTGCGCCAGTCGACATCGGCGTATCAGGTGGCCGCATCGCCGCCGTCGCGCCGCGTCTCGCCTGCGATGCGGCCGAGACCGATCTCGGCGGCAGGCTGGTGCTTCCTGGTTTTGTCGACACCCATATCCATCTCGACAAGGCCTGCCTGCTCGGCCGCTGCGGGCATGTCCAGGGCAGCCTCAAGGACGCCATTGCCGCCGTCGCCACGATGAAGCGCGACTTCACCGTCGCGGACGTTTACGCGCGCGGAGCCAAGGTGATCGAACGCGCGATCAGTCATGGCACCACGCGGATGCGGACCCATGTCGAGATCGATCCGCGCATCGGATTGCGTAGCTTCGAGGCCATCAAGGCGCTGCAGCGCGACTATGCCTGGGCGATCGACCTGTCGCTCTGTGTGTTCCCGCAGGAGGGGCTGACCAACGATCCCGGCGCCGACGAGCTTCTGGTCGAAGCGCTGCGCGACGGCGCCGAAGTGATCGGCGGCTGCCCCTATACCGATACCGATCCGCACGCGCAGATCAACCGGATCTTCGACCTAGCCCAAAACTACGATCTCGATGTCGATTTTCATCTCGACTTCGATCTCGATCCGTCGTGGTCGCATATGGAAGAAGTCTGCCGGCAGACCGACCAGCGCAATTATCACGGCCGGGTCGCGATCGGCCACGCCACCAAATTGTCGGCACTGCCGCCGGAGCGGCTGAGAGAAGCGACCGCTCGCCTGGCGCAGGCCGGCGTCGCCGTCACGGTGCTTCCGGCGACCGATCTCTATCTGATGGGTCGCGACGCCACGCACAACGCGCCACGCGGCCTCACCCTGGCGCACAAACTGGTCGAAGCCGGCGTGCTGTGTTCGGTCGCCACCAACAACGTGCTCAATCCGTTCACGCCGTTCGGCGACGCGTCGCTGCTGCGGATGGCCAATTTCTACGCCAATGTCGCACAGGCCGGCGTCAGTGAGTTCGAGACCTGCCTGGACCTCGTGACCGAGCTTCCGGCGCGGCTGATGAACCTCACCGATTACGGTATCGTCGTCGGCAATCCCGCCGACCTCGTGGTGCTCGACACCGACAGCGGCCAAAACGCGATCGCCGAGCTGCCCGACGTGCTCGCCGGATTCAAGCGCGGACGGCAGGTGTTCGAGCGGCGCCCGCCGGTCCTGTTCAAGCCCACGTAGTTAATGGAAATCCCGGAATTGCCCGGCTCGAATCGCCGTTGTGCTCGGTGCGAATTGGATTATAGTCATGACTTCGGCACTCGCCGTCAGGAAGTCAATCGTTGGTGACGGGCCCGTCTGTTCAGGCGGGCCGTCGCCGTTTCAGGGTCCGTAGCTTTCAGGGTTGATAACTTTTAGGGTCCATGGCGATGACGCGCTCTGACCGGCCTGACCATATTCGGATTACGTCGCACCCGGCGCCGGGGGCCAAGCTCGCTTTCCCGATCCGCTGGGGCGCCGCCAACGCGCGCGAGCGCGGACCGATCATCGGGACGGTGTCGCGCCCACGGGACCGCAACGTCATCGGCACCCACGGCGGCTCCTATTCGGTCTATCGCGCACTCGCGGTGTCGTCAGGCGCGCTCGATCCGATCCGGCGTCCCGATCTCACCAACACCCATCCCGCCGCAACGGTCGGGCCGTTTCCGCAATGGACCGATCCGCGGCGCATCGTCTCGCTGGACCCGTGGGGACATCTCGCCGCCGACAATTTCGCGGCCGAGATCGCCGCCGGCATCGATATCCGTCCGAGCATAGCCATCACCCGCGCACGGCTGGATCTGCCCGAACTGCAGGCGGCAATCGCGGCCGGGCGGCTGACCCATGATGGCGAGGTCGTGCACGGCAATGGCAGCATCTCCGTGGTCAAGATCGCGATCGACCCGGTCTGGTATCTGCCGGGCCTTGCCGAGCGGTTCGCGACCACCGAGAACAATCTGCGCCGGCAATTGTTCGAACAGACCGCGGGCATGTTTCCCGAACTGGTGACACGGCCCGACCTGCAAGTGTTCCTGCCGCCGATCGGCGGCACCACGGCCTATCTGTTCGGCGATGTGACCAAGCTGCCGGACCACAGCACGCGGATCACCTGCCGCGTGCATGACGAGTGCAACGGCTCTGATGTGTTCGGTTCCGACATCTGCACCTGCCGCCCCTATCTGCTCCATGGCATCGAGGAATGCGCGCGCGCCGGACAGACCGGTGGCCTCGGCATCATCATCTACAATCGCAAGGAAGGCCGCGCGCTCGGCGAGGTCACCAAGTTCCTGGTCTACAACGCGCGCAAGCGCCAGGAAGGCGGCGATGCCGCCGCACAGTATTTCGAGCGCACCGAATGTGTCGCCGGGGTCCAGGACGCCCGCTTCCAGCAGGTGATGCCGGATGTGCTGCACTGGCTCGGCCTGAAGCGCCTCGACCGCTTCATTTCCATGAGCGACATGAAGCACGATGCGCTGACCAGCCAGGGCATCGAGATCGTCGAACGCGTGCCGATCCCCGACGATTTGGTGCCCGCCGACGCCCATGTCGAAATCGCGGCCAAGAAGGCCGCAGGTTACTACACGCCCGAGCCGCTGCAAACCCCGACCAACACGGTCGGCCGTTCGCTCGAGAAGTATTGAGAACCCGGCCGTGTCGCTTGCGAATCCGGAGACGTCGGCCGCCCTGTCATTGTTGAGCGCAAAGGCGGTGCGCGAGCGCGCGCATCGCATGCTCGTGATCGGCCTCGAGGACAGGCTTCCGAACTTCCGCATCCACCTCGATCGCCTGGACGACACGGTCGACCTGGTGCTGAAGGTGACGCGCGCGGCGTATCCTTCTGATGTGATCCCCTTCCATTCGCGCTGGCGCCACTTCGTCATGAATGGCTGCGATCGCTGGGCTGATATGGCCAAGCGGCACAGCTGGCGCGATCGCGCGGCGCGGGCGCGGTCCGAATTCGATCTGGCCATCGTCAGCGTATTTCTCGACGCAGGCGCCGGCCCGGCCTGGCGCTACCGCGATCCCACCACCGGATCGGCCGTCGGCCGTTCGGAGGGATTGGCGCTCGCCAGCCTCGCCATGTTCGCCGATGGCATGTTCTCCGCTGATCCGCATCAGCCGCTGCGCGTCGATGCCGACATTCTTGCAACGATTTCCGTAGCCGACCTCGCGCGAGGCCTGCAGGTCTCCGACGCCAATCCGCTGGTCGGCCTCGACGGTCGCGTCGATCTGTTGCACCGGCTGGGCCGACTCGTCGCCTCGAAGCCCGACGTCTTCGGTCGCAGCGATCTGCCGCGGCCCGGCGGGCTGTTCGATCGCCTCGCGATGCAGGCCGACGATCCGGGACGGCTACCCGCACCAACGATCCTGAGCGAACTGTTGCAACAGCTGGGGCCGATCTGGCCATCGCGGCTGACGCTCGGCGGGATTGCGCTCGGTGACTGCTGGGCACATCCCATGCTGGCGACCGAGGACGCGACCAGCGGGCTGATGCCGCTGCACAAGCTGTCGCAGTGGCTGGCCTATTCCCTGATCGAGCCGCTGCAGACCGCCGGCGTCAGCGTCACCGATATCGATGGTCTCACCGGCCTCGCCGAATATCGCAATGGCGGCCTGTTCGTCGACATGGGCGTGCTGGCGTTTCGCGAGTCCGGCGCGGCCGAACTGGAGCACGAGGTCGGATCGGCGCTGGTGGTGGAATGGCGTGCGCTGACGGTGGCCCTGCTTGATCGCCTCGCCGATCGCGTGCGGCACCGGCTTGGCGTCGATGCGACCGCGCTGCCGCTGGCGAAAATTCTCGAGGGCGGCACCTGGGCCGCGGGCCGGCTGCTGGCGCGCGAACGCCGCGCGGACGCCTCACCGCCGGTGAAGGTGATCAGCGATGGCACTGTGTTCTAGATCCGAACACGGGCGTCGGCGAAGTCGCGATCCCTCGATCTGATCCGACAAAATTCGGATGACGTGTGATCTATGTTACTTGTACGTTCTAAATTTATACAATACACGTTGAGCGTGATCGCCCACCCGGCTGGGAGAGACGTTTGTGACGAGCTCGTGCGCAGCCGCGATAACGACTGACGATCGCTACGGAAGCGGAGACGCGTCGTGATCGACCAGGCGATGCTGCTGCTCCGCAACACCCTGAACGCCCACCTCACTCTCGCGGTGCCCGGGCAGGATGCGTCCGCCGAAGACGCGGTGGTTTTTCTCGATGGCGACAAGACCGATCCGATTTCATTCAAGATCGGCGCCGTCACGATGCTTCTGATCAACGTCGAACAGGAACCGGTGCTCCGCGCGGCCAATCCCTATCAACGCACGGGGCCCGATGGCACGCCGTACCAGTCTCGACCCGATATCCGATTGAACCTGCGCGTGCTGTTCGTGGCGCGTTTCAAGCAATACGAACAGGCCCTCGCGAGGCTGTCGCAGATCCTGTCATTTTTCCAATCGACCCCGGTGCTCGACGCGCACTCGGCGCCGAGCCTGCCAGCCGCGATTCCGCAATTGACCATGGAGCTCGTAACACAGCCGCTGAATGAGCAGAACGATCTCTGGAACGCGCTGCGCGCGACCTTCCAGCCTTCGCTGCTGTACCGGGTGCGCATGCTGGTGTTCGAAGATCGGCAAGTCGATGTCATCGGGCCGGTCACCGGCGCCGCCGAACGAAAGTTGCTCCATGCCAGCAGCACCGCTACTTGACCTTCGCGTCACGCACCCGTTCTACACCGACTTGCGGTGCGGCGACCTCATGATCGAGCCCTCCGCCGCGACGGAGGTGCTGATGCGCCGCCTGCGGCTCACCTGCAAGGCTTTCCCGGATCACATCAGCCTCTACGCCGAACTCACTCCGAACGGCGGCGCGTTCGCCGCCGCCGCGGCCCCGGTGTCGCTCGACTTCATGCTGCGTCCGCGCGGAATCGAGTTCACACTGATCACCGATCTCTCCGGCGTCGCCGCGCAATCGGCGCCCGTGTTCACCAACACCGGCGTCACGCCCGCCGATCCCCTCAACCTCCGTCTCACGACGCGAACCGTGCGGGCGACGGACACATTGACGGTGGGCACACCGTCGAGCAGCGAAACCTTCGTGCTCGCCGGTACGCCGCTGGTCGGCACGAGCGCGGCGGACATCACCGTCACCGGCGCAGGCGCGGTGGGCAATATCACCGCCGACCTGCGCCGCATCACGGTCAACACCGCGGGCCTCGCGGCCGGCGCCACATTCAAGGTCTCCTATCCGGTTCGCCCAGCCAGGCCGAACGGCGCGGTGGCCGAGGTATCGCTCGCACTCGACGCCGCACTGCTGGCCCCCGCGGCGTCGCCGCGCGCCTTCGTGGTGCCATTCACCGCCGCCGCGGCACCATGGGCATACTACGTCCTCACCGATTCGCCGGCGGACATGTCGACGCTGCGCATCGTCGACGCCACGCCCGGCAACGGGCCGCGCCGAGTCGCATTCTCGGACTCCGGCCGCGTCGAACTGACGAAGACCCCGGACAGTTCTGATGCGGTGGCGCAGGACCTGATCCGTCGCTATCCCGGCCGGCGGCTCCTGCGGCTGGTGTCGGATGCGGCCGTCGCGGCGCGCGAGATTCCGCTGGCGCAGCTCGAATTGCATCTCGCCGACGCGCGGCTGATCGCCAGCCTGCCCAATCCGCGACCCGACAGTTTCGTCTCACTCCGTACCGCGCCGTCCCCGGCTCCGGCGCGGATTGTTCACTACAGCGTACTCAACCTGCTCTCGAACTGACTCCAACGCCGACACCCATGACGAACCAGCCTGAAGGTGGAGAGACATGACGATATACAAAACTCCGGGCGTCTATGTGGAAGAGATCTCCACGCTGCCGCCATCCGTCGCAGAAGTGTCCACCGCCATCCCCGCCTTTTTCGGATACACCGAGAAGGGACCGGCGATTGCGAGGATCAGCACGTTCCTGGATTACATCGCCGCGTTCGGTGGAGCCAAGCCGACGGCGTTCGCCGCCACCACCGCAACCGACCCTGCCACCGGCCTGCCGGCCGTGACCACGATCGACCCGGTGCCGCAGAACGCGTCGCTTCCAGACCGGCTATTGTATTATGCGGTCAACCACTATTTCGCCAACGGCGGCGGACCCTGCTACATCCTGTCGCTCGGTCCCTACTCGCAGCCGGTGGCCAAGGCCGACTTCCTCGCGGCGCTCAACCTGCTGGCGCTGGAAGACGAGCCGACGCTGATCGTGCTGACCGATGCGGTGCTGCTGGCAAGCGCCGATTATTTCGAGGTCGCGCAGGCGGCGCTGTCACAATGCGGACGGTTGCAGGACCGGTTCACGATCCTGGATGTTCCCAATGGCGACGTCGCCGCGTTTCGTAATGGCATCGGAACGGACCGCCTGTCATATGCCGCCGCCTATCACCCCTATCTGCGCACATCGTTGAATTTCACCGTCGATGAGACCGGCATTCAGGTCAAGATATCAGACGCAGCGGTCCCGCAGACGGTGAAGGAAGCTGCATTCCCCACCGGCGCCGCGAACGGGATGGTCGTGTCCTTCTCCGGGACCGATGCCATGACCCCGAAGGTGCAGGTTCTGGCGGGGGTGGCGGCGACGGCTATCGACTTCGCCATCACCGCCGGCAAGCCGACGCTGGCGATCAACAATATCGCGGGAGGCAAGACCGCCAAGCAGGTGGTGGACCAATGGACCATCTGGAAAACCACCAACGCCGCGCAAGGGTTCGACCTGCGCCTGACCGGCGACGGGTCGGCCGCAGTTCAACCGACTCCGGCCGGCGACGGCGCCGACCTCGTCAAGGTGGGCGGCGGCGCGCCCCCGCCGAACACGCTCGCGGCGCTGCGGCTGACCGACACCGCGCGCTACAATCAGGTCAAGGACGCCCTGACCCGCAAGCGGGTCACGTTGCCGCCCAGTGCCACGATCGCCGGCATCTACGCGCGGGTCGACCGCGACCGCGGCGTGTGGAAGGCTCCGGCCAACGTCAGCGTGATGGCCGTGGTCAGCGCCGACAAGAAAATGACGGATGCCGATCAGGAAGGGCTCAATGTCGATCCCACCGCCGGCAAGTCGATCAACGCCATTCGCGACTTCACCGGCAAGGGCACCCTCGTCTGGGGCGCACGCACACTGGCCGGCAACGACAATGAATGGCGCTATGTGCCGGTCCGCCGGCTGTTCATCTCGATCGAGGAGAACACGCGCAAGGCCAGCGCCTTCGCGGTGTTCGAGCCGAACGACGCCACGACCTGGCTGAAGGTCCGCGGCATGATCGAGAGTTACCTGTATTCGCTGTGGGAACGCGGCGCGCTGGCCGGCTCGACGCCGGAAGCCGCCTACTACGTCCATGTCGGACTGGGCAAGACCATGACGGCGCAGGACGTGCTGGAAGGGCGGCTGATCGTCGAGATCGGCGTCGCAGCGGTACGACCGGCGGAATTCGTCGTGTTGCGTTTCATGCACAAGCTGCAGCAGGCCTGAACCCATAACCCGAATTCGAGGAGCGCTCCATGGCCGTCAGTGCCAATGAAATCAAGGCAACCTATCCGTTGCCGGTCTACAATTTCCGTGTCGAGATCGGCGCCGACGCCGTGGCGTTTTCCGACGTCTCGGGCCTGTCGATCCACTACGACGTCACGACGTACAAGGAAAGCTTGACGGGTGGCGGATCGCCCGGCCCGCGCATCGTCCACATGCCGGCGCAGCCGCAACCGGTGAACGTGACGCTGAAGAAGGGCGTCGCGCGTGTCAGCAGCGCCGCGGCGCTGTATGGCTGGATCAAGACCGTCGCGCTGAACCAGGTCGAGAAGAAGGACGTGGTGGTGCGGCTCTGCGACGAGCAGGGCAAGCCGATCATCAGCTGGAAGATCGTCAACGCCTTCCCGACCAAGCTCGACGCCCCGAGTTTCGACGCCAAATCGAACGAGGTGGCGGTCGAATCCATGGAACTGCGCGCCGACGCGATCACGATCACCGAGGCATGAGCCGCAGATGACCGACAGCACGGCCACGCAGAAGGCGTTCTATCCGCTCCCGGCCTATAATTTCCGGGTGACGGTGGATGCCGTGTCGGCCAGCTTCACCGAGGTCACCGGTCTCGCCATCGAATACGAAACGGTGGCATACCGGCACGGCTTCAGCCGCTGGCAGGGCGAGCGCGTGACCCGTGTTCCCAAGATGGGCCATTCCACCGTGACGCTGAAGAAAGGCACCACGGCCAGCGACACCTTCCTGACCGACTGGCTGACCGCCGATCCGCCCGAGGCGCGGGCGATGGCGATCAGCCTGTGCGATGAGGCCGGCGCGCCTGTCGTGGTCTGGCATATCAAGGAGGCGATCCCGGTGAAGCTCAACGCGCCGAGCTTCGAGGTCACCGGCAATCAGGTCGCCATCGAGACCCTGGAGCTGCTGGTCAGCTCCATTTCCGTCGAGCACGTCTGACCATGCCCGTCAGTGACATTCCGCTCAGCTTTCGCTTCGGCGTCTTCTTCTTTGTCGGAGGATTGATTCCCAATCCGATCGACATCCGTTTCCAGAAGGTCTCCGGGCTCGGCGCCACGGTGTCGCTCAAAACGCACATGGAGGGCGGCCAGAACCTTTACGCGCACCGCTTCCCGGATTCGATCGGTTACCAGAATCTGGTGCTCGAACGCAGCGCGGAGCTGATCTCGCCGCTCGATATCGAGTTCAACATCGCACTGTCGCTGTTCAAGTTCGCGGCCTCCAACGTGCTGGTGACCTTGTTCGACGACAGCGGCATACCGACGGCGGGCTGGATGTTCCTGAAGACCTTCCCGGTGCGCTGGTCGACCTCGGACCTCGACGCCGGTCGCAACGGCATCGTCATCGACACCATGGAACTGGCCTACACCCGCATGCAGATACTGAGGCTCTGAACCATGCCGGTCGAAATCCGAGAACTGATCATTCGCGCCGTGGTCGATGCCCGGCAGCCCGACGCTGCGACCAACGCTCCGGCGACGGAGAGCGAAAGGGAGGTGCTGATCCAGGCCTGTGTCAATGAGACGCTTCGCGTTCTGCGCCGCCAGAAGGAGCGCTGAAGATGGGTTTCCCCGACCTGTTCAAGCTGGAAAAACTGAAAATCTCCGCGTTCACGGACGTCGCTCGGTCGAAGTCGAAGGAGGTTCCGGATTCTCCGTTCGAGGCCATGTTCAATCCGCAAACTCTGACCCAGACCTACAGCATTCGGTTCGATCCCGGCAAAGGCCACGGCGGCACCGAGCAATCGGCGACCTTCGTGCGGACCAACCCCGCTAGTCTCAGCCTGAAGCTGCTGCTCGACGGCACCGGCGTCGACGAGATGGGACTGGTCAACCTGTTCTCGAAAACCGTCACGGTGCAGGACCGGATCGATAACTTCCTCGCCATTGCCTATCACGCACAGAGCGATACGCATGAGCCGAGCTTTCTGCGGGTCAACTGGGGCGCGATCGATTTCCCATGCCGGCTGACCAGCGTGGCCATCAACTACACGAGCTTCGATCGCGACGGGTCCGCGCTGCGTGCCGAGCTGGATATCACGCTGACGTCGGACGAGGATATCGCGAAACAGAAAGCCAAGGCCGGAATGACCTCTCCCGATGTCTCGCACGCCCGCCTGGTGCACGGCGGCGATACGTTGCCGATGATGACGCAGGCGGTCTACGGCTCCACGGCGCCGATGCTTCGGGTCGCACGGACCAACGGGCTCGACCATATCCGCGGATTGGCGCCCGGACAGACCCTGATTTTTCCGCCGCTGGCACGCTAGGAGCGCGTCGTGGCAGACCGGTTCGTCATCTCCACCATCCTGATCGACGAAGAGGCCCTGGGCCCGTCCTTCACGCTGCTGGGTGTGGACGTCACGCGCGCCGTCAATCGCATTCCGGTCGCCATGATTTTCGTCCAGGCGCCCGGGCCGGTGCTGGGCGAAACGCCGCTGATGGCGGGAGGGCCTTTCACGCCGGCGGCTGAGGTCGAGATCAAGATGCGCGCCGAGAGCGGCGATGACGTCAGCATCTTCAAGGGCGTGGTCACCGGACTTGCGGTGCACACCCGCGATGGCGTGCCGACGCTGGAGGTCACCGTCAAGGACAAGGCGATCCGCCTGGCCGGCGCCCGGCACAGCAAGATCTGGGCGGATACCGCCGACTCCGAGGCGATCCAAGGGCTTGTCGAGGCGGCGACCCTGACCTTCGGCGACCCTCCCGATACCGAGCCCGTTCACAAGGCACTGGTGCAGTACGAAGCCACCGATTGGGATTTCATCCTGTCGCGCGCCGACGCGCTCAGCCTCGTCGTGGTGGTTCATGACGGCACTGTAACGTTGAAGAAAATGGATCCCGGCGCCGCGGCCGCGCGCACCTTCTCGCTCGGTCTCGATGCCATTACCGACATCCATTTCGAGCTCGATGCGATCGCCCAGACCGCCAGTCTCTCGGGCCTGGTGTGGGATCCGGAGCAGCTCGCCGCTGCAGAGCCGGCCGCTGCCGATGTGCTCGACCTGCCGCAGGGCAAGATCGCCGGCGACACCGTCGGCGAGGCGCTCGGCATCGGTCCGGTCCACGTCACCCATATGGTGCCGCTGCCGGCCGCCGAGGCCAAGGCCTGGGCCTCCTCGCGCATGGCGCGGGCGCGGCTGGCTCTGATCCGCGGTCGCATTTCGGTGCCGGGACTTCCCGACGTGCAGCCGATGGAGGTCGCCAAACTGGAGAGCTTCGGCGACCGCTTCAGCGGCAGCGCGCTGATCACAGGCGTGCGTCATCGGCTGGATTCCCAGGGCTATTCGACCGATCTGGAGTTCGGACTGTCGCCGGACCCGGTGGGCCGCCTGCCCGAGATCGCCCCGATGGCCGCGGCCGGGCTGGTGCCGCCGATCTCCGATCTGCAACTCGGCGTGGTGCAGGACGGCGACCCCGACGACGAGGGCCGCATCCAGCTGACGGTGCCCGCGATCCAAACCGATCAGCCCGGAGTGTTGTGGGCGCGTGTCGCCAGCCCGGATGCCGGCGACCAGCGCGGCATCTGCTTCATGCCGGAAGCAGGCGACGAGGTGCTGGTGGGATTCCTGGCCGGCGACCCGCGCTATCCGGTCGTGATCGGACGACTGCATGGCAGCAAGAACGCGCTGCCCGACGACTTCAAGGACCGCAAGAAAAAGGGAATCGTCACCAGGCAGAAGGCACGCTTGGTGTTTTCCGAGGCCGACAAGCCCTCGATCACCATCAGCACGCCGGGCGGCCGCACTGTGGTGCTGGACGACGACGGCGCCACCATCACCATCTCGGACAAGAACAACAACACCATCATCCTCGACGCCAAGGGCATCTCCATCGACTCCGGGAATGACCTCATCCTCAAGGCCAAGGGCGCGGTGAAAATCACCGGCAGCACCATCGACCTGAACTGACCTCAAGCAGCTGGACAAGGAATGACGATGCACGACGCCGCGGAAACCCAGCACCAGACCGTCCGGGTCCAGACATGAACGGCGACGCCACCTATCTCGGACGCGGCTGGGCGTTTCCACCGGAGTTCGGTCCGGGAGGCGCCGAGGTCGCCATGGTGGCCGGAGAGCAGGACATCGCCCAGAGCCTGATCATCCTGTTCGGTACCGCGCTGGGCGAGCGCGTGATGCGGCAGGACTATGGTTGCGACCTGTCGCGCTATCTGTTCGAGGAGGTCGACCTGTCGCTGCTGACCTCGATCCGTGGCGCGGTGAGCGATGCGATCCTGTATCACGAACCCCGCATTCGCCTGGACGGAGTGGACGTCGAAGCGGCTGACGTGCCGGGCCAGATCACGATTGGCGTGCGCTACACGGTGCGCGCCAACAACACGCGTTTCAATCTCGTCTACCCCTTCTACCTGAACGAAGCGGAGGGTCGGCGACCATGAGCGATGTGATCCTGATCGACGGCGACCTGGCGATGTTCCAGCCGAGCTTCGGCGCCGCGACGGTGGTCGTTCAGCCGGGGCGGATCAAAGCCAGCGGACCGGCGCGGGTGACCGGCAAAGCGGCCTGCGTGGCCGGAGACGAAAGCAGCGTTTCGGTTCCGGGCTGCACCTATATCGCAGGACAATATTCGATCCCCGGAACGGGCACGCTTGAGATCGCCGCGCTCGCCGGCAACCAGCAGGCCCAGACCACGGGCACCGGCGGCAAGAAACTCCTGCTCAAGGGATCGACCTTCACGGCGCGATTCTCGGTGATGGCACCAGCCATGCAACCGCCACCCGGCCCCGGGTCGCCGATTCCCGACCCGACCCCGAGCTACTCCGGCAGTGGCAGCTTTGTCGCCGTCGACGCCACCGTGAAAGCGAGTTGAATCGTGGCAGCGCCCCCCACCGAGCTCCCGACGCCACGCCGTGACGGCACCAGCCAGGCCGCGCGACTGAGCCCGGCGCTTGATCCCACGACGATCGGGTTAGACGAACGAACCAGCGCAGACCTGCTGGCATTCGCCAGGAAACATGCCGAGAAGCTCATCTATTACGGCGCCGACAACGAGCCGAACGGTGACTGGTCGGGCTTCTTTACGAGCGATCTGACCGACGATCAGATCCTCGACTTTCTCGACAATCCGAAGCCGGACGCCGATGCGCGTTTGCGTCGACCGCATTTCGTGTTGTTCCTGACGCTGCTGCGGCTGCTCGCCACCGCGCGGGACGCGTTCAACGGGCTGAGCCGCCGCCACCTCGACTATTATTTCCGGGAGGTGCTTCGGCTGGCCCCGCAGCGACCCGAACCGGATCGTGCTTTCGTCTTGTTCGACCTCGGCGCCCGCACTGATGCGGTGCGGATTCCCGCCGGCACCCGATTGGCTGCCGGTCGCAACGCGGCGAAGCGGGAGCGATTCTATCGCACCGAAACCGACCTGATCGCCAACCGCGCGCGGGTTGCCGCACTGGCATCGATATTCGCCGACAAGCGCATCATCGACCTGGCGGACGCGCGGACCGCGCCGGTCGGAACCAAGGAAGAGAATTTCCTCGCCATGCTGGCGCTGGCGCTCGGCGAACCCGGGCCAGGCGGACCGCTGCCACTTTATGTCGGACCGCCAGTGAATGCGAAACTGGACTCGCTGGCGAAACTGGATTCACTGGCGTCGCTGGTGGAGTTCTCATTCAAGACCCTGTTCCTGCGCCAGTTCGAGCTGCGGCAGCTCGTCGACCGCAAGCATGCGCGCGACACTGCCGATGGCGACTGGGCCAAGATCAACGGCATCCTGCAGGCGGCAGGCCGCAAGCGACGCAACGATCCCAACTTCATCTTCAAGCCCGCCAACCCGCGCGATTTCAATGCCAATCTGGTGGCGGCGCTGAACGGCGCACCCGATCTGTCCGGCCTGCCGGAAATCGCCACGGTCGACGATCTCTACGTGCAGAGGTACCGGCAGGACGTCCAGGACGCCATCGTCAAGAAGCTGTTCATGGACGTCGGCACGTTCGTCGCGATGATGGATCTCAAGCGCGCCTCCGATGCCGACTGGCGCGTGATCAACTCGCTGCTGGAACATGCGGGCCGCCTCAAGCGCAAGGACGACAAGTTCAGTTTCGCGCCGGCCGATCCGACCAACTTCACGGGCAACATGGCGGCCGCGATCGGGCCGGTCGATTTCGCACCGACCGGCACCACCACGATCGACGCTTACGCCGCGGCGATCGTGACGCTCGAGCGCTACATGTTCATGTCGGCCGACACCTTCGCCGCCATGATCCGGACCGCGGATAAGCCGAACGATCAGGTCGAGGAGCGCACCTGGCAGGACATCTACAGCACCTTGCGCGAGGCGCGGCGACAGAAGGTGTTCGCGGCGCGGCGCGATGTGTTGCGCAAGACGCGGGAGGCGATGGCCGATCCGGCGGCCGGGCTACGCGCGATGCTGGTCCTGGTCTCCGGCGAGACCACCGGCGCCGGATCCGATGTCCTGCTCGCGGGTTTAGGCGATGTCATGCCGCCGGCCGAATTCGCTTTGCTGGGAGACATGGCGAAGGCGCCGGCAGCGGTCACGCCGGCGCAATGGATCCAGTCCTACGACATTCTGGAGCGAGCCTGGCGCAAGCGCACGCAGATGCCAGATCCGCTGCCGCGACGCGAGGACTGGCTCAATCTCTATGCCTATGCCGACGCCACCACGGTGCGTCCGACGATCGGCGAGACGCCGCGCTGGAAGACGTTCGGCGCCGCACCGGAGACGCAGGCGGCGGACCAGCCGCCGCCCGACATCATTGGGCTGGCGATCGGCTCGCCATTGTTCGCGCTCAGCTCCGGCGGACGCCAGATCACGATCAGCTTCGGCTTCATCAATGATGGACGAGGAGCCCTGCTGACACCCAACGAGACGGCGTTCTCGGTTCAGGTCAGCAGCGAAAAAGGCTGGATCACACCAGCCAGTGTCGAGATCATCGATGGCGCCGCCGCCGATTACACCAAGCTCGATGACATCGCCGCGATCCCGGCCGGGACGAGCCTGCTTGGACTGCGGGTGCGGCTCACGATGCCGGCAAACGCGCCGGCGATAGCGCCGCTGCCGTCCGAACAGCGGCTCGCCGACTGCCCGTGGCCGCTGCTGCGTATCACGCTCAAGCCGATCTGGGATCAAGCGCGCGAGCGCTTCGTCATCCGCTATGATCGCTTCCGCACGCTGAGGCTGGCCCGGCTGCATCTGCGCGCGGCGACCGGCTCCTATGAGGAATCGGCCCCCAGCGGAGATCCGATCTCTCCGCTGCTGCTGGAGAACGACACCGGCCCGCTCAACGGCAAGCGCCCGTTCGAGCCGTTCGGCGCCCAACCAGCCGCCGGCGCCATGCTGTGGATCGGACATCCCGACCTGCTGCGGAAGCGGTTGCGCCTGCTGCGACTGCGGCTGGACTGGATGGGCGGCACGGCCGACCTGAACGGCCTCTACGCCGCCTATGGGCTGGCCAACAATGGGGTCTTCTCCGCCAAGGTCAGCCTGGTCCAGGGCACCGCGGTGACGCCCCTCGGCAATCCCGATACCGCGCCGCTGTTCACCTTGACCAATCAGAAGCAGGACGCGACCAAACAGCGGCTCATCGACATCGCCGTCACCGACAGCCTAGCGCCCTACACCGTGCCGGTCCCGGACCCGCCTCCGCTGGTGCGCGACATGCCGCGCGCGTTGCGGCTGGAACTGTCACCGATCGGGTTCGGCCATCAGGTGTATCCCGGGCTCGTCACGGCCAACGCCATCAAACTCGCCGCCGATTCCGCCAACGTGCAGGTCACGCACGTAGCGCTCGATCCGACCAAATATGCCGTCGGCCAGCCCTACACACCGAAGCTGAAATCGCTCGCGCTCGAATTCGTCGCCGGACACGAGCTGCGGATGGAAGCCTACCAGCCGGGCCCGGCCACCGACATGGTGTTTCACGTCCATCCGTTCGGAGTGGCGGAAGTCCAGGCGGCGACCGACGGGGTCGCGTTCCTGCCGGACTACGGCAATCAGGGAGAGTTGCTGATCGGCCTTGCCGGCCGGCAGCCGCCGCAAACCGTCTCGCTGCTGTTTCAGTTGGCGGATGGCAGCGCCAACCCGGATGCCGAAGGCCAGCCCGTGACGTGGAGCGTGCTCGACGCCACCGGATGGGTCACGCTGCCGGGCGAGGCGATCCTTCACGACGGGACGCGGGGGCTGATCAACTCCGGCATTGCAAGCTTCGCCTTGCCGCCTGCGGCCCCCGATCGGCGTCTGCCCACCGGCTTCTACTGGCTGCGCGCCGCCGTGCCGACCGGCGCCGCGGGCGTGTGCGACACGGTCGCCATCCATGCCCAGGCAGTGACGGCGGTTCACGACCTCGCGGCCGGCATCGCACCCGACCCGATGCCGCTGCCGGCGCTGACCATCAAGGCACTGGTGACACCGATCCCGGGCGTGGCGGCGATCCGCCAGCCCTATAGCTCGTTCGGCGGCCGGCAGGCGGAACGTGACGATAGCTTCTACACGGCGGCAAGCGAGCGACTGCGGCACAAGCAGCGCGCCGTCACCTCATGGGACTACGAGCGGCTGGTGCTGCGGCGCTTTCCCGAGGTCTACAAGGCCAAATGCCTGTCCGCGAGCCTGGCCGATGCGCCCGACAGCACGCGCGACAGCGACAATCTTGGCCTGGTCCGGCTGATCGTGGTCCCCGACATCCGCGGCAAGAGCCTGTTCGATCCGTTCACGCCGAAGGCCTCCGCGGCTCTGCTGGCCGACATCGCCGACTACCTGAGGCCGCTGTTGCCGGGTTCGGCCCGCCTGGAGGTCGACAACGCCAGATACGTCCCGGTCCGCATCCGGGTCGGCGTGCGTTTTTCCGATCCGAACAATCCGGTGTTCTACAAGCAGAAGCTCAATGACGAGCTCAATCGCTATCTGTCGCCCTGGGCCTATGACGAAGGCGCCGACATCGTGATCGGGCGGCGGATCTATGCCGGCAGCATCATCAACTTCATCGATCAGCGGCCCTATGTCGATTACGTCGCCGGGATCAAGCTGTTCTCCAGCGAAGACGGAACGAACTTCGCGCCGGCGACCCCCGACCCCGACGAGGGCGACAGCATTGGATCGAAACGGCCCGATGCCGTGCTGGTGGCGGCGCGGCAGCACCAGATCGACCTCATCGTCGACGACATTTACGCCGCGGACCAGTTCAAGGGCATCAACTACATGAAGATCGAGCTCGATTTCGTGGTCGGATAGGGCGTGCAGGGAAGATGCAACAGGTGAGGTCAGCATGAATATCGACGACAAGAAATCTCGCGCGGTGCTCAAATCGTACTTCGTCAAGAACGCGATCCCGACCGAGCAGCAGTTCGCCCAGGTGATGGACAGCATGGTGAACCAGCGCGACGACGGGTTGGTGAAAGTCGCCGGCGATCCCCTGTCGATCGAGGCCGCCGGCGACGACACCAGCTTCAAGAAGGCGCTGAACTTCTACAACCGCCTGTCGGACAACGACCCGGCCTGGACGTTGTCGTTGCGGCCGCGGGCCAACAAGGCCGATCCGCAGACCGGCCGTGCGGGGTTGTCGATCAATGATGCCGCCGGCAACAGCAGGCTGGCGGTCGATGCCGCCACGGGGCGCGTCGGCATCGGCACGGTGGCGCCCAGCGAACAGCTCGAGGTCAGCGGACGCATCAGGGCCGGGGCCCTGGCGATTGGAGCGTGGCCGGTCAGTCCGGTGTATGTCATGTTCGGCGCCGCCACGCTCGATCAGGCTCAGCAGGGCAACTACGCGCTGCTGCAAGGTGTCTCGGGAGGTGACGCGGGCGCCACCTACCTGAACTCGCCGCTCAACATCCGATTCCGAATCGGGAACGCCGATCGCATGATCCTGGCGCAGAACGGCAACATCGGCATCGGGACGACGGCGCCCGGCGAACTGCTCGAAGTCAACGGACGCATCAAGGCCGGCGGGCTTTTGATCGGTCCCTGGCCGGCCAACGGACAATATGCTTTCTTCGGCGCCACCGCCCTCGACCAGACCCAGGGCGGCAATTACGCGCTGCTGCAAAGCGGCGGAGGCGGTGACATCGGCGTCACCTACCTGAACTCGTCAAAATCGATCCAGCTCCGGATCGGCAACGGGGACCGCGCGGTCATCGATCCCAGCGGCATGACCGTGCTGGGGCCGTTCAAGACCCAGGCCGCACACACGATCAAGCTCGGCTTTCCCAGCCCGAACGGCAAGTACGGCAATGACGGTATCCGCGGCGAGCCGAACCTGTGGCTCGATGCGGCCGGAACCGTCTTCATCAAGTCCGGATTTCAGGCGCCCGGACTTGACGTCGCCGAACGCTTCCCGGCGAGCGAACCGCTCACGGCCGGCGATGTGACCGTGTATGACGAGTCCGACAGCCGCATCCGTCGTTGCGACCAGACGGCTGACCGGCGCGCCGTCGGGATCGTCTCGGCCGAGGCCGCCTTCATTCTCGGCATCGAGCAGAGCGAAGTGCCGGTGGCACTGTGCGGCCGCGTCCCCTGCAAGGTCGACGCCGACATCGCGCCGGTCGTCGCCGGCGACCTGCTGACCACGAGCAGCACCCCAGGCCACGCGCAGAAGGCGAACGATCCCGCCGGCTGTGCCGGCGCCATCATCGGCAAGGCCCTGACATCGCTTGCCTCCGGCCGAGGGGAGATCCTGGTGTTGGTCCATGCGCGATGACCGGCGACGCGACATCGGCGAGCGCCGAGGCACGCCACTGTCGAGGCGTCGAGATATCTCTGGTTCGTAATGAATTTGGAAATGGAAGACTCAAGACATGCCCGATGAATCCGAAAGAGAGCGTCGTCTGCGGGAACGCCTGGAAAAACTGCGCCAGGAATTCGATCAGGGCCAGTCGCAACTGCTGCAGGCCGAAGCGCGGGTCCGGGAGTTGCGCGAAACGCTGCTGCGCATCTCCGGTGCGATCCAGGTGCTGAGCGAGGAGTTCGGTGAGGGCTGACCCATGGACGCAGTGACCATTCCGACCGGCCCGGCCGAGCACCCGATACTGGATTACGCTGCGCTTGTGCGCCAGGGCATCGCCGAACTGGAACGTCTGACCGGCGATCAATGGACCGACTTCAACGCGCACGATCCCGGCATCACGCTGCTGGATTCGGTCTGCTACGTGCTGACCGACCTCGGCTATCGAACCTTCCATCCGATTCCGGACCTGCTCGCCGAAGCCGGGCCCAACGCCAAACTCGGCTTGTTCACGCCGGCCGAAGTGCTGACCACGGCCGCCGTGACTCCGGACGACCTGCGGCGCGTGGTGCTCGACGTCCCCGGTGTGAAGAACGCCTGGATCGAAAAGGTAGCTCTCCCCACGCCTCGGCTTCGCTACGACGCCGCGGCGAAAACGGTTGCGATCGATACCGGGCAGACGCCGTCAATGGCGTCCGAGGCGGTGAACCCGGCCGGGCTGTGGCGCGTGCTGGTGGAGAAATCCGATCTGGAAGACGTCGACACCTCGACCCTGCGTCGTGCCGTGGCGCGGCGGCTGCACGCCAACCGCCCGCTGTGCGAGGATTTTGACGACATTGTCGTGCTCGACCCGATGCCGGTTGCGGTGATCGCCTCGATCGAAATCGGCGAGACGGAAAACGGCAACGACGTACTGCTGGGCATCCTGGAGCGGGTCGGGGCGCTGATTTCGCCGGCGGTCGGCTTCCTGTCGCTTGATCAGGCGCTGGCGGCCGGCATGAGTGTCGACGGGGCATTCGAGGGACCGGCACTCGACCGCGGTTTCGTGGATTCGACCACCCTGCCGGCCGCCGAGCGGCGGGTGGCGCTGCACACCTCCGACGTGATTCAGGAAATCATGGCGGTATCAGGCGTACGCGCGGTGCGTTCGATCAGCCTCGCGCGCGCCGGCGACAAGACCCAGCAGGCCTGGTCGCTGCCCCTGGATGGCTCGGGCGCGGCGCGGCTCGACCTCGACGCAAGCCGACTGGAGCTGGTGAAGGACCGGCGTCCGGTCGCGGTCGACGCCGCCGCCGTGGTCGATGCCTACAGGGCTGCCGCACGGCAGGCACGCCTGTTCCCGCGCCTGCCCCGCGCCAGCCGGGACCTGATCCCGGTGCCCGGACGCTTCCGCGACGTCACCGCCTACCTGCCAATGGAGAGCGATCTGCCGCGCATCTACGGCATCGGTGCGGGCGCCCTGCCCGACACCGCCGGGCCGGCCCGGCAGGCGAAGGCCAATCAGCTGCGGGCATTCATGACCCTGTTCGACCAGCTGCTGGCCAATGAATATTCCCAGCTCGGCCAACTCGGATCTCTGTTCTCGGCCGCGCAGGATTCGCCACGAACCTATGTCGGCCAGCTGGTCGGGGCATCCGACGCCGGCCTCGCGCCGATCCTGGCACCCGACTTCAGCGAGGCCGACCTGGCCGACATGCTGGAGGGGCCCGACGACGCGGCAGAACGGTACAACCGCTTTCTCAATCACCTGCTGGCGCGGTTCGCCGAAACGATCACCGACGACCCGCTGGCGACCAATGCGGTGTTGCCTGCGGATCCCACGACGGTCGACGCGCTGCCGACCAGGCTGCTCGATGCCAAACGGCAGTTCCTGAGCGACATGCCGCGTCTCGGCTCGGCCCGCGGCGCCGGAGCCAATTATTTGGCAAGCAAGGCACCCGCCGCCCTGGCGGACCGGGTACGGCTCCGCCTCGGCCTGCCCGCGAACGCAGCGACACGTTTCCTGGTGGTCGAGCACATCCTGTTGCGCGCGCTGCCTGAGGACGCCATCAACGCGCTGCCGCTGCTCGAGGCTGCGTCACGCGCCGATCCATGGTCGTCGCAGCTCAGCTTCGTGGTTCCGGAGACGCTGCGCCCGCTGGAAAAGCTGATCCAGCGCGTGACGCGCGAGGAAACTCCGGCGCATCTGGTGGCCTATCTGGTCTGGCTGGACGCCGCGGCGTTCACAGCCTTCGCTGCCGCCTTTGACGACTTGATGGAGGCGCTGCGGCGGCATCGGCTGGCGGACCAGCTCGGTGCCGATCCTGACGCGCCGGCCGCGGCAGGTGCGCCATGAGCGGCCCCGTCACCAGCAGCGCAACCGTGCTCCGTCTGCGCGCGGCGCGGGATCGCATGATCGATCTCCTGGGTCTGGGCGAGACCTATCCGATCCGTGACCTGCCGGTCCCGAACGACCGGCTGCGCGTCTCGTTCAATGCCACGGCCGCGATCAGGGTCGAAGCCAGCGAGAAACAGCTAACCTACGGCCTGCGCGACAAGGACGGACATGCGGCTGGCGATGCCGCGACCGGCACCGGCGACACCTTGACGCTGATCACCCCGCCGATCCGCAACGATATCACCTACACCGTGCATGCGCGTACCCCTGCCGGGCGGGAGGCGGACTTGTTTGCGACCGGCAACGTCAAGGTCGGGCTCGACCTGACGATCGCGGCCGTGGTGCTGCCGGAGGACGGGCCGATACCGCGCATCCTCGATTTCGGCACGGTGGTGACGGTGCGGATTCCGTTCAGCCAGGATGGCGTCGATTACAGGCTGGTGCGCTTCCCCGGCGGCGATCCGGCCCACCCGGATGACATGGCGGCGGCGGCAAATGACGATATTCTCTCCGATGGCAACAAGTCGGTTCGCGGCACCGGCGGACCGATCCAGCTCCCCAGCAAGCCGTTGCAGGACGACTCCGTCGTCCGCATCCGCGCGATCAAGGTATTCGACGCCGCGTTGGGGCGCCCGCCCGAGACCAATATCCTGGATGTGCGCCTGCCGCTGTCCATCCGCGCCAATCCCGGCCTCGCGGTCACATCGGATCCAGGTCCGATCTTCGACGTCCAGGCTGCCCGCTTTGTCCGGATCGGTGCGGCGCAAGCCGGGGTCGAGTATAGCGCGGTGCAGCTGCCGGTGGTCGATGCGGCTTTCGCGCAAGGAGCAGCGGCCGCACCTCTCATCATCGCAACTCCAGTGCCGGGGCAACCCGACGCCATGATCCGCCTGCCGTCCTTGACCGGCTCTGACCCGTTGAAGCTGCCGCCGGGCTTTGCCAGCGCGGCGAATTGGCAGCCGGGCGCCGGTGCCGATCTGCGTCTGGCGCTATCGCCGCCCGCAGCGGTCGATGTGATTGTGGCGATCGCCGCGCGCAAGACCCACGCCAACGCATCCGGCGCCGTCTCCGCAGTATGGCTCGGCGCCATGATCGCGCAACTGGTTCGTCCCAATCCGGCCCCGCCATTGGCGCTGTCCACCACCGTCGCTGCCGGCAACACCGATGGCATGTTGACCGTGTCGGGCGGACAGCCCGGCGTTTTCTACACCCCTCGCGTTGCCCCGGGTGGGGCGCCGATGTTGCCGCCAGCCTACGCTCACAAGCGTAGTCCCGATGATGCGACGGCCAACAAGGGGATCGGTCAGCTCAAGCTCGAAGTCGATTTCGCCGTGACGCGGACCGGCCAGCCGCCGCTGCCGCCGCTGCTGGACAGCGGGATTATCCCGGTCGGCGCCACGCTCACGGTGCAGGCGATGATGGCGCAGAGCCGGGTCGCGATCGACCTGCCGGCGCCCGCCATCATCGCGGCGGTTCCTGCGGCGCAGCTGAGCGCACCGCTGGTCGACCGCGGCGCCACCACGCATGTTCTGGTGCCGGCGAGCCTCGCCACCGACAGCTACGCGCTGTTCATGGAGGGCGCGACGGATGATGTGCCGGTCGGCGCGGCGCGCGATGGCAACGGGCAGACGCTGGATTTCACCTCGGCCGCGCTGGTCCGCGATACGGTGCTGGTGCTCGCGGCCACCAGCAAGGCCGCGATTCCGGTCCGGCGCCGCATCCGGCTGAACGTGGCGGTGCGGCCCGACCTTGCGCTGACGGTACGGGCGCAGGCTGCCACCGTGGCCCCGAATACCTCGACCGCGATCCTGGTCGACGCCAGCGAACCCGGCGTGAGCTATCAGGCGATGGCGGGTCTTGCGGCGGTTGGGGCAGCGCTGCCGGGAACTGGAGCTACTCTCTCCCTGCCGGTCGGCCCGCTCCTCGCCACCACGACCTTCTCGGTGACGGCGACGCGGCAGCAGCCTCCCGCGGCGACGGTGACACTGAGCGCGACCGCGACCGTCAAAGTCAATCCGTGACCGTGCGAGGGCCAGCATGCCGCAACGCCACGTCATACGCCGTCAGATCGTCGAGTTGATCGTGGCCGATGCGGCGACCGCGCAGCGTGTCACGCCGGTGGTTTCGGACCTGATCGGCAGCCGCGTGACCCAGCTGCTGGAGCGGCTGTTCGACACCGCCGCCGGTCCGGACGAGACCCGCCGGATCGATCGGCTCGAGCTCGATCTCGGAGCCCTCGACGTCGGCGCGCTGGCGGAGCAGCTCCCGCTCCGCATCGAAGCGGCGCTGCCAGCCGCGCTGGTGCGCGCCAGCACGACGACCTCTGCCATGCCGGGCCAGGCGGCCCGACCCGGCCGAGCGCCGGCGCGGCCGCATGCCGCGGGAGATCCGCTGCTGCTGATCAGCCAGTTCGCACGAACCGGGGGGGTGCCGTGGTGGAGCGACAGCCGGCGCCAGCGCCTGATCGACGAGGCGGTGGACCAGGCCGCGACGTCCTCCCCTGCGGCCCTGGCCCAGACCTTCCGTGGCCTGATCGGCGATGATGCCGCGCTGAGGCGGCTGATCCCGCTATTGTCGGATGCATCGCTGGCCGCTGTGTTCGCGGCGCTCGCGCCGGGCCTTGGCGATCTGCCCGACAGCCTGCTGGGGCGGCTCGAGCTGACGCCCGCGCTCGGGATCCTGTCGCCGGCGCGGCGAAGGTTGATCGCATGGCGAGCGCTGCTGCGAGCCGTGCTGACCGGCGCTGGACCAGCCCTGATCGAGGCCGCGCTCACCGAGATTGCGAGCTCGCTCGATATCACGCTGGCGCTGTTGCTGGCCGACCTGCGCGCGACGATCGCGCCGAGCCTGGCGCCCGACCGCGCCGTCGCGGCGATCCTGACGCTGGCGGAACGACATCCATCCCCGCCGGCGACGCGCACCGTGGATGCACCGCGGGCAGCGCTTGCACGGTTGCGCCCATCCAGCGACCTCGCGAGGTTGCTGGCCCGGCTCGCCCCATTGGCGGAGCGGCTGCCCAACGACGGGCGGTCGGCATGGGCTCTCGCGCTGGCGGCGGTCGCCCCCGAATCGTCGGGCCGGCTGACGGCAGCGGCGCTTGCCGCCCTGCTGCGCCCGTTCCTGCGCGCCGGTCTGATCGCACTGACCGATCTGGCCGATCTGCTGGCGCCGCTGGCCCGCAGCGAGGCCGAAGCCGCGATCCCGGCTGCACCGCCTCCGGCTCCGGTCGCGGATGAGGATTCCCGGGTCGTCACCACAGCCGGACTGTGCCTGCTCTGGCCGTTCCTGCCGCGCTTCTTCGCCCGCCTCGGATTGCTCGACGATCGCTCGTCTGGATTCGCCGCTCCCGCGCACCAGCATCGCGCCGTGATGCTGCTGCACCATCTGGCGACCGGAGAGACCACGGCGCCGGATTTCGCGCTGGCGTTGCCCAAGGTGCTCTGCGGGCTGCCGCCGCACGCGCCGCATGAGGCCTTGGAGCCGGTCACCGAGGTCGAGGCGGGTGAAGCCACACAGTTGCTCGACGCCGTCATCGCCCATGCCGGCTGCTTCGGCGACATCTCTCCCAACGGGTTGCGCGGCAGTTTCCTGATGCGCGACGGCATCCTGACCACGCGTGACGGCGCCTGGCTCTTGCGCGTGGAACGCCTGACCGCCGATGCCGTGCTCGCGCGCCTGCCGTGGACGACGGAATGGGTCAGGCAACCCTGGATGCAGGCAGCGATGCGGGTGGAATGGTGAGCGCGCTCGAGCAGAATGCCCTCGATCTCGAAGCCGAGCTGAGCTGGCTCGCACGACTGATCGACGCGCGCTTCAAGCTCTATTTCGACCTCGGCGGCGCGGAGATGGTCGAGGTCCCCGCGCCACCCGATCTCTCCGGATCGGACTCGCCCTATGCAGCGTTCCTGCGCGAGACCGAATGCGGGTTCGCCGAGCGGGTCGCGCTGGCCCTGGCGCTGGCGCCGCATCTGCGGCCGCAACTGCTCGACGTGTTCTTCACCCGCAACCAGACCTTCGATCGCCGCTTCACCGAGTTTGGCGGCGTGCACAGGGAGCACGATTCGAATTTCTGGCCGACCGGCGAAACCCTCGCCTTCGTCATTGCCGGCATGGATTTGGCCGAGCGCTTCCGGCTGCAGGCGCTGTTCGAACCGGAGCACGTGTTCGCGCGCCGCGATCTGCTGCGGGCGTTGCCCGCCAACGCCGACGAGCCCGTCGCGAAGGCACGCCTTCAACTGTCGAACGAAGCGCTGTCGTTGTTCACCACGGGCAAGGTGCAACGCCCGTCCTTCAGTGCGCATTTCCCGGCGCAGCTGGTCGAGACGGCACTCGACTGGGCCGATCTGGTGCTTCACCCGGCCACACGACGAGGCCTGGTCGAAATCGAATCCTGGATCGCGCACGGCCAGACTCTGATGCACGACTGGCAGATGGCGGCGAAGCTGCGCCCGGGATATCGCAGCCTGTTCTATGGGCCGCCGGGCACCGGCAAGACCATGACCGCCTGTCTGCTCGGCAAATCCACCGGCCGCGACGTCTACCGCATCGATCTGTCGATGGTGGTCTCGAAATATATCGGCGAGACCGAAAAGAACCTGGCGCGGGTTTTCGATCAGGCCGAGGGCCGCGGCTGGATCCTGTTCTTCGACGAGGCCGACGCGCTGTTCGGCAAGCGCAGCGAGACCCGCGACGCGCATGATCGTTACGCCAATCAGGAAGTCGCCTTCCTGCTGCAGCGGATCGAGACCTTCGACGGCATCGCGATCCTCGCCTCGAACCTGCGCGAGAACATCGATGATGCCTTCGCGCGGCGCTTCGAATCGATCATCTATTTTCCGCTACCGCGCCCCGAGGAGCGCGAACGGCTGTGGCGTCGGGGGTTCTCGCCCAAGGCGACCCTGCAGCCGGATCTGGACCTGAACCGGATCGCGCATGAATTTCCGTTGTCGGGCGGTTCGATCATCAACGCGATCCGTCTCGCCTCGCTGCAGGCGCTGACCGACAACGGACGGCCGATCGGGCGCGACGACGTGGTCGGCGCGATCCGGCGCGAACTGGCCAAGGAAGGCAGGGCCGGATGAAGGCAGTCGCGACGCGGGGGAGCGAGGCAACGACCAGCAGCGCCAGGCGAAGCAACAGCCGAGGGGTCGGGTTAAACGCGCCGGGATCCGGCGCACCGACGACCGCGCAGCGGCCGCTGGAAACTCAGATGATAGGCGAACCGGAGGAACTCCAGGCCGATGCCATCGCGAGCGCCGCTGCCGGGCGTCCGGCCGGTCCACCAGATGGCGAAGCCGATCCCAGCAACGTCGCCCAGTTCTCCGCACTGCGGCAGCCGATCGTCGCAAAACCGGCGACCGAAGCCGGGCCCCGCCACCGTCAGGCATCGTTGCCTGCGCGGCTGCCGCTGCATGCGAGCCTGGGTGCCGGCGCGCTCCATCCATCGATCAAGAGCGAGGTCGTCAACCAGCCGGTGCAACGCCAACTCGCCTTCAACGTACCGGGACACAGTCACGAGCAGCAGGCCGGTCGGGCCGCGCGCGGCAGCGGCGCCAGCGCCCACACCGCTGCCGAACCTATAGCGCTCGCGGCGGCCCCCTTCGACGACGACCGGGGCTGGTCGCCACCGGTCGGTCGCCATGACGATCCGAACGAGGCCGAGGCCGACCGCCTCGCGCGCGGCACGCGGAACGGCGAAAGCCTTTCCGCGAGAGCCGTCGGGTCGAGCGGCGCTTCCATCGCGGCGCCGCCGGCGCTTGGCGCCGCGATCGACGCCGCGCGCGGCGAAGCACGGCCTCTGCCGGCGCCAATCCGCGCGGAGTACGGCAGACTTTACGATTTCGATTTCTCGAAGGTTCGCCTTCATGCCGGAGCCGGCGCGGCCAACGCCGCGCGTCTCGCCCGCGCCCAGGCTTTCGCCTTTGGCGGCGACCTGTATTTCGGCGAGCGGCACTATAGCCCGGACAGCGAATCCGGGCGCGATCTGCTCGCGCATGAACTGGCTCATGTTGCGCTGGATTCGCGCGCGCTCGGCGCGCCCATCCTGCGGCGCCGCGGCCCGGACGTTCCGAGCGCCCCCGTCGTCACTCCGGGTCCCGCCGCCCAGACGGCGCCCGCGCTGGTCCCGGTCTCGCCAAATCCCAAAACTCCGCCGGCCTCCGAGACTCCGCCAACCAAAAAGGCCGCGCCGGAAAAGCCGGAGCCGCTGAAGGAGATCATCGAAAGGTCGGCGAGCAACGCCCCCGCCGTTCTTGGCGGCACCGCCGCAGCCAAGGCGGACGCGCCGCCGCCCGCCGACAAGGACATCGCCGGCGCGGCGGTGCAAATGCTGCAAGCCTCCGGCGGCCTCGCCAATGTCGATGACGAACTGGGCGAGCACAAGCGCTGGAGCAAGGCGGGCGCCGCCGTGGGCGCGGCGGGCTCCGGACAGCGCGCGGCCTTCATCGCCTATTCCGCGCTGAGCGAGGACAGTTTCGCTGAAAGCGCCGCCAAGGGCGCGCTCATGGGCGCCGGAACCAAGCTGCTTGAAAAAGGCTTCGAAAAGGGCGCACTCAAATTCGCGACGTCGATGGCCGCGCGCTATGGCGCCGTGGCCGCGAGCAAGGCGCCGATTCCCGCCGTCGGCGCGGTGATCGCCGGCGTCATGGCGGCCTATTCCCTTTCGCAACGCGATTGGCGGCAGACCGGCGCGACCATCGGCAAATTCGGTAAGGGCGAGGGCAAATACGACACGCTCGCCAATTCTCTGGAATCGATCAGTACGTCGATCGAAGTCGCCTCGGAAGTCCTCAATCTCATCGCCGGCATCATCGGCGCCATTTCCATCGCCATGTGGGCGATCACCGTGGCGACCGTGGGCGTGGCCGCGCCGCTGGCCGGCACATTGTCGACCATCGCCGGCGGCATCGCTCTGGTCACCCTGGTGCTGGATGCCATCAATTCCGTCATCATCAAGGGATTGATCACCGTCTTTCGTTCTCTGCACGCCTATTCGAGCACCGCCGATCCGCGCGACGTGGTCAAGGAGGGCGCGGCCATAGGCGACGCGGCTGGGGCCATGACCGGCTTCGTCGGCGGTTTCGCCGGCGGCCTGGCCGGCGGCCATGGTGCGGAAAAGGGCTTGGGCAGACTCGGGGCCCGCCTCAAGGGCAAGAGTCCACCGAGCATTCCCGATCATGTCGGCGGCGGCGAAGCTCCGGGCAGCGGCCCTTCGGTCGAAGCCGCCGCCAAGGAAACGCCGAGCAAACCGGCGGAGCCCGCGAAGCCGCCAGCCGAGCCGGTGAAGGCGGAACAGCCCGCCGAGCCCACGCGCGCCGGACCGCCCGAGCCGGTCAAAGCTCCGGAGCTGGAGGCCGCGAAAGCCAAAGCGCTGGAGGCCGCGGACGGCGGCGGCGGCAAAGGCGCAGACGGCGGCGGAAGCGGCGGCTCGGGGAGCGGCGCTGGAGGTGACGGCAAGGGCGGCGGCAAGAAACCGGGCAAACCCGTGCCCGAGCCGGCGACGCCCCGCGAGCCTTCGCCCGGCGACGTGAAGCTCACCGCCGCCAAACGAAAACGGCTGGCCCAACTGGCGGCCAAGGACGATCTGACGCCACAGGAGCTCTCCGAGGTGGCGTCGATGTTTGGCGTCACGGTCGACCAGCTCAAACGCGCGATGATCCGCGGCGGTTTGGAGACCAGCGTCGACGAAGCCGCCGCCATGTCAACCAATCGCGGCCGCGATCCGATCCTCGATCAGGCCACCGAGCCGCGCACAAAACTGACCAAGGACGAATATCTGCGCCAGCAAATTCTGGAGGGAAAACTCAGCCCGGACAAAGATATCCGCGGTGAGGAGCAAAAAAACTGGCATCGGGTCGCCGCCGACGTTCGCGAGCAATCGGCGGAGAATTTCCGACGATCCAACGAGGAAGCTGCGGCAGATATTTCCCAACATACCGGAATGACCCTGCGAAGCCTCGAAAATGTCGAGGCCCATGGCCGGGAATATGTCCCGGTCTTGCAGGGCGAAAAGGTTCCCGATTTCGCCGAGACGCGCGGCACGGACTACGTCGAAAGAGCTGTCGAATCCGGCGACCCGAGCGACGTCAAGTCGACCAATATTCCTGCCGCACACGATGAGAGCCACGTGCTGACGGTCAAGAACGAGCCCGAATACGCCGCCAAGAACGCCTCCTATTCGGAGGATAAGATCGAACATGGCGATCAGACCCACGCGGGCGATGTCACCGCCGACCTCGAACTGATGGATCAGCGCCGTCCCGAGCCGCGCTCCGGCTTTCAGCACGCCGAATCGAAACCCGGGCCCGGCGTGTGGAAGGAAAGCGCGGAACTGGTGAAGCGCTATGCGAAACAGGCCGAGCAGCTGGAAAAGGACCGCGACGCCATGAACCGTCGCGCCGCCAATCTCGCCAAGAGAGGCAAGACCGCGGAGGCCGCCGAGGCCACGGCCAAGGCCGCCAAACTCGACGAAGAACTGCGCAGCGCCTTGCTCAACAAACAGAAGGCCGAGCAGGCGCGCCCCGTGATCGGCAAACTGGTATCCGAGGCCTCGCCGGAAGCACGCAGGGACCTGGGCCGGGGGCCGCCAAAGAGCAAAGCGACACCACCGAGCCCTGCCGCCCCGGTCCCCGCTTCACCCACGCCGCCAGCGCCTGCGACGCCGGCCCCAGTCCCCGTATCGCCAACGCCGCCAGCACTTGCGACGCCTTCAGCCGTTGCGATCGAGCCCGCGCCAATCGAGCAAAAGCCTCAGGTGACGGCTCCTTCCGAAGCGCCGCCCTCCAGCTCGGCGCCTGCCAATACCCATCAGACCGAACCGCCGGCACCGCCGACGCGCGTGCGCGTTGCGACGCCCGATCAGCCGCCTCCCGAGCCCGGCGGGCAGCGCGTCCGTATCGCCGATGCTGAAAAATCTGGCGAGGCCGAAAGGGACGTCGCCGCCGCGCAAGAGGCGCAGGCCGCGAAGGAGGCGGAGGCGGAGACGCAGGCCGAGCGGAGCGCGAAACGCTATTTGCCGCCCCTCAACATGGCCGGCGCCGTCGGTCGCAGCGGTGCCGGGAAGGGCGGCGGTCCGAAAACGGCTGACGCTGGGCGAGAGAAAAGCGACGAGAAAAAGGAGCCTGGCTGGGGCGAAAAGATATCCAAGACGGCGCGCTGGTTCGCGCTCGATCCGGAATTGATCGGCAAGGCCTCTGAAGAGGCGCAACAGGGCTTCGAAGAGGCGCGTCGCAAGCCGTTCGTCAAGAACGTCAATCCCGATTATCCGCCGCCACCCTGCACGCCGCAGCAGATCGTCGAGGTGCGGCGCGAGATCGCCGAAGCCTCGTCCGCACGAGAGCAGTCGCAGGCCGCGAGCCAAGCCATGGCCGGAGAGGCGGCCAAGGCCAAGGCCAATGAGAAGCCGCTCAACGATCTCGGCGCCAGCAACAAGGAGGCGCAGGACGCCGCTCGCGACCATGAGGGCAAGATCGAAAAGGGCTCGGATGCCGCCAAGAAGCAGGAAAAGGGCGAGGCGGACGCCGACAAGGCCCACAACGATTTCGAGAGCAAGAAGGCCAGGCTCGCCACCGTCACCGTTCCCATGCGCGCTTTCGCGGGCTTCACCTCGCTCGCCCATTCGCTGCCCGACAGTCCCGACGTCCTGGTCAGCGCCAAGCGAGGCATTCTGTCGATGAACGCCGATTGCACCAAGTTCCTCGGCCAGCTCGACCAGATGGAGCAGGCGCTGGCGGAGCAGAAGGCCGGCGGCGCGGCGCGCAAGGCCGAGGTCGCGGACAAGAACGCCGCCTTCGACGCGACCGCCGAGAAGGTACGCGCGTCGAAGGAAGAGTTGGCGACCGGCGGCGACAAGACGACGGCGCTGACCGACGAGAACAAGACCGAGGGCGCGGCAGCTTCGAAATTGCGCGACGAGGCTGACGCCAACGCGCGCACGCTGGCAGCGCAGGAACAGGCCAAGACGGGCCAAGCCGCCACCATGGCCTCGTCACTCAACGAATGGGCGCAGACCCACAAGGCCGCGCGCAAGTCCAAGATCGACTCGACCATCAAGGAATTGACGGATCAGGACTATGAAATTCGCGCCGTGCACGAGCTATGACAGCGGCTACCCAGGGCTGCAGCTTGCATGAATCTGCGCGCGCCGAACCGGACGAGCGGACGCTCGAACGGGCCGGCCCTCAGGAGATGCAGCCAATGTCATTGAGGTGGCGTTGCTGGATACCAATATCGTAGAACGTGTGGGACCGGGAAAAGACCGAGGAACAGCATCAACAGCAGAGCGCCGGGCGGGTCGACATCAGGACGCAATCCGACGAGAAGCGGGACAAAGGACCGGATGAGGACAGTCGCGGCGCGCGAAAGCAAAGTAACGGCCGCCGGCGAGGCAAGGCGAGCCAACCACGGTGTCGCGCTGGCCGCGTCCAGACATGGCATGCCGGCCGTGGCGCAGCGATTGTCGAGCGGGGGTATCGGCGCGGTGATGGGAGCCGCATCCGCGCCCGGCACCGGCTTGCCGCACCGGCTGAAATCCGGAGTCGAGACGCTGTCCGGGCTCGGCATGGACGACGTTCGGGTGCACTACAATTCACCGCGGCCGGCGCAACTGCAGGCGCTCGCCTACACAAGGGGCGCCGACATCCACGTCGGGCCGGGACAGGAGAAGCACCTGCCGCACGAGGCCTGGCACGTGGTGCAGCAGAAGCAGGGCCGCGTGAGTGCGACCCTGCAGATGAAGGGCGTGGCGATCAACGATGATGGCGGCCTCGAACGCGAGGCCGATGCGATGGGAGCCCGGGCGCTGCAGGCGCCGGCCGGCGCAATGCCGCGACCGCCCGCGCGACCTTTCGTGGCCGCGAACGCACCGATCCAGCGACGGGTCGGCTTCGAGTTCGAGAGCAATATCGGCGTCGGAAAACTCAACCCGAATGCGCCGCCGCTGCCGCCGAAGAAAGCGTTCCATGGCGGAGCGAAGTGGCACGTCGAGCCGGATCGCGACCACATGGAATTCGTGACGCAGCCCTTGACCACCAGCAAGGAGGTGTTCGCAACCATGGACGAGATCGTCGCCTGGGTGAAGGATCTGCTGTCCGATCCAGCTTCCCGTGGCGGAAATAAGCGGGATTCGCGCATCCGCCAAACGAGAGCATGACAGGGAGGGACTCCTGAGCATGGAGTCGTCGATGGTGACCTCGATGCTTCAGCAGGAGGCCGCGTTCGACGAGGTGGTTCGCAACCTCGGCGTTCCGAAAAACACCGTCGAGGGCTGGATCAAGACTTACGGGGCTCTGGCGGTGAACAACGTTGCCCTTGCCGCCGAAAGCCATCAGGGAGCGGACCTGAATGCCGTCATTTCGGACGAGGCGCGAAGCCTCAAGGTCACTCCGCAGTCCGAATTCAGCGAGCAAGAGGCAACGTTGATCCAACATCGCGCGTTTCGGCGGCTGGACGAGAAGAAGATCAAGACCGGCATGGTGCCGGGGCTGGCCGCCCTCGGCAACGTGCAGCAGGTCACCGCCGCACCGCAAGCCACCACCGGCGTGACCCTGGACAGGCTGATCGCTGCGATGCACCTGATCCCGAAGGAAGAGGTGCTGACCGGCATCGGCACGCCGCAGGAGGCGACCCGCACCTTGTCGGGCATGTCGCCCGAGGACGGCGCACTGCTGATCGACGCACGCCGGCGCGCACTCGCGGCGGTCGAACCGCTGCGAAGCCAAGTCAAAGCCAGCGAGAAGGAATGGCGGGAGTTGGAGGGCGTACTGGCTCTGATGATCAGCTATATTCGCAAGGGCAATCAGCCGCGCGATGTCGCGTTTGAGGATGCCAAACTGATCGCGCCGCTGATGTCGAGGGTCAATTTCAGCGTCATGTATGGCGCGCTCGCGCCACCATTGCGGGCCTTGTTCCAACCCGCGATGATCGCGGCCGCCGCCGGATATGCCACGAACAAGAAAGTCTTCGGCGACAAGGGCTTCGGTAAGCACGGCAAGGGGCCAACCATCGAGGAATGGGTGGTGAGCATCGCCAAGGGTGACGACTGGATGTCCCTGGTCGGAAAGAAAGACGTCGTGACCGACCCGAAGTCCGGTTCGCCCAGCATGGGAGAATACGCGGTGCTCGACAAGGAGGACAAACTCGCGCCGCAGGGGCTGGTTCCGCTCGAGCTGCGCCGCATTCCCAAGAACATTCCACTCGCCGACTGGACGATGCTTGCCTACCAGATATTCGTCATGGCCGAGGCCATCCTGACGGCGGAGTTCGACTGAAGGGCTTGGAGCGCGCCGTGGCCAACGAATGAACGACCGGATGAAGACAGGTGCGACACGCGAGAGCCAGGCAAAGACGTCGGGCACGGCACGGCGAAGCAACCGTGGTGTCGCGCTGGCCGCGCCCGGGCATGGCATGCCGGCGCTGGCGCTGGGATTATCGAGCGAGGGAATTGGCGCAGCAATTGGAGCCGCACCCGCGCCCCGCGCCAACAATGCCGGCATGCCGGACCGGCTGAAAACCGGGGTCGATGCGCTGTCCGGTCTCGCCATGGACGACGTACGGGTGCACTACAATTCGCCGCGCCCGGCGCAACTGCAGGCGCTCGCCTACACGCCCCAAAAATATCGAAAACAACCCCATGCAAAGTAGCCTGGCGATCGCTGGCCTGCGCGATCCCGCGACAACATTTGACACGTCGGGCAAATCACTGGCACGATGGCAACCTCACGCATTTTGCAAGACGCATCGAACCCTGCTCGGGTGATCGTGACCACTGACGCGCTCAATTGCCAGCGTGCCGTCGCGGACTAGACGATCGATTCCATGAAACCAATCGTTTCCAGCCACGAGCGTTGGCCTCTCGCTCCCTCCCCCGCCTAGGCGAAGCGAAGCTTCGCCGGGCGGGAGAGGGAGCGCAGCAGTGCAAGCGTCGATATGACTCGAACCATGGAAACGCTGACCTGGACGCCGATCGGATCCAACTGCTGTCAGCGACGTTCGACGGAGAGGCGCGGCGCGATCGTTCCGGGCAATGGCGCACGCAGCCTCGCATGTCCTGCGGAAACCGGGCCCCGTGCGGGCTGCGCTGCAGATGCAGGGCGGGGCGATACGACGAGGGCGGACTCGAACGCGGTGCGGATGCGATGGGATCGCGAGCGCATTGCCTTTTGAGTGTCACCGATTCCGCACCGCGATCCAGTCCGCAATCTTTGGATGTATGAACCCACTCACATTTCATGATTGAAATTTAAAGTTGCTGCCTCCGTGAACGTTGCCTAGTGTCGATACCGAGCCGTATGGGGTCGGCAGCAAGCGATTCACCTCGGCAAATGGGCACATGACCGCGTGCGCCGGAAATCCTCTTCGGTGAGCGCGATCCTCTGGGAGGGCGGAATGGCGCTACTTGCGGGCGAGATCGCGGAGATCGTTTGGGCCGAGACCAGGGCGTTCGGCGAGGCACCCGGCGATGGCAGCGGCAACGTCAACGGCGTGCGGCGACTGGTTGCGGGGCTCGCCGCCTCGACCGGAGGCGCCGGTTTCGACAAGCGCGAGCCGCTTCCGTCGGTCGACGACCGCCGCTACGGCGAAACCGCGCGCGCCATCATGCGGATTGCCGAGGACGCCAAGGCCGTCACCACGCCGCAGAACCGCTTGATCGTCTGGGAAACCAACGACGAGTCTACCGGCTTGAACGTCACCACCGATCCGCCGCCGCCCGCGCCCTGGGGTGGCCTTGCGTCGGACCAGATCATCAGCCATCTGCGCCAGCAATTGCTCCCGAACGGCAACACGGTCGACGTGTTCGCGCGGCCTCCCGGCGACCCCGGCACGGATGGCGCAGCGTTCGTCAATGCGCTGACCGGGACCGGGGTGCCGGACGGCCGCGCACCGATGGCGCAGGCGAAACCGACGACAACAGCGCGTCCGAAGCTTGGATTCTGGATGTTCATCGCTGCATCGGTGCTGTTCGTGTTGTCGGCGCTCTGCGCCTACGGCGTCGGCATCGCCTCGCGGCTGGCACTCGCCCAGTTCGAACAGTCGGCACAGATTACAGCCGGCGGTGCCGGATCCGGGCTGGTCTGCGCCGCGACGGCTTCCGCGCAGTCGATCGTGCTCGATACGGTGAACTGGCGACCCAACCCGGATCCGGCGAAGGATTGCCGCAGCCAGTTCGCAGCTGCACTCTCTCAGGTGAGCAGTGGCCAGTACCCACCCGATCCGCGCGACGCCAAGGCGGTGCACAAGACGACATGGCCCGAATGGTTCGCGTCCACGGCGTTGTCGTGGTCGCGCGCCGCGGGCGCCTCGGTGTCGCTGGTGGTTCCAATGGCGCTCGCGCTGGTGGCCTTCGTGCTGCTGTTCGTCTCCGCCGGCTACGGCATTTCGGGGCGGGCGCTCGGCCCGATCATCGACGATCGCAACCGCATGAGCCTCACGCTGGCGCAACTGGTGATGTGGTCGCTGATCCTGCTGTCGGGACTGCTGGTGCTCGGACTCTACAATTACGGGTTCGGCGGCTTGCTGATCGCGCAACTGGAGCAACAGGCCGCCGCGGCCACCGCCGCCAACGAAACTCCGAACAAGGCGAAGCTGGCGCTCGACGCCTATCACCTGTTTCCGGCCATTCCGTACTACCTGTACTTTGTCGCCGGCTTCGCGGTGGCGACGCCGTTCCTGTCGCGGATGATTTCGGATACCAACATGGTCGGCACGCCGGACCAGACCGCCCCCGATCGCAACGCTCCGGCCCCCACGCCGAAATATCTGCGCACCAACACCACGGTCTCGCAGGCGGCGCTGGCCGACATGGTGACGCAGGAGGTGAAGGGCCACAGCGACCGCGTCGACACCTCCCGGGTGCAGCACGTGGCGATCACAGGCATTCTCGGCATCAGCTACCTGCTGGTGTTGTTTGACGCGGTATCGGCCATCGATGCTGTCAGCATCGTGTACGCCGCCGGGCAGAATGCATCTGTACTCGCCACCATGCCGCAGATCGACGGCACCTTCACGTCGCTGCTGTTCGTCAGCCACGCCGCCCTGCTCGGCAGCAAGGTCTACGACAAGAAGATGGTGTCGGGAACCAACACCGCCCAGAACTGAAAACTGCTCGAACGGGGCGCGGGCACCGATATGAAAACAGTCGCTGGGCGTGAGGGCAATTCAACGGGCCCCGGTACGGCACGGCGGACCAGCCGCGGTGTCGCGCTGCGTGCGCCCGGGCATGGCATGCCAGCCGTCGCGCAGCGAATATCGGGCGGGGACATCGGCGCGGCAATTGGAGCCGCGCCCCCGCCTGCCAACAAGACCGGCCTGCCGGATCGGCTGAAAACCGGAATCGAAACGCTGTCCGGGCTCGGCATGGACGACGTCCGGGTGCACTACAACTCGCCGCGGCCCATGCAGATCCAGGCGCTCGCCTACACCCAAGGTACCGACATTCATGTCGCACCCGGGCAGCAACGGCATCTGCCACACGAGGCTTGGCATGTGGCCCAGCAGAAGCAGGGCCGCGTAAAGCCGATGCTGCAGATGAAAGGAATAGCGATCAACGATGACGGCGCGCTGGAGCGCGAAGCGGATCGCATGGGTCGCCAAGCCGAGCTGGTGTCAGGCGGCGTCGTAGCGCCGACGCCCGGCCACCAAACCGGGTTCAGTCGCGGCGGCTATCCTGCCGTGGTGCAACGCCAGGTCGACACCTGGGCTGGCACGTTCAAGGCCGACAGGTACGAGCTCTATGACGATAAGGACGAGGGACTCAATGGCGTCGATATGCGACTCAGCTTCACGCCGAATGCATACGCGGACGCGACACGCATTGGCCTCGTGCAGGCTGTGTTGGCGACCAAAGAAGGCGAGACGCTGGTGATCAAGGATCCCGAGGATAGCAGTGGCTATGCCCCGGCGAACCCGGAGACGGAAAGAGTAAACAAGCAGCGCCAAGTGCCGGAAGGCCAACCTGAGGCGGGTTGGGCAATTGACCGGGTAGCGGATCGTGGTAACCCGATCTATGCGGGTGCCGACCCGAAAGGCAAACAGACGCTTGCGACGACTCCGGAAGAAAAACCTGACGTTTGGGGCGAGTACGGCTATCGATTCACTGATGCTGATAGGAAGGAACACAAGAAGGACGCGACGCTGTTTGATAAGCCTGGGGTCGACAGCAAAGCGGCCAATTCGGGGCACGTCTTCGAGACAGCGGCCCTGGCCCTCGACGGCAAACACGCCGGCATCTACTACGGATCGGTCGAGTGGGGCTGGCAGAAGCGTGGCGCAGATGAGAAGCCCACGAAGCTGCCGTTGAAACTCGTCAGCAGACTCGCGCCCAGCATCAGGTTCTTCCACGCCGCGGTATACTGGGACAAGACCGGGAAGACTTCCGAGGGAAAACCCGTGCTCAAGCTTCTCCCCGATCGCGACGTAAAGGCGGCGGAGGCGGGCGCAGGCGATGGGGCGGCGGCAGGCGGCGGGGCACCGCCATGAAGACCGTCGCTGGGCGCGAGAGCGAGGCAACGGGCACCGGTACGGCACGGCGGGCCAACCGAGGTGTTGCGCTGCGAGCGCCCGGGCATGACATGCCAGCCGTCGCGGAGCGAATATCGGGCGGGGATATCGGCGCGGCAATTGGAGCTGCACCCCGTCCCAACAATACCGGCCTGCCGGATCGGCTGAAAACCGGAATCGAAACGCTATCCGGCCTCGGCATGGACGACGTCCGGGTTCACTACGACTCGCCGCGCCCGGCGGGCGTGCAGGCGCTCGCCTACGCTCAAGGCACCGATATCCATCTCGGGTCCGGCCAGCAGCAGCATCTGCCGCACGAAGCCTGGCATGTGGTGCAGCAGAAGCAGGGCCGGGTGAAGCCGACGCTCCAGATGAAGGGCGTGGCGATCAACGACGATGGCGGACTGGAGCGCGAAGCGGACGCGATGGGAGCGGCGGCGCTGCAGGGCAGTTCGATCTCGGCCGGACCGTCGGGATGGCGCGCGCGGACCGGTGCAGGTGTCGGCCTGTCGGGCAGCAATTCGACCATTCAGCGGGTCGATATCGTGGTGGCGATGCCGGATGTGCAAGTAGCGCAGGCCGCCGCGCCGGATTTTATGACAGGTGCCGGGCTTCCGGCGGATATGGGTGTCATCAACAGAGCCAGCGCGCTGGCCAAGAGCAAGGGCACGAGCCTGGTCTCGATCGATGAAGCCAAACTCGGCGGCCTCGGCAACAACGACACCTTGCATATCTATGGTCATGGCAGTGGCAGCGCGACCGGAGGCCGGATGGACCTTACCGCGACAGCGCTCGCAGCCAAGCTGAAGCAGCGCGGACTGCAGGCCGGAAAGAAAATCATGCTAGCCGGTTGCGGGTCGGGCACCGGTTACATCGTGGAGGTGGAGAAGGCGCTGCGGGATGCCGGCATCCCATGCCATACGATCAGTGCAGCGATGGACAACACCACCACCGATATCCATGGCCAGAATTACGTTCGCTCGGCCGATTTCAAAACGGACATCAACACAGCCAGGCTCGGTGTCAAGCCGCCTTCCGATCCGTTCGATCCGCTTGAGCAGGAACGTTACCGGGCCGAATTGCAGAAGGCGGAGGCGGACGTTCAGAGCAAGAGCGGCGTTCCGAGCGCGATCAAGGGGGTGGCGCAATCCCTCTCGCCACAGAAGTGGGTGCCGATGACCCCGGCGTCCAACCTGGTCCAGGTCATCACCAACGGCGTCAAGAAGATCGAGGAGCCTCCCGATTTTCTGACGGGATCATGACGACCCCTGCCGCCATCACCAAACGGCCGAGAAGCGTTTCCGGATTTGAAGAGCCATGACGACCGACGACCAAGCCACGGCTGATCCTGTCGGGCACCGGATCGAATCGCCACGGGCGTTCGCCCGCTCGCTGATCTGGCAGCTGCAGCATCGCTACTTCGCCGAGCGCGGTGTCGAGGCCTGGCGTCAGGGCGAGGTGCCGCATTACGTCACCAGCAATCTGACCATCGCCAATGCCTACGCCGAGATCGTTCTGGCGCTGCTGCGCGATCGAGAGCGGCTGTTTCCGGGCGAGCAAGGCAAGGAGCCGCTGACCATCGTCGAACTCGGCGCCGGGTCTGGACGCTTCGCATTCCACTTCCTCAAGCGGCTTGCAGCGCTGTGCGCCGAAGCGGAGGTCGCACCGCAAGCGTTTCGCTATGTACTCACCGACGTCGCCGAGGCCAACCTCGATTTCTGGCGGCGCCACCCCTGCTTCGAGCCGTGGTTCGCCAGCGGCGTTCTCGACATGGCGCGTCTCGACCTCACCCAGCCGGAACCGCTGGCGCTGCGCGTCAGCGGTTCGACCATCGCGGCCGCGACGCTGCGCGGTCCGCTGGTGGTGATCGCAAATTACGTGTTCGACAGCGTGCCACAGGATCTGTTCCGGTTGCGTGACGGGCGTGCGCAGCAATGTCTGGTGTCGCTCTCGCTCGACGAGGACCCGGCGACGCTCGACGTGGCGGAAACATTGGCCAAGCTGCGGGTTGACTACGACTACGCCGATATCGCCGAAGCGCCCTATCCGGAGCCCTGGCTGCGGCGATTGCTGGCCGACTACCAGTCGACGCTGCGCGACACCCATCTGCTGTTTCCGGCGACGGGCTTGCGCTGCCTGGAGTATCTCGCAAGCCTATCGCGCCAAGGTCTGCTGCTGTTGTCCGCCGACAAGGGTGAGCACCGGCTGCCGGCGCTGGACGGACGCCTGGCGCCCGGCCTGGTCCGCCACGGCAGCGTCTCGCTGCCGGTCAACTATCACGCATTGACGCAACTCCGCGCCCGGCCTGAAGCCGTCGTGCTGGTCCCGGACAGCCATCACAACAGCATCAACGTCATCGGCCTGCTGTCGCTGCCGGACGCCGCCAGCCATCACGAGATCCAGGATGCCTATCGGCGCCACGTGCGCGAATTCGGGCCGGACGCGTTCTTCAGCATCACCAAACACGCCCGGCAAACGATCCCGCAAATGTCGACCGAGGATATCCTCGCCTATCTCCGGCTGAGCCGTCACGACAGCCATCAGTTCGGGCGCTATCTGCCTCGGCTGCGCGAGCTCGCCGCCGAATTCGACGACGCCATCCGCGCCGACGTGATCGCGGCGATCGACAAGGTCTGGGAAACCTACTTTCCGCTGGGCGAGGATCTCGATCTCGCCAACGGCATCGCCGCCCTGCTCTACGCGATGGATGAGTTCGCGCTTGCGCTCAGGTTCTTCGCCCGCTCGATCGCGATCTACGGCCGCGACACCGGCACGCTCTGCAACATGGCGTCATGCCACCACATGCTCGATCAGGATGCCCAGGCCGCGGCGCTGCTCCGCACCGTGCTGGCCTACGAACCCGCCAACCTGGGCGCCGCTGAACTGGCCGCCCGGCTCGCACCTTGAATGCGTGTTCAGCGCCGCGATGCCGCCGGCGTCTTGCAGGCGCTGAACAGCTTGCCTCCATCAGCGCGGCGTGACTGAGGCGCCGGCGCTCGGGGAGCCCCCGTAGCTACGATCAGATGCCCCAACGCAAGGCCGCGGTATGCACCGGCGCGTCCCACAGCGCCTTCGCCTGGTCGTCGAGCACGGATACGGTCAGGGAGACGCCGGCCATGTCGAGCGACGTGACGTAGGACCCGGTCAGGAAACGGACCGAGTTGATCCCGGCGCCGTCCAGAATTCGCTTCGCGCTGTTGACCATCAAATAGAGTTCGATCAGCGGCGTCGCGCCGAATCCGTTGACGAGCAGCAGCACGTCGCTGCCTTTGCCAGGCGCCAGGTCCTTCAGGATCGCGTCCAGCAACTCAGCGGCGATCGCATCGGCCGACACCAGCGCGACCCGGCGCCGGCCGGGCTCGCCGTGAATGCCGACGCCCATTTCCATTTCATTGTCGGCCAATGTGAAATTCGGTCGGCCCGCCGCCGGCACGGTGCACGGCGTCAACGCCACCCCCATCGACCGCGTGCGCCGGTTGACTTCATCGCCGAGCGCCTTGAGCGCGGCAAGCGGCATACCGCTCTCGGCGGCGGCGCCGACCATCTTCTCCACGATCAGCGTCCCGGCAACGCCGCGACGCCCGGTGGTGTAGGTCGACGTCTCGACCGCGACATCGTCGTTGGTCAGGACGGTCGCGATGTCGCGCCCGGCCATCTCGGCGGCCATGGCGAAGTTCATCACGTCGCCTTCGTAGTTCTTGACGATGAACAGCACGCCCGCCCCGGTATCGGCAGCTTCCGCCGCCTCGATCATCTGGTCGGGAGTCGGCGAGGTGAAGACCTGGCCGGGGCAAGCCGCATCGAGCATGCCGAGCCCGACGAAGCCCGCATGCAGCGGCTCATGTCCCGAGCCACCGCCGGAGATCAGCGCGACCTTGCCCGCCTTCAGGCTGCGGCGGCGCACGAATTTGCGCTCCGCGCCGAGGACGAGGATATCCGCATGGGCCGCCGCGAAGCCATCCAAACTTTCTTCGAGTACCGTGTCGGCGCTGTTGATCAGCTTTTTCATGACCATCCTCCCGTTTGCCTTGCAGTCCGGATCAATCCATCAGCCCACGCTCTCGGCATAGCGCGCCAGCCGCGCGGCAAAATCGACCACCAACTCGTCGAGCGCGCGGTTCTTCTTGTCGTCACCGAGGTCTGGCACCGTCACGGCAATGGTGCGCGTGCGCGGTTCGCGATGCGGCGCGCGCAGCCGTCCCGGATGCGCGCGTCCATAGGCTTCGAGGAAGGCGGCGCGCTCGGCGCCCGAGAGATGGCAGACCTCGAAGATGATCGCGACATGCTTGGCCGGGATCGGCACCAGATAGGCCGGGTTGGTGATCTGGGTCACGAAGGAGCGGTTCTTGCCCAGTGCCGCCGCTAGCTTGAGCCTGGTCCCCGACGGCCGGTTGTCGAGCACGCGCCGCAGGATGATCTTGTAGTCCGCGACATCGCGGTCACCCGGCCCGCCGGCCGCGTCGCTTGCGCCGTTACTCATGACCTCACCCTTGCGATCGCGGCCTTGAGCCTGGCTACGGCCACCGGCGCCACCGAGAGCGTCGTCAGCCCGGTTGCGAGCAGCGCGGTCGTCAGGCGCGTATCGGCCGCGGCGTCGCCGCACAGCGAAACCTCGACGCGACGCCGACGTCCGGCCTCGACGGTGCGGGCGATCAGCGACAGCACCGCCGGGTCGCCGGTATCGTTGAGGTCGGCAACCGAACTGAGGTCGCGCGCCGCCGCCATCGTATACTGGGTCAGGTCGTTCGAGCCGATCGAATAGAACGCGGCTTGAAAATCCTCCGCCCGAAGTGCGGCCGCCGGCACCTCGACCATGATTCCGAGCGGCGGACGCTCGCACGCGATCTCCTCCGCCTTGAGCGCCACGAATTCCGTATCCAGCATCCCGGCCGCGCGGTCGAATTCGGCGGGGATCGTAACCATCGGCAGCATGACCTTCAGCGGCCCGTGCACCGCCGCGCGCAACAGCGCCCGCAACTGCACCCGGAACACCTCCGGCCGCGCCAGGGAGAGGCGAATGCCCCGCAGGCCCAGAAACGGATTGCTCTCGCCGTCGACGGTCAAGCCGCGGATCGGCTTGTCGCCGCCGGCATCGAGGGTGCGGATCGTCACCGGCCGTCCGTCGGCCCATTCGATGATGCGCCGGTAGACCGCATATTGGGTATTCTCATCGGGCAGGCCCTGCGACGCTTCGAACAGGAACTCGGTGCGCACGAGGCCGATGCCGTCACAGATGGCCGGGTCGATTGTCGCAAGGTCTTCGGGTGCGGCGATGTTCAGAAGAATCATGATCCGCCGACCGTCGGCCGTGCATGCGGGCTCGGAGCTTCCAGCGTCTGCGACCGCGCGCGCGGCGTTCGCGGCTGCCATGCGATGCTCGAACAGGCGGCAGGTCTCGGGTTCGGGGTCGAAGATCACCGTGCCGGCATCGCCATCGACCAGCGCCAATGCCGGCGGCCCCCCGTTCCACGACAACGGGCCGAGCCCAACGACCATCGGAGCCCCGCGCGCACGCGCCAGCATTGCAACATGGGACGACGGCGAGCCGGCAGCCAACGCGATGGCGCCACCACGGCTCCAGTCGGCGGCAAGAAAGGCCGAGGGCGTGATGTCCTCACCGGCCACGATCGAATCGCCGGCGATGGTCGCGGCCGTGCTCTCGCCACCGAGATGCGCCAGCACGCGGTCGCGGATGTCGATGAGGTCAGCGGCACGGGCCCGGAAATACTCGTCGGCGGCGGCGCGATAGCCTGCGATCTCCGCATCGAGCGCCGCGCGCCAGGCCTGGTCGGCCGCCACTCCCGTCGAAATCGCGTCGTAGGCGGTCTCCGCCAGCGCATCGTCTTCGAGCAACGCGACCTGGAATTCCAGAATGTCCGCGACGTCCCCCTGCACCGTCTCGATCAGAGCGGAGATCGCGGCCGTCGCGGCTTCGATCGCGGCCTGAAGCGCGGCCGCCTCCTGCGTCGGGTCGCCAACTCGCGTTCGTCGCGCAATGCCTGATGTCAGCACCGTGACCGGCCCGATGGCGAGACCCGGCGACGCCGCACGTCCTGTGAGATGGATTTCCGCCACCAGCGTCACGCCTCGCCAAAACCATCATGGACCAACGCCAGCAGGGCGGCGAGTGCGACCTCGCCGTCAGCGCCGGTGACGCGAAAATGCAGAATGGCGCCCTGCGGCGCCTTCACCCGCATCACCTTCACCGGGCTCTTGGCATCGGTCCACGGACCATCCGGCGCGAGCGCCAATTCGATTGTCGCGGCGAAGCGCTTCGCACACTGCGTCAGCTTCACCGATGGCCTGGCATGAAGACCGACGGCATTGACGAGCACCGCCGACCCGGTCAGCGGCACGACACTTTCAGCCGCCCGGTTGGCGTTGGCATCAGGCATAGAATTCCTCCGCACTGCGCTTCACGGCGGCAAGCGACGAGCCCCCCGACGACTCGGTCGCCGCGATCACGGCGCCTTCGACGACAGGGGCATTGCAAACGACGACGCGTGCGCGCCGATCCTCGGGCAGCATCTCCACCGCCATCTCCGAATTGGTCTCCGCCCCGCCCAGATCGACGAGGATGGCGACACCGGCCGGCGACCACGCCTCCGCGATGGCCTCCAGGATGCCGGCAACATTGGTGCCAAGCCCGCCATCGATATCGCCCCCCGTCCAGGCGAGAGGCACCGCGTTACCAACCATCTGACGCACCATGTCGGCTGCGCCCTCCGCGATTTTCGGGGAATGTGAAACGATGACGATCCCGACGTTGCCGGAATTTGAACTGCTCATGAATTTGCCTCTGATACCAGTGCCGCGATCGCTGCGCCAATCAGGAGAGCCGCAGACCGTGAGCCCGGGTCCATATGACCGATGGAGCGCTCCCCGAGGAAGGATGCACGGCCACGGATCGCCAGCATGGGAATCGTGCGATCGGCCGCACCCATTGCCTCTGCGACGATGGCCCTGGCGTCGCCGCCCTCCGCGAGGACCGCCTGCACCGGCACCAGGACGTCGAGCAGCGTTTTCTGGCCGGCGTCCGAGCGGCCGCGCGCCTTGACGGCGGTGATCGCCTTGTCCGTCGCGGCGACGAAATCGGCGCGTGAGGCTTCCTCCGGAAGCGCCTTGCCGAGTTCCATGAAGAAAGTGCCGACCAGCGGCCCGGATGCGCCGCCGACCTTCATCACCAGGGTCATGCCGATGGTCTTGAGCATTTCGGGTAGCGGTTTATCCGCGAGGCCGGGCAGCGCCGCGAGCACGGCCTCGAAGCCCCGCTTCATGTTCAATCCGTGATCGCCATCGCCGATCGCCTGGTCGAGACCGGTCAGTTCGTCAGCGTGCTCGATCATCGACCCCGCAAGCGCCCGCACCAGCTTTTCCCTGATATCCCGATCGAGACTCATGCCGCGATCCTTCCGCCATCCGCATCGAAGAACAGCGGCTTGTTGAGACTGAGCGACACGGTGTCCCCGGCGGCAAGATTGGCCTCGGGGTCCGACAAGGTCACGACCGGTTGGCCACCTATGTCGAGATGGAGATGGCTCTGGTCGCCGAGATGCTCGATCCGCTTGACGGTGGCCGACACGTCTCCGCCGCCGCGCGCGATGGTGAGGTGCTCGGTGCGGGCGCCGATCGTCCTGGCCCCGCGCGGCGTGCCGGCAAACAACGTCGCCGGCAGCAGGTTGATCGCCGGCTGGCCGAGCCGTGCCGCGACATAGGCGTTGATCGGGTTCTCGTAGATCTCGCGCGGGGTCCCGATCTGCATCAGTCGTCCGGACTCGATCACGCCGATGCGCGAGGCCATCGTCATCGCTTCGGTCTGATCGTGGGTGACATAGAGGATGGTCGCGCCGAGGTCGGTCTGGATCCGCTTCAGTTCGAGGCGCATCTCGCCGCGCAGCTTGGCGTCCAGCGAGGAGAGCGGCTCGTCCATCAGATAGATCGCGGGCGAGCGCACCAGCGCCCGGCCGATGGCGACGCGCTGCATCTGCCCGCCCGACAGTTGCGTCGCCTTGTTGTGCAGCTTGGTTTCGATATGCAGAAGCTGCGCCACCTCCTCGACCCTGGTGCGGATCACGGCCTCCGGCACGCGACGGATCGGCGCACGCAACGCGAAGGCCAGGTTCTCGAACACCGTGAGATGCGGGTACAGTGAATACTGCTGAAACACGAAGGCGACGTCGCGATCGGCCGGCGCCTCGCTGGTCACATCGCGCCCGCCGATCCAGATCGAACCGCGCTCCGGCCTCTCGAGTCCGGCAACGAGACGCAAGGTCGTGGTCTTGCCGGCGCCCGTCGGTCCGAGCAAGGCGACGAATTCCCCGTTTGCAATCGTCAACGACAGCTCGCTGACTGCCGGCGTCTTGTTGAACATCTTGGTGACGGCCCTGATTTCGACCTCAGCCATGCACGCCTCCCTCATGCAACGCCGTGCGGATCGCCCGGCCCGACTGCTGATCGAAGATCGACAACGTATCGGGGCGGAAGTCGAGCCCGACGCTCTCGCCCGTTCGCAGGGGCAGGCTGGCCGGCGAGCGCGCTTTCAGCGCGCCATAGCGGGTCGTCACGGTCACGATCTGGGTGGTGCCGAGATATTCCACCCCGTAGACCTCGCCCCGCACCATGCCGCGGTCGGAGAAACGCACATGCTCCGGCCTGACCCCGAGCACGAGTTCGCCGTCCGCCCGTGCCTCGCGAGCGGCCGGAATGACCACGTCGCGATCGCCGAGCCGGATCGCATCCGCGCCGGGCTCCAGGCTGCCGCGGAACGGCAGGAAGTTCATCGGCGGCGAGCCGATGAAGTCGGCGACGAACAGCGACACCGGCCGGTCATAGATATCGCGCGGGCTCGCGACCTGCTCGACAATGCCGTTGTTCATCACGGCAATCCTGTCGGCCATCGCCATGGCCTCGAGCTGGTCATGCGTGACATAGACCGTGGTGGCGCCGAGACGGTCATGCAGCGCGCGCAATTCGCGGATCATCTCCTCGCGCATCTCGGTATCGAGCGCGCCCAGCGGCTCGTCCATCAGGAAACATTTGGGCTTGCGCACGATCGCGCGCCCCAGCGCGACCCGCTGCCGGTCGCCGCCGGCAAGGCCCGATACGGGGCGGTCGAGCAGGTGCGTGATGCGCAGGATGCGCGCGACCTCCACGACCCGCCGGTCGCGCTCCGCCGCACCGATGCCCTCGCACTTGAGAGGAAAGCCGATATTTCGCCGCACATTCATGTGCGGATAGAGCGCGAAGAACTGGAACACGAAGGCGATATCGCGCGCCGAGGCGCGGTTCATCGTCACGTCCTCGCCATCGAGCCTGATGGTGCCGGCCGTCGGCAGCTCCAGTCCCGCGATCATCCGCAATGTCGTGGTCTTGCCGCAGCCGGACGGTCCGAGCAGGCAGAGGAACTGGCCGTCCTCCACGGTGAAGCTCGCGGACCTGACCGCGTGAAACGTGCCGAAGGACTTGTCGAGCGACTCGACCCTGATCTGCGCCATCGCGGTTACTCCCTGACCTTGGAGACGATGGTGAACATGACAGTCCCGAACAGGGTGGTCGCGAACGACCACGAATAGAGCGTCAGAAAAAACGGCTGCATCAGCATGACGACACCGGCGGCGATGATCGCGGTCGCGATCGCCTCCAGCGGACCGCGGCGCAGGAGCCTGCCCGTGAGGCCGCGACGCGGCATCGTGGAAGGGGATATGGGAGGGTTCGCATCGACACTCATTTGCGCACGGCTCCGAAGGTGATGCCGCGCAGGAGATGCTTGCGCAGGAGCACCGTGAACACGACGATCGGCACCAGGAACAGCGTCGTGCCGGCGGCCACCGCGGGCCAGTCCTGCCCGCCCTCGCCGATGATGATCGGAATGAACGGCGGCGCGGTCTGCGCGCTGCCGGAGGTCAGCAGCACCGCGAAGGCATACTCGTTCCAGGCGAAGATCAGGCAGAAGATCGCGGTGGCCGCGATCCCGGTCGTGGCCTGCGGCAGCACCACCTTCACGAACGCCTGGAACCGCGTATAGCCGTCGATCATCGCCGCCTCCTCATACTCGCGCGGGATTTCGTCGATGAAACCCTTGAGCAGCCAGACCGCGAGCGAGACGTTGACCGAGGTATAGAGCAGGATCATCCCGAGCCTGGTGTCCGACAGCCCCACGGTGCGGTACATCAGGTAGATCGGGATCGCGACCGCGATCGGCGGCATCATCCGGGTCGACAGGATGAAGAACAGCAGGTCGTCCTTCATTGGCACGCGGAACCGCGAGAAGCCATAGGCCGCAAGGGTGCCGAGCGCGACCGCCAGCACGGTCGAGCCGAACGCGATGATCAGCGAGTTGACGAAGCGCGGCAGATAGTTCGACGGCCCGGCGACAACCATGTTGCGGCTCCGCGCGATGCGGTCGCATAGCCCTTGCGGTGGTCCCAGCGTTCCGATGAATTCCGGCGTCTGGCGCGAGCGGGTGGTGAAGAGATTGCAATAGCCTTCGAATGACGGCGTGAACAGGATTTTGGGCGGGTAGGAGATCGCATCATCAGGCGACTTGAACGAGGTCAGCACGATCCAGACCAGCGGAATCATCGTGATGATGGCGTAGAGCACCACCAGCGAGCCGGCGAAGCGCCGCGTGCCGGCCGAAGGTTCAACCACGGAATGGGCGGCGAGGCTCATCGGCTTTTCACCCGGTTCAGCGCCTTGACGTAGATGTTGGCAAGGCCAAACACTGTCACGAACAGGATGATCGCAAACGCCGAGGAATAGCCGGTGCGCCAGCTCTCGAACGCCGCGCGCTTCAGCGTGATCGAGGCGACTTCGGTGGTCGAGCCCGGTCCGCCTCCGGTGAGCAGGTTGACCATGTCGAACATCTTGAAATTCTCGATGCCGCGAAACAGCACCGCGAGCATGATGAAGGGCAGCGCCATCGGCAGCGTGATCGACCAGAACTGGCGCCATTTCGAGGCGCGGTCGACCTCCGCCGCCTCATAGATGTAGTCGGGAATCGAGCGCAGGCCGGCGAGACAGATCAGCATCACATAGGGCGTCCACATCCAGGCATCGACGATGACGATGGCCCAGGGACTGAGCGTGACGTCGCCCAGCATCTGGAACGAGGAGGCGCTGCGGCCGGTGACGAAGGCGACCACGTAGTTGAACAGTCCGATCTGCGGCTGATACAGAAACGTCCAGAAATTGCCGACCACCGCCGGTGACAGCATCATCGGCAGCAGGATGATCGTGGTCCAGACGCCGTGGCCGCGGAATTTCTTGTCGATCAGGACGGCGAGGCCGAAGCCGAGCACAGTTTCGATGATCACGGTCCAGATCACGAAATGCGCGGTCACCTGCATCGCCGCCCAGATGTCCGGATCGGTCAGGATCGACTGGTACCAGTCGATCCCCAGCCATCGCGTCGCGGCGTTGATCCGGTTGGCGCGATAGCTGGTGAACGACAGATAGATCGTCCAGATCAGCGGAAAGATATTGATCGCCAGCAGCAGCACGATCGTGGGCGTGATGAAGAGCCAGGCCAGAGCCTTGTCCGACAGGCCGCGAAGCCGGCGCACCACAGTGGGCTGCATGGCGGCAGCCGAGTACGCGATCCGCGGTGTGGCACTCAAATCGTTCATGGCGCAGGTCAGTCCCGTGTCCCGGCGGCGAGCAGGCGCGACAGATGCAGCCGCACTCTTTGCAAATGAAATGTCAAATGAAAAGCCCCGGAGCGCGGGCCACCGCGCCCCGGGCGATCATTACTTTAGAACTTCTTGCCTTCTTCCTTGAAGATGGCCTGCCAGTCCTTGACCAGACCGTCGAGCGCTTCCTTCGCCGTGCCCTTGTCGGCCACGACATAGTCATGCACGCGCTTCTGTTCGGCTTGCAGGAGTTGCGCGTAGGAGGGTTCGGCCCAGAAATCGACGACCATCGCCATCGACTTCAGGAATTCGCCCGCGAACGGTGCGCTGCTCGGAAAGCCCGGGTCGTTGAGTACCGACTTGGCGCAGGAATAGCCGCCGAGCGCCCACCACTTCTTCTGCACGTCGCCGCCTGAGAACCACTTGATGTATTGCAGCGCTTCGCCCTGGTTCTTGGAATAGGCGACAACGGAGATGCCCTGCCCGCCGAGCTGCGTGGCCTGGGTGGTCGCGGCCGGATTGGAGAAGAAGCCGATCTTGTCGCCGCCGACATTGGGGTCCTTGTAGAGGCCTGGGAAGAACGCGAAGAAGTTCATCTGCAGCGCGACCTGGCCCGACTTGAACGCGTCGAGACCTTCCGACATGTAGGAGTTGGAGGCGCCGGGCGGCGTGCAGCACTTGTAGAGCTCCTTGTAGGCCTCGAGCCCCTTCACCGCTCCTGCCGAGTTGACGAAACCCTCCATCGCGTAAGGCTTCTTGGGGTCCTCGTACTTGAAGCCGTAGTCGTAGAGATAGTTCGACACGCCCATGGTGATGCCTTCCGAGCCGCGCTCGGTATAGATCGATGCGCCATAGACCTTCTTGCCATCGATCTCGCGGCCCTGGAAGAACTGCGCGATGTCGTGGAGTTCGTCGAGCGTTTTCGGCACGGCGAGATCGCGGCCATACTTGGCTTTGAAATCCTTCTGCACGTCGGGCCGCGCGAACCAGTCCTTGCGATAGGTCCAGCCGACCGCGTCACCCATCGCCGGCAGCGCCCAGTAGTTCGGCGTGTTCTTCGGCCATTCGGAATAGCCGACCACGGTCGCCGGCATGTAGTCGTCCATGCTGATTCCTTCCTTCTTGAAGAAATCATTGAGCTTGACGTACTGGCCGTTCTCGGCGGCGCCGCCGATCCACTGCGAATCGCCGATGATGAGATCGCACAACGATCCCTTCGAATTGAGTTCATTGAGGAAGCGATCGGCATAGTTGGTCCAGGGCACGAATTCGAATTTCATGCCGATGCCGGACTTGGCGGTGAAGTCCTTCGACAATTCGACCAGGGCGTTGGCCGGGTCCCACGCGGCCCAGCATAGCGTGATCGTCTTGCCTTCGGCGTGTGCGGACGTGGCGCCTCCGCCGACGCCGAGCGCGGAGACAAGAGCTCCGCATGAAACCAGAAGCGCCTTCATCGTGTGGTTCATTACGCGTTCCCTCCAGTGGAGCCGGCCATCGACGTGGCGCAGCGTTCCTGCCCGCTCGAAGGCTTCGAGCAGAGCGACACAGTCCTTGACGGGCTGAATGACTGACCTGACGTTTCCTCGCGCTCACCCGCATTCTCACGATCCGGCGGAGCTCGATTTGTTTAGTGGATCACGATTTACTAAACATTGCAAGCGCACGCTGCCGGGCGCGTGAAGGAATATTTTCACACGTAAAACGGGTGGCCGAAGTCAGCGAGGCGAAGCGACGTGATCGCGCGAAGCGCCCGCGTGCGCCGGGCTCGAGCGCGGTCTCGATATCAAATCGCGCAGATTGGGCTGGGATGCCGATGCTGCGATCAGTTGGGGAGCTCTCGGCCAATCGACAGCAACGCCTCTACGACCTGCGTCTTGTGCCGGAGCGATTGGGCGATCTGCAAAGCTTGAGCGAACGTCGCAAATGCGTCGGTCGGGAACCCTGCTTTCACCTGCGCCGCCGCGATCACGACCAGCGCACTGATGCGATCAGCATCCCCCGTGACCGCGTTCGCCACCTCGATGGCCTCGGCGATCTTGCCCGCCGCGGCCTGCTTCCGGGCGATGGCTGCGAGCAGGCCGGAGCGCCAATAGCGGTTCTCGACCGCCTGCGCGGCCTGCACCGCTTCGCTGATCCGGCCGGTCTCGGCGAGCCCCTCGGCAACCACGCCGCGGCCGGACCGAAGCCGTTCGTGTGCCTCCGGCGGCAACTCGAAGGATCGCGCCGTCAGCAGCGCTTCGCCGGCCTTGCCGGCCTTCGCCTGCGCCTCGGCGATTGCGTAGAGCGCCCTACGGCGGTCGTAGTCATAACTGATCAACTTGCCGCCGACGATCGTGCCGGACTGCGGTGACGGGTCCTCGATCAATTGGGTGACGTGCAGAGCCTCGGCGACCTGCCCAACCCTGGCGTGCGCCTTGGCCAGGTCGGAGAGGCGGCTGTCGCGGCGCTCGAGCGAGCGCGCCGCCTGCAGGGCCAGACCGAATGACGTCAGCGATTGGGCCGCCAGCCCGGCCTTCGCCTGCGCCTCGGCAATGGTGGATAATGCCAGGAATCGCGGCCGCGGCCATTCGATCGACTGGCTCGCCTCGACGGCCCCATCGATGTCACCCGCTCTGGCCCGCGCCATCGCCACAATGCCGAGCGCCAGGGACTGCTGCTCGGCATCGGGAAAAACCATAGCCACCCGCAAATCCTCGCCGCGACCGTCGGGCTTCGCGAACGGTCCGTCACTCGTCGCTCGCTCCTCGACCGGAAGATGAAAGGCCGATCGCGGCTCAAGGAGACCATCGAGCACGACGCCACGCTCCCATGCGTCTTCAACCGACCAGGCAATCTGCAGTGCCTCCGCGATCCTGCCGGCATGCACCCATTCCTCGGCGATGGCGGCGAGCGCAATGGCACGGTCCCTCTGGCCCCTGATCGACCGGACGACCTGCAGGGCCTCGAACATCTTGCCCGCCTGCGCCTCAGTCTCCGCGATGATGAGGAGAGCGGGGCCGAATTCGGATGGATGATGCACACCGCTGAAGATCTCGAAAAGCGGCGCCTCTTGCTCGATCGACTCCACATCGCGCAGCGCCGCGACGATCTTGCCGTCCTCCTCTCGCATCACGGCTACAGAGCGAATATCCCACGCGACCTCGCGGATCGCCCGGGCCCGATCGGACTTGGCCTCGATGGACTGTAACAGTTGCAGCGCTTCGCTGATCTGGCCGACCATTCCTTCCGCAACAGCGATCGATATGATCGCCGAGACGCGCTGATAGGCGTTCTTGATCGATCCGAGGAGATCGACGGCCTGAGGAATTCTGGCGGCCCCGGCTTGCGCACGAATGACGGCTATGAGCGCGTTGTCGCGCTCTCGATCACTCGTGATGGATTGCGCGATCAGTTGAGCTCGCTCGATCGTCGCGACGGCGTCCGGCGTCAGACCTGATGCCACCTGGGCCTCGGCGATCCGGCCCAGTTCGAAGACATCCCCGATCGATTGCGAAACCTCGGCGGCGTGGCCCAGGACGCAGGCCCGCGTCGGCCTCGCGAGACATTGGGCCCACACGGAGTCGGCCACGGCACTGTCGCTGGCCGCCTCCGGCATGATCTGTTGAGCAAGGGCACCCGACGCCAAGACGAAGAAGAGCCAGCCGCAAATGATTGCTCGGCTCATCGCGACAGGACGGCCAAAAGCGAGACTACACAAAAATCCGTGAAGGACAGGCGTTCTTGGCAAGTCAAATTGGTGATCCTGCATGACGCGAACATGCGACCTACGGTTTGGGAAACCGTTTCACCGTATAATAAACCTATGGCTTGGCCAATGTGTGTTGCACATCTGGTACATCTGCTGCGTCACAAGTGGGGCAGCGGCCAGAAGACCTGTAATGCGCAGGGGGCGTCCTGAGGCACACCGCCACCGAGCACGACATGGGTATGCTCGAACCCGAAATAGGCGAGCCAAGCGATCGATCAGGGGCCGCGCGCGTATGGCGCCGATTCAACAATCGTGGCGGCGGTCCCTGACCTCACCAGCACTCGAAACCGCCATCGACGAGAAGATCGACGCCGGTGACGTAGGAGGCCGCCGCGCTCGCAAGAAACACGGTCGGCCCGACCATTTCGTCGACTGTCGCCATCCGCCCCATCGGCGTTTCCGTCTCGAAGAGCTTACGTTGCTCGGCGACTTCGGGGCGCAGGTTCATCGGCGTGAGGGTATAGCCCGGACTGATCGCGTTGACGCGAATGCCCCTGCCGACCCATTCCATCGCGAGGCTCTTTGTGAGGTGAACGACGCCGGCCTTCGAGGCATTGTAATGCGCCTGCAGCAGTCCGCGATTGACGATCGAGCCGGACATGGACGCGATGTTCACGATCGAACCTCGCCCGTGACGAAGCATGGCGCGTCCCTCCGCCTGGCAAGACAGGAACACCCCGGTCAGGTTGACGTCGATCATCCGTCGCCATTGCTGCAGCGGCATGTCTTCGGCCGCGGTCGCATTGGCAATCCCCGCGCAATTGACGGCGAGACTGAGCGCTCCGAGTTCAGCCTCCGTGCGCTGAACCGCCGCTTGCAGCGCTTCGCCCTCCACGACGTCTCCGGACAAGGAGATTGCGCGCCGCCCAAGCCGCGCGACCGCTTGCGCGGTATCGTCAAGTCCGGCGCTTCCCGGCAGATCGAACAAAGCAACGTCGGCGCCCGCTTCCGCCAGGCCTATCGCGATGCGCTGCCCGATGCCGCTGCCGGCGCCGGTGACGAAGGCGATTTCATTTTTCAGGCTGAACAAGTTCATTTGACCGCTCCATGCCGCCCGATCAGGTCGTGGCGAGTTCCATCACTTCGACGCGCCCCGCCTCCTCGTGACGGAGCACGCCTCTATTGCGGCCGCGGCTGAGAACCATGATGCGGTTCGACAGCCCCAGCACCTCGTCAAGATCGGAGCTCACGACGATCACCGCCATGCCTTGGCGCGCCAACTCGGCGATGACGTCGTAGATCGCCGCGCGCGCGCCGACATCGATGCCGCGAGTCGGTTCATCGAGGATGACGACGCGCGGGCCGCGCGAAATGCATTTGGCGATCACCACCTTCTGCTGATTGCCGCCGGAGAGATGATCGACGCGCTGCTCGCCCCGTCCCTTGATGAAGAAGCGGGCGATGGCGCCGGCGGCGAAGCGCGCGACCGCACCGGGGATCACCCAGCCGGTCGGCGCGACGCGATCATAGTTGCCGAGCGCCAAATTCTCGGAGATCGAATGAGCGAGCACGAGGCCCTGCGCCTTGCGGTCCTCCGGCACGAGCACGACACCATGAGCGAGCGCGTCGCGCGGACTGGCGAGCTTGATCTCCTTGCCGCCGACGCTGACACGCCCCGAAGCGGCGCGGTCGGCACCGGCGATCGCGCGCACCAGTTCCGTGCGTCCGGCTCCGATAATCCCGGCGATGCCGAAAACTTCCCCCGCCTTGACCGAGAAGCTGACATCGGCAAACGAGCCGTCGGCACTGGTCAAATTTTCGACCTCGATCAGCGTCTCGCCGTTGGCCGGATGGATCGGTGGAAACATGCGGTCGAGCGGGCGGCCCACCATTTCCTCGACCAGCGTTTTCACCTGGACCTGCGCGGTGTCGTGCGTCGCCACCAGGCGCCCGTCACGGAGCACGGCGACGCGATCGGCGATGCGCGCGATCTCATCGAGGCGATGGCTGATGTAGACGAAACTGACGCCATCGGCCTTCAATCGCGCGATCTGCTCGAACAGGCGCTCGGTTTCCTCGCCGCCCAGGGCCGCCGTCGGCTCGTCGAAGATCAGAAGCCTGGCGTCCAGCGTCAGCGCCTTGGCGATCTCGACCTGCTGCTGTGCGGCGACGCGCAGATCGCGGACCAGCATTGTCGGCGGCGTGTCGAGCCCGAGGCGCCGAAGCTGCTCCGAGGCACGCCGGTTCATCGCGGCACGATCGACCTTGCCGAACCGCATCGGCATGCGGCCGACAAAGACGTTCTCCGCGATCGAAAGATCCTTGAGCAGCCGCATTTCCTGATGGATGAGTCCGATCCCGGCCGACAGTGCGTCGGCCGGCGAAGCCGGCGCGTAGGGCTGGCCCCGCCAGACCATCGTCCCCTCAGTCGGCGCGACCGAGCCGGCGGCAATGGCGGCGAGCGTCGACTTGCCGGCGCCGTTCTCCCCGAGCAGAGCGAGAACCTCGCCCCTGCGGACCTCGAGCTTGACCGCGGACAGAACGGTGATGTCGCCGTATCTCTTGCCGATGTCGCGGAATTCGAGAACGGCGTCGCGAGCGTTCGGCGAAGGCGTCTCCTGCATCATGTGGAATGCTCTGTTCTGTTTCGGGATACGGCGCCGCTTTCACACGGCGCCGTCGCTCGTTTGCTCACGAGTTGCTCAGGGATGCTGGGCGATGAAGCCCGCGACGTTGTCCTTCGTCGTCAGGGTCGCGTCCTGCAGTTGCATCGCGGACAGTTTCTTCCCCGCGACCAGATCGATCGCCGCGTCGAGGCCCATGCGGCCCATTTTCTGGGTCTGCTGAGTGGCGGTCACGTCGAACACGCCGTCGCGCAACGCGGTGAGCGCGGCGGTGTCGCCGTCAAATCCAGCGACCCAGATCTTGTGGCCGGTATTGGCGACCTTGACCGCCTGCGCCGCGCCGAGGGCCAGCGCGTCCGCCTGGCCGAAGACGATCGAAACGTTGGGGTGGGCCTGCAGGAGGTCGGCGGTCAGCTTGAACCCTTCGTCCTGATGCCATCCCTCGCTCCAGAGTTCGCCGACGACCTTGATCCCGGGATAGCCGGCCAGCGCTTCGCCGCAACCCTTCGAGCGATCGACTTCCGGCGTCGTGCCTTTCTGCCCGTGGATGATGATCATCTCGCCTTTTCCGCCCGCCTGCTTGGCGATGTAGTCGCAGACCTGCTTGGCGGACGTCACGCTGTCGGTCGCAATGAATGTGTCGCCCGGCGCGCCGTCGGCGTTGCGGTCGATATTGACCACCGGCACCCCGGCGGCCTTCGCGGCTTTCACGGGCACGGCCGCGGCGGTCGCGCCGGCCGGGATATAGATCAGCGCGTCGACATTCTGTGCCAACAGGTCCTGGATCTGGCTGACCTGCGTCGCCGAATCGCCCTTGGCGTCGACCGTGATGACCTTGATCCCCTTGGGCCCGGCGTAGGCTTCGACGGATTGCTTGATCTGATTGAAGAAGTTCGCCTGAAGATTGGCGACGGCGAGCCCGATCGTCTTGGCATCCTTCGCCTCGGCGATGCCGACGCTGGATGCGAAAGCCGCGGTCGCGGCGAGCAGGACTGTACGATAAATGGACATTCTTGTTTCCTCCTGGTTTGTGACTAAGTCCGTGACGGGTTGTTCCCGCCGCAGACCCGTTTGCAACAGTCCTTGCGGACCTATTCGCTCTTGTGAGCGAAGCTTATTGGGCACACCGCGCTGCCTGGACAGGGCGGCGGCCGATTTCTTGTCCCGGCGATATCGGGCCTTTCTCTCCTGACCCCCTCAATGCCGGCGGTTGCGAAGCGTGTCGGCGGCGACCGCGAGCGCGATGACGATGCCGATCACCACCTGCTGAACGAACGGCGATACGTGCAGAAGGTTGAGGCCGTTACGCAGGAAGCCGATGATCAGCACGCCGACGACGGTGCCGCCGATGCCGCCAACACCGCCCGACAGACTCGCGCCGCCAATCACCACCGCGGCGATCGTGTCGAGCTCGTAGCCGAGCCCCGAACTCGGTTGCGCGGAATCGAGGCGCGCCGAGAGAATGACACCCGCGAGCCCCGCAAGCGCACCGGAGAACGCATAGACGCAGACCGTCGCAAATTGCACGCGCACGCCGGCAAGGCGCGCGACCTCGGCGCTTCCGCCGATCGCATAGAGCGCGCGCCCGCCGGGCCGAAACTGCAGGAAGATCCAGGTCGCCAGAGCGATGATCGCCATCACACCGACGGTGACGGTGAGAAAGCCGAGGTGACGCGTAATCGCGAGGTCGGAGAACCATCCGGGAAAGCCGACGATCTGCTCGCCGTCGGTGATGATGCTGGCGACGCCACGTGCGACCGACATCATCGCGAGCGTCGCGATGAACGCTGGCATTCGCAATTGAGTGACCATCAGGCCTGATACCGTTCCGGTCGCCGCGGACACGACGATCGCGAGGAGGATCGCGATCGGAAACGGCAGGCCCGCGATATTGCCGAGATAGCCCATCGTCATCGCCGACAGGGCAACAATGGAGCCGACGGACAGATCGATGCCGCCAATCAGGATCACCAGCGTCATGCCGACCGCCATCACGCCGATGACGGTGATCTGGTCCATGACGTTCAGGAAATTGCGCAGCGATAGAAACGTCTCGGTTGAGAATGAGAGGAAGACGCACATCGCGATCAGGCCCAGGAACGGGCCGGTCGCGCCGCGGCCGAGGCCCGCTCGCCGTCGTCCTTTCTGCTCGGCAGCCTGAGGATTGATCGCCAACGCCATTGTCCCGTTTCCTCGCCCTCGTTCCCGTTCGCCGTCGCGTTCTCTCTTGTTCACCCGTGCGTCACCCCGGATCAGCGATGCCCGCGCCGCTCCGCGAGCGCGCCAGCGCCTGTCGCCAACCGCGCTGTTTCGACCGCCGCAGATCCGCTGATATCGTGGAATGAAAAACCGTGCCGCCGCGGTCGAGCTTGCGCAGGCCGTCGATGGAGAACAGGCCCGCGGCAAGACCCGCCATATGCGCAACGCCGAGCGCCGAGAGTTCGGCCGCCTCGGCGCGGATGATCGGCACGCCGATGATGTCGGCCTCGATCTGCATGAGTTGATCGTTGCGCGTCGGGCCACCGTCGACCTGCAATCTCTCGACCGGCGAACCGCTGGACCGCACGACCTCGACAAGGTCGGCGATCTGAAAGGCAATTGAATCGAAGGCGGCGCGCGCAACTTGCGCACGGCCGGACCCCAGCGTGAAACCGGACAAGGTCGCGACGGCGGCGCCATCCCACCAGGGTGCGCCAAGTCCGTTGAACGCGGGGACGAGATGAACGCCCTGGGAATCGCCGAGCGTCGCAGCGAGGCGCGCCAGTTCGTCGATATCGACCCCAAGCAGACCGGCGGCCCAGATCAGGGTCGAACCGGCGGCGCGGATATTTCCCTCGAAAGCCAGGATGGGCGCGTCGATCTGCCAGGCGATCGTCAAGCAAAGACCGGGATGCAGCATCGCATCTTCGCCGAGCCTGCTCCGATCGATCAGCCCCATCACCGATGAGCCCGTCCCATGCGTCGCCTTGACCGGTCCCGGCGCGAATGCGCCATGGGCGAACAGGGCCGCATGCGAGTCCGCCATCACGGCGTGGACCGGAACGCCGTCGGGCAACGGCGCGAGCCCGCGCGCCGATGGGAAAGGGCCGACCGAGGGCGCGATGCGCGGCAGCGCCGCGCGCGGCGTATTGAAGATCGAGAGCAGCTCATCGTCGAATTGCGCATCGGCGACAGCGACAAGCTGGGTGCGCGAGGCATTGCCCGCCTCCGCCATCGGCTCGCCGCCGAAGCGGGAAAGCAGGAATGCGTCGATCGTGCCGATGCAGAGTTCGCCGGCTCGCGCGCGGACGCGATCCGGATCGATCTCGTCGAGGAGCCACATCGCCTTCGCGGCCGAAAACATCGGGTCGAGCGGCAGGCCACTCTTTCGACGCACGATTTCACCGTAACCACGTGCACGCAGCGTCTCGCAAAGCGCCTCCGTGCGCAGATCCTGCCAGGACAATACGGGGGTCAGCGGCTCGCCCGAACGCCGATCCCATATCACGCAGGATTCGCGCTGCGTACTGAGGCCGACGGCGATCACCCGCCCGGCGGTTTCGGGCGTCAGCGTCGCAGCGACCGCGCGGCGGACGCTGTTCCAGATGTCGTCCGCGTCCTGTTCGACCCAGCCCGGCTTCGGAGCCGATTGTCCAAGTCCCGCCTGACCCTGCGCGACGATGCCGCCCGTCCCGTCAACGAGCAGGCATTTCGTTGAGCTGGTGCCCTGGTCGATCGCCAGGATCAGCGGCGAGGACATGAATCAGCCTCTGGGTTCGAGCGCGGCGAGTTCGAGCGCGGCGGCGGCAATGCCGACTCGGTTGAGACCGAAATGGTCGAGCAGAAAGCCGGTCTCGCCAGTCGGCGCGAAGCCTTTCACGCCAAGCAGGCGCATCGGCACGGGCGCATGGCGGACGACAATTTCCGCGACCGCCGCTCCGAGACCACCTTCGATCATCCCCTCCTCGACAGTGACGATGCCGTGCGTTTCGCGCGCAGCGGCGAGGATGGCGCCTTCATCGAGCGGCTTGATGGTCGAAACGTTGAGCACCCGGGCGCGGATGCCGCGCGCGGCGAGATCGTCGGCCGCCTCCAGCGCGCGCGAAACCGTGACGCCGGTCGCGACGATCGCGACGTCGTCGCCCTGTCGCAGCACATCCGCACGGCCGAAGACGAATCCCTCCTCATCCGCGGCGACTGCCGGAACCTTGTAACGTCCGATGCGCAGGAACGCTGGCCTGTCGGCATGAGCGGCCCAGCGCACCGCCGCACGGGTTTGCGCGGGGTCCGCCGGCACGACGATGGCGAGATCAGTGATCGCGCGCAGCCAGCTCAAATCCTCGATGGAGTGATGCGTTGGGCCGAGTTCGCCATAGGCCATGCCGGGACTCATGCCGCAGAGAACGACATGATAGCCGTTATAGGCCACATCCGCCTTGATCTGCTCCAGGGCGCGGCCGGTCAGGAACGGCGAGGCGGCGCATACGAAAGGCGTGAAGCCTCCATTGGCGAGGCCCGCGGCGACGCCGACCATGTTCTGTTCGGCGATGCCGACATTGACGAGACGGTCGGGGAATTCCTTCTGGAACGCGACGAGATTGCTCGAGCCGACGCTGTCGTTGCAGACCGCGACGATGCGCCTGTCGGTGCGAGCGAGTTCGATGAGGGTCTCGGCGAAAGCCACGCGGCAGTCGAAGGTCGGCGCGGGCGCGGCGGTAACGGCGTTCATGTTACGCAAGCTCCCGGCGTGCGAGTTCGACCTGTTCGGGCGATGGCGTCTTGTGATGCCACTCGACCCTGTCCTCGATAAACGAAACGCCCTTGCCCTTGATCGTCCTGGCGATGACGCAGAGAGGCTTTCCGGTCCGCGGCTGCGTGAACAGATCGTAGAGCGCGGCATGATCATGACCGTCGACCTCCACCGCTTCCCAACCGAACGCGGACCATTTGTCGGCGAGAGGTTCGAGACGATTGGTCTCCTCCGTCCGCGCGCCCTGCTGCAGCCTGTTGCGGTCGACGATGGCAATGAGATTGTCGAGCCCGCGATGGCCGGCCGCCATCGCGGCTTCCCAATTCGAGCCTTCCTGCAATTCGCCGTCGCCGAGCACGACGAAGGTGCGCCAGCCCGCGCCCGACAGGCGCGAAGCGATCGCACAGCCGACGCCGATCGGAAGGCCGTGGCCGAGCGGTCCGGTATTGGCCTCGACACCCGGGACCTTGCGGCGGTTCGGATGACCGTTCAGCGCCGACAACGCTTGCATGAAGGTCGCGAGCAGGTCGCGCGCAATGAAGCCGCGCAGCGCGAGCGCGGAATAGAGCGCAGCCGAGCAATGACCCTTGCTCAGGATCAAACGGTCACGATCGGGCCATTGCGGCGCAGCGGGATCGAGCTTCAACACGCCGAAGAACAGGGTCGCGAGAATATCGGTCACCGACAGATCGCCTCCGATATGGCCCGCCTTGGCTCGGGCGATCATGTCGACGATCGAACGGCGCATTGCCTGCGCTACGCCAGCCAGAAAGCGCGTGCGCTCCTCCGTGGACATCGACGCGATTTCGGAGAGCACGACGTCGATCGTGTCGGCGTTAAGGGCGAACAAGTCGCAATCTCCGTTGAATATTTATTCATTACTGTATTGTTCTTCAGGCTAGGAAACGATAAGTGTGCCGTCAAGGGAATTCCGGACCGAATTTCTGCTGCAGATGCGAGCGCCAGCGAGGTTCGCAACACTTGTGAATTTCGGGCTACTTGTTGAATATATATTCACTCTGCCTGCAGAGCTGATATTCGCGCCACTCCGGCGCCCACGATACGAAGGCGAGGCAATGAGCCGAACCCATGAGTTGCGTCTGATCGCGCGTGTCGCGCAGCTCTATTACGAGGAGCAGAAGAAGCAGGCCGAAATTTCCGACCTGCTGCATATCTCCCAGGCGACGATCTCGCGCCTGCTGAAAAAGGCTGAACAGGAAGCCATCGTCCGCATCACGATCACGGCGCCGCGCGGCACCTATCCGCAGTTGGAAGCGTCGCTGCGAGAGCGCTACGGCGTCGCCGAGACGATCGTCGCCGAATGTTTCGAGGATCGCGAGGAGGCCATTCTCTCGGCGATCGGCGGGGCGGCCGGCCATTACCTCGAAACGACGCTGCGCGACGGCGAGGTGATCGGCATATCCTCCTGGAGCGCTTCGCTGCTGCGCATGGTCGACAGCATCCATCCATTGAAACGCGTTCGCGCCGAACGGGTCGTGCAGATCCTCGGGGGCATCGGCAGCCCCTCCGTGCAGAGCCACGCCACGCAGCTCACGACACGTCTGGCGAGCCTCACCGGTGCGGAGCCGCAATTGCTGCCGGCGCAAGGCGTCGTCAGTTCATCGGCGGCGCGCCTCGTCATGCTCGGCGATTCCTACGTCCGCACCACGATGGACCAGTTCCGGCGCGTCACCATCGCGCTCGTCGGCGTCGGCGCGCTGCAGCCCTCGGTGATGCTCGCCAACTCCGGCAACACGTTCACCAGCGAGGAATTGCACGATCTCGAAGCGCGCGGCGCGATCGGCGACGTCTGCATGCGTTTCTTCGATCGCGAGGGGAAACCCGTCGGCGGGTCGCTGGATGAACGTGTCATCGGCATGAGCTTTGCCGAACTCAAGGCCGTGCCTCGGGTGGTGGCCGTCGCCGGCGGCGACAGGAAGGTCGCCGCGATCCGAAGCTGCCTGCTGGGCGGCTACGCCAAGGTCCTGATCACCGACAAGTTCACCGCCGAAAAGCTGCTCTGAAGACCTGACGATTCAAAGATCACGTTGGAGGAAACATGACTCGCTTCGAGGGAAAAACCGTGGTCATCACCGGCGGCAGCCGCGGCATCGGCGCGGCGATCGCCCGGCGCTTCGCCAATGAGGGCGCGAATGTCCTGATTTCGGCCAATGAAGCCGCCGCCGAAACGGTCGCCGCCGACATTGTCGCGCAGGGCGGCAAGGCCGCCGCGTTCATCGCCGACGTAACCAGGAAAGCGGACGTCGTCGCACTTTATGACGAAGCCGAGCGCGTATTCGGCTCGATCGACGTCTCCATCCAGAATGCCGGCGTCATCACGATCGCGACAATCGACGCCATGACCGAGGCCGAGTGGGACAAGGTGATGGACGTCAATACCAAGGGCGTCTTTCTCTGCTGTCAGGAGGCGATCCGCCGCATGCGCAAGCACGGCCGGGGCGGCCGATTGATCAACACAGCGTCCGGCCAGGCGCGGCAGGGATTCATCTTCACGCCACACTACGCCGCTTCGAAATTCGGCGTCGTCGGCGTCACGCAGAGCCTCGCGAAGGAGGTCGCCAAGGAGCGCATCACCGTCAACGCGATATGTCCGGGGATCATCGACACCGAGATGTGGGCCTATAACGATCAGGCCTGGGGCAAGCTGCTTGGTCAATACGCGCCCGGCGAATTGATGGCCGAATGGGTGCGCAACATTCCGATGGGCCGCGCCGGGACCGGCGAGGACGTGGCGGGCCTCGTCGCGTTCCTCGCAGGTGACGACGCAGCCTATGTCACCGGCCAAACGATCAATGTCGACGGCGGCCTGATCATGTCGTGATCAGGCGTCGATCGCCTCGACAGCGGCGATCTCGATGCCGAAGCCGGCAAGCCCGACATATTTGCGCGGGCTTTCCGTACGCAGACGGATCGATGTTACACCGAGGTCTCGCAAGATCTGCGCGCCGAGGCCGACCTCACGCCATTGCGCGGCGCGGGCCCCATCAGAACCTCCGGTTTCCGTGCCGCCGAGATTGGCCGGCACACCCGCCGCGCCGTCGCGGAGATAGACCAGGACGCCCCTGCCCTCTTCCTTGAACCGCTGCAACACGCGCGGAATGACGCCGCCGCCAAAGATGTCGCCAAGGATGTCGGCACGATGCAGCCGCGCCGGCACGCCGCGTCCCTCGCCGATGGAGCCGTGCACGAAGGCGAAGTGCAGCACGGAATCGAACGGCGTGCGGAAGGAGTAGCCCACGAGTTCGCCGATCGGCGTCTTGACGGGAAACGTCGCGACGCGTTCGATCAGCTTCTCGCGTCCCTGCCGATAGGCGATCAGGTCGGCGACCGAAATGCGCTTGAACTTGTGCTGTTCGACGAAGGCGTCGATTTGCGGCCCGACCGTCACCGTGCCGTCGTCATTGGCGAGTTCGCAAATCACCGCCACCGGCGGCAGGCCGGCGAGCTTGCACAGGTCGATCGCCGCCTCGGTATGGCCGGAGCGCATGAGGACGCCGCCTTCGCGCGCGATGAGCGGAAAGAGATGACCCGGCCGCACGAAGTCGGCGACACCCATATTGCCGTTGGCAAGCGCGCGCGCCGTGTTGGAGCGCTGTTCGGCGGAAATGCCGGTCGTCATGCCGTGACGCACGTCGACCGAGACGGTGAAGGCCGTGCCAAGCGGGGCGTCATTCATCGCAACCATCGGCGCCAGATGCAGCCGGCGCGCGTCTTCGGCGGTGAGCGGCGCGCAAACGATGCCGCAGCCGTTGCGAATGATGAAGGCCATCTTCTCGGGCGTGCAGAGCGAGGCGGCGACGATCATGTCGCCTTCGTTCTCACGATCGTCGTCGTCGGTGACGACGACGATCTCGCCGCGCGCGAAAGCCTCGATCGCCTGGGTAACGGGGTTCAACATTTGATGTGCCTCTTTTGAACGCGGCAATGATGCGAGGAAGTCGTTCGGCGTCACGGCGCCTTGCGTCTCCGCAACGATCCGTTCCGCCGTTTCGCGCGAAATCCAGGCCCCTTCATCGCGGCAGATCTGCGTGACCGCGCCCGGAGAGACGCCAATGCGGCGTGCGAAATCGGTGCGCTTGACGCCGTGATGCAAAAGCCAGTTTGCAAGCCTCATCGCAGGGAAATAGCGCGACACCGGTTTTAATTCAACTAAAAAAAATTCATCCAGTTAAGAGACACTAAAGCCCGCTAAAGCATTGCGGCATGAAAATCAGCCCCACGCGAGATCGAAGACGGGAACGCGGCGTCCCTGCGCGCGGAACAGGTCTTCCAGTTCGGAAACAGCGACAGGTGCCGGTGGAGATGCAAGAGCCGCCTCCGCCGCCGGTCCATTCGGCAGCGCCATGGCCGCGGTGATCAGCAGGGCTTCGCCGGCAACGATAGGTCCGCGCAGTTGCGGCAACAATGTCTTGGCGTGGATCAGGTTGGTGTTGGGGTTGGGGCTCAGGGCATGCCCATCGCGGCCGGCCTGGGGTGCCAGTTCGAGGATGACACTGACGTCGTCCCGACCGCGCCACACGGCGCGCCCCTTGGCAACCTCCGCGACATCGGCGTTGAAGTCGGCACGCTCGATGGCAAAGCCGCCCTCAATGGTCTGAAGCGGGCGCGGCGTGCTGATACGGTGCACCCGAATATGCCAGGGCGCGGCGGGAATGAGCCAGGTGCGCACGACGACATCCGGATAGGGGCGCCAGCGCGAATAGAGCCGGTCACCGGCAATCAGCGCCTCCTCCAGTTGTTCGCGCGCGCGAAAATGCACGCCGTCGTCCGAAAACCCGATCATGCCGTCGAAGCCAGCGGCGGCGAAATGCTGGTCATTGCTCTCGATCCCGAAGCCATAGCGCGTCGAGTAGACGAACTTGGCGTATTTCTCGCTCGCCCCGCGCATCTTGTCATGCTGCTGGCCGGAGGACAGCACCACGACGTTTCCGGGCGTGTGCATCGCGACCATGCCCGGCTCGGCAAGCGGCACGGCAGCGGGAAACGCCGGTGGCTCCGCCTCTTCGGCCATCCAGAACGGATGCTCCGCGCCGAGCGCCAGAGGCAGGAAAAACTTCAGGGCCCAATAAGGCGAGCCCGGCGAGTTATAGCCCTCGCTCATCAACAGGTTGGGATAGCCGTAACCGATGGACAGAACGCCATCACGATCCGAGATGGGCCTCTCCGCCCACCAGCGGATATGGCGCATGTAATAGCCTTTGATCTGCGCCCAAGGGAGCGCATCGACCCCGGCAAAAGCCAGCGCCCCCCAGAAACCACCGGCGGCGAAACGATAGGTTTGACTGCGGCCGAACGCGAGTGCCGCACCATCAGGTCCAAACCAGTGGCGGATGTCACCGGCGAACAAGCGTGCTCGCTCTCGGTAGGCTTTCGCCCGCCCGTCATCCTCGGGCTTGAGGGTGGCATAGATCAGCGCATAGAAATGCATGGCGAATGGAATGTAGTGGTCCGCCCGCCGGACCGGCCCGTCGCGGTACCAGGCTTCGCCCAGGCGAAATCCTTCCACCTCATCGAGATAATTTTCGGTCTTCCCCGAATCGAAGGCAATCCCGACCCGCGCAAGTCCGAGATCGATCAGCACGCGGAAAAACTTCCAATTGTTGTCGATGAAATCCTTGTCGCGCGCCGACAGGAGATAGGCCGCCACCCTCGTCTGCTCCAGGCGGTCCAACGGCTCCCAGAGATGCTGCGGGACCATGGCCAGCGCAAACCCGATCGCGGCGAGTTCAACCTGGCGCTGGTCGCGATCGGCAACCACGCCCCAATATTCCGGATGATCGGGATTTGTCCCATTGGCAAGGCCGCGGCGATAGAGATCCCAATGCGGAAACTCATAGCCGTTGACGGTCAGCGGCACGATACCCCAGAGCGGCCGCGCAAACCCTTCGATGTCGGCAGCCGCACGATCGAAATGCGCCGAGGTCGCGCCCAGCCGAACCCTGGCGCCGCCCGGGGAGAAATAAGGCAGCAGCGGTGCAAACAGATCCAGCACGGCCCTTGCGAGGTCATCGCGCGTCTGCAGCGGGTTGCCGTGAAGCGGATTGGCGCATACGGGATCATAGGTCATCGGTCATGCCTTGAGCGGACGCCACGCATCCTGCTCCGAGGATGCGTGGCGATACCTTCGAAAGAAACCTGTTCGAAAGATGGCTGGCCGGCGCCGCAACGCGCGTGCGACGCCGGTCGTCTCACTTGATGGCCTTGACGCCTTCCGTCATTTCCTTGAGGCCATCCTCGATCGATATATTATCGGTCATGATCGAGTCGTGGGCCCGGTTGAGAACGACCTCGATGCGAGCGGCATTCGGGCTGACCGACATTTCCAGGAACGACTTGCCGGCTTCAAGCGCATCCCTGCTTGCCGCATCCTGGGGGAAGCCCGGCAGCGCGGCGATCCTGGCCACGACGTCCGGCGTACGCACGGTCGGGATCGTGCCGGTCGAAGCAATGATGGCGGCGCCCTCCGGACCCGTTGCGAATTTGATGAATTCCAGAACCTCGTCCTTGTGAACTGAATTGGCATTGACCGCCAGGCCGGAAATCTGCGCAGCCGTCGTGCCGGCGGCGACGCTCTCCGGATGCGGGAATTTCACGATACCCCAGTTCTTGCTCTTCGATTCGCCGGACTTCACCTTTCCGATCTGCGTACCGATGAACCACGTGCCCATCGGAAGCATACCGATCGTGCCGTTGAAGAACAGCGCCGAATAATGCGTGTTGGAGGTCTTCAGCGACGCGTAGGAGGGAACGACACCGTCCTTCTGGAGCGACAACGCCCTCTCGTACCACGGCTTCAGGAATGCATAATCCGGGCCTGTCAGCGTATGCTGACCGTCGAGAATTCCCGGCAGTTCCACCGTGGACCGCCACACATGGAAAAGCGCGCCATAAGTCTTGCTCGCACCCATGCCACCGGTCAGCTTGCGCGCAATCGCATCGAACTGACCGAACGTCATGTCGTTGGTCGGATAGGCAACGCCGGTTTTGTCGAAGATGTCCTTGTTGTAATAGACGACCCAGAAATCCGATCGGACGGGCAAGGCATAGACCTTGCCGCCAATCTTCAATTCCTCCACGAGGCCGCCGAAGCCCGCCGGATCGATCTTCTCCCGCGCCATGAATCCGGAGAGATCGTCGATCGAGCCGAGGCGGACCAGGTTCGCATAGTTCGGAACATCCTTGACCGAAACGATGTCGATGTCCTTCGAACCGCCCGCGAGCTGCGTGGCGATCATCTGATTATAGTCCTGTGAGCCCAGATCGACCGCCTCGAACTTCACGTTGGGATGCTTGGCCTGATACGCGTCGACGACCGGTTTGAAGTAGACGATCTTGTCCAGGTCCCACAGCGCCCACTTCAACGTGACCGCATCTCCCGGCTGGGCAAGAGCCGCGGTTGCACCGGCCGCGGTGAGGACGAGCGTGATGACGGCTCGCTTGAACATCCCGGCGATTGAACTCGAATACATTGCAAAATTCCTCTCTTGGTATGGATCAGGTGTTCTGTGCGGCGGCGCCGCCACCCCGGCTCGTCCGCATGCTGGTGACCCTGGACAGACTCTCGACCGCGGCTCGATGGACACCAAAGGTGACAGCGAACATTCCAAGCGAGAAATTCAGGGTCGCGGGCATGAAAACCGAGACGGGATAGAGCAGGATATGGACGAGCCACAACGCCGCGACGAAGCCGATCGCACCGATCGCGGGCAAGGGGCGCGCGAGGCTCGCAAGGGCCGCGAGGCGGACGCGTTGCACCAGCGGAAGATCGCGCATGACCATCAGGACGAGGTCGTGGCAGGCGAAGACGCAGATAAACACCGTCGCGGCGGCACTGATCGCGAGTGGCACGGCGAAGACGAGCGCTCCCGTGGCAAGCGACGCGTAGGTCACCGTGGCATAGACCCCGAGCGCGATGGCGGTGCTCAGAATGAAACCGGCCATCGTCGCCCGCCACAGATACTTGCGGAACGCCGCCCAGAAATCACGACCGAGATAGATGTTGCGATCTTCGACCAAGGCAACGCTGACGCTCGCCATGGCCGCGAGCGCCGCGGGGATCGTGACGATCGGCAGGGAGGCGAGGATGAACAGCAGGTTCAGCTTCACAATCTCCCACCATTCGCGGCGGATGATTTCGGCAAACAGCGCGAGACCATGCTTCTTCGCCGCATCCTTGGCGATGCCGGGCCCCTCCTTCGTCCACATGTCCCGTAACCACCGCATGGTCCTGCTCCGCTTCGACGCCTCAATGGTGGATCGAGCGTTCGGTGTCCTTGTCGAAAAGCTGCACCTGGCTGGTGTCGGCGATCAACCTGACCTCGCTGCCGATCCTCGCCCTGAACCGCGGAGACAAACGAGCGATCAGGTTGCGACCGCCCGCTGTGACATTGAGATGGACCTCCGACCCCATCGGTTCCGCGAGATCCGCAATCGCGGCAATAGGCGCAAGATGCTGCTGCGGAATATCGGCGGGCGGCAACTCGTGGAGGTTTTCCGGGCGGATGCCGAGCACGACTTCGCGGCCTTCATAGGCCGCGATTCGGGCCTTGTCGTAGTGCGACGGCAGCGGCAGCTCCTGTCCGTCGAAAATGGCAACAAACTGCTCGCCGCGGCGAGCGATCGTGGCGGGCAGCAGGTTGATCGGCGGAGCGCCAATGAAGCCCGCGACGAAGATGTTGACGGGCCGGTCGTAGAGTTGCTGCGGCGTGTCGACCTGCTGGATTCGACCGTCCTTCATGACCACGATCCTGTCGGCCATCGTCATGGCCTCGACCTGGTCATGCGTCACATAGACGAAAGTCGCGCTGAGCCGCTTGTGAAGCTTCGCGATTTCCGTCCGCATGGTGCCGCGCAGTTTGGCGTCGAGATTGGACAGCGGTTCGTCGAGCAGGAACACGGCCGGGTTGCGCACCATCGCGCGTCCAAGCGCCACGCGCTGCCGCTGACCGCCGGACAGCGCCTTGGGCTTGCGGTTGAGAAGATGGCTGATGTCGAGAATGTCAGCGGCGGCCGTGACCTGGGCGTCGATGAGGTCGCGGGGCGCCCGTCGCAACTCCAGCCCGAAGGCCATGTTCTTGTAGACGGTCATGTGCGGATAGAGCGCGTAGTTCTGGAACACCATCGCGATGTCCCGGTCCTTGGACGGAACATCGTTGACGAGATCCCCGCCGATCCGCAGCTCTCCGCCGGAGATCTCGTCCAATCCCGCGATCATCCGCAACGTGGTCGACTTGCCGCAGCCCGACGGCCCGACCAGAATGATGAATTCCTTGTCGGCGATCTCGAGATCAATGTCGTGGACGACGGTGAGCGGACCGTATGTCTTGTTCAGTCCCTTGAGCGAAATGCTTGCCATTGAGGATCCGGTTGTCACCAGTAGGATGACCAGTTGCGGAAAAGCCGGGTCAAGGCTTCCATGTAGTAGTAGTCGCCCCACGCGACGCATTCGTCGACGCCTTCGCCGCGGCAGGTGTTGTAGGGCGATTTCTTCGAATAGGTGCCGTGCAGCACCAGCCCGTTGGAGACACGCGGGTCCTTCACGGCGTAGTTGTCGGCGAGGCTCTTGACCATGCGGCGGGCGAGATCGCGATACCTGGCCGCAACCGGTGCCTCGACCTGGTCGGCCATTTCGAGCAGGCCACAGGCAACGATGGAGGCCGCCGAGCTATCGCGCGGCTCGCCCTCGCCATCGAAGAAGATCAGGTCCCAATAGGGCACCAGATCCACAGGCAGGCGCTCGAGATAATAACCGAGAAGCCGGTCGAAGGTGTGGCGATAGTCGTCGAGGCGCTCATAGCGGTAGGACAGCGCCATGCCGGCGATGCCCCAGGCCTGCCCCCGGGCCCAGGCGCTGTCATCGCGATATCCCTGCTTGGTGGCGCCGCGCACGGGAGCGCCCGTCACCGGATCCATGTAGAATGTGTGATAGGTGGAAGCGTCCGGCCGGATCGAATTGGCGAGCGTCGTGCGCGCGTGGGCGAGCGCGACGTCGCGATATCTGGGATCGCCCGTTTCCCGGCTCGCCCAATAGAGCAGCGGCAGGTTCAACAGACAGTCGATGATGTAGCGATACTCGTCCGCCACGCCCTTGCTGCCCCAGGCCTGGATGAACTGCCCGACCGGCTGGAAGCGCTCGAACAGCTGATCGGCAGCCAGCAGCGCTGCCTTGCGGCCGTCGGGATCGCCGACGAGCTGCCAGGCCGCGATGCAGGACGGCGAGAACAGAAAGCCCATGTCGTGGTGATCGGTCGCGATCCGGTTCTCGATGCGGTGCAGGAAACTCTGGACCTGGATCTGCGCGGCGTAGCGCAAGGTCTGCTCGCCGGTGTGTTCGAACGCGAGCCAGATCTGGCCTGGCCAGAAGCCGGCCGTCCACTGCTCGTTGGCGACGGCCGGATAGAAATTGCCGACGCTGGAATGGTTTTGGGCGGCGTAGGTGAATTGCGGCAGGTTGCGCCGAACCTGGGCGACGGCACGATCCAGCGCGGCACCGACCTCGGTCGCGGTGATCAGCTCGGGAGCGGCAGACGCCGGAGCAGTCATGGCATCACCCCTTCAGTCCCGAGGAGGCAACGCCCTCCACGAAGAAGCGCTGCAGCGACAGGAAGACGATCAGCACGGGGATCAGCGCGACAACCGAGGCGGCCATGATCAACCCGTACTCGGCCGAATATTGCGAGATGAACATGCGCAGGCCAATCTGGACGGTCTTCAGCTCCGTCTTGGTGAGATAGATCATGGGGCCGAGAAAGTCGTTCCAGGTGGTGACGAAGGTGAAGATGACGAGCGTGGACAGCGCCGGCTTCGATAGCGGCAGCATGATCCGCGCCCAGATCTGATATTCGTTCATGCCGTCGATGCGCGCCGCCTCGCAAAGCTCGGTCGGGATCGACATGTAGAACTGCCGCATCAGGAAGACACCGAAGGCGGTGAAGGCCTGGAGGCAGATCAGCGCCAGATGCGTGTTGTTGAGGCCGAATTCGCGCATCAGCAGGAACTGCGGCACCATGTAGACCTGCCACGGCATCGCGATCGTGGCGAGGTAGCCGAGGAACAGCGTGTTCTTGTAGGGAAAATTGAGCTTGGCGAACGCATAGGCGGCGAAGCTCGATGTCAGCAGCTGCAGGGCCGTGACGATGATGGTCAGCTTGGAGGTGTTGTAGATGAACAACGCCAGCGGGACCTTGGTCCAGATGTCGACGTAGTTCTGCCATCGCGGTTCTGACGGAATCCATTGAATCGGAAAGATGAAGACATCGCGGCTGAGCTTCAGCGATGCCGAGAGCATCCAGGCGAACGGCAGCAGCATGACCAGCGTGACGACGGCGATGACCACGTAGGTCAGGATGACCGATGGTGCGACCCGGTGCCCGGCGATACGCACGGCTCAATCCTCCCGCTGCCGGCGGAACTGGACGATCGTCACGACCAGCACCAGGAAGAACAGGACCAGCGCCACCATGCTGGCATAGCCGAGATCCCAGGAGATGAAGGCTTCATTGTAGATGTGGTAGACCAGAACCAGGGTCGACGCTCCGGGACCACCCTGTGTGATCATGTAGATCTGGTCGAAAACCTTGAAGGATTGGATCGTCAGCATCACGGTGACGAAGAAGGTCGTTGGCGCAAGCTGCGGCACCGTGACATGGATGAATTGCTGCCAACCGTTGGCACCATCAAGACGCGCCGCTTCATAGAGCTCCGAATTGATGCCCTGCAGGCCGGCAAGATAGATGACCATGTAATAGCCCATGCTCTTCCAGACGCCGAAGAGGATGACGGTGACCATCGCCCAGTGGCGATCCGCGGCCCAGCCCGGCAGGTTCTTCGGATCGAGCCCCAGCGCGTAGAGCAGCATGTTGACCGGCCCCATCTCGGGGTTGAAGATCATGTTCCAGACCACGGCGACCGCGACGAGCGACGCGACGTAGGGAAAGAACATCGCGGTCCGAAAGAAATTTCGCGCTGCGATCTTCTGGTTGAGAAGGACCGCGAGCCCCAGCGCGCAGACAAGCGTCGCCGGAACCGAGACCGCGGTATAGACGATCGTGTTCCAGAACGCGGTGATGAACGCCTTGTCGTCGAAGAGACGCCAGAAATTATCGAGCCCGGCGAAGCTGATCGCGTTGGAGCCGTCCCAGCGCATGAACGCCAACGCGAAGGCGAACAGTATGGGCCCGAGCGTAAAGACGGCGAACCCCATGAAGTTCGGCGCGATGAAGGAATAGGCGACCAGGGCCTCGCGCCGCCTGCGCTGGCGTCGGGTCCGAGACTTGAAGCGAGGCCTCGGCGCCGCAGTCGCGGATGCGCCGCCGGAAGTCGCGACCGCTTGTGATGAGGGCATGACTTCACCCACCGTTGACGCGCCTCGCCCTTGCCTGTCAGGCAGCGTTCCGCTCCCTGCCTCCCATCGCCGACACGTAGCACATCTCGGATATTGGTCAAACAAATTCTATATTCATAATATGAATACTGTGGCGAGCGCGAAATACGTATGATAGGTAGCGCGCGGTTGCGGACGCGCGTTGGCAAGGGAACAGGCATGGAACTGGCTTTGAAGATCGTGGACAGCCAAGGTCGCGTTCTCTGCCACGCAGCGGGCGAGGACGAGGTCGTCCTGGTCTATCGCCAGCCCTATCGCGAGGGCGATTGCGTCGCGATCGAAAGCGCGAACAGCGGCCATGTCGTGCTCGCCCTCGATGAGGCCGTCACTCCGGCGATGACCTATCTGAAGGCGTCATCGCATCGCTTCACGATACCGTTCGGCGAACGGCGCCGCCCCTTCTCCGAGAAGGCATTCGAGGGAGGCCTGCATCGGATCTATGTGCGCAGCGCGCATGCCGACGAGATTGCCACTCGGCGCAATCTCGCATTCAACCCCTGGGACGACCATTCCAACCGCGGGCTTTTTCCGCATGCCAGTGCCAACGTCGAGACCCGCGGCGAAGCGGTCTTCGCTGCACGGAACGCGATCGACGGGGAGAAAGCCAATGACGATCACGGCTTCTGGCCCTACACCAGTTGGGGCATCAACCGCGATCCGAAGGCGTGTCTCACCATCGATTTCGGACGGTCCGTGCTGGTCGACGAAGTCCTGCTCTATCTGAGGACGGACTTTCCGCATGATTCATGGTGGGAGAAGGCCAGCTTGACATTCTCTGACGGCGAAACTCTCTGCCTCTCCTTGCAGAAATCCGGAAAGGCCCAGCGCTTCGCCGTTCGTCCGCGAACCATCGAATGGATGCGACTGCACGACCTGATCAAGGCGGACGACCCCTCGCCATTTCCGGCACTGACCCAGATCGAAGTCTGGGGACGGGACCTGGACGCGTGAGCCGCGCAGCGAGAAAGCGCAGGCGCCACCGTCATGCAACAGGCAGACGAAGGTCGCGCAGCAGGTTGCGGTAGCGCATCTGGCTGCCCCGCAAATGATCGCGCATCGCGCTTCGCGCAGCCTCTTCGTTGGCATCCGAGATGGCCATTGCGATCGCTTCATGTTCCCCGTGGATCTTGCGGCGATAGGCGTCCTGCTCCGCCTCCTTGGCGGGCACCGCATGCGTCCGCGGAATCACGGCACCGCCATGCGCTTCGAGCGCCTGGCGGAATAGCGGATTGTTGGTGGCATCGGCGATCGCCAGATGGAAGCGCATGTCGGCGTCCCGGATCGACTGGCCGCTCTCGATGCGGGCAAAGACCTCGCGATGACAGCGAAAGATCGCTTCCTCCTGTGCCGGAGATCGTCGCAACGCCGCAAGCGCCGCCGCCTCGAGTTCCAACGGGGTACGCACCTCGAGCACCTCCAGGTCGGAATAGACTCGCGCCCTGTCCACCCTGCCCATGGCCCCATTTGCGTCGGGGATCATCACGAATATGCCCGCGCCCTGGCGCACCTCGACCAATCCATCGGACCGCAGCGCCGCAACCGCCTCGCGAACGACCGTCCGGCTGACTCCATGCGCTTCGGTCAATTCGATCTCGCTCGGCAGCTTGTCGCCGGGCCCATATCGTCCGCTTGCGATCTCTTGCCGCAACCTTTCACCGACCTGCGTCACCAGCGATCCGACACCCCGCGCGCGTTCTTTTGTCCGCATAATGCACCCATCAAATGAAACGGACCGACACGGCCAGCCTGTCAGCATGGCGCCGAGAACTCATCGTACACGTATGATGAATTTGCGCGACTTTCAAGACAACAATGGGAACCCGCCGAAACCGGAGAGGCTTCAGGCCTCAGCGAGGTCCGACGTTCGGGGTATCCGTACGCATCGAAAGTCTACGCGATTGACGCGTGACCCGGATCGGACTGAACGCGCTTTGGACGGCAAGAAATAGCTGAATCTATTGGCATAATCGCGAAGCGCGCGATGGCGATCCCGGCATGACTCGAACATGCGACCTACGGTTTAGGAAACCGTCGCTCTATCCGGCTGAGCTACGGGACCGCGATTTGTTTTCAATGGGTTACTGTGCCGCTCGAAATCGTTTGGCATCCCACTGACATCTTGGCATCAGCGTTATTATAGCCGCAGGTAATAAGCCCTGTCTATCGTCTGAGGTCCGGCGGTTTCTTGTTCCATCGTTCCGGCCGACTGACCTCTTTCATCTTCGGCATGTTCTCCGGTCGTGGTGGATACGAGAACTCCTTACCAAGTAGCCAGCGCCCTTGAAAGCGATCCCACGCCATCATGGCGTCGAGTTGCACACCGAACTGATAGACGCACCACAGGCCTTCCCTACGGATCTTCTCGCCGGTCGCGTCGAAGGGGATGCCGTTGAATCTGCACAGCGCATTTATCCCGTCCCAGTTCGCGCGTATGTAGCCGTCCTCAAACGCGACGTGGCCGCGCCATACTCCAGCGATAGCTGCCCGGACCGCGCGGGAAGAAACCGCGTCGGCCCATCATGAACTCAGGAATGCGAGCAATGGCTGCAGCAATCCGTCGCGCCTCGTCCGAGGTCAGCTTGCTATGACCGAACGACCATTTCTGCAGGTCGTCCCTGCAGTGAACGGTCGCTACAACCAGCCCATTCGCGTCTTTCACAACGAACGAATCGGGGTGTGGTCGGTCTACAGACCACGGTGGAGGAAACCTGCGCTCAGCCATGCGAGAACATAGCGCGAACGTATGAATCTTCGAGTCCCCTGCTGAATCTTCTTGTGGTCCTATCGATACAACGATATAACCATCCTCGTCGGCAACGAAGCCGACAGTAAACTCAGAGGAGAGCAAAATGATGCCGCAGATAAACGTTTCACCTTCCCTTTTCTCGCAGCTGCAGGGGCTCGCCGAGCCCTTCGTGGACACCCCGGAGACTGTAATCCAACGTTGCGTAGAGTTCTATCTCTCTAACGCTACGAGTCATAAAACTACAGGTAAACCGCCTGAGACCTCCGCTGCCGCGTCCGATGGCGGGTACATGACCTTCCATCCCGACAACGCCCCTGATCTGACCTTCACCAGACCGGTGTCGATCGAGCTGGAGGGCAAGACCTTCGACAAGGGCAGCCTCTACTGGAATCCGCTGTTGTTCGAGCTGGTCCGTCACGCCGGTACCAAGGGCATCAAGGGCGAAAAGCTGAAGCAAATGCTGCTCTGCAACTACCTCGATGGCGAAGCCGACGCGAACGCTGGCTACCGCTTCATCAAAGAGGCTGGGCTTTCCGTGCAGGGTCAGGCCGCGAACCCCGCTTGGAAGACCATCTACCATCTGGTGAAGGCTCTTGGGCTAAGCCTGGACGTGGTGTTCGTCTGGGAGGACAAGCCGAAGGCCGCGAATCCGGGCAAAACTGCCCGCATGAGGTACACGCCTTGATGCGCTAGGCCGCCTCCAGATTGCTGGGGGCGGCCGTTGCACGCTTGGATTCCCCTTCGTGGAACCTTACATTTCCCCTCATTCAGACTGATTCCCCAATACTGACGAGCACCTTATGACCGACATGAAAACGCTGGTGACGAGCCTGTATGACCTGCTGGAGCCCGTCGATCCCGCTGACCGCAAAAAGGCGATCAAGGCCGCGCTGACCATGCTCGGCGACGAAACCGCTGTTGCCGATCAGAAAGGCGGCAAGGGTGGTGGCGCTGATTCTGGCGGCAATGATGATGATGGCGATACCGGCGACTTCAACGAAAAGGCCGCACGGTGGATGACGCGCAACAAGATCACCGCCGAACAGCTCGCTCATGTTTTCCATGTCGATGGCGAAACGGTCGAGCTGATTGCGGATAATATCCCCGGCGCGAAACAGGGTGACAAGCTGATCAACACCTATGTGCTGGTCGGTATTCGTGAACTGCTGCGGAGCGGCGAACCTCGTTTTGCCGATGACTTGGGCCGGACCGAATCCGAGCGCATGGGCACGCATGGCAAGACGAACCATGCGACGATCTTGAAAACACCCGGCAAGGTCATGACCGGATCAGTGAAGGCAGGCTGGACGCTGACGGCACCCGGTCTCACGACCGGCGCCGAGCTGGTGAAAGAACTCGCCGGTGGTTCTTGATCCTAGCAAGCTGCTCGCCACCGTTCCGGCGGGCCTGCGCGACCCCCTGCTCGAAACCTATCGGGAAATAGCGTCGAATTTCGCCGAACACCGCTGGTCGCCGTCTGAGCTCGAAGGCGGCAAATTCTGCGAGGTCGTGTACTGGATTTGCCACGGCTTCATTACGGGTACGTTCGTCGCGTCGCCCACCAAGCCGGGCAATATGATCGCCGACTGCCGAAGGCTGGAGACAAATTCCCCAACCGGTAAGTCGGGCGATCACAGCCTCCGCATCCTGATCCCGCGCATGTTGCCGGCGCTGTATGACATCCGCAATAATCGGGGCGTCGGTCACGTCGGCGGCGACGTGAACCCGAACTTCATGGACGCAAGCGCCGTCTACGGCATGGCGAGCTGGATCTTGGCCGAGCTGGTCCGTGTGTTTCACAATGTCAAACCCGACGAAGCACAGGCGGCGGTAAACGGCCTGGTCGAACGCAAGACACCGCTGATCTGGTCGGCGGGGACCGCCAAGCGTGTCCTCGATACCGACATGACGGCCGTGGACCAAACCTTGTTGCTGCTCCATCAAGCGAACGGGTGGATGGCGGAAGCCGACCTGTTTCATTCTGTCGAATACAGCAACGCCAGCCTCTACCGGAGCAACATACTTGCTCGACTGCACAAAGCGCGCAAAATTGAATACGACAAGGCCGGTAAGCGCGTTCATATCTCGCCGACCGGCAGCGCTTACGTCGAAGAGACGATCATCGAGCCTCGGATGGGCTTGAAAAAGAAATAGCGCAGCACCTCTAGCAAGCGGATTTTCATCGCCGTGACATGGGCAACGCACTTCCCAGCGAAGGTTTCCAGTTGACCAAAACACCTCCATTGGTGCGCCTACCGCCGCGCCTCGCAACCCGGCAAGTCGAACAAGGCGGCCAGGCCGCACGGCGAGGTCAGCATCCTGTCGCCGTCATGGCCGACATCGGGAACATCGACCACCCTGTGGTTCGGCGCCCCGCTGTCGCGGGCCGCCATGACAGCCGCGTAGGCATGACCGCGCGCGTAGCGATTGGGGCCCTGAGCCTCGGCCATGCAGCTCCTGTCGAGCGCGGGATGATCGGGATTGGTATCGCGCGTGCCGAGCAGATAGGTCACCTGACGGGAGACGTAGCGCTGCTCCAGGTCGCCGGGGCTTGTCGCCGCGACGTAGGCCGGACGGTGGTCCAGGCCGTACTTCCAGTCATTGGCGCGCGGACAGGATGCCGCGATCGACGGCTCCGGCCGCTCGGCGCCGAAATAGACGTAGGACGACGGATTGGCGACGACATATCTGACGCCAATGCCCTCCTGCGCCAGCGCCGTCTCCCCGCGGCCGGCAACGGCATAGCGCTGCACCACCTGGCCGCCACCGGAATGACCGGCGACGACGACCTGTTTCAGGTCGGGAAACAGCCGCCGATCGGCCAGCCGCGCCAGGATCGCGTCCAGCGCCTCGAATGAGCTCAGGGGCCGCGGGCCTTCGGCCGGGTCGCCGCCTTCCCAGCCCAGCAGCGACCAGTGCAGCGTATCGGGCGGCAGCTGAAACGCATCGACGTCGATCCCCGCCAGAAATTGCGGAACGATCATCAGCGTCGTCCGGCCCGCCTCGCCCGCGGCGGCCTGCGCCGCCCGTGCCGAGCGATCATAGACGTCGGCGTCGCGCAGCCGCCCGTGCAACACGAGGATGGCCCTGACGATGCCGGGAAGCGGGTTGGACCAGTCGCCGGACAGGTAGAGCGGCAGCTTGCCTTCGCTGCCGACCGTGATGCGCGCATCGGCGATCACCTTGACCGGCCGGCGATAGGTCGCGACTTCCTCTTCGGCCAGCGCGTGGCCGCCGAGCAGCGCGAGGCCAACGATCGCAGGCCAGATCTTCATGCAAGAGCGATCCCGGGGATGGATTGGGAGCCCCATCATGCGCGGTTCCCCTGTCCCGCGGCAAGCCCGCCCATGCCACGGTTCAGCGCGTCCGCACGCGTCCCGTCATCGATGTTTTTCTATCCGAGCCGACGGTGATGGTCTATGAGAGCGAGCCTGATCATTCATTTCCGATACCCCCACCCTGCGCCCTTTGCAGAACCACTTTCAGCCCCGAGGGAAACCAACTTTCGATGCGTATCCGGTCGGCCATTCTAGGCGTGCTTGCCAGCGCTGCGTTCAGTGTCGCGGGCTCCGCGCAGGACAATCGCAATCTCCTGGACTCCAGGGAGTCGCTCTACAATAACATTTACGTGTATGAGCAGCCGCCCTTCCGCAGCATGACCTTCGGACACAACAAGCGCATCTACACCGAGAGCATCTACAACACCTCGGACGACAAGGATCTGCCGGTCGACTACACCCGCTTCATGACCGCGAGCCTGATGTACGCGAAGAACGTGCGCTCGGTGCTGGAAATCGGCTTCGGCGGCGGCCGCACGGCGTGGTACCTGCATCGTTTCCTGCCGGACGTTTCGATCACCTCGGTCGAACTCGATCCGACCGTCGTCGAACTGGCGAAGAAATATTTCGGCATCAAGGACGAGCCGAAGTTTCAGGTGGTGAACCGCGACGGCCGGATCTTCCTCAACGAATCGAAGGAGCGTTACGACATCATCCTGATCGACGCCTATCGCGGCCCCTTCGTCCCGTTTCATCTGCTGACGAAGGAGTTTTACCAGATCGTCAAGGATCATCTCGCCGAGGGCGGCGTGGTCGCGCAGAACGTCGAGCCCTCGACCATGCTGTTCGATTCCGCGGTGAAGACCATCAACGCGGTGTTCCCGAACCTCGACTTCTTTCGCGCCGAAGGCAACATCGTGACCGTCGCCTATCCGGGGCCGGCGCGCGAGGCGGAAGATCTCGCTAGCGTGGCGCGCGATCGCGACAAGGCCTATGGCCTGCGCTACACCCTGCAGGACATGCTGGCCCAGCGGCGGCATATCCAGATCGACGGCGGCAAGGTCATCGATGCCAATGCCAAGATCCTGACCGACGATTTCGCGCCGGTCGAAACGCTCAAGACCATCGAGCGGCACAACAGGAAATTGCCTTGACCACGTCCCGCCTGCTGTCTTTCTACATCTATGCCTGCGCGTTCATCGTCGGCAGTGTGCTGATGGGATTCGAAATGCTGGGCAGCCGCTATCTGTTTCCGTATTTCGGCGGCAGCATCGGCACCTGGGCGAGCCTGATCTCGACCGTGCTGTGCGCGCTCGCCATCGGCTATTTCGCGGGCAGCGCGATCGTCGACCGCCATCCCTCGCAACGGACCATCGCCGTCTCGATTCTGGTGGCCGCGGCCTATCTGGCCCTGGTTCCGGCCTCGGCCGATCCGATCATGTCGGAAATCCTCGACACGCTCGGCGACGGGCCGTCCGCGACGCTGTTGGCCTCGACCGTGCTGCTGCTGGTGCCGTTGACGCTGCTCGGCACGTTTTCGCCGATCGCGGTCTCGATCCTGACCCGCTCGGGCAGCGAGGCCGGGCGCATCGCAGGACTGGTCTATGGGGTCTCCACCGTCGGCAATGTCGTCGGCACGCTGCTCACCACCTTCACGCTGATTCCGACCATCGGTTCGCGCGCCATCACCTATTACTTTGCCGCCACGCTGGCCTGCTGCGCCGGCATCCTTTTGCTGCCGACCGGCAGGCCGAAACCGTAATTCCTGCGAGGCCAAGGTGAAGACCTTCCGTTTTCTCTCTCTTGCGGTCGCCGCGACCGCCATTGTCCTGGCCACGGCGCTTGCCCGCGCCGACGTTCAAGTCGAACTCTGGGACGGACAGCGCGCGATGGCGCTGATCGCCGAGCAGCTGCAATTCACGCCCCGCTCGATGGGCGCGCCGGGTCACCAGCAGACCATCGACTTCATCAAGGCCGCGCTGGCCAGGACCAGCGTCGACGTGGTGACGACCCAGGACTGGACCTGGCGAAGCGACGACGGCCAACCGCTCGCGCTCAGCAACATCGTGGCGCGGTTTCAGCCGCAAAATCCGCGTCGGGTGATCGTCGCGACCCATTACGACAGCATCGTCAAGGCCTATCGCGACTCGAAGAATCCGGACGCGCCGATGCCCGGCGCCAATAATTCCGCCTCCGGGGTGGCCGTGCTGCTGGAGACTGCGCGGGTGCTGTCGCTGCTGCCGAAACTTGCCGTTGGCATCGACATGATCTTTTTCGACGGCGAGGAAGGGCCGAAATCGCTCGGCGCCGGCGATCCCGACTGGAAGGCGCTCGGCTCGCCGCATTTCGTCGATCATCTGAAGGACTATTATCCGACGACGAAGCCCGAAAAGGCCGTCGTCTTTGACATGGTCTGCGCCAAGAACATCCAGCTCAAGCCCGAGCCGTCGTCGCTGATGAGCGCCATGCCTGAGGTGAAGAAGTTCTGGGGCGCCGGGATCAGCATTGCACCCGGGGCTTTCGTGACGAAAACCACGACCTATCCGATCAGCGACGATCACACCGCGCTGGCCGAAGCCGGCATCCCGAGCTTCCTGGTGATCGATTTCGACTACGAGCCCTGGTTCAATACGACCGGCGACACGCTCGACAAATGCGATCCGAAGAGCCTGGAAGCGGTCGGCCGCACGCTGACGCGCTATCTCACCTTGCCCTGATCGTCCGTCGTCACGCTGCGTTGGTGGTCGCGGGGCCGGGACGGGCTCCCGCCGCGATGGTCGTGCTCGTCCGCGACAACAGCCCGGGCACCAGCGCCTCCGCAGCCTCGGCGCCGGCAATCAGGACGGCTTCGACGCCGGCGCCGGCATTGCCGCCGCCGGCGATGACGAGGTTTCGCACCGGCGACTTCCATCCCTTGAGCCGCCCCTCCCGCGAGATTCCATAGATCGCGCCGGCGCTCGCCCAATCGTAGCGCGCGTAGGTCACCGGGCTCGCATCAGCACGATAGACGATGTGCCTGGAGAGGTCGGGTATGATGGTTTCGGTGGCGGCAATCATGTCGTCGCCCAGCTTCTGCTTGCGCGTGTCATAGTCGTCGGATCGTCGCCATTCCTTCCAGTCGCCGCCCGGGCTCGGTGGGGACGGAAACCAGCCTTCCGCTGACACGTTGGGCATGATCGAGATCAGCGTCAGCGTGGCATGACCGCTGGGTGCCGCCGAGGGATCGAGCTTCGACATCATCGCTAGCCCGACGCCCATGGGCGTATCGATATGAGTGGCAGGCAGGATGTCCGGCTCGAAGTCGAGGCCGAGATGGACGCTGAACGCGGAATTGGCGGGCGCCGCCTTAGCGAGTTGCTCACGGAACGCGGCCGGCACGGCCGTGGCATCGACGAGTTCGAGAAAGGTGCGCTTGAGATCGGCGTTGGACACGACCGCATGGCATCGGATGGTCCGGCCATCCGCGAGGGTGACCCCGGTGGCGCGTCCGCCCTCGATGACGATGCGCTTGACCGACGATTTCAGGTGCACCTCGCCGCCGCGCTCCGCGATCGCTTCGACCAGCACCTCGGCAAAGCGGCCGGAGCCTCCGATCGGATAATGCCCGCCCTTGAAATAGTAACCGAAGATCGGAACCATCTGCGCGCAGCTCAGGCGCTCGCTGCCATCGCCGAGATAGCCGGACAACGCATTGAGATAGCGGATCAGCGCGGGATCGCTGACATGAGTTGACACGAGCTTGTCGAAGGGTTCGCTCATCCATTTCATGGCATGCGGATGCTCCTTCGGGAAGGCCAGCAGGGCGTCGACGGACGCCGGCATTCCGGGAATGCCTGACCGGTCCCGTCCGGTGGCGTACATGTCGTCGAAGATCGCATGGATCGTCTCGAACAGGCCCCGGAGACCGTCGGCGCTGCCGGGGAATTTGGCACAGAGCAGCCGCACATAGTCGCGCCAATCATCGGGGACATCGATGGCGGTGCCGCCGAGATGATAGCGATGGTTGACCCGCTTCCATTGCAGGCGGTCGGCGACCCCGAGCCGCTGCAGTAATCCGCTGGTGCTGCCGCCCGGCCAGACCCCGGAAAAATCATGCGGCCCGGCGTCGAAGCGATAGACCACCGGCTTGTTGTCGTGATGCGCCTTGCGCAGATAGGTGTGGCAAAAGCCGCCGGGCAGGACATGGTGCTCGAACACCCTGACCTTGAGGCCCGCATCGGCGAGCAGCGCGGCCGCCGTCAGCCCACCGATTCCGGCGCCGATCACGGCGACGTCGCAGTCGGTCGAAGAATCACCGCGCTCGAAGACGGGAGCGGGCCAATGGTAGGTCTCGCGCGCTTCCGTCATCCGCTTCAGCACATGGCGAATGGCGAGCCGGGGCCCGAAGATGGAGGTCACCACGCCAAGGGCAACAATCACGCTCGTCACCAGTTCCGACACGCCGAACCAGCGGCAGGCGCCGACGGCGACGAACACGATGCCCCACAACGCGGTGATTCCCGCATTGATGATGCGGAATTGCGGAGTTGAGGCATTGTCGGGATAGGCGGCGCGCGAATAATCCGCCGTCCAGGGGCGGCCGAAGGCGACGCTGAGGAGACTGATCGCCCCGAGCCCGGCAAAGGACAGCCACAAGGCGTTGGCCGCGGTCCAGTCGGGAGCGGCGAGGTGCGCGAAAGTCAGCAGGCCAAACAGCAAGAGGCCGCCGATTTCCAGCACCATGAGGTCGCGGTGCCAGGCTCGCCACGCATTGCCAAGGAGCGAGAGCGCCAATCCCGTTGCGATCGCCAGCGCGGGATGGTGGGCGCCAAGCAACACCCAGAACACGACGAATGGAATCAGCGCGAGTTTGACGGTCAGAAAGATCCTCATATGCGCCTCCCGGCGATGAATGCCCTGCGAAGCAATATCTTTCCACTGTAAAGATATAAATAGTTCGCCACGATCCCGCCGTCAATCGAAATCTTTACAGTGTAAAAATCAGCTTTTCAGATGGTGGGCGCGATTCGCGGCGGTCCACCGCAAGACGGCGCATGACGTCGCAGGCTTCGCAAGCACACGCATTAGTAGCGCGATACCAAGGCTTCGCGGAACGGGATGCGACAGAGACGTGTCGTGCGTGCTAAGAACCGGCCTGCGCCGCCTATGTCCGCAAACTTCCGATTCGGGATCGAATGCCGCCGCAAAATGGCGACAATTCGTAGCAATCTTGGACGCAATTCGCTGGGGATTTTCTGCTGTGACCGTTCTGCGTACCACCGTGCTTCTTGTTTGCGCGATCGCGGGCATCATGGCGCTGCGACCTGCCAAGGTCTCGGCGCAATGGTGGTCGCGCACGCCGACGGATTTCGAGGAATGCGCGGACGCCGCTGAAAAGGCATCGACGCGCGAAGCACGGACCGATGCACTGGCCGAGTGCAACGCCAAATTCGCCGGTCGCCGCAAGCCCGGAGGTGGCTACACCTATTACGACTTCATGCAGGACCGCACCTTCGACATCGCCGGTCCCAATCCGACGCAGGAAGAACAGAAGCGTATCGACGAACAATATGCGATCTATCTGGAAAAGCAGCGGCGCAACAGCATCGCCGCCGCCTTTGCCGCGCAACAGCAGCAGCAGGAGCCGGTCCAGCAGAATGCGCTGCGCGCTGAGGCCGAACCGGTGGAACGAATCCCGCTGCCGCATCAACGTCCGACCAAGGCACAAATGGCCGCCGCGGCGGCCGAAGTTCGTCGGATCAAATGCGCGAAGTCCAGCTTCTCCTGCGACTGGCCCAACCTGTCCGAAACGCTCAGCGACCTTAAGAAGAAGCTGTTCGGCTCCCAGCAAGGCCCGCAACAAGGCCAGCAAGGCCAACAAGGCAAGACCAAGAAGATCTGAGGTCTTGTGGCCAACGTGAGCGGCACCGCAAGCGGCAAACGCGGTCTGCTCCGGGCAGTGTTCTCACCTCGATCGGCGATCGCCATCGCCCAGAACTTGCGACAGGGCCGGCTTCGATCGCTGCCGACACCACGCCGACGCGGCGTGCTGCCGCCATCAGCAGATTCTCCTGGTGGCCAGACGATCGCCCCACTGCCTGAGCATCCCGGCAAGGCCCGGAAAGCCGCGCCGATGTGTTCAGCGGTCCGCGATTTTCGTCAACCCGCAACGCCTGTGTTGCCGCCGACGCCGTGACCAACGATGCCGGATGACGCCAGCGCTCGCGCTCCGCTTTCGATCCGAAGCTCGGAGCATTCCAGGTTCCCCGCCTTGTAACCGTCGCCTGCCGTCAGTATCTTTCCGGCGGGCGGATATTTTGAGGAGACGACCGATGGGCTTACTCGACGTCCTTAATGGCATGCAAAACGGCCCGCACGGCCCCAGCCACCCAAGCACCCAATCCAACGGTGGCATGTCGCCGATGACGATGGCGATCCTGGCGTTGCTCGCCTGGAAGGCCGTCAAGCATTTCGGCGGCAGCCAGCCGAGCCCAAGCCCGGCTTCGATTCCTGCGTCACCGCCGGCTCCCGCCAGCACCGGCGGAGGCCTCGGCAATATCCTCGCGGGCGGCCTGGGCGGCCTGCTCGGAGGAGGGGCGGCGGGCAGCGTCCTCAGCGGCGGTCTCGGCGATCTCCTGAACAAATTCCAGCAGAACGGACAGGGCGACGCGGCCAATTCCTGGGTCGGCAAAGGCCCCAACAAGGCCATTTCACCGGGCGATCTCGCCAATGCGCTTGGCGCCGATCAGCTCGATCAGCTCAGCTCGCAAAGCGGGTTGTCGCGCGAAGACCTGCTGCAGGGGCTCAGCCAGTACCTGCCGCAGGTGGTCGACCATCTGACGCCGGAAGGCCGGCTGCCGAACGAGACCGAAGTGTCCGGCCGCTTGTGATTAGTTATCGGTCCTGATCAATCGACCACACGGTGTCCGGGAAAGGACGACCACTATGAGCGGCATCATCTGGGTGATCATCGTCGGCTTCATCGCGGGCATCCTCGCGCGCCTGGTCTCGCCGGGACCGAACAATCCCAACGGCTTCATCCTGACCACCGTACTCGGCATCGCCGGCGCGTTCCTGGCAACCCTGATCGGACAAGCCATCGGGCATTATGGGCCTGATCAGGGCGCGGGCTTCGTCACCGCGACCATCGGCGCGGTGGTGGTGCTGTTCATCTGGAACCGGCTGGTCGCGAGCGGCACCATCTCCGATCCCGGGAAGAGATAATTCGTCACGCGATCAGATGCATTCCGGCATCCATCCGCACGAACTCGCCGGTCATGCTGCTCGAGGCCGGCGACGCCAGGAAGCAGACGAGTTGCGCGATATCCTCGGCTGACGATGCGACCTTCAGCGGCACCCGCGCAACGACAGTGTCGCGCACCTGCTTGGCGCCGGCCTCGCCGCGGCCCTTGGTGAACCAGGGCGTGTCGATGTACCCCGGACACACGGTGTTGACGCGGATCGCAGGCGCCAGCGCCCGCGACAGCGACAGCGTCATGGTGTTGAGCGCGCCCTTGCTGGCGGCATAGGCGATGGAGGAGCCGACGCCGCTGATGCCGGCAACCGATGACACGTTGACGACCGCCGATGCGTGCCCCGCGGCCTTCGCGCCGGCCTCCAGCAGCGCGCGCGCGGCGCGGACCATCTGGAACGGTCCGATGGTGTTGACGGCATAGATGCGCTGGAAGTCCTCGGCCGAGAGACCATCGAGATTATCGTGGGCGACATGCTTGGTGGTGCCGGCATTGTTGACCAGCGCATCCAGCCGGCCCCAGGCCGCGGCGGCCGCGACGATCTTCCGGCAGTCCTCGTCGCGGGCGACATCGCCCTGCACCACGATCACCTCCGCGCCGGCCGTGCGACAGAGGTCGGCGGTCTGTTCGGCCTCCTTCTGGCTGGACGAATAGTTGACGACGATGCGCGCACCGGCCTTGGCCAGCAGGGCCGCGGTAGCGGCACCGAGGCCCGACGCCGAGCCGGTCACGATCGCGCACAAACCATCCTTCGACATCGGCGTATCCTCCGGCTGCAATTCGATCTGGGTGAGGGGTTACCATATCGCGCGGCAGGATCGCTGCAAATCGAAAGAAACTTCGTTGCGCGGAATTAGATGAGGAACGCGCTGCATGCCACCATGCCGGCATCGGCGCTTGTCAGGGAGATGGCTTTTCCCCATCATGCGCCGCAAGCAAAATGCGTCGGCCGGGCAGCAGACGCAGCAATCAATCGACGAGGAACGCCGTGGCCGAGAGCGAGAACATTGTCGTTGCGACGGCCGAGAAGATCTTTGCCGATCTCGCGGACGCGCAAGTGATCAACCGCGACAAGTCAGGTGTGTGGAAAGCGCCGCTGTGGCAGGCGCTGACCGAGGCCGGGCTGCCGCTGGCGTGGGTCCCGGAGGACTGCGGCGGCTCGGGCGCGAGCCTGGCGGAAGGTTTTGGCGTGATCGGCGCGGCCGGACGCTTCGCCATCGCGGTGCCCCTGGTCGAGACCATGCTCGCCGGATGGCTGCTGGCGCAGGCGAAGATCGTCTGCCCTGCGGGCGAGATGACGGTCGCGCCGGCAAGCCCGAAGGACCGTATCGCACTCAACGCGGACGGCACGCTGTCGGGCCGCGTCCGCGGCGTACCCTTCGCAAAAGCTGCGAAGCATATCGCGGTGCTGGCGACGGCAACCAATGGGGTGTCGATCGCGCTGGTCGATGCGGCCGCGGTGCGGATTGAAGCCGGCCTCAACCTTGGGGGCGACAACAGCGATGTCGTCGTCTTCGACCGGGTCGCGCCCAAGACCATCAAGCCCGCGCCTGACGGGATCGACCAGACCGCGCTGATGCTGATGGGCGGGGTCGCGCGCTCCTTGCAGATCGCAGGCAGCCTCGAATCCATGCTCGACGTCAGCGTGCGCTACGCAAACGAGCGCGTGGCATTCGAGAAGAAGATCTCGAAATTCCAGGCGGTGCAGCACAATCTCGCCCGGCTCGCCGGCGAATCCGCAGCCGCCCTGGCCGCCGCCACATCGGCCGCCGACACGATCGCCAATGCCGTTGCATTCGACGATGCGGTTTTCCTGGAGGCGGTCGCAGCAAAAATCCGCTGCGCGGAGGCCGCCGAAAAGGGCGGCGCCATCGCCCACCAGGTGCACGGCGCGATCGGCTTCACCATCGAGCACATCCTGCACCGCTATTCCCTGCGCGCGCTGGCCTGGCGCGACGATTTCGGCTCGGAAAGCTACTGGGCGGTCGAACTCGGCCGACTGGTCGCCGATCGCGGCGCCGACGAATTATGGCCGCTGGTCGCTTCGCGCTGAGTGATGTCAATGAATGAAGACTCCGAGACCGCGCACTCGCCCACCTCTCCCATCGGGAGAGGTCGGATTGCATCGCCAGATGCAATCCGGGTGAGGGGTTACGCTCAAACGTTAGACCGTACCCCCTCACCCCAACCCTCTCCCCATCGAAGTCGGATTTATCCGACTTCGACAGACTTGAGATGCCCAACTCGGGTAAACCCGAGTTGGGGGAGAGGGAGCGCACTTCCGCTGAGGCACCTCTCGGTCCAAAATTCGCAGAAAACGGTTTCAGACTCGGGAAGAGATCGCCCATGACCGCCGCCCTCCGTTTCGATCCGATCCGCCTGCCGCCCGAATGCGTCGAGTTGCGCAAGGAGGTGCGCGCCTTCCTCGCCGAGGAGATCGCCGGCGGTACTTTCAACCCGTTCAAGCCGAACCGCGAGGACATCGACGTGCCGGCGTTTTCGCGCAAGGTCGGCGAGCGCGGCTGGATCGGCATGACCTGGCCGAAGCAGTATGGCGGCCACGAACGCTCGTTCCTCGAACGCTATGTTGTGACCGAGGAGATGCGCGTCGCCAATGCGCCGACCCGGCGCTTCTTCGTCGCCGACCGGCAGAGCGGCCCGGTGCTGCTGAAATACGCGCCCGAGCACGTCAAGGCGGACATCCTGCCCCGCATCTGTCGCGGCGAGTTGTGCTTCGCGATCGGCATGAGCGAGCCGAATTCCGGCTCCGACCTGTTCGCGGCGAAGACGCGCGCGACCAAGACCGACGGCGGCTATCTGGTCAACGGCACCAAGATCTGGACCTCGTCGGCGCATATCGCCGACTACATGATCGCGATCTTCCGCACCTCACCATCGACCAAGGAAAACCGCCGGCACGGCCTCACCCAGTTCCTGGTCAAGATGAAGCAGCCGGGCATCGAAGTAAACCCGATCGGCCAGATCACCGGCCAGTTCGAGTTCAACGAGGTGGTGTTCACCGACTATTTCGTGCCCGACGATCATGTGCTCGGCGAAATCGACGGCGCCTGGAAGCAGGCCACCAGCGAACTCGCCTATGAGCGCTCGGGCCCGGAACGCTTTCTGGAGACCTATTACGTGCTCACCGAACTGGTGCGCGCGGTCGGCCCCAAGCCGGACACCCGCAGCGCCGAGGGCATCGGCCGGCTGGTGGCGCAACTGCACACCATGCGGCGGATGTCGGTCTCGGTCGCCGGCATGCTGCAGGCCGGCAAGGAGCCGGTGGTGGAGGCCTCCATCGTCAAGGACATCGGCACCGTGTGGGAGCAGCAATTGCCGCACCGGGTGCGCGAGCTTGCGGCCTTTGTCGAAGAGGAAGCGGGCAATCGCGAGACGCTCGAACAGCAGCTGTCGTTCGCGATCAAGACCGCACCCAAGCTGACGATCCAGGGCGGTACCACGGAAGTGCTGCGCGGCATTATCGCGCGCGGGCTCGGTCTGCGCTGATCGTTCGTGAGTCCAGCGGTCGCGCCAAATACTCGGTCCACCTCTCCCATCGGGAGAGGTCGGATCGCAAAGCGATCCGGGTGAGGGGTTAACGTCTATCGATAGACCGTACCCCCTCACCCCAGCCCTCTCCCCATGGGAGAGGGAGCCGACTGCCGCTGACGCAAAGGCCTTCCAGCCGCTACGATTGGAGATCATGAAATGACCACCTACAAGGACATCGGCGTCGACAGGGTCGGGCATGTCGGCACCATCGAAATCCGCCGGCCGCCGCTGAACTTCTTCGACATCTCGCTGATCAACCAGATCGCGGATGCGCTCGATGAGTTCGATCTCGACATCGAGATCCGCGCGAGCGTGCTCGCGGCGCAGGGCAAGGCGTTCTGCGCCGGCGCCAATTTCCAGGACCCGGCGCGGCAGGAGCAGGAGGCGCGCGCCGCTAGAGGCGATCCGGCCGACAGCCTCGGCCCGATCAACCATCTCTACATCCAGGCTGTCAGGATCTTCCGCTGCAAGAAGCCGATCGTCGCCGCCGTGCACGGCGCCGCCATCGGCGGCGGCCTTGGGCTCGCGGTGTCGGCGGATTTCCGCGTCACCTGCCCGGAGGCGCGGTTCTCGGCCAACTTCACCAAGCTCGGTTTTCATCCGGGCTTCGGCCTGACCGTGACGCTGCCCGAACTGATCGGCAAGAACAACGCGGAGCTGATGTTCTACACCAGCCGCCGCGTCACCGGCGAGGACGCGCTGCGCATGGGGCTTGCCAATGAATGCGTGCCGCAGGATCAGGTGCGCGCATCGGCGATGAAGCTCGCCGCGGAAATCGCCGAGTGCTCGCCGCTCGGCCTGGTCTCGACCCGCGCCACCATGCGCGCCGGTCTCGCCGATCGCGTGATGGCGGCGACCAATCACGAGCTCGCCGAGCAGACCCGGCTGCGCGCCACCGAAGACTTCAAGGAAGGCGTCAAGGCCACCGAGGAACGCCGCGCCGCCAATTTCAGGGGGCGGTGACTCCACCGGTTCGCTCAGCTCGTCGTCCCGGCGAAGGCCGGGACCCATACGCCGCGGCCGTCGGAAACGGCACAAGGGAAGACACCTTCGTTCGTCATTGACGTTTGGGGTTATGGGTCCCGGCCTTCGCCGAGACGACTCGCGGTGAAACTCCCTCCCACCACCAGCGCGTCCACGATCGTCAGCCCCTGCCCCTCCGGGTGCACCAGCACCGGGTTGAGCTCGATCTCGGAGACATCATCGCGCAGCCGCGCCGCGAGCCACGAGACCTGCGAGATCAATTGCGCCAGCGCCGCGACGTCGGCCCTGGCCGCTCCACGAAATCCCTTGAGCAGGGCCACCGCCTTCAGCTCGTCCAGCATCGCGCCCGCCTCGTCCGCGCCGACAGGCGCCGGACGATAAACCACGTCACGAAACAATTCCGTGGTGACGCCGCCGAGGCCAACCATCACCATCGGACCGAAGGTTGCATCCCGCAGCGTGCCGATGATGATCTCGACGCCGCGCCGCGCCATCGGGCTGACTAGAACGCCCTGGATCGCCGCATCCGGCCGGTGCCGGCGCGCATTGTCGTGCAGCGTCTGCCAGGCCAGAAAGGCCTCGCCCTTGGTCGTGATGTTGACGCGCACGCCGCCGACCTCGCTCTTGTGCGCGATGTCGGGCGACTGGATCTTCATGACCAGCGGGAAGCCGATGCGGGCGACCGCATCGTCCAGGCCGCCCTTGTCCGCCACCAGCACGTCATCAGGCAAGGCGATGCCGGCATCGCGCAGCAGCGCCTTGCTATCGGCCTCGGAGAACGCGGGTCGCTGCAGATGCGCCGTGAGGTCGCGCGGCGGCAACAAGGCGTCATCAGCCGGCAGCGCCAGCCTGAATCTGGCATGATGCAGCAGATGGCGCATCGCCACGCCGACATGGGTCAGGCCCGTGAGCACCACGACGCCTGACGCGGCCAGTTCCCGTCGCGCGAAATCCGACGGCAGCGTGTAGGAATAGAACACGATCGGTTTGGCCTGCGCTGCGATCACCGACTTCAGCGCAGCCTCCTTGAAGGGCACCCGGATTTCACTCGACAGCGAGAGCACGATGAGGATGGCGTCGACCTCGTCGGAGGCGGCCAGCAGGCTGACGCTGCGCTGCAGGCCGCCGCTGTGAACGCCCTGCGCGGTGACATCGATCGGATTGCGCGCGGTGCCGTAGGACGGCAACAGCTGCCTGATCTCGGCCTGGATGCCTTCAGACAATTCCGGCACCTGCAGGCCCTGCTGCGAAACTGCATCCGCGCCCCAGATGCCGGCTCCGCCCGACGTGGTGACCACGGCAACGCGGTCGCCCTTCGGCAACGGGTTGGAGGTCAGCACGGCGGCTGTCGTGACGGCCTCGTCGAGATCATTGGAAACGATGCAGCCGTATTTGGCGAACACCGCGTCATAGGCCGCCGACCAGCCGGCCATGCTGGCGGTGTGGGAGGCGGCCGCGCGCTCGCCCGCGCCGGACCGGCCGACCTTGGTGACGATCACGGGCTTGCCGGCCTCGGCGGCACGGCGCGCGGCGAGAAGGAATTTGTCGACGTCGCGGATGCCCTCGATGAACAGCAGGATCACGTCGGTCGACGCATCCTGCACCATGTAGTCCAGGAACTCGCCGGCACCGAGATCGGATTCATTGCCGGTCGAGACGACATAACTCAGGGCGATACCGATCGCTCGCGCACGATGCGAGATGGCAAAGCCGATGCCGCCGCTCTGCGCAACGATGCCGATACGCCTGGTGGTCGCAACCAGCGGGCTGGCGCCGGGTTTGATATCCACGGTCGGACTGAAGGTCGCCGCTACCCGCTGGACCTGGCTGTAGAAGCCCTCCGCATTGGGACCGGAGATCCGCATTCCCGTGCGCTTCGCCAGCGCCGCGATCGAATCCTGCGTCGTGGTCGCTCCCTCTTCCGCGAAGCCCGAGGAGATGACCACCGCGTTCCTGACACCGGCCGCGGCGCATTGCTCGAGCGCCTCCAGCACCGCGCGCGCGGGAATGACGACGATCGCGAGGTCGACCGGCTCGCCGAGGTCGGTGATCGACCTGAAGCATCTCAGCCCGTCGATCTCATCATAATTCGGATTGATCGGATAAAGCCGGCCCGGATAGCCGTTCTTGCGCAGCATCGCCAGCAGCCGGCCCGGGATCTTCTCAAGGTCGCGCGAGGCGCCGATCAGCGCGATGCTGCCGGGCGCGAAGAAGCTGTCGAGCGGATGCGGCATGAAGGGTGTCCCTTTTTTATTGTAGCATTCTTGTCTTGCGCCGGCTCTTCCGTCGTCATTGCGAGCGAAGCGAAGCAATCCACCGTGCCGCGGAAAGAAAGAATGGATTGCTTCGTCGCTTCGCTCCTCGCAATGACGGGAGGAGAGAATTGCGGAGCTGAAGACTCATCCTGCGAGTCGGAAAGTCACGCCCCCGAGCACGAAACTGTCCCCGGAGACCGCATACCCCTTCCCTCGCGCGGTATCGCAGACGCTGGCAACGTCGGCGACTCTGAAGGTCAGTCCGCTCATGATCTCGCTCTCGCCCGTGACGAAATGTAAGCGGGCATTGGGCAGGGCCAATTCCGCCTCGCCCTCCGCGACCTTGCGCGCGGAAAGTCCGAGGATTCGGCCCCAGTGCTCGGCGAGACCTTCCGGATCGGGGCTCTGCATCTCGACCTCGGTCAGCGCCTGCGTCACATCCGTCCTGATCGATTTCTGCCAGTCGGGCCCGGCCGGCGGATAGGGGCCGAGGATGTCGTCGCTGCCGTCGGTGTGATTCAATTCGATGAAGGCCGCGCGGCAGTCGCGCGGATGCAGTTGCACGCCGTGATAGGGCGCATGCGTAATCACGTTCGCCGTCCGCACGCCGATCGCGTTGGCGTGGCTGCCGCGCGCATCCGGATCGTCGCAGCAGAAGATCGCCATGTAGCCGCCGCGACCGCCGGTCTTCTCGATGAAGCGGCCGGCCGCCGTTCCCGGCTGTGTCGGCGCAACGACCTCCAGGAGAACCGTGTCGACCGGCAACAGCGCATTCTCAAGGCCATACTTGGCGACGTTACCGTCGCGGTAACAGACGTTGAGGCCCATGATCTCGGAAATATCCGGGATCACGGGCTCGAGATGCGGCGCCACCAGACAGATCTGTCGCAGCCGCAGATAGCTGGCCATCGCTATTGCCCCTGAAACACGGCTTTGCGCTTCTCGACGAACGCCTTCGCCGCTTCCGTGTGGTCGGCGGTCTCGCCGGAACGGGTATGATGGATGGCCTCGCCGTCGAAGCAGGCTTCCAGCGACAGATGTTCCGCGTTGTTGATGTTGCGCTTGATATAGCCGAGCGCGATCGACGGACCCTGCGCCAGCGACATCGCAAGTTCGCGTGCGCTCGCCTCGACCTCGGCGTCAGGCACGACCTTCGTGACCATCCCGAGCGCCAGCGCCTCCTGCGCCGTCAGCACCGGCGACAGCAGATACAGTTCACGCGCGCGGGCGCTGCCGAGCAACTGGGTGAGGAAATAGGTGCCGCCATAGTCACCGGAGAAGCCGACCTTGGCGAAGGCGGTCGTGATCTTGCAGGAGGAGCCGGCGACACGGAGGTCGCAGGCCAGTCCCATCGACAGCCCCGCGCCGGCGGCGGCGCCGTCGAACTGCGCCACCACGGGCTTCGGCATCTGGTGCAGGATGCGCGAGACCTCCATGCCGCGGCGCAGGTTCGCCAGCTTGGCCTCGAACGGGAGCGCCGCCCGCCCTTCCGCCATCGACTTGACGTCGCCGCCGACGCAGAAGGTGCCGCCGGCGCCCTTGAGCAGCACCGCACGGACCTCGTGATCCTCGGCCGCGCGGCGCGCCGCCTCCACCAGCCCCCGCGTCATCTCGGGATTGAGCGCGTTGCGGCGCTCCGGCCGGTTCATGGTGATGGTGAGGAGGCCGTGGTCGAGGTCTTGCAGGACGATGTCGTGGTCACTCATGTGGTGTCGCTTTCGTCGTTATTGGGCGGGACGGATCTCGGAATATCCGCTCGTCATTGCGAGCGAAGCGAAGCAATCCACAGCGAGGCGTCGGGATAGATGGATTGCTTCGTCGCTTGCGCTCCTCGCAATGACGGGGAAACAGTTTTACTTCTTCACCAGCGGGCAGCGCGACAATTCCAGCGGCTGGAACGCCTCGTTGCCGGGAATGGTCGCGAGCAGCTTGTAGTCGTCCCAGCGTCCCTTGGACTCCGACGGCTTCTTGACCTCGAACAGGTACATGTCGTGCACCATGCGCCCGTCCTCGCGGATCCGGCCGTTGCTGGCGAACATGTCGTTGATCGGGGTCTCCTTCATCAGCTTCATCACCGCAGCCGCGTCGGTGGTGCCGGCGGCCTTCACGGCCTTCAGGTAGTGCGTGACCGAAGAGTAGACGCCGGCCTGTGCCCCGGTCGGCACCCGCTTGATGCGCTCCATGAAACGCCTGGAGAACGCGCGGGTCTCGTCATTGAGATCCCAGTAGAAGGCTTCCGCGAGCAGGAGGCCCTGCGCGGTTTCGAGACCAATGCTGTCGATGTCGGTGACGAAGGCGAGTAGCGGCGACACCTTCTGGCCGCTCTTCATCAGCCCGAACTCGGCCGCCTGCTTGATCGCGTTGATGGTGTCACCGCCGGCGTTGGCAAGCCCGATCACCTTGGCCTTCGAGGCCTGCGCCTGCAGCAAATAGGAGGAGAAGTCCGAGGTATTGAGCGGATGACGAACGGCGCCCAACACCTTGCCGCCGGATTTCACCACAACGTTGGTGGTGTCCTTTTCCAGATCCTGGCCGAAGGCGTAGTCCGCGGTCAGGAAGAACCAGCTGTCCAGTCCGGACTTGACCGCGGCAAGTCCGGTCACGTTGGCCTGCGCGAAGGTGTCGAACACATAATGCACGGTCAGCGGCCCGCAGGCCTCGTTGGAGAGCCGGATCGAGCCGGGCCCGTTGAAGATCACGATCTTGTTGCGCGCTTTCGCGATTTCGCCGGCGGCCAGCGCGGTGGCGGAGGCCGCCACATCCCAGAGCATCTCCACGCCCTGGTTGTCGAGCATGTCGCGGGCGATGTTGGCGGCAAGATCGGCCTTGTTGAGATGGTCGGCCGCGATGATCTCGATCTTGCGGCCGAGCACCTCGCCGCCGAAGTCCTCCACCGCCATCCTGGCCGCGGTCTCGCTGCCCGTCCCGGTGATGTCGGCATAGAGTCCGGACATGTCGAGGATGCCGCCGAGCTTGAGCAGAGGCTTGCTCTGCGCCAGCGCGGCGCTGCTGCTGCCGACCGCAAGAAGAGACGCGAGCACGGCTGTCAGGATTCGGGTCATCAGGAGCCCTCCCGGTCGGCGGCCACATTGATTGCAGCCTTTGTCGATTGCGCTGGATCATGCCGCAGGCCTCCACCCGCAGCAAGATGAAGTGGCATGCGGCGACGTGACGGCCGGCGTGCGCAGCATGCATTTTCCGCGATATGAAATGGCGGATGACGCGGTTCGCGGCGCGCGAAGCACCTGGCTCGGTCCACCTCGCCCCGCTTGCGGGGAGAGGTCGAAATTCGCGCTCGCGAATTTCGGGTGAGGGGGATTTTCCGCGCAGTCGGTGTTTGTGGAAGCAGCCCCTCACCCCGACCCTCTCCCCGCAAGCGGGGCGAGGGAGTCCACCTGCCGTGCTGCGCCAGATCAACCTGACTTCATCATGTTAGCCCAACAGTCCCTTGCCCGGCACGTGATTCAATTCGAGGCGGATGCCGTCGGGGTCTTCGAACAGCAGCGAATAATAGCCGGGCGCCCATTCATCTTCGCGCGGCGGGCGAATGATCGTCGCTCCAATCGAGAGCAGAAAGACATGGAGTGCATCGACATCAGCGCGCGCGCGCGCGCGAAAGCAGAGATGATGCAGCCCGACGCGGGTCTGCACGAAGGCCTCGCCGGCATGCTCCGGCGACGGCGCGCGGATGCCGACGGCGGTGCGTCCGCCGACGCAGTAGAACGTCGTGTCGGTATCGATCACCGGCGTCATGCCGAGATAGGGCAGGAGCTTGAGGTAGAACGCGCGGGAGTTTTCGAAATTCGACGCGGTCAGAAAAATATGCGCTATGCCGTTGACCTCCATCTCGTTCCCCTTCGTTGCCGTTTCGACTACGATTCAACATAGCGCAATTCGGCAGGATGCGGCTTTGTCGAAACCAGTCATCTCGGTTCTCGCATTGGGTGGCGCATTGCTGATGGCGGGCAGCCATGCAGCGATCGCAGAGGGTTGCCTGTTCGAGCCGCAGGGCGAAGGCCGCGTCGCCGAAATCATCGATGGCCGCAGCTTTCGCCTGACCGACGGCCGCGAGATCCGGCTGGCCGGCATTGAGACCGCAGCTGACGAGGGCACGCGGGCGAACCGCACCGCAGCGCTATCGGCGCTGATCGGCGACCACGATGTCACCCTGCTTGCCCCGGACGACACACCCGACCGTTACGGCCGGCAGACCGCAATCGTTATCCTCGGATCAACCGAGACTCCCGTCCAGGCCTTGCTGCTGCGGCAGGGGAACGCGCTGGTTTCGACGGAGATCGTCGACAAGGACTGCGCGGCCGACCTTGGCCGGGCCGAGGCCGAGGCCCGGCAGGCAAAAAGAGGCGTCTGGGCCGACCCGTCCGTCATAAAAAACGCGGAAAGTTCTGACGACATTTTGTCCGGGATTGGGCGGTTTGTAGTTGTCGAAGGAATAGTCTTGTCGGTCCGCCAGTCGGGGGCGACAACCTATCTCAACTTCGGACGTAACTGGACACGGGGCTTTGCGGCGACTATTCCAAGACGGACAATGCCGGCGCTCGAGTCAGCCGGGATCGCGGTTAAGTCGTTGGAGAAACGACGGATTCGCGTCAGGGGTTTCATTGAGGCGCGTGTCGGACCACGGATCGATGTGCTCCGGGTCGGGCAGATCGAAATAGTGGGTGACAATTAGGTTCGGCTGGCGGCACACTCGAAGGTATGTGAGTAGCTGAGGTGGATGGGGTGGCAGAACGGCGAGAATCGGGTGTGAGTCGCCCCTATTGGGTGGCGGCCGCTGTGTTGTGCCTCGGTGTTTCGCTCTCCGCCTGTGGCGACATGGGCCGCTACCAGACCGCAGCCCTGTCCACGACCGCGCCGCTGCCGGTCGCCAGGCCAAGGCCCGCGGTGATGCAGACGCCCGCCGCTGACCGCGAGCATGAGCGGATTCTGGCGTCCTATGGCGGCGCCTATGACGACCCCAGGCTGGAGGCGCTGATCGGCAAGGTGGTCGATCGTCTGGTCGCCGTATCAGACCATCCGGACCAGGGCTATAAAGTCACAATCCTCAATTCCGGCGCCGTGAACGCCTTCGCGCTGCCGACCGGCCAGCTTTACGTCACTCGTGGGCTGGTGGCGCTCGCGAGCGACACCTCCGAGCTGTCGTCGGTGCTGAGCCACGAGATGGCGCATGTGCTCGCCAAGCACGCCGCCATCCGCGAGGATCAGGCGCGGCAGGCCGCCATTGCCACCCGTGTCTTCGCCGACGTCGCCAACGACCCGGATCTGACCGCGATGGCACTGGCCAAGACCAAGCTGACAATGGCGAGCTTCTCCCGGATCCAGGAGTTCGAGGCCGACGGCATCGGTGTCGCGCTGTCCGCGCGGGCGCATTTCGATCCCTATGGCGCGGCCCGCTTCCTGAGCGCGATGGAGCGCAATGCGGAACTGAAGGCCGGCAAGGCCATGATCGACCCCCGGGTGCAGGATTTCCTGTCGTCGCACCCGGCGACGCCCGAGCGCGTCCGCAACGCGCAGAACATCGCACGACAATATTCCTCGCCGGAAGGCGGCGACCGCGACCGTGAGGACTATCTCGCCACCATCGACAACATCGTCTACGGCGAAGACCCGAGCGAGGGCTTCGTCCGCGGCCGACGGTTCCTGCATCCGAAGCTCGGCTTCACCTTCACGGCGCCCGAGAACTTCACGCTGGACAATACCGCACAGGCCGTGATCGGCGTGCGCGAGGGTGGCAGCCAGGCGATGCGCTTCGACGTGGTGCGCGTGCCCACGGAGCAGTCGCTCGGCGAATACCTCAATTCCGGCTGGATGGAGAACGTCGACAAGGGCTCGATCGAGGACATCGTCGTCAACGGCTTCCCGGCGGCCACCGCCAGCGCGCATGGCGACCAGTGGGAATTCAGGGTCTATGCGCTGCGCTTCGGGCAGGACGTCTACCGCTTGATCTTCGCCAGCCGCCAGCGCAGCACCGAGAGCGAACGCAATGCCCGGGAGACGGTGAATTCGTTCCGGCGCCTCGCGCTCGAAGAGATCCAGACCGCGCGGCCTCTGCGCATCAAGGTGATCACCGTGCAGCCCGGCGACACCGTCGAATCGCTGGCGCACCGCATGGCCGGCGTCGACCATCCGATGGAGCGCTTCCGCCTGCTCAACGGGCTCAGCGCCGCCGCCCAGGTCAAGGTGCGCGACCGCATCAAAGTCGTGGTGGATTGAGGCGACGCCCCCGCGTCCCGCGTTCGATGCTCACATTTGCTGCGAATGGAATCCGCCAGCGTTCAACGCCGCCAGGACCGCTTGCGTGTGCTCGCCACCCTGCGTCTGAATCACCAATTCGATCTCAACGCTCTGCCCCGACAGCATGGTAAAACTGCGCCGGTGGTGCACCTCGTCAATGTTGGCCCCCGCTTCCGCCACGATGGCGGAAATGAGTGCCAGCGAGCCCGGCACGTCGCGCGCGTTCACCGACACCCGTGCCAGACGGCCAGCACGTACCATCCCTCGCTCGATAATGGTCGCCAGCAGGCGCGGGTCGATGTTTCCGCCGCTCAACACCAGGCCGACCTTCCGACCACGGAAGCGCTCGGGGTATTTCAGCAGTGCGGCAACTCCAGCAGCGCCTGCGCCTTCGACCAGGCTCTTTTCGATCTCCAGGATCATGACGATGGCCCGCTCGATGTCTCCCTCATCGACCAGCACAATATCGTCCACATGCCGTTCGATCAGTCGCTGTGTGATGCGGCCAGGGGTGCCGACCGCAATGCCCTCGGCGATCGTTGAGCTGCCTTGGGGCAGAGCGGCGTGCTTCACCGCATTGAACATGCTGGGAAACCTCAACATCTGCACACCAACGATCTCGATCGATGGCTTCAGTGCCTTGGCCGCCACCGCGACTCCCGCGATCAAGCCACCGCCGCCCACGGCGACGACCAGGGTGTCGAGGTCAGGTTGCGATTCGAGCATCTCGATCCCGACTGTGCCCTGGCCTGCGACAATGGCCTCGTCATCGTAGGGGTGGACGAAGGTCAGTTGCTCGTCTTCGGCGAGCGCCAGGGCATGATCACGCGCCGCGTCAAGCGTGTCGCCATGCAGAACGACCTCGGCGCCGAAGCTTCGGGTGCGTTCGACCTTCACCCCCGGTGTGAACCGTGGCATCACGAGCACGGCACGCAGGCCCAGCCGTTGCGCGTGGTAGGCCACGGCTTGAGCATGGTTGCCGGCGCTCATGGCCACCACGCCTGCCGCAGCCCGGCCTTTCATCCCGGTCCCCTCATCCGTCAGCGAGGCCAGTTTGTTGCACGCGCCACGTTCCTTGAAGGAAGCCGTGAACTGCAAGTTCTCGAACTTGAGGAATATCCGGGCCCCGGTCAGCTTTGAGAGGGTCCGCGACTCCAGGCAAGGCGTGGCCAGGATCTGCCCCTGAAGTCGAACGGCGGCCGCGCGGACGTCATCGAGTCCAGTCATCGGGAACCCCCTGTGCCACGGGTGACGAAGGCACGATCTTGATCCGGCTCAAACGCGATCAGTTGCGGCTGGGATCACCGTCACCTCGACGAGCCATTCCGGCGATGCGAATGTTGCCTCGACGTGCCGGTGCAGATCCTGGCGGCAGCCAAGCTTCCCGGACGCGAATTCATCATCGCGAAATCGTCGATCGCCTTCAAGTGGACATGGCCGAGAGAATGCGCGAGCGGTCGCTTCCCGCTTCGCGCACGCATTCGGCCAGGAATGACCCGAGGCGAATCTGTTGCACGAGGCCTACGGCCGGCGGGCTCGCAGGTGCAGGAATAACGGCAGCCGCTGCCAGCGGCGTCCCGCCGGCGAAACGATGGCCGGATCGGGAACGCTCGGCTCCCGCAGCGCTTCTACCAACAGACCAGCCTGCTCCAGCGCGACAAAATAGGCCTCGATCGGCCGATGCTCGCTGTGGAATGTCATTGAAAGTCCATCGCTCTCCACCGTGTCCGAGTAACGAAACGGATGGAGGTAGTCCCCGGAGATGACAAAGCGCGCGTCGGCCGTGGATGCCTCAAAGCGCCCGCACGAGTTGATCGGATGCACGATCGCCAGACAGAACCTGCCGCCCGGCACCAAAATGCGCGCAACGTCCTTGATGGTCGCCGGCATCGCATCAATGTCGTGCAACGACATGAAGGCTATGACGAGGTCCGCGCAGGTGGCGTCCAGTGGAATCGAGGCCGCGTCGGCCAGTCGAATGTCCATGGAGGGATCCATGTCGCGCGCAGCGGCGACGAGCGTTGGCGAGGCATCAATGCCGACGACGGCATGCCCGAGACCTTTCAGATGCCGCGTCAAGCGGCCTTCGCCGCACCCGAGATCTACGGTCCGCTGGCCCGGCGGAGGCAACAACCGGACGAACTGGTCGCGATGGTGGCGCCAATAGCTGTCGTGACCAGGCGCGCGGGCCCATTTGATCCAGTGTTCGGCTTCAACCTCCCAGCTGTCACTAAGATCCATGCAATCACCCCAGCGGCCGTCCCTCTGTCTCGGAGCTGAATTATATCGCAGCCCGGGTGTTGCGCGAGCCCTGTCCTGTCGCGACGCCCGCGCGCGATCCCGCAAAACAAAAAACCCGGCCTTCCGGCCGGGCTTTTTTATCTCCATCAGGATGAAGCGTCAGCTTATGCCGCGGCGACCGCGGTGTCGTCGCCGTCGACATCATCGGCCTCGTCCTCGCCCTCAGCCTCCGTGCCGGCCTCGGCCTCTGCCTTGGCGCCACGGCGCGGGCTCTTGGCGAGCTGGCTCTCGATTTCCTTCACCGCCTCGGTTTCGGTGGAGTGCTGCACCACGGCGATTTCGCGCGACAGGCGGTCGAGCGCCGCTTCATAGAGCTGACGTTCGCTGTAGGACTGCTCCGGCTGCGAGTCCGAGCGATAGAGGTCACGCACCACCTCGGCAATCGCGACGATATCGCCCGAATTGATCTTCGCTTCGTATTCCTGCGCCCGGCGGGACCACATGGTCCGCTTGACGCGGGCACGGCCCTTCAGGGTTTCCAGCGCCTTCTTGACCAGCGTCGGATCGGACAGCTTGCGCATGCCGACATTGGCGACCTTGGCGGTCGGCACGCGCAGCGTCATCTTGTCCTTGATGAAGTTGATGACGAACAGCTCGAGCTTGGCGCCCGCGATCTCCTGCTCCTCGATGGCCAGGATCTGGCCAACGCCATGGGCGGGATAAACCACGAACTCATTGGTCTTGAAGCCCTGACGCTGGGTCGGCAGCTTCTTCTCCTCGACCTTGGCAGGCGCTACCACCGGCTTGGCGGCGACGACCGGCTTCGCCGCGGCGGCCACCGGCTTGGCAGCGGCCACGACCCTGGTCGGGGCAGCGGGTTTCGGGGCAGGTTTCGCAGCAGTAGATGTCTTCGCAGCAGTCACTTTCGCGGCAGTCTTTGCAGTCTTTTCAGGCATTGCACTTCTTTTGTTCTTTGAGGACTTGGCGGCCGAGGCCTTAGCGGCGGTCCGGGCATCCCTAACGGTAGCCCGGGCACGGCCCTTGGGTGCGCTGCGGCTGGCCGCGGCGGCTTTCTTGGAAATCTTCGAAGTACTCTGCTTACGCGATTTTTGTGACACAGCCTGCGCGCGGTACTCCCACGCCCCTGTTTGACGTTTTGCGGGAACCAAAGGGCGGCCACAGATACGCAATGGCCGGGTTCGGCTTGGAAAGTGTGCAGTATAGCACATTTCCTGCAAAAATCAATGATTTAGAGGCATTCAAACGCGTTTTCGGCCGTTTTCGCGGCCTTAGGGTTAAGCAGGATCGGTCTGGGTCAGTCGCCGGTTCCGGGGGCGGGAGAAAAATATTTCTCGAATTTGCCGCCCTGCCCCTCGAAATCCTTGGCGTCCGCCGGGGATTCCTTCTTCTGGGTGATATTCGGCCATGACTTGGCGTATTCCGCGTTGACCTCGAGCCACTTCTCCAACCCGGGCTCGGTGTCCGGCTTGATGGCATCGGCCGGGCATTCCGGCTCGCAGACGCCGCAATCGATGCATTCGTCCGGATGGATCACCAGCATGTTCTCGCCCTCGTAGAAGCAGTCTACCGGGCAGACCTCAACGCAATCGGTGTATTTGCATTTGATGCAGGCTTCAGTGACGACGTAAGTCATCCAGGACTCCGAAACGACTCGAATTATTCGAGGGTTGACCTAGCGCAGTCAGTGCAGTGCCGCAAGTGAAGCCGAGGCAAGAACTGAATCGAATTGCCGACGCGCCTTGGCAAGGATTGCTTACCAGGCGATTGCCGCCCGCCAAATCGGCAGCCCAAACCCGCGATCGGCTACGGCGCCTGCAATTCATTGTAGAGCACCCGCGCGGCCGCAGCATCGCCGCGCCGCTCGGAAAATCCCAGCACTTCGAGAATGCGCACACTGCGATCGAGCCCGATGGTCAGGACATCGCCAGGCTTCACGGCGTGACCGGGCGCCCGCTCGCGCACGCCGTTGATGCGGACATGCCCGGCTTCGACCAGCGCAGCAGCGCTGGTGCGGGCCTTCACGACCCGCGCATGCCACAACCACTTGTCGAGACGCTGGCGCTCCAAATGTCCCCTTGAAACATCAATCCTTGCGGTTGGCCGCGAGTTGCTCCTTCAGCGCCGCCAATTTGGCGAAAGGCGAATTGGGATCGACCTGGCGGTCGCGGTCGCGCGGGGTGGCGCTGGAGGCGAACGGCCGCAGCGACGGGCCGCTATCGCGCCGGTCGCGGCCACCCTTGTTGTCGCGGCCCTGATCGCGGCCACCGCGATCGCCACCGAACTTGCCCTTCTGCTTTGGCCGGCCGTCGCCGCCGGGTCGCTCGTTATCGCGGCCCTTGCCCTCGAAGGAGGGGCGCGGACGACCGCCGCGCTCCTCGCGCGGTGCGGCGGCACCGTCCACGGGCGCGGCAGCCTGCGCCGGTGCGCCATCGCGCGGCCTGCGGAAATCCTTGAACTTGTCGCTGCGCCGGCCATGCCGGGGCTGCTCGCGCTTCTCGCCGTCGGCAGGCGTCGCAGCCGCCTCGCCTGACGCGGCAATCGCGGCGTCTCCACCCTGCCGCTGCGGGCGGTTCTGCTGACCGCGATCGCCGCCGTGACGCGGGCGGTTACGATCGTGCCGCGGCCGTCGCTCGTCCGAACGTCCGCCGGGCCGCCAGACTTCGATCAATTGCGGTTCCGCTGCGGCTTCCGGCGCGGCGGCTACGTCCGGAGTCGCCTGTGGCGCGTCCGTAGCGACAGCCTCGGTGGCGAGAGCCTCAGGGGCGCCCTGCTCCTCGACTGCAGTGTCCTGTGCAGCGGGCTCCTGGGTCTCCTGGATCTCAGTCTCCTGGACCTCAGGCGAGGCTTCAGTCGCAGGCGCCTCGGCAGCGACTTGCTCCGGCTCGGCCGCAACGACGGCGGCTTCCGGCGCAACCTCAACCGCGGCCGGCAGATCTTCCCTCGTAGCAGCTTCGCTTGCAGCAGCTTCCGCTGCAGCAGGTTCGCTTGCGGCAGGCTCAGCTGCGGCAGGCTCACTTGCGGCAAATTCGCTTGCAGGGGGTGCAAACGAGACCTCGGGCAACAGCGCCGCCGACGGCGCGTTGCTCGGGGTGATCTCGATCAACTCGACCGCCACCGCGGTCGACATCTCGTCCGCGATCATGGTCTCGACCGGCGTATCGGACACGGCCTCGGCACGTGCGGTCTCGGCGCTGGCCACGATCGGTTCGGTCGCAGCCACCGGCTTCGGCGGCAGTGGCGGACGCTTCTCCATGCGATAGCCGAGCGCGCGCAGGATCGATGCGAAATCCTCGCCGGCCGAACCGGTCAGCGAGGTCATGGCCTGGGTCACGATGAAGCCGCGACCGTCGAATGCGCCGGTCGGCTTGGTGCCGGGCGAGTTCTCGCGCCAGGACAGCGCCGGCCGGATCAGGTCAGCGAGCCGCTCGAGAATATCGACGCGCACCGCGCGCTCGCCGCACTGCTTGTAGCCCAGCACGCGATAGGCATCGCGCGGCAGTGCCTTGTCGATCGGGAACGAGGTGCGGCCGCTCGACGCCAGATGCTGCGCGCCCGACAGCACCGACGGATCGATATTGCTCTGCTTCTCGGCCCACAGCAGCGAGGCCAGCGCGCGCGCGGCGGGCTTCAGCAGGGCCGGGAAATAGATGTGGTAGGCACCGAAGCGCACGCCGTATTTGCGCAACGTCGCACGCGAGGACTGGTCGAGATCCTTCATCTCGGCGGCGATCCTGGCGCGTTCGATCACGCCGAGCTGTTCGATCAGCTGGAAGGCGATGCCGCGCGCGATACCCGTGATGTCCTCGGCCTTCGACAGCTCGAACATCGGCCCGAGCAGCTTCTCGACATGCGTCTTCAGCCAGAGATCGAGGCGGGCCTGGACCTTCTCGCGGCCGGGCCCGGTCAGGCGGTCGTCGGCGATGATGCGCAGCCGCGGGTGCAGCGCGTCATCGGCCGCCATCAGCTTGGCGACCGCGTCGCCGGTCCAGCGGATGGTGCCGTCGGAGGTCAGCACGAACTGCTCGTCGGGCGCGGCGGAGAGTTTTTCCGCCCGCGCCTCGATCTCGCCGGCCAGCGCCTTCTGCGCGGCGGCCTGAAGCGCCTTGGCTTCAGAGCCCGCTTCCGCGGCTTCAGGCGCAAAGGTAAAGCCGTCGAGCCGGCCAATGGTATGGCCCTCGACGATGACTTCGCCGGTCTTGCCGATTTCCGTATTCAAGATCGTGTTCTCCCGCAGGCGGCGCATCAATACACTGGTACGGCGATCAACGAAACGCTCCGTGAGGCGTTCGTGCAGCGCGTCGGACAATTTATTTTCCAAATCTCGGGTAATGCCTTGCCAATGCTCCGGATCCGCCAGCCAGTCCGGGCGATTGGCCACGAAGGTCCAGGTGCGGATCTGGGCGATCCGGCCCGACAGGGTGTCGATATCGCCGTCGACGCGATCGGCCTGGTCGATCTGCGCGGCATACCAGCTATCAGGAATCCGGCCCTTTTGCATCATAAAGCCGAAAACCGTGGTGATCAGTTCGGCATGCGCGGCCGGCGACAGCTTGCGGTAGTCCGGGATCTGGCAGGCCTCCCATAGCCGCTCCACGGCCGCCGTGCCATGGGCCATGTCGCGGATCTCGGCATCGCGCGCGACGTGGTCGAGCACGCGCAGGTCCTCGGCGATCGGCGCCCGCGTCAGCGCCTCGTGGCCAGGCGCCAGCGCCAGCGACACCTGCAGGGCGCCGAGCGAGGCGAAATCCAGCTTGGCATTGCGCCACTGCAGCATCTTGACGCTGTCGAAGCTGTGGTTCTGCAGCGCGTTGACCAGTTCGGGCTCGAACGGCGCGCAGCGCCCGGTGGTGCCGAAGGTGCCGTTGCGGGTGGCCCGGCCGGCGCGACCCGCGATCTGGGCGAATTCGGACGGGTTCAGCCGGCGAAACTGATAGCCGTCATATTTGCGGTCGGAGGCGAAGGCGACGTGGTCGACGTCGAGATTGAGCCCCATGCCGACGGCGTCGGTCGCCACCAGATAGTCGACGTCGCCGTTCTGGAACATCGAGACCTGGGCGTTGCGGGTGCGTGGTGAGAGCGAGCCCAGCACCACGGCGGCGCCGCCATGCTGGCGCCGGATCAATTCCGCGATGGCATAGACCTCGTCGGCCGAGAAGGCGACGATCGCGGTGCGCCGGGGCTGCCTTGTGATCTTGCGGTCGCCGGCGAATTCCAGCTGCGACAGCCGCGGCCGGGTGATGATGGAGGCGCCCGGCAGCAGCCGCTCGATGATCGGGCGCATGGTGGCGGCCCCCAGCAGCAGCGTCTCGTCGCGGCCGCGGCGGTTGAGGATGCGGTCGGTGAAGACATGGCCGCGTTCGAGATCGGCCGCGATCTGGACCTCGTCGACGGCGAGGAATGAGACATCGATATCCCGGGGCATCGCCTCCACGGTGGAGACCCAGAAGCGCGGGTTCTTCGGCTTGATCTTCTCCTCGCCGGTGATCAGCGCCACCGCTTCGGGGCCGGCGCGGTCGACCACCTTGTTGTAGACCTCGCGCGCCAGCAGCCGCAGCGGCAATCCGATGATGCCGGACGAATGCGCCAGCATGCGCTCGATCGCCAGATGGGTCTTGCCGGTATTGGTGGGTCCGAGCACCGCGGTGACGCCGGAGCCGGCGGCTCGTTCGCTGGCGAACGCGGACGTGGGGGAGAAAGCCATATTTTTCAGGTATTTCTATCGAATCTCGCGGCGCGCCGAGATAACGCGCCATGATCAATTTGTTTCAATTTGCGACGCTTGTGCGGTCGCGGCTTAAGCTTGGGAACGCCTTGGGAACGAATCGCGCCCGAATCGGTGACTCCTGTTGGCTCCGGGTTCGTTCACCGCAACATCTCGCGTGGAGGCTTCCCGGCATCACTAGATCAAGTTTACCTCATGGAGACAAGCAAGGGTCGAGGGCCGAATGTCTTAAGCTCTGGCGCACCCGCGAGTCGAATCAGAACGGGTCGAGAGTCAACAGGGATTCGAGTTGTTGTCGTCATTCCGGGGCGATGCGAAGCATCGAACCCGGAATGACGAGATTCCCCGATGCGCAATTGCGCATCTGAGGTCTGGTGCTTCGCACCAGCCCGGAATGACCGCCAGCATCACGGCGTCTCGACGATCGTGTTCGGCTACTGCGTCTTCGCCACGTGCGGCGGCGCGGCCTGGGTGACGAACTGGGTGGCTTCCAGCATCGCGGTGCCGAGCGGCGTCGGCACCATCATGCGGAACGGCACCAGGATGCGGGTACCGGCGAGCGGCACGAAGGTGACCTCGATATTGCGCTGGGCGGCAAGATATTTGATCACCGGACGGTCGGGGATATAGCCCGCCACCGGCGTGAAATAGATGGCGCAGACCACGCCAGGACCGCGATAGCCCTTGTCCGCCTTGACCATCTCCATGCGTTTGTAATCAAGCTTGAGCTCATAGCGCATGCGGCCGTCGAACACGGCGGCGCCGGTGCGGCAGGCGTCGGGGCCGAGCGGGTCGCCGGTGCCCGGCACGCGCAGCAGCGTCGCCGTCATCGGATCGTACACGCCCTTCTTGTGCGCGTCCGTCACCGGAATACGGTCGGGATCGACCGGCGGCGGCGGCTCGATGACACTGTCCTTCACGGTGCCGTTCGCCAGTGTGATGCGGATCGCCTCGGTCTTCTTCGAGGTGGTGGTGGAGGCCTGGTAATTGCTCGCGACCAGCGCGCCATTGATGACGCGGCCTTGCGATGCGCTGGTGCCGGAGCCGCCGGAAAACGCTTTCAGCAGCCCCGACGTGCCGCCAAAGGCGGAGGCCGAGTACTGTTCCTCGCCGATCTCGATGGTCCAGGCGCCCTTGCCGACGGGAATGCCGGCCAGGCTCGCCTCATATTGCGCGTCGAGCCGGCCCTGGGCAAAAGCCTCCGGAGCCGACATCAACAATGCGCCGAGCAATAGACCCAACGGCACAAGTCCGGTGCGGACGGCCAATTGAACTGACGAGAACATGGGAACCGACGACAGCATGGGAATGGCGAGATGGGTCAAGGGGCGGCGGTTCCTGATGGAAGGCGCGGTGAAAAAGATGTCGCGAGCCACATCTAATCGATAAAATTCGAGAAACAACGCAAAACGCGTCCGGCAATATCGCAAAGGACAAGATCCGAGTGCTTACACCGCCGGGCCGTGTCCTTCTGGACGCTGTCTCAGTTTGCCGCCGATTGCGCCCTTTATATGATAGATAGGGCCTTGAACGAGCACGATCTTTTGAGGAAATCCGGTTTCAGGGGTGGAACGCCGGCAGGTTTGCGGGTCCGGGTTGTATCTTCTGCCCGGAACCGGGCCGCATTGGGCCGTTGCAGCGTCCCGGGGGGCGAAAAACCGCCCAAAACCTTGACGCATGCCCGCTTCCCCCCTATACGTCCGCCGCTCCCTGAGATGGACAGAGATTTGGACCCCCGGGCCCGCCGCTTGTGATACGCGGGCGGCTTCGCGGACCGGGGATGGAAGAGGATATTCGATATGTCGCGGCGCTGTGAACTGACGGCCAAGGGCCCCCTGGTTGGCAACAAGGTGAGCCACTCCAACATCAAGACCAAGCGGCGCTTCCTGCCGAACCTGTGCAACGTCACTTTCATCTCGGAATCGCTCGGCCGCAACGTGCGCCTGCGGGTCTCGACCAATGCGATCAAGAGCGTCGACCACAATGGCGGGCTGGACGCGTTCCTGATCAAGTCGCGCGCCGAAAACCTCTCGCCGCGCGCGCTCGACCTCAAGCGCCAGATCCAGAAGAAGAAGGCCACCGAGCCGGTCGCCAAGGCGGGTTGACGCCGGCGAGGAGACCTCGGGCGACAGCCTTGGCCTGAGAAAGAGATTTGAATTTAAAGCGGCCGGATCGATGATCCGGCCGTTTTTGTTTTGAGAGACGTCGACGAGGCGTCGACCCATTTCGGGCTCGCCAACTGGAGAGGACTCGAAAATGCCTGAAGCACCCCCTCCCCGTCCCGCCGCGCCGAGGATCGAAGACTATTCGATCGTCCCGGGCTCGCTGGGTCCGCGCCGTGATTTTCGCATCAGCGTCGGCTTGCGGGAGGGCTGGGATCCGGATGGCCGTGTCTTCGACGTCTCGGAAGCCGTCCGCACCGCCCGGGCCTGGATGCAACGCCGCGTCGAAGCGGGCCAGCCCGCCCTCTCCGGCATGTTCACCCGCGCGGAAGTCACCTACGCGTGGCCGCGCCCGGATGGCACCGTCGGCTCGGACCGCGAACCGGTCGCGCTGTTCACCGGCGAGGCCGTGCACGCCTATCTCGGTCATCTCCCGGACGACACCATCGCGGCGATGTTGAACGACCTGGCCATGGAGCTTGGTGCCGCGCTCGGCCAGGAGCGGATTTATGTCGCGTTTGGCGACCGGACGTGGATTTTGGATGCGGGAGAGAGGTAAGAGGAGGCGAGGCCCGGTCCACTCTGAAGGGCCAGCAGCCCATCGGTCTCAAGCCGCCCGGTTCGTGACCGGGTTGATCTTCTCCAGCTCTTTTCCAATCCTGATCGTCGCCGTCCGCACATCGAACTCATTCTGCAGGTTCAGCCAGAGCTGGGCCGAGGTGCCGAGCGCCTTGCCCAGCCGCAGCGCCGTGTCGGCCGTGACCGGAGTTTCCTCATTGGCGACACGTTCGATCCGCGTGCGCGGAACGCCGCACGCTCGCGCAATCGCTCCAGCCGAAAGGCCGAGCGGAATGAGGAATTCCTCCCGCAGGACTTCGCCGGGATGCATCGGCGGAAGTTTCTTGGCCATATGTGATTTCTCCATTGTCCTAATGGTAATCGACGAACTCCACGTCCTGCGGGCCCTCGGCCGTCCACACGAAGCAAATTCGCCATTGATCGTTCACCCGGATCGAGTGCTGCCCCGCTCGGCTGCCTCTGAGCGCCTCCAACCGATTGCCAGGCGGCGCTCTGAGATCATTCAATGTCGTGGCCGCATTCAGATAGCCAAGCTTCCGCCGCGTGACCGCAAGCAGGTCGACAGGAAACCCTTTGCCAGCCTCCCCCTCAAAAGCGGCCCTCGTCCTGTCGTCTTTGAAACTCCCGATCACATCAACAGTGTATCATGATAAGATACAACAATCAACCATACGAGAATATCCACTACTCGCAGGCCAGTTGGTTCGCAGTCGTTCGACGACTGACCTTTCGGAAACCGCAACTACCGGCTCGCCGCGCCGCCAGGAAGGCGTATACTCGCCCCGATAGTACCGCGGGAGCATTTCGCCATGAAGAATATTGTCATCTGCTGCGACGGCACCGGCAACGAGATCAGCGAGAACATTTCCAATGTGCTGAAGCTGTATCGCTGCCTGCGCAAGACACCGAAGACCGTGCCGCACCAGGCGGTGTTCTACGATCCCGGCGTCGGCACGCTGGCGCGGCCCGATCCGTGGCACAAGCTGAGGCAGGACTTCACCGCCATCCTGGGGCTGGCCACCGGCTATGGCCTCGATGACAACGTGCTGTCGAGCTACATCTTCCTGGTCAACACCTACGAGGAAGGCGACCACATCTATCTGTTCGGCTTTTCCCGCGGCGCCTACACCGTGCGCGTGCTGGCGGGCCTGATCCACAAGGTCGGACTGATCTCGCCGCAGCAGGTCAATCTCGCAGGCTCAGGCCTCACCGCTTACAAGCAGATCCCGCCGCAGGGTCAGGCGACCGGCGCCGGCGTCGACCCGGGCGCACTGGACGATGAAGGCGACGAGGACGGGCCCTTGGCATCGACACAGGACGACAACGCGGCGCAGTTCGCGCGCATCCTGTCGACGCGCTGGCCGACCATCCATTTCGTCGGCGTCTGGGACACGGTCGCCAGCGTCATCGTGCCGCGGCCCGACCGGCTGTACTGGCCGAGCCTGGAGGAACTGGCGTTCACCCTGCACAATCCGAGCGTTAAAACCTTCCGCCAGGCGATGTCGGTCGACGAGCGGCGCTGCATGTTCCGCCTCAAGAAGTGGGAGCAGCCGCAGACCTTCACGCATAATCGCTTCAACCAGGCCGGGGCCGAGCCGCAGGATATCCTGCAGGTCTGGTTCGCCGGCGTGCATGCGGATATCGGCGGCGGCTATCCGGAAAAAGAAAGCAGCCTCTCCAAATATCCGCTGCTTTGGATGATCGACGAGGCGGTCAAATGCGGCCTCGCCGTGAACCCGCGCACCGTCAACCAGCTGGCCTGGGGCGTGCAGCGCAAGGGCAGCCCGTTCTCCTATGTCGCGCCCGACGTCGCGGGCGACCTGCACAATTCGTTGTCGGGGGCGTGGTGGATTCTCGAATACATCCCGAAGAAGGACAAGTACAAGGAGTGGCCGGCGCGGCCGTCGCATTTCGGCTTCTATATCCCGGATGCGGAGCCGAGGTTCATTCCGGACGGCGCCTTGATCCACGACTCCGTACTGAAGCGGATGGCCGCCGTGCCGGAGTATCGGCCGATCAATCTGCCGGCGAAGTACGATACGGCGCCGATGCCGGTCGGGCCGTCGACGGGGGCATGACCGGGCTTGTCGGTGCCACGGGCAGGCCTGCGCGTTGGTCAGTTGCTCTGCATGTGGTTGATCTCGAGCCAATATTTGCCGATGCCACGAACCGATTCCGTGAATTGCCCGAAGTCGACCGGTTTGACGATGTAACTGTTGGCGCCCACCTGGTAGGTGCGCATGACGTCGCGCTCCTCGGCCGATGAGGTGAGAATGACCACGGGGATCGCGGACGTGCGCGGATCGCCCTTGATGCGCCTGAGCACTTCGTGGCCATCCAGTCTCGGCAGCTTCAGGTCCAGCAGGATGAGTTTCGGCCTCTCTTCGATGCTGCGACCGGCATGCGGTCCGGTGCAGAACACGAAGTCCAGCGCTTCCACTCCGTCACGCGCGACGTGAATCTGATTGGCGAGATTGGCGATCTTGAACGCATGCAGCGTGAGCTCGATATCGTCGGGATTATCTTCGACCAGCAAGATATCGGCGCGTTGGTCAAGCATGAGAGGAACCTCCCGTTGTGAAGTAGAATGTCGCGCCCTGATCGACCGCGGCTTCGGCCCAGACACGGCCGCCGTGGCGCTGGATGATACGCTGCACGATTGCCAGGCCGACGCCGGTACCTGCGAAATCCTCCGCGCGATGCAGCCGCTGAAACACGTCGAACAGCTTGTCGGCATATTGCATGTCGAAGCCGACCCCGTTGTCGCGGACCAGGAAGACCAGTTCGTCGCCGACCTTGCGCGAGCCGATCTCGACAACGGCGTCGTCGCGCAGGCTTGTGTACTTGATGGCGTTGTCGATCAGGTTCATGAACACCTGCTTGAGCAGCGCCGCATCGCCCCAGACCGACGGCAGGTCGCCGACGGAGATCCTGATGGAGCGTCCCGCAACCTGCTGCCGAGCGTCGCGCACAACCAGCTCGACGATGGCGCCCGTCGGCACCAGTTGGCTGGCCAGAGGCTGGCGGCCGAGTCGCGAGAATCTGAGCAGGTCATCGACCAAATGGCCCATTTGCACGGTATTGTCCCGCACGCGTTGCAGGTACTTGCGCGGCTCCCCCGACAGCAGCGGTCCATATTGCGTCAGCAATATCTGACTGAACCCGTCGATCGCCCGCAGGGGCGCGCGCAAATCGTGCGAGACGCTGTAGGAAAACGCATCCAGTTCGTTCACCGCGACCTGGAGTTCGCTGTTCCTTTCCTGCAACGTCCTCTCGTTGCGCTTCCGCTCCGTGATGTCGCGGATCGCCGCCGTCACCAGGATGCCTTCGGGGCTTTCCAGCGGGCTCAGCATGATCTCGATCGGAAACGCGCTGCCGTCCTTCCGCAGCCCGGTGAGTTCGATGCCGGTGCCGATCTGCTGCGCCAGCGCGTCCTCGGCGGATCGCAGATCGTCTGCGATCAGGCGTTCAGCAAAACCCTCCGGAATGATGTTCTTGACCTGCTGCCCGAGCAACTCGTCGCGGCGGTACCCGAACTGTTTCTCGGCCTGAAGGTTCAACAGAACGATTTCCCCGCCCTGGTTCACCACCACCATCGCATCCGGGGCCGCTTCCAGCAGCCCGCGATACCTGCTCTCCATCTGCGCCAGGTGTCTTTCGGCAGCCTTGCGCACGCTGATGTCCCGGATCGCCGCCGTCACCAGGATTCCTTCGGCGCTTTCCAGCGGGCTCAGCATGATCTCGATCGGAAACGCGCTGCCATCCTTCCGCAGCCCGGTGAGCTCGATGCCGGTGCCGATCTGCTGCGCCAGCGCGTCCTCGGCGGATCGCAGATCGTCTGCGATCAGACGTTCCGCAAAACCCTCCGGAATGATGTTCCTGACCTGCTGCCCGAGCAGTTCATCGCGGCGGTACCCGAACTGTTTCTCGGCCTGAAGGTTCAACAGAACGATCTCCCCGCCCTGGTTCACCACCACCATCGCATCCGGAGCCGCTTCCAACAGCCCGCGATACCTGCTCTCCATCTGCGCCAGATGTTTCTCGGCAGCCTTGCGCACGCTGATGTCGCGGATCGCCGCCGTCACCAGGATGCCTTCGGCGCTTTCCAGCGGGCTCAGCATGATCTCGATCGGAAACGCGCTGCCATCCTTCCGCAGCCCGGTGAGCTCGATGCCGGTGCCGATCTGCTGCGCCAGCGCGTCCTCGGCGGATCGCAGATCGTCCGCGATCAGCCGCTCCGCAAAACCCTCCGGGATGATGTTCTTGACCTGCTGCCCGAGCAACTCGTCGCGGCGGTACCCGAACCGTTGCTCCGCCTGGAGATTCAGCAGAACGATTTCCCCACCCTGGTTCACCACCACCATCGCATCGGGAGCCGCCTCCAGCAGGTCCTTGAATTTCCGCTCGGCCTCGCGACGGCCGCTCACGTCGCGTGTCACCTTGCTGAAGCCGCCCAGGTTCAGGCTGTCGTCGTAAATCGGGGTGATGACCACCTCCGCCCAGAACCTGGTGCCGTCCTTGCGTACGCGCCACCCTTCGTCTTCGCATCGGCCGGCGGCGACCGCGACGGCAAGTTCGTGTTCCGGCTTTCCTTGGGCAACATCCGCCCGCAGATAGAAGCACGAAAAATGCCTGCCGACGATCTCGTCGGAACGGTATCCCGTGATACGCTCCGCGCCCTTGTTCCAGGTCGATACGAGACCCCCGGGCCCGAGCATCACGATCGAATAATCCTTGATGCTCTCGAGCAGAAGTCGGAATCGTTCTTCGCTGTTTGCAGGCGTGGCGATCGCCAGTTTGGCGGCGGGACGTGCTGTTTTCCGGTGTTCAATCATCGGAGTAGGCTGGGTTCGCACTCAGGGTGACGCCGACACTTCCGGCGTCCGATGGCGGTGGTGCCCCTGGCTGCCAGGCGGGGATCTCGACGCGAAAGATCGCGCCGCCGCCATACGCATCGTCGAAGCGAACGCTGCCGCCCAGTCGCTCGACGATCTGTTTGACGATGCTCAGCCCAAGGCCGGTGCCGCCCTGTTGCCGCGCGTCCGAGTTATCGGCTTGCGCAAACTTGTCAAAGATTCGCGGCTTGAATTCCTCGGGAATGCCGTGGCCATGGTCGCGCACGGAGATCAGGACCTTGCCACCCCGGCTTTCGATCGCAACCACGACTTCTTCGCCCCGCGGGGAGAATTTGATCGCGTTGGAGAGAAGATTGGTGACGATCTGCATGAGCCAATCCGGATCGGCGCGGATATCATCCGACGTCGGCGCGGCGTCCAGAGTGACCCGCACGCCGTACTCCTCGGCGAAACCGCGATTGCTTTCGATGGCCCGCGCGACGAGCGCGCGAACTGCAACGCGTTTCAGGACGAACACGACCTTGCCGGACTCGAGCTTCTCCATGTCGAGGATGCTGTTGACGAGCCGACCCAGCCTTTGGCTGTTCGCATGCGCGATCGTGAGCAGGCGCATCGTGGGTGCGGGCAGCGTGCTGCCGGCGTGGCTGATCAGAAGGCCAAGCGCGCCGGCAATGGACGTGAGCGGGGTGCGCAGTTCGTGGCTCACCGTCGCGACGAACTCGTCCTTCAGGCCCTCGATGCGAAGACGCTCGCTGATATCGACGATCACGCCGAGCACCAGAGCTCTCCCACCCACTTGAATCGGACTGAGACCAACCTCGGCGGGAAACTCGGTACCGTCCTTCCGCTGCCCGGATAGGATGCGGGGCAGGCGCGCCTCGGGATGAGCCGCGAACTGGCTGCGGTGCCGCGCGTGTTGGGCGCGCAACCTGGAGGGGACCAGGAGATCGACGGTTTGACCGACCAGCTCATCCTGGGCATAGCCAAACATCCGCTCCGTCTCGCTGTTGGCGCGCACGATCTTTCCGAACGCCCCCACCACGATGATACTGAAGGGGCAGACCTCGATCAGACGCGTCAAAATCGCTTCCGAAGCGCTCGCATCGCTTGCAAGGACTGGCGCGAGATTGACCACAGTCACGTTCGAACTCCTCTATCGGCCGAACGATCGACGACACGCCAGGCTGCCGAATGATGCGATTCATCAGTCAGCGGCGGCGGTAAGTTGGTGATTGCAACGTTTCGGCCGGTTGGCACGCACCCTCAAGAAACACCGAATCCTGGATTGCCATGGTAGCGTGGTCGCACGAACGTCTCACGCTTGCGCTAACTAAATCATAGGTAGAAATACGTAAGCGCTCACGCGGGCGCGGGACGATGTGCTCGCAGGAAGGAATGGATCTGGCGCACCGCCAGGGGAATACGCTCATTGGGCTCTTTCCACGGGAAATGCTGACTGGTGCCTCCGCTGTGAATACTCGTGCGCATACTCAAACTACCCTAGCGCGCACGAGGCTGCGGGTGCATTGGGCACCCGGCATTCCCCGCGCCCTTGTGTTTGCAAAGGGCGATGAGATTCTCTGGCAGGCCTCGGGCGAAAGCGCGCCGCGAGAACGCGAATGCGTGTGTGTGTCGTCACTGCGAAGAGCGACAGCGATGGGGCTCGCCTCGGTCATTCCGGGATGGTGCGTTAGCACCAGACCTCAGATGCGCAATTGCGCATCGGGGAATCTCGAGATTCCGGGTTCGATGCTGCGCATCGCCCCGGAATGACAGACTCAATGGATTGCTTCACTGACACTCGCAATGACGCTGCCGCAGCGGCGCTTGCTCTTTGACAGTTGAATCGGACCCCGACGCGTCGACGGGTGGCGCTGCCTTATCCCTCCCCCGCGAGCGAAGCGAGTGGCGGAGGGAGCGACAAGAAAACTCCGTCACGCGCGGCTTCGCGCAATCGCGCCGGCGACGATCTGCATCACTACGCCTGCGATCCAGGCCAACAGAACCAGGTAGGTCCACTGCATCGCCGGGCTTTCGCGGATCACGATGACCCCGACCGAGACGAACGCCGCCAGCGTCGCGAGAAAGGTGCCGAGCGCGGTAAGGAATTCGGGCGCATCGACGCCCGCGCGCAGACCTTGCTGCGCGGCCGGGTCGAGGGGTTGAAAATGCATCGGCGGCGTGTCGATGCCGAGATAGAAGCCGGCAGCGCCCGAGATCATCATCGCCAGCAGGAAGCCCTGCGTGGTCAGCCATTCGATGCTGGAGCCGACATAGGCGCCGACGAACATGCCGCAGGCCGCGCCGGCCAGAGCCAGCCCGCTGCGTTCGAGCGTGTGGGCGAATGTCCTGACGCGCGTTCGCATGGCCGGCTCCACCTCGCTGGATCGCGATCGCTCCAGTGTAGCCCAGAATCAGCCGGGATTGAATCGAAAGCGAGGCGCAACCGCACACGCAAGGATTGCGAATCCAGAATTATTGTGCCGGTCAGCGGCGTCGTGGCCGGGTCGGCGGTGTCTTGATCCGTACCGCGGCGGCCTTGCGCGTTGGCGCCGACTTCGCCCCGTTCCTGGCCGATATGCGAAGACCATCGACGAAGACATCGAGCAGCCGCATCACGCTTTGCTGCCATCCCGGCTGGTCGTGCAGGTAGCACATGCCGATCAGCGCCCGCAACAGGTCCTCGGGGCTGACGTCGGCGCGGATCTCGCCGGCGGCGATGGCGCGGTCAAGCAGCGCGCCGACCGCCTGGGTCAGGCGCTCGAACGAGAACGCGGTAAGTTCCGACGAGGGTTTCGCCGCCAGCGCCAGCGCCGTCGTCATGCCCTTCTTGGTGCCGACGAATTCGACATTGGAGCGCAGCCAGCGCCGCAGCGCCTCGACCGGCTCGGCCTCGGTCTTCAGCTGCTCGGCCAGTTCGCCGAGCTGCTGCACCTCGCGCCGGTACACCGCCTCGAACAGCGCCTCTCGCGTCGGGAAGTGCCGGTAGAGCGTGCCGATGCCGACGCCGGCGCGCCGGGCCACGGCCTCCAGGCTGGCGTCGGGGCCGCCGGCACTGAACACCGCCTTGGCCGCCTCCAGCACGCGCTCGCGGTTGCGCACCGCATCGACGCGGGGCTTTCGTACGGGGTCTGCGGAACCGTCGGCCATGGCGCCAATCTAGATCACGATCCGGTTAGAGAGAAATCTCATCGCATTGTTCGACCATCATCTTTCGGCAAATTCCAGGTCTTTTGACGCCGTCGCTCATCGGGTGATTATCGCGTCCCTCTTGCAAAACGGAGGATGCCTCCGTATCTTGCGGAGCAGCAGCGCGCCGCCCGCTGGTCCCTCGGCCGGCCATGCCCCTCATCGACATTACGTTTGCACCGGAGCAATCGCATGACTTTCTCCATCGGCCTCACCGTCAACGGCGTGCGCCGCGAGGTCGCGCTCGACGACCCCCGCGTCACGCTGCTCGACCTGCTGCGCGAGCGGCTTGATCTGACCGGCACCAAGAAGGGCTGCGATCGCGGCCAATGCGGCGCCTGCACGGTGCTGGTCGACGGCCGGCGGGTCAACTCCTGCATGGCGCTGGCGGTGAGCCTCGACGGCGCCGACATCGTCACCATCGAGGGCCTCGCACGCGGAGACGCGTTGCATCCGGTGCAGGCCGCCTTCATCGCCCATGACGGCTTGCAGTGCGGCTTCTGCACGCCCGGCCAGATCATGAGCGCGGTCGGCCTGATCGACGAAGGCCAGGCCGGCTGCGACCCCGAGCGCATCCGCGAAGGCATGAGCGGAAACCTCTGCCGCTGCGGCGCTTACGCCGGAATCACCGAGGCCGTGCTTGACGCCACGCAAAGCCTCGCAGCCACCAACCAGAGGCGCTCCGCATGAAGAACTTCGATTACGTCAGACCCGCGACGATCGCCGCTGCCGTCGAGGCCGCCGCCGCGCCGGGCGCCGCCTACCTCGCCTCCGGCACCAATCTGCTCGATCTGATGAAGGGCAACATCGCGCGCCCCGACCGTCTGGTCGACATCACCCGCCTGCCCGGCCTCGATCGCATCGAACATTTGCCCGATGGGTCCTTGCGCATCGGCGCGCTGGTGCGCAATGCCGATCTCGCCCACGATGCCGATTTCGCAAGATCCTATCCCGCCGTCGCCGAAGCGCTGCTGTCGGGCGCGTCGGCCCAGCTTCGCAACGCCGCCACCGTCGGCGGCAACCTGCTGCAGCGGACGCGCTGCGGCTACTTCTACGACCCCGCCAGCGCCTGCAACAAGCGCGCGCCGGGCAGCGGCTGCGACGCCCGCGGCGGCGAGAACAGGCTGCACGCCGTGCTCGGCTGGAGCGAGGCCTGCATCGCCACCCATCCGTCGGATTTCTGCGTGCCACTGACAGCGCTTGACGCGGTGGTCGAAATCGAGGGCCGCAACGGCCGTCGCGAGATCGCGCTCGAGGCGCTGCATCGCCTGCCCGGCGACGCGCCCGAACACGACAGCGTGCTTGAATCCGGCGACCTCATCGTGGCGCTGCGGCTCCCCGCCAACGCCAGCCGATTCGCAGGCCATGCACGTTATCTGAAGGTCCGCGAGCGCACCTCCTACGCCTTCGCGATCGTGTCGGCCGCCGCGAATTTGCGGATCGAGCAGGGCGCCATCGTCGAAGCGCGGCTCGCGCTCGGTGGCGTCGCCGCCAAGCCGTGGCGGGCGCGCTCCGCCGAGACGACGCTGGTCGGCGCCACGCCTGGCCCCACCGCGTTCCGCCGCGCGGCGGAGGCCGCGCTCAGTGATGCGAAACCATCCGGCGACAATCTGTTCAAGATCGAACTCGCGCGCCGCATCCTGGTGCGCGCGCTGACCCTCGCAGCGGCCGGAACGCCGGCGCGCATCCCGGCCCTTCCCGCTTCCCCCTTCTCCGCCGTTGCAGGAGCATTGCAGAATGCCTGAGTTGACACTGACGCAAAACCCCGCGCATGCCCGCCACGGCTCGAACATCGGGCAGCCGCTGACCCGCCGCGAAGGCATCCTGAAGGTCAAGGGCGAAGCCCGCTTCGCCGCCGACAATCACCCACCCGGGATGCTGCATGCCGTGCTCGCGGTCTCCAGCATCGCGCGCGGCCGCGTCGTCTCTCTCGATGTGGAAGCGGCCAAGCATCATCCCGGCGTCGTCGAGGTGATGACGCCGGCGAACCGGCCGCCGCTCGCGGAAGATCCGGACGCCAAGACCAACCCGTTCATGTTCCGGCTCGATCTCTTGCAGAACGATCAGGTGCGCTACGCCAACCAGAGCATCGCGGTGGTGATCGCCGAGACGCTGGAAGCCGCGACCGAAGGCGCCGCGCTGCTGGCGCCGCGCTACGAAACGCTGCCCGCCCGCATCGGGCTCGATGCCGCCGAGAGCTTCGTGCCGCCCGTCGTCGGGATCGGCAATCCTTCCGAGATACGGCACGGCGACGTCGAGGCGGGTCTCGCCGCGGCATCGACGCGGATCGATGCGACCTACGAAACGGCGACGCAGTATCACAACGCCATGGAGCCGCACGCCATCGTCGCGGCATGGCATGGTGACAAGCTGTCGATCGATACGCCTTCGCAGGGCCTCGTCATGGCGCAGGGGCGGATCGCGGGGCTGTTTGGCATCGCACCCGCGAACATCCAGATCCGCAGCCCCTATCTCGGTGGCGGCTTCGGCTCGAAAGGTTTTCCCTCGGGCCCGCAGTTGCTCGGCATCCTGGCGGCGAAGCTGGTCGGCAAGCCGGTCAAGCTGGTGCTGCGCCGTGAACACATGTACGGCCCCGTGGGCCATCGCTCGCCCTCCCGCCAGAGACTGCGCATTGGCGTGGGCGGCGATAACAGGCTCACCGCGATCGACCATCACGCCAAGGTCCTCTCCAGCACGTTCGACAATTTCTTCGAACCGGCCGCCGACGCCTCGCATACGCTCTACGCGGCCCCGGCGATCGCTACCTCCCACGAGGCCGTGCGCGTCGACACCGGCACGCCGCTGTTCATGCGCGGCCCCGGCGAGGCCACCGGCTCGCTGGCGCTGGAGAGTGCGATCGACGAAGCGGCCTTCGCCTGCGGCGTTGACCCGCTCGCCTTCCGCCTCACCAATTATGCCGAGGTCGAACCGATCTCGGGCAAGCCGTTCTCGTCAAAGGCCTTGCGCGAATGCTACGCGCAGGGCGCCGAGCGTTTCGGCTGGTCGAAGCGCCCGCTCAAGCCGCGGATGATGCGGGACGATGCCGGCCTGCTGGTCGGCTGGGGCATGGGGACTGCGACCTTTCCCGCGCTGATGTTCCAGGCCGAAGCGCGCGCGGTGATCCACGGTGACGGCAAGGGCACGATGGAAATCGGCGCCCACGACATGGGCCAGGGCGCCTGGACCGCGCTGGCCCAGATCGCGGCCGACGCGCTCGGACTGGAGCTCGATCAGATGGAGTTCAAATCCGGGACCTCCGATCTGCCGGATGGCGGCATCGCCGGCGGCTCGGCCCACACCGCCACCGCCGGCACGGCGATCCATGAGGCGGGCGCGGCTGTGATCGCCAAGCTTGCGGATCTTGCCACCGGCGACGAGCGCTCGCCGCTGTTCGGCGCCGGCAATGCCGGCGTGGTGGCGCGCGGCGGGCGGCTATCCCGCCGCGACGACGAGACGCGGAGCGAGAGTTTTGCCGACATCCTGCGCCGCGCCGGCCTTGCGGAAATCGACGCCCGCGGCAAGGGCGCCGCCGATCCGGCCGCGCAATCGACCTATGCCATGCATGCGCATGGCGCTGTCTTCGCCGAGGTCAAGGTCGACCCTGATCTCGGCCAGATCCGCGTCACCCGAATGGTCGGGGCGTTCGCCGCGGGCCGCGTCATCAATCCCCGCATGGTGCAGAGCCAGATCTATGGCGGCATGATCTGGGGCCTGTCGTTCGCCCTGCACGAGGAGGCGATCACGGACCGCCGCTCCGGCCGGATCATGAACGCCAACCTCGGCGAATACCATGTGCCGGTCAACGCCGACGTGCCGCCGATGGAGGCGCTGATGATCGACGAGCACGATCCGCATGTGAATGCGCTGGGGATCAAGGGCGTCGGCGAGATCGGCATCACCGGCTCGGCTGGCGCCGTCGCCAACGCGGTCTGGCACGCCACCGGCATCCGCCCGCGCCGGTTTCCGATCCGGATCGAGGAGTTGATTCAGGGCTGAGCCTGGTGGCGGCCGCGCGTCAAGCCACGGCGCCGGCCGCCGTCCGTCCCGGCACCGCCGCGAGCAATTCGCGGGTGTAGGCGTGTTCGGGTGCGGCGAACAGCGCCGCGGTCGGCTTCAGTTCGACGATGCGGCCCTGCTGCATCACGGCGATGCGGTCGCAGATCTGGGCCGCGACGCGAAGATCGTGGGTGATGAACAGCATCGACAGGCCGAGGCGGGCCTTGAGCTCTTCCAGCAGCCGCAGCACCTGCGCCTGCACGGAGACGTCGAGCGCCGAGACGGCTTCATCCGCGACGATGATCTCGGGCTCCAGCGCGAGCGCCCGCGCAATGCCGATGCGCTGGCGCTGCCCGCCGGAGAATTCGTGCGGATAGCGCGCGATGGCGCCCGCGTCGAGCCCGACCAGGCCAAGCAACTCGCGGGCACGCTGCATGGCTTTGGCGGCCTCGACGCCACGGGTGACGAGGCCGTCGGCGATGATGTTGCCGACCTTGCGGCGCGGATTGAGCGAGGCGAATGGATCCTGGAAGATCATCTGGATGCGGTGGCGCTGGGCGCGCAATGCAGCCCCTCCGAGCGCGGTGAGATCGACATCGCCGATCCGTACCGTGCCCCGATCAGGCTTGATCAGGCGCATCACCAGCCGCGCCACCGAGGATTTGCCGGAGCCGGATTCGCCGACGAGCCCGAGTGTCTCGCCCTGGAAGATAGCGAAGCTGACGCCCGCTGCCGCCTCGACCTTGCGATCCGGCCGAAACCAGCCGCTGGATGAGACATAGGTCTTGTCGAGCCCGATCACATCGATGGCCTTGGCACGCTCGGTGAGCGGCACACGCGGCGGCGGATCGAACGAGGGCACAGCGGCGAGCAGCGCCTTGGTGTAGTCGTGCTGCGGGTGGGCGAAGACCTCGCGGGCTGCGCCCTCCTCCACCACCTTGCCGTGCCGGAGCACCACGACCTGGTCGGCGATATCGGCGACGACGCCGAAATCATGGGTGATGATCATGACAGCCATGTTGTGGCTGCGCTGCAGGTTGCGGATCAGTTTCAGGATCTGCGCCTGCGTAGTGACATCGAGTGCGGTGGTCGGCTCGTCCGCCACCAGCACCGCGGGCTCCAGCGCCAGCGCCATGGCGATCATGGCGCGCTGGCGCTGCCCGCCGGACAATTGATGCGGATAGGCGCGCACGATGCGTTCGGGATCGGGCAGCCCGACCTCGCGGGCCAGCGACAGTGCCTTGGCGCGCCGCTCCTGCGGCGTCAGCAGGCCATGGGCCTCGAACATTTCCATCATCTGGTCGCCGATCCGCATCAGCGGATTGAGCGCCGTCATCGGCTCCTGGAACACCATGGCGACGCGACGGCCGCGCAGGTCGCGCCAGCCGGCCTCATCCTGCTTGAGCAGGTCCTGACCGTCGAACAGGATTTGTCCGCTCTCGACCGACACCGTGTCCGGCAGCAGGCCCATCAGCGCATGCGCGCACATCGATTTGCCGGAGCCGGATTCGCCGACCACGCAGACGATCTGGCCCGGCACCAGATCGAGCGAGACGCCATCGACCGCGTAGGGCCGCTCCGCGCCGGCGGGCAGCGCGATCCGAAGATTCCTGATCGAGACGACGGGCTCGCTCATGCGTCAGCGCCCGTCCCGCGACAGGCGCGGGTTCAGTGCATCGTTAAGGCCCTCGCCGATCAGATTGAGCCCGAGCACCGACAACAGGATGGCGACGCCGGGAAACACGGTGATCCACCAGGCCTGCCGGATCACCGTGCGCCCGGCGCCGACCATGTAACCCCAGGAGATCAGATTGGGATCGCCGAGCCCGAGGAAGGAGAGCGAGGACTCCAGCAGGATCGCGGTCGCGACCATCAGCGAGGCCAGCACGATCACCGGCGACAGCGCGTTGGGCAGGATCTCACGCCAGATGATCCAGCTGGTGCTTTGCCCGGTGACGATGGCCGCCTGGACATATTCGCGGGTACGCAGCGACAGCACCTCGCCGCGCACGAGGCGCGCGACCGGCGGCCAGCTCACGATCGCGATCGCCGTGACGATGGACGTGATCGAGGGCTGCAAAATCGCGACCAGCACGATGGCCAACGCGAAGCTCGGGATGGTCTGGAAGAATTCGGTAAAGCGCATCAGGGCGTCATCGACCCGGCCGCCGAAATAGCCGGCGACGGCACCGAGCGGCACACCAACGATCAGCGCCACGGCCGTGGAGACGAGGCCGACCAGCAGCGACACCCGCGCGCCATGGATCAGGCCGGCAAACACATCGCGGCCGAGCGCGTCGGTGCCGAGCGGGACGGCGGAGAGCGTGAACGGCGGCAGGAACGGCCGCTGCACCATACGCCAGGGCGAGTTCGGGAACAGCCAGGGGCCGAACAGCGCCACCGCGACCGCGAGCGTCAGGATCACGAGGCCGGTGAGCCCGCTGGGATTGCGCGACAGCGATCGCCAGAACTGTCTCATGACGCGTAGTCGATGCGTGGATCGACCAGGCGATAGACCAGATCTGTGAGGAGATTGAAGATCAGGACCATGGCCGAGCAGACCACGAACACGCCGAGCAGAAGATTATAGTCCCGCTGCAGCAGCGCCTCGTACATCAGCCGGCCGATGCCGGGCCAGGCGAACACGGTTTCGGTCAGCACCGCACCGCCGATCAGCGTGCCGGAATGCACGCCGGCCAGGGTCACCACCGGCAGGAGCGCGTTGCGCAGCACGTGGCGACGCTGGATCACGCCGTCGCTCAGGCCCTTGGCCCGCGCGGTCTTGACGAAATCGAGCCGCTTGACCTCCAGCATGGAGGCGCGGGTCATGCGGGTGTATGTCGCCATGAAGAACAGGCCGATCGTGGTCGCCGGCATGATCAGGTGTGCGCCGACGTCGAGCGCGTGACGAAATCCGCCGTAGTTGGCGCCGACCGTCTCGTAGCCGAAGCTCGGCAGCCAATCCAATGCCACCGAAAACAACAGGATCGCCATCAGCGCGATCCAGAACAGGGGTGTGGCGTAGAAGATCAATGCGAACACCGTGATCGCGGTGTCGATCCAGCTGCCGGCGAAGCGCGCCGCCAGGGAGCCGAACAGGATGCCGAGCACCAGCGAGATCGCGAAGGCCGAAAGCGTCAGCAGCAGGGTCGCCGGCAGCCGCTCCAGGATCAGCTTCGACACCGGCGCCTGCTGCCGGAAGGAAAAGCCGAGATCTAGCGCGAGGACGCCTTTGACATAGACCAACAACTGTTCGGGCAGCGGCCGGTCGAGCCCGAACTTCTCGCGCAATTGCGCGACGAAGACCTTGTCGCTGGCGCCGGCCTCGCCCGCCACCACCATGGCCGGATCGCCCGGCGCGAGCCGGATCAGGAAGAAGTTCATGACGATGATCGCGATGAGGACGACCACGCCCTTGACGATCCTCTGTGCGACAAAGGAGAGCATCAGAGCCCAATCACGGATGGATCAGAGTTCACGGTAGGCCGCGCCGGCTCGAACACCTCACTTGTCGATCCAGGCATCGCGGAAGCCGTCATTGACGCCGATCGCAGTGGTGATCAGGTTCTTGACCTTGCAGCGGGTGATGGTCGGGAACTGCAGCTCCAGCAGCCATGCGACCGGCACGTCCTCGACCAGGATTTTCTGCGCCTTTTCATAGATCTCCTTGCGCCTGGAGTCCGGTGTGGCGACCGCGCCATCGGCAAACAGCTTGTCGATCTCCGGGTTGGAATAACCCTCGACATTGTTGAACACTTGTCCCTTGGCGATCGCGCTGGAGACGTAGTTGCGGCCGACGCCGAGTGCGGGATCGCCGTACTGATAGAGATAGGTGAAGGCGATGTCGTAATCCCAGTCGCCGATCTTCTGGTTGCCGCCGGGCACGTCGGTGGCGATGGTCTCGATGTTCATGCCGACGTCCTGGAGGTTCTGCTTCACCGCCTCGCCCCAGCGCTGCCAGGTCTCGCCATAGGCCAGCGGCATCATGCGGACTTTTTCGCCGGCATAGCCGGCTTCCTTCAACAGCGCCTTGGCCTTGGCGGGGTCGAAATCATATTTCGGCACGTCCGGGCTGTAGAACTTGATCGAGGACGCCGAAGGACCGGTCGCGACCTTGCCGAGACCGTTCCAGATCACGTCCTTGGCGAAGTTGCGATCGATCGCATACATGATCGCCTGACGCACCTTCTTGTTCGCGGTCGGACCTGAGCGGTTGTTGAGCCACAGCCAGGACAGCGGGCTGAAGAACTCCCAGCCCGCGCCGGTGACGCAGGTGCCGGGCAGCTTGGAGAGCCGGGGCACGTCGAAATTTTCCACGGACCCGCCGGGCAGCACGTCGACCTTGCCGGTCTCGAACGCGACCGAGCGCGCCGCGGCGTCGGGAATGATCTGCCAATAGATCTCGTCGAGATAGGGCTTGCCCTTGTCGTGGTAGCTGGGATTCTTGACCAGCCGGATGAACGACCCCTTCTGCCATTCCTTGAACATGAAGGGGCCGGTGCCGACCGGCGCATTGTTGTTCGCATTGGTCTTGAAGTCGGTGCCGTCATAGAGATGCTTCGGTACCATCGGCAGCGAGCCGACCTCGAAGATACCGAGGAACGGGCCGAAGGGCTGTTTCAGGGTGAACACGACCGTGAGATCGTCCGGCGCCTCGACCTTGTCCACCTGCAACAGGTTGCTGCGCGCGCGGGCATGGGTCTGCTTCAGCATCTCGATCGAAAACAGGACGTCGGCCGAGGTGAAAGGCTTGCCATCGTGCCAGGTCACGCCCGGCTTCAGCTTGAACGTATAGACCTTGGCGTCCTCACTGGCCGTCCAGCTCACCGCCAGACCGGGCAGCGGCTCGAGCGTGGGGCTGTAACGCAGCAAGCCCTCGAAGATGTTGCCCGACACCATTTGCGTCGGCCCGTTCTGGATCATCGCAAGCATCAGGCCCGGCGGCTCGGGCTGGATCACCGCGTTGACGACGCCGCCCATCCTGGGCTCCTCCGCTCGCGCCGCCGCGCCAACGCAGCACCCGACAAGGAGACCAACCAACACTCGTTTCAGCATCACGCGACCTTCTGGACATCGGGACGACTGCCATCGCGGAAGTCACGCGCGAACGTGCAGTCGGACCATACCGGTTATTTCTCGCGCAAAGGCTCACATGGTCCAGATCATGGCGGCAAGATGAAAGTCGCGACATCCGGCGCTCAAAAAATATACACTGCGCGGCAACGTCGTGCATGACTCAATGAATTGACATGACTCGATGAATTGAATCGTCTCACGAGTTCGTCTTGCGGTTGGACTCCCGTATCAAGGCCTTGCGCAAATGCTCGCGAACTTCGGAATCGGAGCACTCGACGATCGGGTCCGTGAAACCAAACGGGTCAAACTCCCCGGACGGGCCCGGCGACGCGGAGCGAAGCCGAGAGTCTCGAAGGATGAGGTTTGGGCGAGAATCACGATATGCTTCGAACCACGGAAATGCTGACCTGAGCGCTCCAACCACAATGTCTTCGCCGCTGTCAGCTGCGCATCTCCGCTGCCGCGCCGGCGACGATCTGCATCACCACGCCGACGATCCAGCCCGTCATGATCAGGAGCGTCCAGTGAACACCGGGCGTCTCGCGCGCCACGATGACGCCTACCGATACGAAGGCCGACAGCGTTGCGAGAAAGGTGCCGACCGCGCTCAAGAATTCGGCGGCGTCGATGCTGCCACGAGACGCCGTCCCGTCCGCGTGAAACGGCAAAGGCGGGGTATCGATGCCGAGATAGAACCCGATTGCACCGATCAGCATCATCAGGAGCAGAAAACCCTGGCTGGTCAGCAAGGCGATGCTGGAGCCGACATGGGCTGCCACAAAAAGACCACACGCCGCACCGGCCATTGCCAGTCCGGTGCGCTCGAGAAAATGAGCGAATTTCCTAACACGGACCCGCACGGGTGCAATCCTCCGCATACACTGGAAGAATCACCCCCACCCGGCGGCATTGCACGCGGACCGCCCCTCCACGTCAAGGGAAGAGTCGGCGAGGCGGCGCCCTGGACATGCACCGCCGCCTCGCCGGGGCTTTCATCAAGCTGTCACGCGGCCTTGTGCAGGCCCGCATTGAGGTGCTCGAGGCGCGGCATCACCTCCTGCTTCAGCAGACGCAGCGAATGATGCCAGGCCTCCGGCTTGTGCTTGTAGTCGAAGCCGAACACCAGCAGCGCGCCGAAACCGCCGACCTCGTGCCAGATCGCCTCGATCTTCTCGGTGACCGTTGCGGGCGAACCGACGATCCAGTTGCGGCGGGCGCAATAATCCACCGTGACATCGCTGTCGGGCACATCCGGCGCATGCTTGAGATAATCCTTGAAGCCGAAATGGCCGAGCAGCGGCAGGAAATACTCGCCCATCATCCGGCCCATCATGTCGCCGGCCGAGAGCTTCCAGGCTTCCTCGTCCGTGTCCGCCACGAACACCTCGCGCACCAGCCGCCAGTCGCTGCGGTTGGCCTTGCGGCCGGATTTCGCCGCCCCGGCCTCGACCGAGTCCCAATGGGAGGAGACGTAGGCCGGGTTGAGGTTGAGGCTCATCGGGATAAAGCCGCGCTCACCAGCGAGCTTCAGCGTGTCGGAGTTCTTCGACAGGCCTGCGACGCCAATTGGCGGATGCGGCGCCTGCACTGGCTTGATGTGCGGCTTGAGGAAGTCGAACATCGTCTCCGGCTTGGTCACCGTCCAGAATTTGCCCTTGTAGGTCCAGGGCGCGGGATCGCTCCACATCTTGAGGATGATCTCGAGCGCCTCGCGCGTCATGTCGCGGTTCTGGCCGGACATGCCATCGACGTTGAACATCGCCCAGTCGCTCGGCAGTCCAGACGCAGCGATGCCGAAATTCAGTCGGCCGCCGGAGAGATGATCGAGCATCGCGACGCGGTTCGCCAGTTCCGCGGGATGGTGGTACGGGAGCAGAAAGCCACCGGGGCCGAGGCGGATGTTCTTGGTCTGCAGGAAGGCCTGCGCGAGGATGAGGTCAGGCGCCGGGTGCGGCTCCCATGGCGCGGTATGATGCTCGCCGATCCAGGCCTCCTGGTAGCCAAGCTCGTCGAGCCAGCGCAGGACCTGGAGATCCCAATCCTGCCCCTCCTTCAATCCGCACTCGGGCGGATGCGAGGGCATCGTGAAATATCCGACTTCCATGGTGGGCCTTCCTCTCGCTTTCTTTTGTTGCGACGCGTCGTTTTCGACGCGCTTTGTTGCCGCGCGAGCCGGTGTCTCCCAAGTCACAGCCAGCGTTTGCGATCGCTGAGCGGGCAGCACGCGTGGTCGGCAAAGACTAGCACTTTGCCGGACGCGCACAATCATCGGCTGTGCTCTCAAATTCATGGCTGATGTGATGGAGCGACGACATCGCGCTGACGCGTTGCGATGCGCAATCAGCCTCGGCCAGGACATGTAACAGCGGACTACCGCGTGTCGAATGCAACTGCGTCGGACGGGGTCTTGCGCGCGTCGCTGCGCCTTACGTCTTGCGGAATGCCACGAGCATGACGTCGACCATCCGAAGAACTCTCTTGCGGAGTTTTTTCGGATCGTCTGTCTCGGCCAGCATCAGCGCGGCTTTGCAGATCATGGCGTCGACCATGCGGGCGAGCAGCTCAGGGTCTTCGCAGACGATTTCGCCGTCGCGCTCGAGGGCATTCATGGTCCCGACCAGGAGCGCCATCGGATAGGCCTCCTCAATCTCGCGATAGCGACGGTGACCGAGCACAGCCGGCGCCTCCTGGATGACGATGCGCCCGTAAGCCGGTTCGAGGCAAGCATCGAGATAGGCACCAAGACCCTCGCTCAAGCGATCCCATATTTTCGGCTGTATTCGCGCGGCGCGTTCAACCCTGGCCGCGACGTCCGACTGCATCGACACCACCACCGCGTCGAACAACGCCTTCTTGTCTTCGAAGTGATGGTAGAACGCGCCACGCGTGACCCGCGCCGCCCGGGAAATCGCCTCCATGCCCGCTGCCTGGTAGCCCTCGCGGGCAAAAACATCACGTCCGGCGGCCAGCAGGGCCTCCCGCGTTGCCTCCGTGTTTTCCTCGCGGCGGCTTTTCTCCGGCTTCTTCTCGTTCATCTAGCCACCATACCACTTGCAACAGACATTCCGAATGTATAATACATACACCGCGCATCTGATATGCACGTCGGATCGTCAGGCTGCGCGACCGAACCGGCGCCGATGCGCCCAATCATGTCGGAGACCGCCGATGGATCGAGATCGCATGTTCGGACTGGCGCAAGCGCTGGCCGCCGCGAAAAGCCGGCAGGACGTGCCGGCGGCGATGAAACTGTTCCATGAGGAGATGCTGCTGGAGACGCCGGCTTTCGGCACCAGGGTCGCGGGTCTCACCGCCAATGCAGAGATCCTGACGAATTTCTTCAAATCCTTTCCTGACTACAACGTCGTGCTGCATGGTTCTGCCAGCAACGACGGCGTCCTGATCTGCTGGGGTGTGGCCCAGATGACCATGACCGGCGACCGTTTCGGCGTGACACCGAACGGCCGGCGCGCGGAGGTGCCGGTGTTCATCCAGTTCACTTTCAAGGACGATCTGATCGCGGGTGAACGCTTCGTCTTCGACCTGTCCGCGCTGTGCGCCCAGTCCGGCGTTTCGACCGACGTCGTGCGACGAAAGCTGTTCGGCGACACCGCCGCGCAATAGCAGCAGCCCCGCAAATCGCATCCCCCTCGCAATGGAAGGAAGCCATCAGCCATGACGTCAGATCCACGCATCAAGGCCGTCGAGGAGATCAAGACGGCGCCGCTCTTCGACATGGTCGTGGACCTCAACCCGCGACTCACTATCGGTGACGGGCCTGTCGGACGGCGGATCGTGTTCGGCTCGGCCGGAGGTTCGTTCGAGGGACCGAGGCTGCGCGGCACAGTGCTGGCGGGTGGCGGCGACTGGGCATTATTTCGTCCCGACGGCGCGATGATGCTGGATGTCAGGCTGACGCTCCGCACCGAGGACGACGCCCTCGTGCACATGACCTATGGCGGCCGGTGGATCACGCCACCCGAACTACGGGCCGAGATCGCCGATCCGACAAAGCGACATCAAGTCGATCCTTCGCGCTATTATTTCCGAACCAACCCGTTGTTTGAAACCGGGGCGGGAAAATACGCGTGGCTGAACGATATCGTCTGTGTCGGGTCGGGATATCTGATCGAAGGCGGCATTGCCTATCGGATCTCGCAGGTTGTTTGAGCCGCGCTGCCCCGGCGCCTGGTAGCTGGGGATCTCCCGCGCCAGATCGACGGCGGGCATTACCGCGTGCCGAACGTGGTCGTGCCGAACAGTGCCTTCTGCGTCGAAGGTTGCGAGCGCCAATATTGCGGCGGCGCGTCGACCTGGCCGCCGAGTTCGGCCGCGGCATGCCAGCCCCAGCGCGGGTCGTAGAGCATGCCGCGGGCCAGCGCGACCATGTCGGCCTTGGCGGAGGCGACGATCTCCTCGGCCTGTTTCGGTTCAGTGATCAGTCCGACGGCGATGGTCGTGACGCCGGTCGCGTCCTTGACAGCTTGCGCGAGCGGAACCTGATAGCCGGGCCCAAGCGGAATCTTCTGCAACGGCGACACGCCGCCGGAAGATACGTCGATCCAGTCGACGTCGCGCTTCTTCAATTCCCTGACGAATTCGATGGTCTGCGACAGATCCCAGCCTCCCTCGACCCAATCGGTCGCCGAAACCCGGACGCCCACCGGTTTCTCGGCCGGAAACGCCGCGCGCACCGCCTCGAACACCTCGAGCGGAAAGCGCATCCGGTTCTGCAACGATCCCCCATATTGATCGGTGCGGCGGTTAGCGATCGGCGACAGGAACTGGTGCATGAGATAGCCGTGCGCGCCGTGCAGTTCGAGCGCATCGATTCCGAGCCGATTCGCGCGCCTGGCAGCAGCGACAAACGCGTCGCGGACGCGGGCAAGACCCGGCTCGTCGAGCGCGAGCGGCGCGGACTCCCCGTCCTTGTGCGGCACGGCGGACGGGGCCACCGTCTGCCAGCCTTCCTCAGGAATCGGGATCTGCTGGCCGCCGTCCCACGGCTTGTGGCTTGAGCCTTTGCGACCGGCATGCGCGAGTTGCATTGCGACTGCCGCTTTCGAATGCTTGCGCACCGACGCGAGGATCGGCTTCAGCGCTGCTTCGGTGGCGTCGTTCCATAACCCGAGGCAGCCGGGCGTGATGCGGCCGATCGCCTCCACGTGGGTCGCCTCGATGCAGAACATCGCGGCGCCCGACAGCGCGAGGTTGTTGATATGGGTGAAATGCCAATCATTGGCCTCACCGTCCTGTGCCGAGTATTGGCACATCGGCGATACGATGATGCGGTTGTTCAGGGCAAGACCGCGCAACTGGATCGGGGAATACAGGACGCTCATGCGGGGATGTTCCGGACGGGAGGAGAAGCTCGTGCAAACTTAGTGCGGCCCGCCGGGATTACCAACCGCTGGAAACGAGGCCCTTTCATGCGAGGGATCATGACGCCTTGTCGTCTCCACTGGACGGGACAACGTCATTCCACCAGCGTGAACTGCAGCAACAGGGTGCGCTGGATCGGCGAGAAATTGTCGTCGGAGATCAGTGTCAGCACGGTCTCGCCCGCGTCGGTCACGTAGGCGTCGATGCCTTCCATGTTGTCGACCTCCTGGCTGAGATCGGCCTCGAAGATCGAAGGACCATCGACGAGCGCGCCGGGGGCGATCGATGTCAGGGCGATGCGGCGGATGCGGATGCCGAGGCCGGCGAGCCAGGAGAACTTGCGCTCCAATATCAGCAGGTCCCCCGAGGGCAGCACCACCGCGTCGCTGATGTCGTAGCTCTCGGTTCGACGGACGCTGAACTGGCCCGGCGAGGGCCCACCGAGCAGGAAAGCGATCAGATTGCCCTCCTCGTCGAGGCCGCGTTCGGAGAGCGCGATCAGGGTTCCGGCCAGCGGCAGGCCCTTCGGCACCATGACAAGCGCTTCGATCCCCTTGTTGTGGGGCAATCGTCTCGCCGCCGGCGGCAACGGCACCACCTCGGCACGCGCGCGGGTGAAGCCCTTGGCGAGATCGTAGCGCAGCACCTGGTTGACGCGCTCGAGCGCGACATAGGCGATGCTGCCGTCGAGCGCGATCGCCTCCGAATCGTACCAGCCGCGCGCGGTGATCGGTCGGCCATCGGCGCCGAGCAGCGGCGCGGCCTCGACCTCGACGAGCCCCGTTATGTCGCGGCCCTGATAGTGGATGCGACCGGTGAACCAGCTGCCCTTGTCGCTGACGGCGATGAAACGCTCGCCCTTGGCATCGAGCCGCAACGCCGAGAGCCCGCCGAAGCCGGGGAAACGTGAGGTCAGGACCAGACCGCTGCGATACTCCAGCGCACCGAAACGAAGCTGGCTGCGATGACGCAGATCGAAGATGGGGATCGGGCGCGCATTGACCTCGATGTGGACCGGCGCGGTGACGGAAAACTCGTCCACGGCTGACCGCTTCGGCGATGGCCGGGTGGCGGTTTGCGCGCGGGCGCTTGACGGAATTGCCAGTGTCGCAAGACCTGCCGCGGCGGACGTGAGAAAGCGGCGACGAGAGACACCGCGCGGCATCATGTGCGGCGTCGCTGTGGTTTCCGGCAACTAGCGCCCCATGGCGAGAAACCCACCGCGCTCATCCCGGGATACGCCTTCGGTCGGCTATTGCCGAACTGAGGCAAGGGCCCGGAATGACACTCACGAATGCAGCCGCCGCCGCGTGGTGCTCTTGGCCGGCGGCGCCGTATGGGTCTCGCTGAAGAGTTCGGCGAGCTTCTCGGTGATCGCCCCGCCGAGTTCCTCGGCATCGACGATGGTGACCGCGCGGCGATAATAGCGGGTGACGTCATGCCCGATACCGATCGCGATCAATTCGACCGGGGAGCGGGTTTCGATCTCCTCGATGATATGACGCAAATGGCGTTCGAGATAGTTGCCGGGATTGACCGAGAGCGTCGAATCGTCGACCGGCGCGCCGTCGGAAATCATCATCAGGATCTTGCGCTGCTCCGAGCGGCCGAGCAGGCGCTTGTGCGCCCAGTCCAGTGCCTCGCCGTCGATGTTCTCCTTCAGGAGTCCCTCGCGCATCATCAGCCCGAGATTCTTGCGCGCGCGCCGCCACGGCGCATCCGCCGATTTGTAGACGATGTGGCGCAGATCGTTGAGGCGGCCGGGATTGGCCGGCTTGCCCGCGGCAAGCCAGGCCTCGCGCGACTGTCCGCCCTTCCAGGCGCGGGTGGTGAAGCCCAGAATCTCGACCTTGACGCCGCAGCGCTCCAGCGTGCGCGCCAGGATGTCGGCGCAGGTCGCCGCGACCGTAATGGGACGCCCGCGCATCGAGCCGGAATTGTCGAGCAGCAGCGTCACCACGGTGTCGCGGAAGGTCGCCTCCTTCTCGCGCATGAACGACAGCGGATGATAGGGGTCGGTGACCACGCGCGACAGCCGCGCCGGATCCAGAATGCCTTCCTCGAGATCGAACTCCCAGGCGCGGTTCTGCTGCGCCATCAGCCGGCGCTGCAGGCGGTTGGCGAGCCGCGCGACGATGCCTTGCAGATGCGCCAGCTGCTTGTCGAGATAGGAGCGCAGCCGTTCCAGCTCGTCATGGTCGCAGAGGTCTTCGGCCGCGATGACTTCGTCGAATTTCGGCGCGAACGCATGATACTCCGGTCCGCGCGGCTCGTTGGCGCCGCCCCGATTGGGCCGCGTCGCCTCGCCCGGCGTTTCGTCATCACCGAGTTCGCCGTCGTCGAACGTGTCGGAGGTGGAGGCCTGCGCGCTCTCCATCGCGCTTTCCGACATGTCGTCGGATGTGGTCTGCGCCTGGTCCGCGCTCATCTCCTGCGCCGCGTCGGAATCGGGCGAGCCTTCGGCACCGGACTGATCGTTCTCGCCGTCGCGGTTGTCGTCATCGTTCTCGTCGTCGTCGGCATCGGCGTTGCGCTCGTCGCCGAGATCGAGCGCCGACAACAGATCGTGCACCGCGTCGCCGAATTTGACCTGGTTTTCCACCAGCCGGTCGAGCCGGTCGAGCCGTGAACCGATCTTGTCTTCGAGCACCGGCCGCCACAGATCGACCATCTTGCGCGCGGCCGCGGGCGGCGCGAGCCCGGTCAGGCGCTCGCGCACCAGCATGGCGAGCGCGTCCGACAGCGGCGCGTCGGCGCGGTCGGTGATCTCGTCATATTTGCCGCGGTGAAAATGGTCGTCGAGCATCGCGGTGAGATTCCTGGCGACGCCGGCCATGCGCCGGGAACCGATCGCCTCCACCCGCGCCTGCTCGACGGCCTCGAACACGCCACGCGCCTGCGGATTTCCCGGCATCAGCTTGCGATGCAGCTTGGGATCATGACAGGCGAGCTTGAGCGCGATGGAATCGGCGTGTCCGCGCACGATCGCCGCATCGCGCTTGGTCATCTTGCGCGCCGGTTCGGGCAACCTTGCCTTACCCGGCGCGAGGCCCGGCCGCTCGGCGGCGAAGCTCACCTCGAGTTCCGGAGCCTTCGCGATCGCGCGCAGACAGCCGGTCACCGCGCGCTTGAACGGCTCGGTCGGCGCTTCCTTGGTTCCGGTGCGGAATTTCGAGTTCGACGTTGTCATTGTGGCCTCAGCCCGATCGCCGTCCCGGCGAAGGCCGGGACCCACAACCATCCGTGGTCATCGTATTCCCGAGCCATCGCCATCTCACCCTACCGAACCTTCACGGAGTATGGGTCCCGGCCCCCCATGCGCAATTGCGCACGAGGCCGGGACGACGCCTAGCTAGGACAGCGCAACGTTGATCGACGACTCCGGCAACTCGGCGTTGAAGCAGCGCTGGTAGAACTCGGCGACCAGCGAACGTTCCAGTTCATCGCATTTGTTCAGGAAGGTGACGCGGAAGGCGAAGCCGATGTCGTTGAAAATATCGGCATTCTCCGCCCAGGTGATCACGGTGCGCGGGCTCATGACGGTCGAGAGGTCGCCGTTGGCGAAGGCATTTCGGGTGAGATCGGCGAGCCGCACCATCTTGTTGACGATGTCGCGGCCCTCCTGGCTGCGGTAGTGATGCGCCTTGGCGAGAACGATCTCGACCTCCTCGTCATGGGCGAGATAGTTCAGCGTCGTGACGATCGACCAGCGGTCCATCTGGCCCTGGTTGATCTGCTGGGTGCCGTGATAGAGGCCGGAGGTGTCGCCGAGGCCGACCGTGTTGGCGGTCGAAAACAGCCGGAACGCGGGATGCGGCTTGATCACCTTGTTCTGGTCCAGCAGTGTCAGGCGGCCCGAGACCTCCAGCACGCGCTGGATCACGAACATGACGTCGGGGCGGCCGGCATCGTATTCGTCGAACACCAGCGCGATGTTGTGCTGGAGCGCCCAGGGCAGGATGCCGTCGCGGAACTCGGTCACCTGCATGCCGTCGCGGACCACGATCGAGTCCTTGCCGACCAGGTCGATGCGGCTGATGTGGCTGTCGAGATTGACGCGCACGCAGGGCCAGTTCAGCCGGGCGGCGACCTGTTCGATATGGGTCGACTTGCCGGTGCCGTGATAGCCGGTGACCATGACGCGCCGGTTCCGTGAGAAACCGGCAAGAATGGCGAGCGTGGTGGCGCGGTCGAATCGGTAATCGGAGTCGACCTCAGGGACATGCGGGTCGACTTCCGAATAAGCCGGAACTTCGAGGTCGCTGTCGATGCCGAACACCTGCCGGACCGACACCTTCATATCGGGCAAACCAGTTATTTCCTGCTTCTTGCTCATCGCGGCGGTCGTCATCAATCCTCCGAGGTTCCGGGCAGTCCCGAAACCAGATTTGCGGCATGGCTGCGGTTATGGGCTTGTATCGAGCCTAGCAGAGAGCAGGGCCACGCAGAAGTCCACGGCCCGATCAAAGTTCCATTGTATTATCATTGACATAGGGATGGAACGCGTTTTTGGGAAGGCTGCTCTGCGAATCACGCCGGATTTTTGTCGATCGGCAGGGCAAAAAGGCCCGTTCTCGATGAAATGAATGGCACTTTCGGGTTCGTTGGCTACTTATGGGATGTCTAAAAATCACCTTACAGGACCTTTGTGGCCTCCCTCATCGACCCCCTGATCGCGTTCGTCTCGGCGCATGCCCTCCTCGCCTATCTGACGCTCTTCCTCGCCGCGCTTCTGGAGGCCGTGCCCGTGGTGGGCTCGGTCGTTCCCGGCTCGACCATCATCCTGGCCCTGAGCGCGCTCGTTCCGGGCGGCGAATTGCAATTGCAATGGGTGCTGGCGGCGGCGGTCGCGGGGGCGCTGCTGGGCGACGGATCGGCCTACTGGATCGGGCATCGCTCGCAGCGTGAGATTCTCACCGCCTGGCCGCTGACAAGCTACCCGCACATCGTGGCGCGGAGCGAGGCGTTCTTTCGCCGCTGGGGCCTGTGGGCCGTGTTCTTCGCCCGGTTCGTACCGCCGATCCGCGCCTTCGTGCCGATCACCGCCGGCGCCCTCGACATGGCGCCGTCGCGCTTTTTCGCGGTGAACATTCCTGCCATTCTGTTGTGGGCGCCGGCGCATGTGCTGCCGGGCGTTCTGGCCGTATCCGCACTGGAAAACTCCAGCTTCTTCGAGCATGCCGGCGGCCACCCGAAGCATTTCTGGATGCCGATCGTCGTCGGCCTCTCCCTGATGATCGGGCTCGCGGTATGGACGCTCCGGCGCCGGCACGGCGGCAGCATGATCGAGCCAGCCGCGGATTAGCCAAAATATCGAAAACAACCCCATGCAAAGTAGCCGGGGGTCGCTGGGATCGATGCTTTCCGAGGGACGAAGCAATCGACGGCTGCGCTGCGGGGTTCCCTCTCCTGCTCCTGCGGGGGAGGGTTGGGGGTTGCAACCGCAGGCGGTTTGCCGCCCGGCCCAAACGCTATTTTCCTGAGGCCAGGACGGGGCGTCAGGGTCCATTAACCGTGTTCGGTCCGTACTTCTACGGTGAGATTAAACGAAAATTTAACGGCGCACCCCGTAGTTTACCGGAGGCAATCATTTTAAACGGCGTCCATTTATGCGTGCGCTCTTACATATGATCTGCCGTTTCGGGGGTGACCGTCGCGGCAATATTGCAGTCATTTTCGCGCTCACGATGGTCCCGACGATTTATCTGTTGGGCATGGCGCTCGATTATACCCAGGCCTTGCGCAAGCAGGGACAGTTGAATGCGGCCGCCGATGCAGCCGCAATCGCCGCTGTCAGGCCCGCGATGCTGGTCCAAACCATTGATGTGGCCAAGGCGACCGCCACGGACGTGTTCGGAGCGACCGCCAGCAGTCTTGCCGGGCTGTCCTCAGTTCCGGCACCGACGATCACCATCACCGATACCGGGCTCCAACGCACGGTCACGGTTTCATTTGATACGAAATCCATCAATAACTTTCCGAGTCTGCTTGGCAGTCAGGCCTGGCCGATCAGCGGCTCGTCGAAGGCGCAGGCGTCCAGCGCGCCCAACATGAATTTCTATCTGCTGCTGGACGACTCGCCGTCGATGGGGATCGGCGCGACCCTGGCCGACATCAACGCTCTCATCACGGCCACCGCCCCCGCGAAACAGCCGGCGGCATCCTCGCAGAATTGCGGCTTCGCCTGTCATGAAACCAACATCGCTCACGACGGCGGGACCCGGGATAACCTCGCGATCGCACGCGCCAACAATGTCACCTTGCGGATCGATCTCGTGACGAATGCAGTCAACCAGTTGCTCAATACATGGTCGGGCTGCCCGCAGTCCGGCGTGTCGGGCGGCGTCATGCAGTGCATGTCGGCCCTGAACCACACCACCTACAAGGCGGCCCTTTATACGTTCGACGTCGACCTGAACACACTGCAAACGCTGTCCACTCCGACGATCGCCGGAACCAAGGTCAACAATATTGCGCTGATGCCGGTCGTCTACCAAAACTGCGTCTTTTCGGGCTGCTCTTCCACCAGCACGACCAATCCCAACACCGACTACGGTACGGATATCGCCGGCGCACTCTCCAGCCTCAACACCATCATGCCCAACCCCGGTCTTGGCAGCAACACGGCGGGAGATACGCCGCAGGAAGTGCTGTTTCTCGTCACCGACGGCGTCGAAGACAAGATCTCCTCGACTTGCCCCAACGCGACCTTCGCCTCCCACAAGCGATGCCAGCAGCCTCTCGACACGACGATGTGTACGACAATCAAGAACCGGGGCATCCGCATCGCAATCCTCTACACAGAGTATCTGCAACTCATCAATCTTGGCCCCAAGAAAGATATTACGGACGGCTGGTACATGAGCTGGGTGGACCCGTACGACGAACCCAGTTCCTCAACCGGCACCATCGCACAAAATCTGCAAGCGTGCGCGTCACCCGGCTTCTACTCCTACGTTACAACCGGCGCCGACATCTCGGCCGCGCTGACGGACCTGTTCATCAAGGTCGCGTCGAGTACTGCCAGCCTCACGCACTGAGATAAGCGCCATGACCGACGTGGAAATCGCCCCAGGAAAAAACCGCCGCAGTCGTTGCGCCGCCTTCATGGCGGACAGCCGGGGGGCCACGGCGGTGGAATTCGCCCTCGTGGCCTTGCCATTCCTGGCCCTCATCATCGCACTCATCCAGACCTTTCTCGTCTACTTTGCGCAAGCGTCGCTCGAAGCGGTGGCGCAGCAATCGAGCCGCCTCGTCCTGACCGGACAGGTGCAATCGCTGCAGATGAAAAAGGACGATTTCAAGAAGGCCGTCTGCAAGCAGGTGGTCATCCTTTTCAGCTGCGATGGCTTGATGGTCGATGTGCAGGTGGCCAATGCGTGGTCGTCGGCAAATACATCCTTGCCCACGTTGACTTTCGACGCCCAGGGAAAAGTCACGAATGTCTGGCAGTTCGACCCCGGGGATGCCGGCGATATTGTTGTCGTCCGCGTGATGTATCAGTGGCCTGTCATGTTGGGGCCGCTGGGTTTCAATCTGTCAAATCTTTCTAGCGGCAATCGGCTGATCATGGCGTCCGCCGCTTTCCAGAACGAGCCGCCCTCCTAGAAAGGTTAGCTTATGACCAGCCTGTCATTACGCGTGCGGCAACTAGGGATCGACTCCAGCGCCGTGGCGGCGACGGAATTCGCCATCGTGGTGCCGTTCATGCTGCTGCTCTATATTGGCGGCGTTGAACTCGGAGATGCAATGTCGATCAGCGCCAAGGTCAGCAAAACGGCCCATACGGTTGCGGATCTGGTTTCCCAGAACACGCAGGTGACGGCGTCCAAAATGCAAGCCATTCTTGGTGCATCGACGGCGACAATTGCACCGTATCGCGTCACGGGAGGCGCCGGCGAGTCGCTCATCACGGTCACGGTGTCCGAGGTCTCCACGGACTCCAGCGGCAAGGCGACAATTCAATGGAGCCAATCGTTCAACGGAACGACCGTTTCAACCGGCAGGCCTGCCGGTCAGCGAATGACGTTACCTCCATCTCTGACAGGAACACAGAACAACAATGTGTCGTTCATTCTGAGCGAAGTGGCCTATGCCTACACACCCAATCTCGGGTACACTATCAGCGGAACTATTACGCTTCGAGATAGCCATTACTTGTTCCCGCGCTGTTCGACGAACAACTCAAGCTTTCCGTACTTCGACGTCAAATTCCCGTCGTCAGCGACGTGCAGCTGCATCCAACATATGCAACAAAAGATCTGTTAGGTTTACGCTAGCCGCCGCAAACCCATCGGCCTAGTGAACTTGTGCTCTCAGCGCGTTCCATAGAGCGAACAGCTCGGCGGTCTCGCGCGGGCCACCGCTGAGCGCGGTCTGCACGAGGACAAGCTTCAGGTCTGGATCGACGAAGACAAATTGTCCGCGAATGCCTCGCAGCGCAAAACGTCTGGTGTCTGCGGAATACCAGATTTGATAACCGTACTTCGCCAGCGGTGAGTCGGTCGGAAGCGCATCCGCAGCCGACGCCATGAGCCAGTCCTCGGGAACGACGGTCCTGCCCTGCCACTTGCCGCGATTGGCCAGCATCAGGCCGAGACGCGCCCAGTCGCGCAGCACCGCATTGACATAGGCAAAGGTGACTTCCTGCCCGGTCGCATCGACGTTCCATGTCGCATCGGCTTCCGCCCCCAGCGGCTGCCAGAGCTTTTCGGCGGCATAATCGGATACTGTTCGCCTGGTGGCGGCCGCGAGCACGAGACCGAGGACCACCGTTTCAGCCGACGCGTAGGAGAAGCGCGCCCCCGGCGGGGAACGACGGGTGTTGAACTGCTTCACCGCGGCGAGGCTGCCGGCGGGGTCCTCGAGCGTCAGGCGGGCCAGTCTGGCGATATCGCTGGATCTGTCGGCGTAGTCTTCCGAGAAGGCGACGCCTGAGGCCATCAGCAGCAACGCCTTGATCGGCGTAAGGCCGTATTCGGTGCCCTTCAAACCAGGGACATAGGTCTCCGCCAGGTCATCGACGGACCCGATGGCGCCCTCCTTCAGGGCGATGCCGATCAGCAGCCCAACCACGGACTTCGCCATGGAGAACGATGTCAGGCGATCCGTATCGGTGCGACCGTACTGGTAACGCTCGACCAGAATCGTATTGTCTTTCGCGATCAGCAGGCCGGTGACCGGTTGACGATTGAGGTAGTCGTCGAGCGTCAGCTCGAGCCCGTCGAAGCCATAGCGGATGACGGGCTCGCTCGCTGCGCGAGCCAGCGGGATTGATTGTTTCGGGGCTGTGATGGTGCGCGCAGGAAACAGCGTGTCGTAGCGGCTGAGCGCACCTACGCGGCAGCGCGTTTCGTCGGCATAGGCAAATCCCTTGCAACTCGGATACCCCTCCTTGCGGCCGAACTCGTCCGCGTCAGGCCCGTCCGCCCGAAAGCGAGGGCCGGCATCTTGTGAGGCCGGTGCCGCCTGGGCAAAGGCTCGATGCGAATTCAGTGTGAGCGGATCCAGCATGACAGGGAATGCCGCTGCGCAGGCGACGCAAAGCAGCCGTGTGAAGCCGCGTCCGGTCATTGAGAAAGCACCCAGGCTGTTGCAGCTGCGCTTGATGTTAGTGGACCCTGACGCACTAGCCAATATCCGGTTCGGGTCATTCACGATCGGTACGGGCCAGCCCTCGGCCCAACCATGCCCACGACACCTCGACCGCGACCCCGTCCAGCGGCGCATGAGAATGACGTGAAGTGCCAAGAGGCAACATCGCGGGCTTGGCCCGGATACGACAGAAGCCGCCACCCGGGCGGCTTAATCACATCCCGACGTGATTTTGTTACTCCTTTAAGCGCAGACTGGAGCAATACCACAACAGGCGACATCATTCGATCACCTTGTGGGATGGCGCTCAATCCCAGCGAAGTTTTCGTCCTGCCGAAGGGCGTCGAGCATCGGCGGTGGCGCAGGGCAAAGTGCATATCTTGGTGATCGAGCCAACGGGGACGCCGAACACCGGCGATGCGGCCACCGCGGCGCCGCGGATCCTAGCCTGAGAACATGAGCGGCCTTATTCTGCGCTAATCGTCACCGCGCTTCAGCCTTTTGATTGAGCATGATCTCCGCGCAAACGCGTCCCGCGTTTGTTTGGCTCAAGGGCAAACTGGTATCCGCTCCGCGCTATTGCGGCCCTTCGGGTCCGGACGGTGCCTTAGGACGGGGTGGAAAAAACTTGTTTTCGGGATTGTGCTGGATCAATTTTATCTTCGGGCGTGTTTTGGTGAACTCGAATTGCAGGTTTTTGCACGCTGGACACGTCGGATGGTCCATCATGAAGTGAAACTCGCCTTTCGTCTCCTGCGTTGTTAGTGTCTCGAGCCTACCGAACATGTGCCTCTCGGCATCATGAGCGCGAGCGCCGGGATGGGGGCTTTCTGGACCCTCAACTCTCTGCGTTTGCACCCATTTATTTCCCTCTGGGCTTCTAAGCCAATCTCTTTTTGTGGCCGGATCTGCATCCGGCATATGCTCTGGGATACCCTTGTTGGGACCCTCGATCGGCTTCGGCTCCATCACATGTGTGGTCGGCTCGAATTTCGTCGGCCCAGCCTCTGTCGGCTTAGCTTTCTTCTTGGGTGTCTTCCCCAGAGCTTCGGCCGCCTCAGCTTCGGCAGCAATTTGTTCGGGTGTCTTCGGAAGGGTCAGCTTCTCGTTTTTGGCTTTCGACTTGGCCCAATATTGTTCAGGCGCCTCCGCGCCTTCGCGCCACAACTCTCCGACGCCCTCGGTTTCACGGCCGGGCTCGCCAAGGTGCAGCCTCTTACCACGCGCTTCCCAGCGGGCTCGTGTCTCCGCGTCGATCGCGACCTCCTCTAGCGCCAACCCTTCCGCGGCCTCTTTCGGCACCACGCCTCCGCCCTTGATTGCCGCCAGTTCCGCACGAGAAAATTCTTCAAATGTCAGTTCTACGATTTCTTTCGCTTCGCGATCTATGATCGATCTGAGAGCCTGGATCATCACCCGCATTGCGATCCTGACTCCGGCGGCAAGCAGGACAACAGTGATGGGGACGATATCGAGGAAGATCGAAAGCGTCAGTGCAAGCTCGAGCGAAAACATCATCATTTCGGCGTGAGACCCGAGGTTCTTCCGAACACCCATCACGCGCTGTAAATGCCCCTCAGGATCCACAAGGACCAGGAATTCATAGCCGCTCGAAAGAGGCTTCTTCGGCGAATCCAGCCTGCCGTCTGGCACGCCCGGAGCCGGGGCCAAATACGAAGCATCCCCGCGTTGAACGAAGTGACGTCCGACGAACGCTTTCCCGCCTCCTTTAACGAAGAGATCGAGGTCAATCCGGTATGTCTCTTCTGTCGATTTGTCTTTGAGCGGACCGCGGTGGGCCTCGTCCGAACGCCTGTCCAAGCTGATGTTGTGAGGACGAGGGACACAAATTTCTGGTCCACTCCACCTCCTCGGGTCTTTTGGCGCAGACCTGGTCGGGCGACTAAGGGGGGAATCGGGGAACGGACGAGCTCGATCCCAACGAGCATCGTCATCCAGCAGCCGCTGCCGCTCTTCACTCAGTCGTACCATCTGGAGAATTGACCAAAAGAGACGATTCTTTCGAATCGTATGCTCGGGTACAATTATGTCGTTTCCGTCGGCCCAGCCCACATGACCAACAATCTTCAGCCTATCGTCGACGATTGGTGAAAAGGTTGCTGCGCTGAAGGGAGCGCGGTTCAACGTGAACGCGCTGCTGTATATCGACTCCCATTCGGTGACGAGGACCCGATCGGGACGAATGTAGACGGTCTCGGGAATGAACTTCTGGTCGTGGTACAAAAGGACCTGGCGAGAGCCATAGGGAGGAACAAGCGCGGGCATCTCGCTTATTCCGCCGAAGATCTCATATTCGTCTTCCGGGATGGGACGGAGCGTGCGGCCGTCATCGTGAATCGACTGATGTGGATCATCGACGGCCCAGCCCATGCTCCAGCCGCCCATGTTCTTCCTCCGTGCCTGGTCCTTTCCGCAAGCCTGACGCCGCTGGCGACGCAGACGTGCGTGGCGAAACATTCGAGAAACCTACCTGCAACCTAAAATGGTAGCATGAACTGAAATCCGTAAGGAAGCTTGGTTTTTCGCGACAAAATGGCAGCCGTGAGCGACGCCCGTTCTCGCCATCACGAGAAAATGCAGCGATCAGGCAAGTTTCGCCATGCCGCCTAAGTTCCTCATGGTGAGGAGGCGCGCGTTCGCACCATCCTCACACAATGCTTCCCGTGGCGCGCCGTCTCCCGGACGATGCTTCGCATCGCTCGGAGAACCATGAAGGCCCGGCTGAGGCCTCACTCCTTCGAAACGCATCGCGTTCCGCGATGCTCCTTCAGGATGAGGGGGCAAAACAGGTTATGACGCAGCAAGACCAGTTAGATGAGGAATACCTGCCGTTCGTGAATCCCCGGATCCAGCCTTCAAGACAGCGCCCCCCTCCCGCGATCATCAGGACGCGGAGCCGCGCCCCGGTGCCGGACCGACATAGCGTGCACGCGGACGAATCAGCCGGCCGTGCTGCAATTGCTCGCTGGCATGCGCGATCCAACCGACCGTGCGCGCCATCGCAAACAGCACCAGTTCGTTGCCGGGAGCCTGACCCAGCACGTGGACCAGCACGGCGAGCGCGTAGTCGATATTGACGAACTCGCCGGTCGCCTCCACGATCCGGTCCGGAATTTCGCTAACGAGTTTCTGCGCCGCGCCGGCGCGCGCCAATGCATCCAGCAGGGCGCGGGCGCGCGGATCGCCATGCTTGTAGACGCCGTGGCCGAAGCCCGCGAAGCGTTCGCCGAGCGCGACGCGCTCCCTGACCAGCGGCGCGACGTCGCCGTCAACCAGGACTTTGAGGAGTTGCGCCGCCAGCACGCCGGCGCCGCCATGTTTCGGGCCCTTCAGCGCCACGAGCCCGGCAATGACGGAGTCGAACAGGTTCAGCCCGGTCGATGCCGCGCATCGCACCGTAAAGGTCGAGGCGTTCAGTTCATGATCCGCCAGCAGCACCAGCGCGCGGCGGATCAGATCGGCGGCATGCCTGTTGTTGGGCGCCCACCTCCCGGCAATCTGGAGGTGCAGCGGCTCCGGCGAAGGCTGGGCGTTCAGCATCGTCGCGACCACCAGACGCATGATGCGGCCGCCGACCATGGCGCGGCCATCGGGCGCGCGGGTAAAGGCGCCAGGATCGGCACTCGCCGCCAGCGCCAGAACGGCGATCGTGCGATCGATCGGCGCGGCAAGGCGCGCCACGTCGGCAACCGCGCGCATTTCAGCCGACACATGCGGGCAATTGTCCCGCGAGAACGGATCGACGTCGGTGACGTCCCACAGCAGGGTCGCGGCATGTTCCAGCGTGTCGGCTTCCGCAAGCTCGATGCAGCTCACGCCCCGGTAGATCGGACCGTCCGCGGTGATGGTCGCGATCGCCGAATCCAGCACCGGCAGATCGGCGTCGAAACTTCGCAGGCCGCGCGGCTCCGGCGACGGGGTCCGCCGCTCCTTCAGGGTTCGCACGTCTTCCGCCCGGTAGCGACGGCTGCGCGAATCCGACGACGGTTCCGAGCGGATCAACCCGCGGCTGACATAGGCGTAGAGCGTGGCCGGCGAGATCGCGAGTTCGGCGGAGGCCTCACGGGCCGACAGATAGAGGGCGGCAGATTTTTTCATATTGATTTACATAATCAAGATTGATCAATTTGTCGAGACAGTCGACCTTTGGAACCGCAAAGGAGACAGACCATGAACATCCAACTTTCAAAAAGCCCGATCGGGCTGGACGGCATTCCCGCCGCCGAAACCGTGCTCAGCCATGTCGATGGCGAGCGCGGCGAGCTCATCATCGCCGGCGAACGCGTCGCCGATCTCGTGCGCAAAGCCTGCTTCGAAGCCGTGACGGCGCGACTGTGGAGCAGCGGAACCGCTCAGCCGGTCACCGAGGCCTCGGTACGGGCGGCACTGGGCGAGGCCCGCCGGCGCGCCTTCGCCAGGCTTCCGGCGCTGCTGGCAGCCACCCGCGGGCTCTCGATCGTCGATGGCTTTCGGGCCGCCATTGCCGGATTGCGCGCCGAAACCGACTTGTCGCACGAAGCCACCATCGTCGGCGCGTTTCCGGTGATCGCCGCAGCACTGGTGCAGTTGGCGCAAGGCCACGACCCGGTGGCGCCCGATCCGACCGCCAGTCATGCCGCCGACACGTTGTCGATGATCCTCAACCGCAAGCCCGCCGCACGCGAGGTGGCGGCGCTCGACGCCTATTTCGTGACGGTGTGCGATCACGGCATGAACGCGTCGACCTTCGCCACCCGGGTGGTGGCCTCGACCCAGGCCGACCTGTTCGCGGCCGTCACCGCTGGATATTGCGCGCTGACCGGACCGCTTCACGGCGGCGCGCCGGAGCCGGTGCTGGAAATGCTCGACGCCATCGGCAGCCGTGAGAGAATCAAGCCGTGGGTCGACGATGCGCTCGCACGCGGGGAGCGGCTGATGGGCTTCGGTCACCGCATCTATCGGGTCCGCGATCCGCGCGCCGACGTGCTGAAGGACGCGATCGAGCGGCTCGCCGTCAACGGATCAGACCTTCCCTTCGCCGGCGAGGTGGAGTCCTATATCCGCTCCGCGTTGAGACGGAAAAATCCGGACCGGCCGCTCGACACCAATGTGGAATTCTTCACCGCGATCCTGCTCGATGCGTTGAGGATTCCGCGGCAGGCCTTTACGCCCATCTTCGCGGTGGCCCGCGCTACAGGGTGGACGGCCCACGCCCGCGAACAGCAACGCTGCGGCCGGCTGATACGGCCCAGTTCAGCCTATATCGGCCCAATGCCGGATTGAGAACGAGAGGGACGAATCGACGAGAGGGACGAATGCATGAAGGCGCCATCGCGCCTTCATGTGGTCAGCTCTCGCGCACCACGGTCTTGAGGTAGTTATAGGCCTTGATGATCTCGATCAGGCGGTCTTCGGTCGAGCGGTCGCCACCATTGGCATCCGGATGATGCTGTTTCACCAGGGCCTTGTACTTCGCCTTGACGGTTTCCAATGTCGCATCCGCACCCAGTCCCATCACCTGCAACGCCTTGCGCTCGGCATTGAAGATCTTGCGGGTCTCCGCCTTGGGCGCCGCGCCCCCCGGCCCGGGCCGCCAGCGTCCGCGGCCGTTCAGCTCGCTGAACATGCTGAACGGATCGGCGGCGCCCTCCAGATCGGCCTCGGCGCCGCCCTTGCCCTTCTTGGCGCTGGTGTTGGCGCCCATCTTCCAGGTCGGGCGATGACCGGTCAGCGCATCCTTCTGATAGCGCGCGACCGCCTCGTCGTTCATGCCGGAAAAGAAATTATAGGACTGATTGTATTCGCGCACATGATTGAGGCAGAAGTGCCAGTACTCGCGCGCATTCGCGCGACCTTTTGGCGCGCGATGTGCACCCTTGTTCTTGCAGTCGGGCCATTCGCACAGCTGCGCGGCTTCGCGCGCCTGCGCCTGCTGCTTCGCGGTCGCCTTGTTGGGCTTGATGCGAATGGAGTCGAAGAATTTGGATGAATCGATCGGCATGACTTCTTTGACTACGCAATCGCTGAGGCTTCAAGTCTTGACATTGCAAATAGCTTCGATCCCGGATGCGACATTGACGACAGCAACAAACTGATGCGAATTGGCGACATGAGCACCAAAGACGCTATCATAGAGAAGTTGCGTGAAGCTTTCACGCCGGATGACCTCGAGGTCAAAGACGAATCACATCTGCATGAGGGCCATGCCGGTCACCGTCCGGGCGGCGAGACGCATTTCCGTGTCTATATCGTGTCGCCGGCCTTCAAAGGAAAGACCCGGATCGAGCGCCACCGCATGGTCAATGCGACGCTCGCGGCGGAACTTGCAGGTTCCGTGCATGCGCTGGCCATCCATGCGCAGGCGCCGGGGGAGGGCTGATGGTGGCGGGCGACGACGGCGGAGTTGTGTGCTGACTCCGCCGATTACTTCCGTCATTCCGGGGCCTGCGCAGCAGGAACCCGGAATCTCGAGGCCATCAGCTCTAGATTCCGGGTTCGCGCCAAACGGCGCGCCCCGGAATGACGGCGGTAAAAAGCGTCCGGGAGCACAACGCTAGAACGCCGTGCCCGCCCGCTTCGGCTTGGCGTCATCGACCTCGGCGTCACGTGGTACCGGCACGATCCGCAGTGCAGTGATGCGATTGCGCTCGCGACGCAGGACCCGGAAGCGGAAGCCGTGGAAGGTAAAACTCTGGCCGCGCTCCGGAATCGAGCGTGCCTCGTGAATGACCAGCCCGGCGACGGTGGTCGCCTCTTCGTCAGGCAGGCTCCAGTCCATCGCGCGGTTGAGATCGCGGATCGGCACCGAACCGTCGACCACCACGGAACCATCCGGCTGGGCGCGAACGCCGGCCACGACGACATCCTGCTCGTCGGAAATGTCGCCGACGATCTCCTCGAGAATATCTTCCAGCGTCACGATGCCTTCGACCTCGCCATATTCGTCGACGACCATGGCGAAGTGCGTCTTGCGGCGCCGGAACGCCTTCAGCTGTTCCGAAACCGGACGCATTTCCGGCACGAACCAGGGCGGCAAAGCGATGCTGGACACGTCGATGCGGGTCATGTCGCCTTCGGCGGCGCGAATGGCGCGCAGCAGGTCCTTGGCGTGCAGCACGCCGATGATGTTTTCCGGCTTTTCGCGCCACAGCGGAATCCGGGTATATTCCGAGGCGAGCACCTCGCGCACCAGTTCTTCCGGCGGCAGGTCGGCGTTGACCGTGACCATCTCGGTGCGATGAATCATCACGTCGGAGACCTGGAGTTCGCGCAGATCGAGCAGCCCGCCGAACATGTCGCGGTCCTGCTTTTCCACCTTGCCCTCGTGGTGCAGCAGATCGACCGCGCCGCGCAGCCGCTCGATCGGCGACAGGATCGGCTGGTTGGCGCCGATCTTGACCCCGATCCCGCGCATCAGCACACGGACGATGCCCTCGATCAGCGTCAGCGCAGGGCCGAGCACGAGAATGGCCAGTTGCATCGGACGCGCGACCACAAGGGCGAGGCGGTCCGGCGCGTTGATGGCGATGGTCTTCGGCAGCACCTCGGCGAAGATCACGACCATCACGGTCATCACGCCGGTGGCGTAGAGCACGCCGACTTCGCCGAACCAGGCGGTGAAAATGCCGGTGGCGAGCGCGGATGCGCCGATATTGGCGATGTTGTTGCCGAGCAGAAGTGCCCCGATCAGCCGTTCGCGCTTGCCGACCAGGTCGGAGACCACGGCCGCGTCGCTGTTGCCCTGCTTCGACAGCCGCAACATGCTGGCGCGCGAGGCGCTGGTCAGCGCGGTTTCGCTCGCCGCGAAGAACGCGGAGACGAACAGGCAAAACAGCACGATCGAAAGATCAATCCAGTCCATGGTGTCACGGCGCGTTGGTTGTGGCGCGAAGGCATCTCACAGCGAAACCCCCGCGGATCTGACCGTATCAGCAAGATCCCCCGTTGGGATCATCCCCTGCGGGTGTGGTGAATCTGACATTCGCACCAGCCGTTCCGCGAGTCACCATCGCGAATGTCAAATCCGAAAACCACTCCGACTGCATGTCTGCCGGTGTCCTCGGGGTCCCGGCATTCGCACGCGATCCGGCCCGCGACGGGTGCGGACGTCAGACCCGGGACGCCAGCCTGGCTTGCACGAAATCGCGCACCAAGGATGGCTCGACATCCCGGGCGATCACGGCGCGGCCGATCGCCTCGAGCAGGATGAAGGTCAGCCTGCCGCGCGTCACCTTCTTGTCCTGCGCCATCAGCGTCATCAGCGAATCGGCATCGCCGAGCCCTTCCTGGGCGAAGCCTGCGATATCCTGCAGATGGGTCGGCAGGCCGACCTCGGCAAGGTGATGCTCCAGGCGCTCCGCGGCCGAGGGTGCGATCATGCCGATGTGCGCCGAAAACTGCGCTGCCAGCACCATGCCGACCGCCACGCCCTCGCCGTGGAACAGCCGGTCGGAAAACCCGGTCGCCGCTTCCAGCGCGTGGCCGAAGGTGTGGCCCAGATTGAGCAAGGCGCGGTCGCCGGTCTCGCGCTCGTCGCGCGCCACGATCGCGGCCTTGGCGCGGCACGAGGTGGCGATGGCGTGTTCGCGCGCCGCGCCGCCCCTGAAGACGTCGGCGTGGTTGGCCTCGAGCCAGGCAAAAAATGCCTCGTCGCCCAGTGCGCCGTACTTGGCGACCTCGGCATAGCCGGCGCGGAACTGGCGCGGCGACAGCGTGTCAAGCACCGCGGTATCGGCAATCACCAGGACCGGCTGATGGAAGGCTCCGAGCAGGTTCTTGCCTTGCGGCGAGTTGATGCCGGTCTTGCCGCCGACCGAGGAATCCACCTGTGCCAGCAACGAGGTCGGCACCTGCACGAAATCGACCCCGCGGCGCAGGATGGCGGCGGCGAAGCCGGCGAGGTCGCCGACCACGCCGCCGCCGAGCGCGATGACGAGATCGTTGCGCTCGATCCTGGCCGCGATCAGGGCTTCGCTGACCTGCTGCAGGCCGGCATAAGACTTGGAGCCTTCGCCCTCTTCCACCACGATTGTTGCTGCGGGGATGCCGGCCTGCGCCAGCGAGGCTTCCGTCTGCTCCAGCCAGTGGGTCGCAACGGTTCGATCGGTCACGATCGCGGTGCGCACACCCGGGCGCAAGGCGGCGATGCGCGCGCCTAAGGACTGCAGTACGTCGCGCCCGATGACGATGTCATAGGCCCGTTCACCGAGCGCGACCTCGACCAGGATATGGTCCCCCTGCTTCAACGGCGCGGTCATCAAGCGGCCCCTGCGACGCCGGCGCTGTCGCCGCCACAAAGGTGTGCATGCAGGGCGTCCAGACATTCCTCGACGATCTTTTCATGCGGCACATCGCGCGACCAGATCGTCAGGTCGGCGTGCTGGTAGACCGGCTCGCGTTCGGCGATAAAGCGGTCGATGGTCGCGGCCGGGTCGGCGGTCTGCAACAATGGGCGGTCAGCCCGTCGCCTGACGCGGCGAAGGATGACGTCGGCGTCCGCCTTGAGCCAGACCGAAATCGCCTTCTCCTGGATGCGGCGACGGGTCTCCTCGCGCATCAGCGCACCGCCGCCGGTCGCGAGCACGGCCGGTCCCCCTTCCAGCAATCGCGCGATCACCCGAACCTCACCGTCCCGGAAATAGGGCTCGCCGTGGATTTCGAAAATCTCCGGTATCGACATGCCGGCAGCCGCTTCGATTTCCGTGTCGGCATCGGCAAAGGGCAGCCGCAGCCGTGCTGCGAGCCGCCGCCCGACCGTGGACTTGCCGGCCCCCATCATCCCGACCAGCACGATCATGCGTTGCCCCAGCGCAGCGACGATGTCGGCCTCCCGGGAATGGTACGCGCCAGCTGAAGAAGTAGAATCGTTCATAAGAGGCCCGGTCGCCGCGGTCCCGCCGCGTTTGCGTCACCTATACTACCCCCGCGAAGCCGGTTGCTAGAGCATGATCCGGAAAAGTGGGAACCGGTTCTCCCTCGCGACAAACGCCAGGGGCGTTTGCGCGGAGATCGTGCGCGAACCGGAGATGAGGCGAGTCTTGCAAGGGAGGGGCGAACATGTTGGATGATTTCCACGGCTAATTCGACGCCTGAGGCCCCGCGATGCCAAGCCTTTTCCGCTTTCTGACCGTCCTCGCCGTGATCGTCGGGGTGGTCTACGGCGTGATCTTCGTGCTGGCCAATTTCGTCAACCCGAAGCCGCGGGAAATGACCTTCACCATCTCGCAAGACAAGTTTCTCAAGAAATAGGTCGTAACCTTGGGCTGAAACGCCCCGGTGGGGGCCACCAATGAGACCGATGCGCTCAAAGCCCTCAGACGCCAAGCTGATCGACCTCTTCCTCGACATGCTCGCGGCCGAACAGGGGGCCGGCGACAATACGCTCGAGGCCTATCGGCGCGACCTCAGCGACCTCTCCGGTTTTCTCTCCCGGAGCCGCCAGAGCTTCGCCGCCGCGGAAACCCAGACACTGCGGGACTATCTCGCCGACCTCGACACCCGCGGCTTCAAATCGTCCAGTATCGCACGCCGGCTCTCGGCGATCCGGCACCTGTTCCGCTTCCTGCTCAACGAACGGTTGCGCAGCGACAATCCCGCGGCGATCCTGTCCGGGCCCAAGCGCGGGCGCGCGTTGCCGAAGGTGCTCTCGATCGCCGATGTCGACCGCATGCTGACGCGGGCGAAGGAGCTTGCGCAGGCCTCGGACGCCTCGGCCCTGCAGCGGCTTCGCCGCATCCGCCTCTATTGTCTGCTGGAAGTGCTCTACGCGACGGGATTGCGGGTCTCGGAGCTGGTTGCCCTGCCGCACTCGGCCGCCCGGCATGAGGCCCGCATGATCGTGGTCCGTGGCAAGGGCAACAAGGAGCGGCTGGTGCCGCTGAACGACGCTGCGCGACAGGCCATGACCGACTACCTCGCGGCGATGGACATCCTCAGGCCGGAGACCAGAAAGACCGCCGTGACCTCGAAGTGGCTGTTTCCGTCCTTCGGCGAGAGCGGACATCTGACACGGCAGCATTTTGCGCGCGACCTGAAGGAATTGGCGGTCTCCGCCGGGCTCGCGGCGCGACTGGTCTCGCCGCACGTGCTGCGCCATGCCTTCGCCAGCCACCTGCTGCACAACGGCGCCGACCTGCGCATCGTGCAGACCCTGCTCGGACACACCGACATCTCGACCACGCAGATCTATACCCACGTCGTGGAGGAACGGCTGAAGAGCCTGGTGCGCGACCTCCACCCGCTGGCGGAGAAATAGGAAGCCCTATGTTTTGCGTCCCTCCGGGACGACGCGCTCCGCCTTGACTTCGGCGCGCGATCACCCGAAAGAGCGTCACGTACCCGCGGCGCCCGAACCTGTCCTTCTCCCCATGCGCTCGGGCCGCAGCCAGTACAGCCGATAAGCCACTGAAGATGCGACATTTCAGCCCAGGAACCGTCCCCGCTTCGCCTGCCGTCGCGCGCGGTCTTCCATTTTGATTTGATGCCGGATCACATGCGCTCTTATCTCGATTTCGAAAAACCCGTCGCCGAACTCGACTCCAAGGTTGACGAACTGCGCGCCATGGCGGCCGGCGGCACCGACATCAGCGAGGAAATCTCGCGGATCGAGGAAAAGGCAGCGCTGGCGCTCGGCGAGCTTTACGCCAATCTGACCCCCTGGCAGAAGACGCTGGTTGCCCGCCACCCGCAGCGACCGCATTTTAGCGACTTCATCAACGGACTGATCACCGAGTTCACACCCCTCGCCGGCGACCGCAAATTCGCCGATGACGAAGCCCTGCTCGGCGGCTTCGGCCGCTTCCGCGGCGAGAGCATTTGCGTCATCGGCCAGGAAAAGGGCGCCTCGACCGAGTCGCGGATCAAGCACAATTTCGGGATGGCCCGCCCGGAAGGCTATCGCAAGGCGGTCCGGCTGATGGAAATGGCCGAGCGATTCGGCATTCCCGTGCTGTCGATCGTGGATTCCGCCGGCGCCTATCCCGGCATCGGCGCGGAAGAACGCGGACAGGCCGAGGCGATCGCACGATCCACCGATGCCTGCCTCTCGCTCGGCGTGCCCAATGTCGCCCTCATCACCGGCGAGGCGATGTCCGGCGGCGCCATCGCGATCACGACGGCCAACCGCGTGTTGATGCTCGAGCACGCCATCTACAGCGTGATCTCGCCCGAGGCAGCCTCCTCGATCCTGTGGCGCGACGGCACCAAGGCCCAGGAGGCCGCGACCAGCATGAAGATCACGGCGCAGGACATGCTGCGCTTCGGCGTGATCGACACCATCCTGAAGGAGCCCGTCGGCGGCGCCCATCGCGACCCTGCCGTCATGATCTCCGCCACCGCGGAGGCGATCGACGCCGCTTTCGGCGAATTACGGAATCTTGATGGTGACGCCATCCGCAGGCTGCGGCGGCAGAAATTCCTCGAAATCGGCCGCAAACTGGGCTGAAATGGTTCCCTCCCCGGGAATCCCTCCGCTCAACGGGGCGCATTTTTACCGGTACCCCAATTTCGGTCGCAAATAGGCCGTGACCAGATATTTAACTTCTGTTCACTATGGCAGAATGGAACCGGTGGACCTGGACTGGCGAGGTTGCGGTCGAACCGACCAAAGGCTACAATTTTAATCAATGGCCTGGGGCGTGAAGGCTATGGTGGGGTTGGGCGAATTGTCCCCCGGGTGTGGAGCTTTGCATTGAATTACCGCTCGCTGGTCCGGGTGATGATCACGTCTGCCGCGCTTGGCGCCGGCGTGGTGCTGGCCGGCTGCAACAGCGACGAAATCGCGCTCGCCACCAACAGCAAGGCCAACCAGCCAGTCTCGCCGAAGCTGATTGCCGCGATCAACGAAAAGGACATGGATCTGCAGTCGCCGATCCTGGTCCGCCTGTTCAAGCAGGAAGCCGAACTCGAAGTCTGGAAGCAGGATCGTTCCGGCCGCTTCACTCTGCTGAAAACCTATCCGATCTGCCGCTGGTCGGGCGATCTCGGCCCCAAGGTCCGCGAGGGCGACCGCCAGGCGCCGGAGGGTTTCTATTCGATCTCGCCGGCACAGATGAATCCGCAGTCGGCCTACTACCTGTCCTTCAACACCGGCTATCCCAACGCGTTCGACCGCGCGCTCGGTCGCACCGGATCGCAGCTGATGGTGCATGGCGATTGCTCCTCGCGCGGCTGCTACGCCATGACCGACGAGCAGATTGCCGAAATCTATGCGTTGGGACGGGAATCCTTCTTCGGTGGACAGAAGGCATTCCAGTTGCAGGCCTATCCGTTCCGGATGACGCCGATGAACATGGCGAAGCACCGCAACAACCCGAACATGTCGTTCTGGAAAATGATCAAGGAAGGCTACGATCATTTCGAGATCACGCGGCAGGAGCCGAAGGTTGATTTCTGCGAGAAGAAATACGTCTTCGACGCGGTGAAGGCGCCGAACGCCACCCGCGATCCGGTGTTCGAGGCCTCCGCGAAATGCCCGGCCTATGTGGTGCCGGATGAAGTTGCCAACGCGGTACGCGAGCGGCAGGAGCAGGAGCAGGCCGAGGTCGCGAAGCTGATCGAGCGCGGCACGCCCGTCGCCAAGTTGAAGACCGGCATCGACGGCGGCATGCACCAGGTGTTCGCCGCGCGCGTGCCCGGCGGCAACACCGGATTGTCCGAAGGCGGCGAGGGTCAGGGCCTGGCGCTGGCTGGTTTTACTCCGGCGCCCGGCACGATTCCATCCACGGTCAATCCGCCCCGCGACCCCGGCACGGATGAGGCCGCGGTGCCCCCTGCGACGGCCTGGACGGCTCCGGCCCCGCCGGCGCCGAGCCGCGTCGCGTCCAGCACGCCGTCGTCCAGCCCAGCGGCCAGCAGCAGCACGCAATCGGGTGGCTTCTTCGCAGATCTCGTCCGCAAGGTCGGGCTTGCCTCCTCTTCCGACACGACCGCAAGCACAGCTGCCGCCGCGCCGGCCAAACCGAAAATGGCTGACACCAAGCGTAGCGAACCGCCGCGGTCCGAGGCTGCGAGGTCCGAGGCTGCGAAATCCGAGGCCGCGAAATCCGAGACTCCGCGATCAGAGGCTTGGACGCCCAAGACTGCCGCGACCAAACCGGTCGAGGTCAAGCAGGAGTCCAAGCAGGTCGCCGCTGCGGCCCGCCCGGCGCTGAAGCCCTCACTCGCGGATGCGCCCGCCGATCCTGCGACGCCACCGACCAAGGATACGCTGGTCGCCGGCGCCCAGCCGATCGTGTCGTCGAGCTCGTTCGAGAGCCGCTTCTCCGCAGCGAAGTAGCGGCCACTTGCCCACCTGATTTAGCCGCGCCCAACTCGCGAGGCCGACGACGGTCGTGGTCGCGGCCAGGGCGCTTCCCCAGCTCGCCCACGGGCCGATGTAAGCCCTTCATGGTTGTGCCTTGGTCGCGCGCCCCGCGAGGATCGGAACCAGGGCCATGAGGACGGCCAGCAGGAAGAAGGCTGTCTGCAGGCCGATGGCCTGTGACACAAAGCCGATGACGGCAGGGCCGGCCAGGATGCCGGCATAGCCGGTGGTGGTCAGGGCGGCGACAGCGAGGCCCGCAGGCATGACAGTCTGGCGGCCGGCAAGACTGAACAGTACCGGTACGATGTTCGATGCGCCGAACCCGATCAGCAGAAAGCCGATCATCGCTACCGTCGCGAAAGGTGCGATCAGGAGCAGGACGAATCCGGCGACAGCGAGCAGGCCGCCCGCCACCAGCACGCGACGGTTGCCGGCGCGCGCGATGATGCGGTCGCCGGTCAACCGGCCAATGGTCATTGCAATCGAGAACAGCATGTAGCCGAGCCCGCCCTGCGTCGGACTTGCAAGGCCGGTGCTGACGATCAGCAGCGCGCTCCAGTCGAGGATCGCGCCCTCGACGAGGAAGGTGGCTGCCGCAAGCCCTGCCAGCAGCAACACGACGCCGCGCGGCGCGACGAACGGCATGGGCTCGCCACCCCGCGCTTTCAACAGGCGCGGCCAAGCCACCCCCAGCGCCGCCAAGGTCATTGTGCTGGCGCAAAGCGCGCCGGTCAGCGGGGTGGCGCCGGCGGAGAGCAGCAGTGTCATCCCGCCTGCGCCGGCGAATCCGCCGATGCTGAACATCGCATGGAAGCCCGACATCATCGGCCGTTCCGCGGCCCGCTCGACTTCGACGGCGTGGACATTCATCGCAACGTCGATGGTGCCAAGCGAGGCGCCGAAGCCCAGCAGCGTCGCCGCCAGCGCCAGCGCATTGTCGGTCATGGCCAGTGCCGGAAGCAGCAGCAGGGCGCCGAAGCCGCCGCCGAGGATCATCGGCTTGCTTCCGAATCGGGCGCTGACCCACCCTGTCAGCGGCATCGCAATCATCGAGCCGATGCCCAGGCACAGAAGCAGCAGCCCGAGTTGGCCGTCATCGACGCCTGTTCGCGCCTTGGCGAAAGGGACCAGAGGCGCCCAGCACGCCATGACAAAGCCGGCAGCGAGGAACGACAGCCGGGTGGCGAGCCTCGTCTCGGCGCGATCTGCTGAATTGCTTATGACAATGCCTTTGAGCGCGTTGGATGATCAGCCGCGTCCGGCGCATCTGCGACCCGGATTTCCACTCCAAGTCGCTGCAAGGCCGAAACGACCTCCACCGGCGCGTCATGTTCGAGGACGATGTGAGCGACGTCAGCGACTGGCCCGATGTGGAATGGAGCCGCGGTCCCGAGCTTTGTGGTGGTCAGTAGCAGTGCCACATTCATGCTGACCTCGAGCAGGCTTCGTTTGAAGTCGACGTCCGCCATATCGAAGCCGGCAAGCCCGTTCTCGACCGACATTGCACAGGCGCCCAGGACGCACAGGTCGAAACGGAATCGTCTCAGTTCGGCGATCGAGTGCGCATCGACGCATCCACCGACCGCGGCGTTGACGCTGCCGCCGATCAGGACCAGCGCGATGCCGGGACGGCCCATCAGTGTCGCTGCGACGGGCACCGAATTGGTGACGACGGTCAGTGCAAGATCCGAGGGAAGTCGCGCTGCGAGCTGGAGATTGGTGCTGCCGGTGTCGAGGAACAGCGTTTGCCCCTCGCGGATCAATCCCAGCGCGGTGCGAGCCAGGGCCCGCTTCCTCGCGATATCCTCGCCTGATCGAACCTCGATCGATGACGATGCCGGCGACATCGGTAGCGCACCGCCATAGACGCGCTTGCACACGCCCTCGGACGCCAGGGCACGAAGGTCGCGGCGGATTGCATCCTCGGAGACTTGAAATTCCGTGGCCAGAGATGTCGCAATCACCGCTTCGCCGCGAACGAGGCGGTCCGCAATCCGCCTGCGGCGGCCGAGAGGGAGGTTCGATAGATCGTGCATAAACAAGTATAAACATGCATAATCAAGCACGGCAAGTCATAAAAGTCGCGCGGCGCGAACTTAACCGGCGCTTTCCCTCGTTCGAAGGTTCTGAAGGGTGGCCTGCGCCGTCTTGGATTGAAGCCGGGCGAAGCTTGCATGGCACTGGTCGAGTTGCGGCCTGGCACCGCCGCTGACACCGGCCTGCAACAGCAGCAGAGTCACCGTCGTCACCCATGACAGGTCGATGGCCTTGGCCAGAATGAGAATCTGCTCCGGCTTGTTCTGCACGAAAGCCCGCTCGACCAGTTGCAGCGGAAGATCGCACATCAGCGACATGGCAATGGTCACCTTGTCGAAGCTTCTCTCGCCGGCAAACGCATGGAGCCGGACTTCGTTCAATTGCCCGGAGGCGTAGAGCGACCCGACATGGGCCTTGGCCTGCGCGAAATCGTCGAAGGCCGCACGGGCCTTGCGCTGAATCTGGTCTGACGCCTCGGCGACCGCGGTCTTGATCAACTCGGCTCGTTGCGGATCCGCGGCGATCAGCTGGCCCTTGACGACCTCCGACGCATCGACGAACAGCTTGACCAGACTCTCGCGTGGAATGTCCCGCCGCAGCCACACACTCAAGGCAAGATCGCTGTCACCCGACGCCTTCTCGACGAGGGTCGAAAGACCGGAATCCGAAAAGCGGGCCCCGTCGTTTTTCGCGGTGCTGGAGACGACGACCGAATCGCCGCGTTCCACCAGAACATCCGTCACGGCCTCGGCCAAGGCCCTGCGACCGGAGATCGCCAGCAAATGACCCTGGCCCTTGGTCCTGGCGGTCTCGACCAGCATGTTGTCGTCGACCCGTTCGCTCTGGCGAAGGACGGGCCCGGCAACGGCGATGGACTCATCGAGCGCAAGCTCGCGAATGACCTTGGGTGGCGCATCGGGCAGCGCGGCAAGCCGGATCCCAAATTGCGCGCGAGCCGCAGACTCCACATTCTCGAGCAGCTTGCCCATGACGTGATCGAACAGGTCGACATGCTCTTCGGAGAACTTGCCGGATCCGACGACGAACAGATCGGTCACCCGCTCCAATATCTCGACACGCCGGGAGACATACTTGCTGGCCAGGATGTCCTCGAGTTGCTCAATCAGGTCGCTTTGTGAGGTCATACGCATTTGCTCGATGGAACGGGAAGAGTTTCTTTGCACTGCAAGGCACTGGGCGCGGCGGCGTCCAGGCATTTGCGCTGTCGAGTATTCTCTCGAACGAAACCGCGGTCAGATGTCGAACGCGCGACAGGTTACCGTCGGCTGCTTAATGTGACGTAAGGCCGTCGGCGGACTTTGCACCGAGCACAACCCGATTAACCCGCCACTAACCCTGAATCGCTGCAAACAGGATCGGGGAGTGCCTTCGACATTCGCGCTGTCCAGCCCAGGGCTCGCAAGGCGAATGTCGAATCGAAACTCCACCAGAAACCTGCGTTTACTGGCGGGCCTTCGATTCAGAGATGCATATGCACTTCTATTCGCGCCTCGGGATCTTCGTCGATGGACCCGGTGTCGACAATCTCGCCACGCTTGAAGACGGCGAAGCGATCGGCAAGGCCCAGTACAAAGGGAATATGCTGTTCGACCACGAGCATCGCCGTTCCCAGCTCACGGCGTGTCAGGGCCAGCACTTCCGCGACCCGGTCGACCACTGACGGCTGCAGCCCCTCGGTGACTTCATCGAGAAGGAACAAGCGCGGCTCGGCGATCAGACCACGTGCGACGATCAGCATCTTCTGCTCGCCGCCCGACAGGGTTCCGGCGCGTTGGCGCAGCCGCGATGTCAGCACCGGGAACCACCGCGCAACCATTGCCAGTCGCTGTTCGAAGCCGGCATCGTTCATCAGACCCAGACGAAGATTTTCGCGGACCGAAAGGTCCTGGAACAGGGCCTGTTCCTGGGGGGCATAGGCAAGTGCCAGGCGCCGCCTGACGTGCGGGGCGAGCGTCGTGACGTCCTGCCCCATCAGCTTGATCGACCCGCTCCGCACCGGCAAGAATCCCAGAACCGTCTTGAGCAGCGACGATTTTCCCATGCCGTTCTTGCCCACGAGCGCGACGATCTCGCCGGGCGCAATGTTAAGCGTCGTGTTGTGGACGACCATCGAGCTGCCGTAGCCGCTTGAAACATCCGTGATCTCGAGGACGGCGTTCATGACGCTGCTCCGGCGCGCCGATCACGGTGCTGACCGCTATAGATCTCGCGAACCAGCGCGGATTCGACGATTTCCGCGACCGTCCCGTCGAGCGCGATATGGCCCTGATGCAGGACGATGATCCTGGAGGAAATTTCCCGGACGAAATCGAGATCGTGCTCGACCAGCAGGACGCAGAGACGCTCGACTTCGACGAGCTTGGTCAAGACCGCCCCAAAGCGCTGCCGTTCGACGCGGGTCAATCCGGCCGTCGGTTCATCGAGCAGGACGACCTTCGGCTCGAGCGCAAGCACCATCGCAAGCTCCAGCGCCTGTTTCAGGCCATGGCTGAGATATCGCGCCTCCTCCGTGAGGCGGTCGCCGAGGCCCGACGTATCCACGACGGCAAGGGCAGCCCTGGGAAGCGCGAGGCTCGCCGACGACGTGAAAAACGACGGCGAGTGCTTTCTCGCACTCGCGACCCGCAGGCAGTCCGCGACGCTCAAGGATTCAAACACGGAAGCCGTTTGAAACTTGCGGCCAAGCCCCAGCGCCACGATACGATGCGGCGGAAGACGGTCGATGGAGTGGCCCATGATCTTGACCGAGCCGGCCGAGCGTTCGTGTCCATCGGCGATGCAGCGAATCAGCGTGGTCTTGCCGGCTCCGTTCGGGCCGACGAGACTGACGAGCTCGCCGCGGCGGGCTGAAAAACTGACGTCGGAGAGAACCGAGAGGCTGCCGAAATGCTTGCCGAGACCGGACACCTCGACCGCGATCTCATCAGGCGATTGCACATCTGAGAGCGGCAAGGTTTGCAGCGAGACGATCGGTCCCGCCGTTTTGCGAGAGAGGCCGCCTGCCATGTCGCGGATGCTCCCGAACAGACCGGCGGGCATAGCGACGATGACCAGGATGAAGGCAAGGCCGACGATCAATTCCCAGACGAAAGGCAGGCTCCCGGACAGGTATGCGCTTGCCAGTTCCAGGATCAGCGCCCCGAAAATCGCGCCGACCAATGTGCCGCGACCTCCGAGCGCCACCATGATCACGAGCTGCGTTCCAAACGTGAAGCTCGCATTCTCCGGCGCCGCGATGCCGCCGAAGCCGGCGTAGCCGAGGCCCGCCAGCGCCGCGACCATGGCGCAGAGGACCAGCAGCACGATGCGAATTCGTGGCGTGTCGAGACCGAGATAGGCGCAGCGCATCTCATTGTCGCGCAACGCGCTCAACAGACGCCCTGCGTCGCTGGAAATAGCGATGCGGGCAAGCAGGCCTATCGCCACGACACCGAGCCCAGCCAGTCGAAACCAGGCCTCTACCGAAAGATCGAAGCTCTCGTAGCCGACCAGTCCGCTTGAAGAGCCCGTGAAAGCGCCACCTGAATAGAGAAGCTGAACGAGAACGATCGGCACCACCAGGGAAACGACCGACGCATAGAGCGGCGTTGACCCCGGATAGAACGACAGCCAGCCGACAAGGGCCGCCACGACGGCGGCGAGCGCCATCGCACCGAGCAGCACTGCCAATGCCTGGCCTGGCCCGAAGCCGTAGCGCACGAACACGATCGCAAGCACGTAGGCACCGAGCCCGAAGAATGCCGATTGGCCGAAGGTGAGATAGCCGCTGTATCCCCAGAGGACGTCGACGGTGAGGGCGACGGTCGCGACGAAAAACGCGCGAATGAGAATGTTGACGATATAGGCATCAAGGAACCACGGACCGACCAGGATCGCGAGCACCCCCAGCAGCCATGGAATGCCGAGGCGTCCGAGCTGCCGCACCCTGCTTCTCGCGCCGGGCAGGCTGATGGCTGTTGCCGAGCTATCAGACACGCGCGAACCCCTCTGGTCTCAGCCGCAGCGCGACCGCCGCCAGCACCGCGATGGTCAATCCACCCAGGATCGGACTGACAAACGTGCTGACGAGCACCTGCAGGCCACCGAGCACGAAACAGGACAGCGCGAGGGTCGGAAGCGATCCGCCCGACACCATCACCAGCATGAAAGCACCGATCAGCCAGGGCAGGCCCATATTGGGGTCGACGCTGGCGAGCGGGGTCACGGCGGCGCCGGCGACCGCGGCGAGCCCGCTGCCGATGCCGAAGGTCAACAAACGCACCCTCGTACTGTCGATGCCGAGTCCCTGGGCGAGGGTTTCGTTCATGATGACCGCGCGCGTCGCGAGCCCAAGTCGGGTGCCGGTCAGGAGCGCCGTGAACAGGGCGCCGATGACCACGGCCGCGGGCAGCAACAACAACCGATACCCGGAATAATCATTGCCGAGGAAGGCCAACGTTCCGGTGACCGGCGCCGGGACGAACTGGACTTCGCGTCCGAACATCAGCGTCAGGACCTGACCGATCACGATGCCGAGCCCCCAGGTGGCGAGGATCGCGTCAAGCGGGCGATTGTAGAGCCGCCTGACGATCAGCAACTCCGCCGCGGCACCCAGCAGGCCGCCGACGGCAAAGGCGACAAACGGCGCAGCTATCGCCGGCAGCGCCAGATATGAGGTGATGAGCGCAGCATAAGCCCCGACCGTCATGAACGCGCCATGGGCGAAATTGACGATCTTCATCACCCCGAAGACAATCAGAAGACCCGACGCCACGATGAACAGGATCGCCGCGGTCGTCGTGATATCCAGAATGATCATCATCATGGTTCGCTGCTCCGACCTTGCCTGCGGAAGCGCGGTCCGCCGCCGCAGGCAAGATATCCATCAGGACTTCAGGTTGGGGCACTGCTCGCCGGGATCGACACTCGGAAAGCTCTGGATAACCTTGACGCTGCCGTCACCCTGGACCTGTCCAAGATACATGCTGAGCGGCGCATGATGCTGCTTTGACATCACGATCGCGCCGCGCGGACCGGGCACGCTGACGTCGCCCAGCGCCTTGAGGACTGCGGCACTCTCGGTACTGCCCGCCTTCTCGACCGCCGCCTTGTAGGCGTAGACCGCCTCGTATTCGGGCACCGAGAGGTCGTTCGGCGTTTTCAACTCGGCTCCGAACTTCTTCGCCATGGCCGCCAGGAAGGTTTTGTTCGCGGGCGTGTCGATTCCTGTCACATAAGAGGCCGAGAGATAGATTCCTTCGGCATCCGTTCCCATCGACTTGGCGGTTCCCTCGTCGACCGCGAGGTTGCCATAGGGCAGCTTGACGCCGGCGGCGCGCAGCTGCTTGGTCAGGGTGACATTGGGCGCGCCGCCCGCAGTCGAGGTGATCAACGCATCGGGAGCCGCGCTCTTCAGCTTTGAAATGATCGGCGTCCAGTCGCTGCCATCCATCGGCAGGTACTCCTCGCCGACGACCTTGCCGCCGGTCTTCTCGACATAGGCCTTGGTGAACGCCAGCATGCCGCGACCGAACGCGTAGTCGGAGCCGATCAGGAAGTATTTCTTTGCGGCCTTGTCCTTGGCGAAATAGTCGACGATCGGCGGCACCTGCTGCTCCGGCACCCAGGCGTTCACGTACATGAAGGGACTGCAGGACTTGCCCTCATAGAACGAGGTGTAGATGTACGGTGTCTTGCCGCGCGCGACGATCGGCAGCGCGGCATTGCGCGCGGCGCTGGTTTCCATCGAAATCAGAACGTCGACCTTCTTCTGCGAGATCAGGGAGTCGAACGCCTTCTGCGCGCCGGCGGCACCGGAGGCATCGTCGGCGACTTCCAGCGCCAACGGCCGGCCGAGGACGCCTCCCTTGGCGTTGATTTCCTCGATCGCGAGCTGGGCGGATTGAACGACGGACGGCGCAACGACGCTGTTAGCGCCGGACAAGCCAACGGGGACGCCGATCTTGATCGGCTCGGCGGCGAAAGCGATGGCGGAGATCGCGGTGACGGAGGCGGCCAACAGCAGTCCGGCGGATAGTGAGCGAGTGATAGTCATGGTTACACTTCTCCTGTGGATGGTGGGGTGAGAGACTTCGGTGGTCGGTCAGTACCAGCCAGGCTTGGCGCCGCTGCCGAGCATCTCGTCATAGACGTCGGTTCGACGGTCGCGCAGGACCTGATTGAAGGCGTTCCAGTTGCGCTTGCGCCGGGCCTCGCTGAGATCGATCTCAGCCATGATGATCTCTTCGGAATCCCGGCTGGCAGGCCCGGCGACGGGCCATCCGGTGTAACTGACGATCAGGCTCTGGCCTTCGAACGGCTGACCGCGCTCAACGCCGACGCGATCGGCGCAGGCAATGAACATCGAGTTGCTGTGCGCGGCCGCCATCGCGAGGATGTTGGCCATCGCCTGATGACCTTCCGCCTGCCCCGGGATCGGCACCCAATTGGTGGGGACGCAAACAATGTCGGCGCCCTGCAACGCGCACATCCGGTAGGTTTCGGGAAACCAGCCATCGTAACAGATGGCAACGCCGAGCCGGCCGATCGGCGTGTGAAACACCGGAAAGCCGAGATCTCCGGGTTCGAAATACAGCGCTTCCTCGTTCCACAGATGCACCTTGCGAAACGTTCCGATATGGCCCTTGGGGCCGATCACGACGGCGCTGTTGTAGAGCTTGTTGTCCGCGCGCTCGCAGATGCCGGCTACGATGTAGAGCTGCAGGCGCGCGGCGCATTCGATCCACGCGGCCGTCGTCAGCCCCGCCGGAATGTCCTCCGCGACGGAAAACGCCTCCTCGCGATTGGAGAAGACATAGCCGGAGTTGCAGAGCTCGGGCAGAACGACAAGGTTTGCGCCCTGAGCCGCGGCCCGCGCGATGTGCTCGATCGATCTGGCCACGTTCGATGCGACGTCGCCGAAGCTCGGCCGCATCTGAATGCAGGCGAGCTTGACCCGGCCGCTTCCCGTCGCGGCATCGACATGCGAATTCATCCTGAGAACTCCTTCAGGCGCGCAAAACAAAAAACCCCCGACAGCGCCAAACAGGCACCAGTCGAGGGCTACATAGCCGGTTGTGTAAGCGGCCTACCGGCCGCTGCAAAACGGTGTGAGTGGATTATCCATCACCGTTCGCGTACTCATCATCGCCATAACGCGTTCATGATGTCAATCTTTCACTGTGACGAAAGTTTGAGCGCGATTGACCGGTTGGGATGCAGAAGCCCGCGACGCTCGAGCCTTGGCGTCACCGCTCAAGCCTTGGCGTCACCGATCAAGTCTTGGCGTCACCGATCAGGCCAAGACCTCCGAGCAGTTCCTGCGCACCGATGATCGTTGTCGCGATCTGCGCCATCGACAACCGTTTCTGCGTCGCCTGCTGGCGGATTAGTTCGTACGCTTCGGCTTCGCCGATCTGCTTGAGTGCGACCAGAATCTTGACCGCCTTGTCGACATCGCGTCGCGCCTTGAGTGTTTCCTCGAGCTTCTCGACCTTGCCTTCGAGCCGCCTGGTATATCCATGTACCGAGCGCGCCAGCACCAGCGAGGACAGGATGCCGAACGGACGGATCGGCTTGTTGACCACGCCGTGCGCGTTGCTGTCGAGCAGGCGCTTCAGCACCGTCGGATTTTCGTAGTCGATGATCGCCACGAAGGTCGGACCGTCATCGGTGGCGGAAGCGGGAAACGCCGGCGTCTCCGAGGCGTCAACGAGATGAAACACGGTGTCGATGTCACGCGGCATTTCCGCCGGAGGCGGCCACATGCCACGGACGTTGCAGCCGATGCGCTTCAATTGATCGATCAGCGCGTCCCCTTCGGCGTCGCGTGGGTGGACCACCAGGACCCGCGCCCCTCTCAGATCCTCGATCAGGCGGCGAATCCCGGGCTTCATCGCGCGTCGGTCTCGTCGCTGATCCAGCGCGCACCAAGCGGCGTCACGGCGAGGTAAGGATCCGGTTTGACCGCGGCCTTGGCCTCCCAGACGATATCGAAGACGCCGTCCTTCCGAAGCCGGCCGATCCGCGGGGTCAACCAGGTGTGATTGTTTTCCGGATCGATCTGGATCGAACCTTCCGGCGCCTCATAGGAGAGGCCGAGCGCGGCACCGACCAGACGCTGCGTATCGAGCGTGCCGGCGCTCTCCAAGGCAAGGGCAAACAGCCGGACCTGCGCATAGGCACCGGCACTCCACATGCTGATCGGGCGGTCGGCGCCGAAGGCGCGATGAAAATCAGCGGCGAAGCGCTTGTTGGCGTCACGCTCGACCGAGCCGAAATAGGTGGCTGCCGTGATATGTCCTTCGCACAATTCAGCGCCGATTTCGCGAACCTCGCCTTCCGCCATCGTCAGGCTTGCGATCGGCATCGCGCCCGGCTCAAATCCAGCCTCACGATAGAGGCGGTAGAAGCTTTGCGCGGTGCGGCCGACGACCGTCGAGAACAAGACGTCCGGCCCTTGCTGCTTCACCTTGGCGAACACGGCCATCAGATCAGCGTCTGACGCCTCCATGGCAACATAGATCTCGCCGGCGATGTCACCGCCATGGGAGATGACGAGGTCACGCATGATCCGGTTGGATTCGCGCGGATAGACATAATCCGACCCAACGAGAAAGACGCGCTTGCCATAGGTCCGAATGAGATATTCGGCGAGTGGAAAACTGTTCTGGTTCGGCGATGCGCCCGTATAGATGACGTTCGGCGAATACTCGAACCCCTCATACAGCGACGGATACCACAGCAGCCCGTTTCGGCGCTCGATGGCAGGCAAGATCGCCTTTCGCGCAGCCGAGGTGCTACAGCCGAAAATAACCGAGATTCCATCCTCGGTCAGAAGCCGGTCAGCGAGCTTGCGGTACTTTTCCGGATCCGATCCCGGATCATAGGCCACGACTTCGACTTCGCGACCAAGGATCCCGCCACCCTGGTTGATTTCCTGAATCGCGAGCGCGGTACCGAGAAAATGTTCGGTCTCCGTGACGGCCATCAGACCGGACCTCGAAAACAGGACCCCGACTCGCCAAGTTTCGCCGCTGGCCGCGGTCCGGTCGATCATTCAGGTACCTTTTGGAGAACGCCGCACGCCTTTCAGAATTGAGGCTGCCCGTCTAGCCTCATTCCATGATCAAAGGAAGTCGCCGTTTTCCGAGCATCTACGGTCGCGATGGCGAGCGTGCCGCGCTCCGACCGCAGGTTCAAGGGGACCGCGATGGCTTCGCCGACGATCCGCCGGCGCGACCGAGGGACCAGGCGCGAACGACATCGGTCGAGCGAGCGCAGGAACGCAGCGAGGCCTATGCCGGCCTCGCACAAGTCCTATCAGGCCGCGGCCTCACCCATACTTGCCGTGGCAGTGCTTGTACCGCTTGCCCGAACCACACGGGCAGTCCTCGTTGCGGCCGACCTTGCCCCAGCTTGCCGGGTTCTTCGGATCGCGATCGGTATTGGTCTGCGGCACCAGCGACGCCGAGGCGAACGCCATCTCGTCCTCGCCGGTGTTCGGATCGAGCTTGTGCGCCTCCATCGGCGGCAGCACCGGCTGCTGCTCTTCCGGCGGCACGATCTCGACCCGCATCAATTGCGCCGTCACCGCCTCGCGCAGATGCGCGATCATGGCTTCGAACAGGCTGAAGGCTTCGGACTTGTACTCCTGCAGCGGATCGCGCTGGCCATAGCCGCGCAGGCCGATGACCTGGCGCAGATGATCGAGCATGACGAGATGCTCGCGCCAGAGATGGTCCAGCGTCTGCAGGAGAATGGTCTTCTCGACATAACGCATCACCTCGGGGCCCCATTGCGCCACCTTGGCGGCCATGCGCTCGTCGACCCGGGTCTCGATGCGCGACAGCAATTCCTCGTCGGCGATGCCCTCTTCCTTGGCCCATTCGTCGACCGGCAGGTCGACGTCGAGCACGCGCTTCAGCTCGTCCTTCAGCCCGGCAACGTCCCACTGCTCGGCATAGACATGCTCGGGAACGTGCTTGGTGACGACGTCCTCGACGAAGGCATGGCGCATGTCTGTGACGGTTTCGGCGACGCTGTCGTCTTTCATCAGGTCGACGCGCTGCTCGAAGATCACCTTGCGCTGGTCGTTCTGGACGTTGTCGAACTTCAGCAGATTCTTGCGGATGTCGAAGTTGCGCGCCTCGACCTTCTGCTGCGCCTTTTCCAGCGCCTTGTTGATCCAGGGGTGGATGATCGCCTCGCCCTCCTTGAGGCCGAGCCGCGTCAGCATGGAATCGAGCCGGTCGGAGCCGAAGATCCGCATCAGATCGTCTTCCAGCGACAGGAAGAACTTGGAGCGGCCGGGATCGCCCTGACGCCCGGAACGGCCGCGGAGCTGGTTGTCGATGCGCCGCGATTCATGCCGTTCGGAGCCCATGATGTAGAGCCCGCCGGGCTTGGTCACGGTCTTGGCCGGCTTCGAGCCCTTGGCCGGCTCGATCTCGACGGTCTCCTCGGCCTTCAACACGATCTCGCGGAAGCGCTCGACGTCGGCCTTGATCTGCTCGATCTTGGCGGCCTTCTCGGTCTCGTCGGTGATGGCCGACGTCTCCTGCTGGATGCGCATCTCGAGCGAGCCGCCGAGCTTGATGTCGGTGCCGCGGCCGGCCATGTTGGTCGCGATCGTGATCGCGCCGGGCACGCCCGCCTCGGCGACGATATAGGCTTCCTGTTCGTGGAAGCGCGCGTTGAGGACCGCGAACAGCTTGGCCTGCTTGCCGGCGCGCGCGGCGGCGTAGAGCTTGTCGAGCGCGCCCGGGACGCCGAAGTCGATCTGCTTGTAGCCGTTGCTCTTGAGATATTCGGCGAGCACTTCGGACTTCTCGATCGAGGCGGTGCCGACCAGCACCGGCTGCAGTCGCGAATTGGCGCGCTCGATCTCACCGAGGATCGCGGCATATTTCTCGTTCTGGGTGCGATAGACCTCGTCGTCCTCGTCGAGGCGCGCCACCTGCATGTTGGTGGGGATCTCCACCACTTCGAGCTTGTAGATGTCGAACAATTCGTCCGCTTCGGTCGCCGCCGTACCGGTCATGCCGGCGAGTTTCTCGTACATCCGGAAATAGTTCTGGAAGGTGATCGAGGCGAGCGTCTGGTTCTCGGGCTGGACCTGAACGTGCTCCTTGGCTTCCAGCGCCTGGTGCAGGCCTTCGGAATAGCGCCGGCCCGGCATCATGCGCCCGGTGAATTCGTCGATGATGATGACCTCGTCGTCGCGGACGATGTAATCCTTGTCGCGGGTGAACAGCGTGTGCGCGCGCAGCGCCTGGTTGACGTGGTGCACGACGGAGACGTTCTCGACGTCGTAGAGCGATTCACCCTTGAGCTGGCCGGCATCGCGCAGCAGGTTCTCGAGCTTCTCCATGCCGGCCTCGGTCAGCGTCACCGTGCGCTGTTTCTCGTCGACGTCGTAGTCGGTCTTGTCGAGCCGGGGGAAGAAGGTGTCGATGGTGTTGTAGAAATCCGAGCGGTCGTCGAGCGGGCCGGAGATGATCAGGGGTGTGCGCGCTTCGTCGATCAGGATCGAGTCGACTTCGTCGACGATGGCGTAGAAATGACCGCGCTGGACCATGTCCTCCAGGCGGTACTTCATGTTGTCGCGCAGATAGTCGAAACCGTATTCGTTGTTGGTGCCGTAGGTGATGTCGCAGGCGTAGGCCAGCTTGCGCTCGGCATCGTCGAGGCCGTGCACGATCACGCCGGTGGTCATGCCGAGGAAGCTGTAGATCTGCCCCATCCATCCGGCATCGCGCCGGGCCAGGTAATCGTTGACGGTGACGACATGCACGCCCTTGCCGGCCAGCGCGTTGAGGTAGACCGCGAGCGTGGCCACCAGGGTCTTGCCTTCGCCGGTTTTCATCTCGGCGATGTCGCCCTCGTGCAGCACCATGCCGCCGATCATCTGCACGTCGAAATGCCGCTGGCCGAGGGTGCGCTTGGCGGCCTCGCGCACGGTGGCAAAGGCCGGCACCAGGAGATCGTCGAGCGTCTTGCCCTCGGCGAGGGCCTGACGGAATTCGCCGGTCCGGGCTTTCAGCGCCTCGTCGGACAGCGCGGAAACCTCGGGCTCCAGCGCGTTGATCGCATTGACCCGGGCCTGGTACCCCTTGATCCGCCGGTCGTTGGCGGAGCCGAAAAACTTGCGGGCGAGCGCGCCGATCATGCCAACTTCCTGCGTTTGCGGCCCTGCACGACAGCCGTGAACTGGTTTATCCGGTTGCCTATCAACTCACTGCGACGAACCGTGGCGCCAGCCCCCGGTTGGGGCCTTGTCCGCCGTGTGAGTGGGAATTTAGGCAATCCAGGGCTCCACGGCAAAAAACGCAGCAAAATGAGCGCTATCGCCATTGGAGCAACCGGGCACAGATATGGCCGGCTTGGGGCCTTGTCAACGGCGGCGGAGATCCACGGCAGATCCACGAATTGTCCCGTACCGCGGGCCCCGGCCTGCGACTGCAACCGCGGAAAAAGTCATGATTGAATGACCCGGAATTCATGATTTTGACAGAGTTTTCGCGTTGCCATCGCGGCGCGATTGGGCGAGTGTCCGGCCATCCAAGGCTCCCACTCAAGGCCCCCACTTCAGCATAAGGATTTTCCATGACCACTTCGTTCCCGGTGACGAAAACCGGCCTGCGTCAGAGCTTTGCCTCCGCGGCCCTGACCGGCTGTCTCACCCTGGCGCTGCTTGCAGGGCCGGTCCGCGCGGAAGACGCAAACCCGGTGCTGGCCAAGGTTAACGGCGCCGAGATCCGCAAGAGCGACGTGGCCCTCGCCCAGGAGGAATTGGGGCCGAGCCTGGCGCAGATGGACCCGGCGGCGCGGGACGAGAATGTACTTTCTTTCCTGATCGACATGAAGATTGTCGCCAAAGCCGCCGAAGACAAGAAGGTTCAGGACAGCGAGGAGTTCAAGAAGCGCATGGCCTTTGCCCGCAACCGGCTGCTGATGGACAGCCTGCTGGCAAACGAGGGCAAGGCGGCGACCTCCGACGACGCCATGAAGAAGGTTTACGAGGAAGCTTCCAAGCAGATCTCGGGCGAGCAGGAAGTCCACGCCCGGCACATCCTGGTCGAGACCGAGGACGAGGCCAAGGCGGTCGCGGAAGAACTGAAGAAGGGCGCGGATTTCGCCGAACTCGCCAAGAAGAAGTCGAAGGATCCCGGCTCGTCCGACGGCGGCGACCTCGGCTTCTTCACCAAGGACCAGATGGTGCCGGAATTCGCCAATGTCGCCTTCACGCTGGAGCCCGGCAAGATCTCCGATCCGGTCAAGAGCCAGTTCGGTTGGCACGTCATCAAGGTCGAGGAAAAGCGCAACCGCAAGGCGCCGGATTTCGAACAGGTCAGGAGCCAGGTCGAGACCTATGTGACGCGCAAGGCGCAGGCCGACTATGTCGGCAAGCTGCGTGAGGCTGCGAAGATCGAGCGCATGGACAAGCCGGCCGACGCCAAGCCGGACGCGGCCAAGCCCGCCGATACCAAGATGGCGCCGGCGAAGAAGTAAAAATCGCTGTCACTTCTTCGCAGTCAGTAGTATTTACCAACGTCATGGCCGGGTCACAGCGCGTCTTCGCGCGAGATGTCCCGGCCATCGACGTCTTGAGGCTCGCGCGGGCGACAAGGCGTGGATGGCCCGGGCCATGACCATCCATCTTGTCCAATCGTTTGCCGGATTTGCCGATGTCCACGACCGTCTCCCCGCTCGCCCCGACAGATGTCCCCTCGATGCCCGAGATCGCGGGCGTGAGGCTCGCGACCGCCGAGGCCGGCATCCGCTACAAGGGCCGCACCGACGTCCTGCTTGCGGTGCTCGACCAGGGCACCACGGTTGCCGGCGTCTTCACCCAATCCAAATGCGCCTCCGCCCCGGTCGAATGGTGCCGCGAGCGCCTGAAGGGCGGATCTGCCAAGGAAAGGCTTGCGCGGGCGCTGGTGGTCAATTCCGGCAACGCCAACGCCTTCACGGGCAAGACCGGGCGCAAATCGACCAGGATGACCGCCGACATCGCGGCCAAGGCGATCGGCTGCAAGGCCGCCGACGTGTTTCTCGCCTCGACCGGAGTGATCGGCGAACCGCTCGATGCCGGCAAGTTCGATGGCGTGCTGGACGAGCTTTCGCAGCGGGTCACGCCCGACGACTGGATGGGCGCGGCCCGGGCGATCATGACCACCGACACCTTTCCCAAGGTCGCAACCGCCACCGTCAAGCTCGGCAAGGCCAAGGTCACGATCAACGGCATGGCCAAGGGCGCCGGCATGATTGCCCCGGACATGGCGACGATGCTGGCCTTCGTGTTCACCGATGCGCCGATCGCGGCCGCCGCCCTGCAGTCGCTGTTGAAGACCGGCGTCGAGGACACCTTCAATGCCGTCACCATCGACGGCGACACCTCGACGTCGGACACGCTGCTGGCATTTGCCACTGGAGCTGCCGCGGCGAACGGCGCGCCGAAGATCAGCCGCGCCAGCGACCCCCGCCTGAAGGCATTCAGCAAGGCCTTTTCCGGCGTCCTCGCCGACCTCGCCGAACAGGTGGCGCGTGACGGCGAAGGCGCGCGCAAGCTGGTCGAGATCATCGTCGAAGGAGCCGTCTCCAAGGCATCGGCACGGACAATCGCAATGTCGATTGCGAATTCGCCGCTGGTGAAAACCGCGGTCGCCGGCGAGGACGCCAACTGGGGCCGCGTGGTCATGGCGGTCGGCAAGGCCGGCGAGCCCGCCGACCGCGACAAGCTGTCGATCTGGTTCAACGGCATCCGTGTCGCCACGCGCGGCGCGCGCGATCCGTCCTATGACGAGACCGAGGTGTCCGAGGCGATGAAACAGCCCAGGATCCAGATCAAGGTCGCGCTCGGCCTCGGCAAGGGCCGCGACCGCGTGCTGACCTGCGACCTGACTAAGGAATATGTCGCGATCAACGGCGATTACAGGTCGTAACGTCTATTGCAGCGACGTGGCGACTTTCACGTTGACCTCGACCGTGCGTGAAATCGGACGATTGATGGTGTCCAATCCCTGTCGGACATAAACGAAGCGGTCGTCGCCGCTATAGCCGCGGGTGGAAACGTAGACGATCCGGTTGCCGCTGATTGAAACGCGGCCATTCTTCGGCGGTGCAGGCAGCCGGGTTGTGTAGACGGGCCCCGGCGATCGACGCACGATGATGCTGCACTGCTCAAGACAAAATCTACTGCAGCGCCGGCGCAGGGCTGCCGACCCCCGAGTCGGTGCCCGCGAACTGCCGCGGCGAGACATAGACGTCGATGAACCGCGGCAGTTTCGCGGTCGCCGTCGACGCCCCGCTGACCGTCATGACGGGCCAACCGATCATTCGCAGAAACGCGGTTCGCACATGCACCGAGAATCTCACCTCCGATGTCACGGTCGCTCCGCGCCTGGTCACCGTGGCGACCATGCTGTCGAGCGTATAGCCGGTGACGCCGGACATGCTGGCGTGGAAGATGGCGGCCGCGTCCGCCGCGCCGACGGCGACCGGACCGTCCGACGTCATGACGAACGCGGCGAGCAATCCCGGCGCTATCTTGGCCACGGATCCGGCACTGGCGGCATTGGCCGCGGCCTGCAATTGGCTGCGCAACTCCGCCACATGGGTGCAGTCGACCGCGCAACCGATGACGTAGACCAGCGGAAGGCAGACGAGCGCGAAAGTCACGGCAACGTTGCCGCGTCGATTCCGATCGAAGTGGCGAGCTCCAGTCCGAAAAACACTTATAGGTTGCATTCTTGTCCCGACGATTGCAGGGGCAAGCTATGCGGACGCAGCTTAACGTTTGGGTCGAGACGTCTTTCAAAATTGTCGAGAAAAAGCCGTCAATGTCCGCGGTCGTTGCGACCGCAAGATCAAGCGCGCTGAGCAGCCAGGCGCATCCGTCGTGACGAGACGTCGCGCAGTTCAGCTCGCGATGCGAGCGTCGGCGACGGCCTTCTGGAACAGCGCATTCATCGCGTCCCCAATACCCTGAGTGGGGCTGACCTCGAAATAGAACCCCGGCGACGCGCAGCTTTGCATATTCTGTGCGATCCCGCTGTTTGTCGACGGGCCGAACGGTCCCTTGTTGAAGGGATCGATCCAGTCCATGTACCAGGAGTTGGTCGTCAACTGCAGATAGGTGGTATAGAGCACGGCGATCTTGACGCCGTTATTCTTCAGCGTGGTGCACAGCGCCGGGTTGATCGGCGACTGGCAGCGCGGCGAGATATTGCCCCAGTTCTTGTTGGACATGGTCTTGAGACATCCAGCGTTGCTTTCATCGGCCACGCCGTCGGATACGAAGAACAGATACTTCAGCGGCGAAGCGGACGTGCCGGTGCCCGCCGTCGAGATGACGTTGGTGATCGCCGGGAAAATCGTGCTGAACTGCGTATCCTTGTCGGCCGTGTAGGCGTCGTTGTTGCCATAGACACCCATCAGGTCGATGTTGCCCGCGGCCGTCTTGGCACTCGTCAGGCTCGAGGACAGCGAGAACAGGGCGCGAAGACCGATGGTCTTGGACGAGGCGCCGAAATCGTAGATCGCCATGCGGAACTGGTTCGAATAGGTCTTGGTCGCTGCCGCGGTATCCATCAGCGACTGAGTCGCACTGCGCAGCACGTCGATCCGGGTCGTGACGCCGAGGTCTTTCGCAAGCTCATAATAGTTGTTGCTGTCGTTATAGTCATGGCAGGCGAAGGCGCATTTGTCCGACGTGTTGTTGACCATTTTGGTCACGTCAGCGGGTGTGGCCGCTACGCCCATCGACGGGGAATTGTCGAGCAGCAGGTAGAAGTCGATGTATTGCGGCATGTTCGCGGTCGATGTCGAACTCCCCGCCAACGTCAACGAGCTCTTGCCCATCACGCCAAGGAACATCGTCGGGATCGTCGCCGAGAATGCAACGACTGAGGTGATGGTCGACCCGCTCTTGGTCACCGTCGGCGTCCGACTGTTGAGCGTGTAGCCGGTCACGCCGGCCATGTTGGCGTCGAAGATGTTTCCTGCGTCCGTGACGCCGCTCGCAATCGATCCATCGGCGGACATGGTGCCGGCAGCGATGAATGCAGGGGCCGTCTTGGCGATGGATCCGACGCTGGCCGCATCGGCGGCCGCCAGGAGTTTGCTGCGCAACTGAACCGCCCGGGAATAGTCGACCGTGCAACCGACCGCGGACATGACAGGCAGCAGCGCCAGCGCGAAAATGACCGCTATGTTGCCGCGTCGGTCGGTTCCAAGTCCGCCGATCATGTGACGTAGAGCGCGCATGGATCCGGCTCCCACAGGTCAAGGCTGCGCGACAGCCTACCCACGGGGGATTAATGACGCCTTGCATTCCACGTGGAGTTGCAGGCGACATATCGTTAACGAAGTCTTTCGATCAAGCTGCCCTCGGGTTCACCTCCCAGTTGGACGAGCGCGCATGGGTCCGGGCTCCCGCAGGTTCAAGCACCCTGCAACAACCTACCCAGAGCTGATTAAATATCGCTTATGGTCTCCGTAGAATTACGTACGACACATCGTTAATGAAATCTTTGTTGATGAAACCCTTCAATCACGCCGCTACCGAGTCCGCCCCCACATGGCCAATATCAAAGTCGTTCTCGTGATCGCCTGCGCGCTGGTCGATGTCGACAAGCGGGTCCTCATCGCGCAGCGCCCGGCAGGCAAGGCGCTGGCCGGCCTGTGGGAATTTCCCGGCGGCAAGGTCGAGCCCGGCGAGCGGCCGGAGGAAGCGCTGATTCGCGAATTGCGTGAGGAACTCGGCATCGACGTCCGCGAGCCGTGCCTCGCTCCGCTGACATTCGCGAGCCACGCCTATGAGGATTTTCACCTGCTGATGCCGCTCTACATCTGCCGGCGCTGGGAGGGCCAAGCCATCGCGCGCGAAGGACAGGCGCTGGCCTGGGTGCGCGCGAACAGACTGCGCGACTACCCGATGCCGCCGGCCGACCTGCCGCTGCTTCCGCATCTGATCGATCTGCTGATGTGACATTGCCCCCCGGAGGGTCAATCTGTCTTCGGCGCCCGCCTGACCGCCGCTTCCAGGCTCGCCATCGCCGAACCTGGCTTGAGCGGCTTCTGCTGGCTGTCGTGCGGCGCCCAGCCGGAGAGCCAGATGACATCAAAGGTCGCGCGGATACGGCCGTCGGAATCGGCAAAGCGTTCACCGTAGATCTCCGCCATGCGCAACAGCGTGGTGCGCCGGCTCGCCGTCCGCCGCCGTTCGATCAGGACATTGCCAGCCCCCATGCGCCGCAGATCCTGCATCAGCGCGAAGGCACTGGCATAACGCACGATGATGCGATCGACATCGGTGACCGGCAGCGCCAGGCCGGCGCGCTGCAGCAGGCCGCCGATGTCGCGCAAATCCGCAAATGGGGCTACATGCGGGGACACCCCGCCTTCGCATTCGGCCTCCGCCGCCGCGAAGGATTGGCGGAGTTCGGTCAGCGTATCGCCGCCGATCATGGCCGCCAGCAGCAAGCCGTCGGGCCGGAGCGCACGGCTGATCTGCGCCAGCACGCCGGGCAGGTCGTTGACGAACTGGAATGCCAGCGCCGAGAGCACGAGATCGAACGATTGCGGCGCAAGCTGCAGGATTTCCCGCGGTGCATCCGCCGGCGCGATGCGCGTCAGGGACGTGATGCGCGCGTCCGGCAAGCGCAGCCCCTCGCCCGGCGTCCAGACATCCGCGGCATCGGTAAAATCCCGCATCACCGCGCTCAAACGCTCAGCCATGTCCTCCGCGACCCGGTCGAGCAGGAAGGTCGCGGCGCCCTGGCGCTGCGCGCGGGCCTGCCGTGCAAGCAGCAGCGTACGGTCGAACAGGACGGGCGCGGCGGAGGGGTTTGCCATGGGCGTTGGTTACGCCGACCGGCGGGTGCGTGGCAATCGGGTTGCCGGCTTTCGCCTCGTCAGCAAAGCCGGACCGTTGCCGCTTGAGGCAAGGGACACACAGCGCTAGCCTCCGCCCATGGATGCCGAGGCCTCACCACCCCGTTCCATCGCCGCCCATCTGCGCCACGTCGTCGGCGCGGTTCATGGCGCGTGCCGACAGGCCGTACGGCTTGCGCTCGACGTCGCGCTGCCAACCCTGTGCATTTCCTGCCGCGAGCCGGTCGACGGCGAAGGCGTCTGCCCGGCCTGCTGGGCGAAACTGTCGTTCATCGCGCCGCCTTATTGTCCACGGCTCGGCATCCCCTTCGTCTACGATCCGGGCCCCGGGCTGCTGTCCATGGAGGCGATCGCCGCACCCCCCGCCTATACCCGGGCGCGCGCAGCCGTACGCTATGACGAGGTCGCCCGCACGCTGGTGCATGCGCTGAAATATCAGGACCGCACCGACCTCGCGCCTCCGATGGGTCGCTGGATGGCACGCGCGGGCCGCGAACTGCTTGCCGAAGCCGATGTGCTGGTGCCCGTCCCGCTGCATTGGCGGCGCAGCTGGAGCCGCCGCTACAACCAGTCTGGCGCGCTCGCGCGCGTCATCGAGCGCGAAAGCGGCGTCAAATTGCGCGGCGATGTGCTTCGCCGCACCAGGGCGACGGAACAGCAGGTCGGGCTGTCGCGACCGCAGCGCGCCAGCAACGTGCAGGGCGCCTTCAAGGTTGCCGACGAGGCACAGTCGGACGTCCAGGGTCGCCATGTGATCCTGATCGACGATGTCCTGACATCGGGAGCAACCGTCGACACCTGTGCGCGGGCGCTTTTGCGGGCCAAGGCGGCCCAGGTCGACGTTCTGGTGTTTGCCCGGGTTGTGGATGGCCCCCGTCCTCCCATATAATTGGCACTTTCCCGCATCAAAACAGGGATCGGAGACCAGAACGCGACATGACCGCCGGCATTGAAATCTACACGCGTCCAGGCTGCGGCTATTGCAGCGCCGCCAAATCGCTTTTGAGTCGCAAGAAGGCGGCTTTCACCGAGCACGATGTCGCCAGAGACGCGACATTGCGCCAGCAAATGTATGACCGCGCCGGCGCCGGTTCGACCTTTCCGCAGATTTTCATCGGCCAAACCCATATCGGCGGCTGCGACGAACTTTATGCGCTGGACCGCGCGGGCAAGCTTGATGGCATGCTCGCCGGTGCGACGAGCAGCGCATGAGCGAAAAATCCACCTTCACCGCCGCCATGGTGCAGATGCGCACCTCGCTGCTGCCCGAGCCCAGCCTCGAGCAGGGTGCGAAGCTCGTCCGCGAAGCGGTGGCGCAGGGCGCCGACTATGTGCTCACGCCCGAAGTCAGCAACATGATGCAGCTGAACCGCAAGGCATTGTTCGAGCATCTGGCGAGCGAGGACGACGATCAATCGCTGAAGGCCTACCGGGCCCTTGCGGCCGAGTTGAAGATCCACCTGCATATCGGCTCGTTGGCGCTGCGCTTTTCGTCGGACAAGGCGGTCAACCGCTCATTCCTGATCGGGCCGGGCGGAGAGGTGCTCGCGAGCTACGACAAGATCCACATGTTCGACATCGATCTGCCCGATGGCGAGAGCTACCGTGAGTCCGCCAACTACCAGCCCGGCGAGAACGCTGTCATCTCCGACCTGCCCTGGGGCCGCATTGGGCTCACGATCTGCTATGACGTTCGCTTCCCTGCGCTTTACCGCGCACTTGCCGAGAGCGGCGCCTCGTTCCTGACCGTGCCGTCCGCCTTCACCCGCAAGACCGGCGAAGCGCATTGGCACACGCTGCTGCGGGCGCGGGCGATCGAAACCGGCTGTTTCGTGTTCGCCGCGGCGCAAGCAGGCCTGCACGAGAACAAGCGCGAGACCTTTGGACATTCCCTGATCATCGACCCCTGGGGCACCGTGCTGGCCGAGGGCGGCGTGGAACCGGGCGTCGTCCTGGCGGAGATCGATCCGACGAAAGTCGAGACCGCGCGAAAGACCATTCCCTCGCTGCAACACGGCCGGCGCTTCAGCGTGGCCGACTCCAGGGCCGGCCCGGACTACCTGCACCTGGTGCGGGGATCGACATGATCCGCTACGCGCTTCGCTGCGACCGTGACCACACCTTCGAAAGCTGGTTCCAGAGTTCGTCGGCCTACGAGTCGCAGGTGAAGCGGAAGCTCGTGAGTTGCCCCAGCTGCGGCTCCGTGAAGGTCGAGAAAGCCATCATGGCCCCGCGAATCGTCGGCAAGAAGGGCCGCGAAAGCGCGGCACCGGCCCCGATCGAACCGGCGGAAATCCTGCCGCCGACGAATTCCACGCCGCTGATGATGGCGCAGGAGCGCGAATTGCGCGCCAAGCTGAAGGAATTGCGCGACCACATCGTGAAGAACGCCGACAATGTCGGCGAGAGCTTCCCGAACGAGGCGCGCAAGATGCATTACGGCGAAATCGAACATCGGCCGATCTACGGCGAGGCCTCGCCGGACGAGGCCCGCGCGCTGATCGACGAGGGCGTTGAGGTCTCGCCACTGCCGGTCTTGCCCGAGGATCGGAACTAGCAACTGCGCGATTGCCGCTGGATCGGGCGAAGCGTGCCCGGCCGTGTCGGGGGATCGGGTGTTTCGAGCCGGAGACACGCTCGCTCAAAAGCCCGACTTCTTCTCCTCTGGCGTCTGGTCCATGGTCGGCGGGGCGAGAAGCTCTCCTTCCTCGAAATACAATTCGACGTCCGCCTTGATGCGCAGATCCAGGAATTGATGCGTCCCGGTCACCAGACCGCGCCCGGATACCGTGTCGCCTTCCCTGAGTCTTTGCGAGGCCACGTTTTGCCGGTCGGAGAATACGACCTCCACCCCCCGATTGAGTTCCTCGGCAGTCACCTCATGACCCTCCGCCTTGATTGACAGGACTTGATCGAAGTCCGGCGGTGCGGCGATGCGATGAGCCAGGAACAGTTCCTGTCCCGCGCCGAACAGGATGTAGGTGAGCTTATCCGGCTTGTCCTCGGTCGGATCGAACATCCGCGCATGAACGACCTTCTTGACACGAATACTGATATCCGTGAGGCCCTCGATCGGTCGGCCGCGTCGCTCCAGGTGGCCGCGGAACACCATCCCCTTGAAGCTGTTCAACTTCGGCTGGGCATCCGGTGTGAAAAGTCGCGCAAGAACGAATTCTTCCGGCTGCAACGTGTACATTTTCACGCCAGGATTTCTTCGACGATCCTTCGCGTATAATTCGTCGACGCTCTTGCCGCTCCGGGAGAATTCGGCCTGCAGGATCACCTGATAGCGATGCGGCGATGTAAACGCGGACTTGGTTTCATTCACGCCTTCAAACATCGGCAGGTGGCTCAGAAAAATACTGTCGTGTCCAACCACCAGCATATTATGGGTGGCAGGAAAATCCTCGCCTGACGTGCCGGTCTGGGCGACCGCGTCTCGCATTCCCGCGATCAAGCAGACCGCCAGCGCCGTCGCGAACAAGCCGTTCCTGAAAAGTGTTCCGCGGCCAGCCTCACCGATGCATATCTTGGTCATGGCGGTCCCTTGTTTGATCGCTATGGGATTGAAGCATCCTCGAGCCGGCTGCACTTGCCCGAACAGGTTCGGCTCCGGAAGGCTCGAACAAATCAATGAGGCTCGGCGCTACCTCGATCTGGTGCCGTCGAAATTGCAACGGGCAGCTTTTCGCGCCACAATAAGGCCATGATATTAATCATGAAAACCCTCAAATTCCGCAAACTTTATGGAATCGACGCTACTCCCGCGCGAGCATCAATGCAATCAGGGATTGTTGTTCAAGGTTACTGCGCCAACGCTACGACACGCGCCGCGACGGAATCGAATCCGATCTGCCGTCTTTCAAATCGGTTGCAGCGCACGACGGGATCGGATTGAGGTGTAAGCGGTGGGGCGCGGAGCGCCTTCCTTGCGAGCTGTGTATCTCAAGGACCCCTGCATGAATCCGGAAACGTTGTGGTCGTGGCAAATCTGGGCCGTGCTGTCGGCGGTCTTCGCGGCGCTGACCGCGATCTTCGCCAAGGTCGGCGTCGAGGGCATCGATTCCGACCTCGCCACTTTCCTCCGCACCATCGTCGTGCTGGTCAGTCTGGCGCTGATCCTGTTTGCATCCGGGAAGTTCGCGGAACCCGGGCCGATCTCGCCAAAGAGCTGGATCTTCCTGGTGCTGTCCGGGCTCGGCACCGGGGCATCGTGGCTGTGTTATTTCCGCGCGCTGAAGCTCGGGCCGGCGACGCTGGTGGCGCCGATCGACAAACTGAGCGTCGTCCTGGTGGCCGTGTTCGGCGTGGTCTTTCTCGGCGAGCGGCCCTCGCTGCAGGGCTGGCTCGGCATCATTCTGATCGCGGCCGGTGCGGTGCTGATCGCGGTGAAACGCTGACTGGCGTGATGCTTCGTTTACGCCGGGGGCCGCATGTGCGGCACCCTGGGCAATGCCGGATCGAGCTGGTCCCAGCGGTGCCCGCGCGATGCGAACATCACGATCTCCGGCTCGAATCCCGACGGGTCATCGAGCGTGCCGACATACACGCCGACCATGTCCGGCACGTTTTGCGGCTTGTTGTAGAGCGGCGAGCCGCAATTGCCGCAAAATCCCTTTCGCTTGGCGGCTCCGCTGTCGGCGGTTCTCGGAGTTTCGGCGACGTTGCCGGTGATCCGCATCGCGGCACGGGGGAACACCATGATCGACGCATGTCCGCCGCCGGTATCTCTCTGGCAGTCCCGGCACTGACACTGAAAGCTGCGCACGGGGTCTGCCGTGATCTCGTAGCGGATCGCGCCGCAGGCGCAGCCACCGGTATATGAGGTCATGCGAACCTCCGATCTCGCGACAGATGGGGATGCCGGCGTCCCGGCCTGAATATTACTTAACTATATGGTAAAGTCTTTGCCCCGCGCAAGCGCAGATCAGGCCGCCACCAGCAGGGCCACCCCGACCACGATCAGCACGATGCCCGACAATTCCCGCGCCGACAGCGGCTGCTTGAACGAGTAGTATGCCACGGCCTGGGCGAACAGCACCTCGACCAGCGCCAGGGTGCGCACGTTGGCGGCAGCGGTCAGCGCGAACGCCAGGAACCAGAATTGCGAGGCGAAGGCACCCATGAAGCCCGCGAGCACCGACGGCCGCCAAAGCCCGAGAATTTTCCTGAGCACGCCGGGGGCGCGCGCCAGGAGATAGATCGACAACACGAGCGTCTGCACGAACAGGCCGAACACCAGCGTAAAGGACGCCGCGGTCACGAAGCTGACGCCGGGCACGATGAGGACCGCGCCGCGAAAACCGACCGCCGACAATGCGAACGCCGCCGCGGCACCGAGACCCAGCACCGTCGGCTTCAGGTCGGCGAAGCCCTTGGCTCCGCCCGGCCGTAACGCCGCGATGATCACGCCGGCCGAGGCGATCAGGATGGCGACGATCTTCGGCAAGGTTAGATGATCGCCGAGAAAGACGAAGCCGAAAATCGCGGTCTGGATGGCCTCGGTCTTCAGGTAGGCCGTCGTCACCACGAAGGAACGGTCGTTCATCGCCAGCAGCATCAGCCCGGTCCCGACGATCTGGCTGAACGCGCCGAGCAGGAGCCAGGGCCAGAACACGGCCGTCGGCCACGGCACGGGATCCCCGCTCGCAACCAGGACGATGGCAAAGAAGATCAGCGAAAACGGAAAGCCGAACAGGAAGCGGATGTTGGTCGCACCCCAGGTGCCGAGCGGCCCGGTCAGTGAGCGCTGCATCGCGTTGCGCGCAACCTGCCCGAGCGCAGCAACGATGGTGAAGGGAATCCAGAGGGAGGCGATGGACATGCGGGGATTTGGGCTACCGGCGGGACGCTGCCGGCACCGTGACCGGCGCAACGCATGCGGTCAACCGCAACGGCGCATGACAGGATTGCGCAGCACCAAGACTCAACACCAAGACCCAACACCAAGACCCATGTCGTCCCTTCGAACGCAACGGCGATGGAGAAAGTCTGGCTACACCCCCTCCGCGACCACCATGTAGTTGACGTTCATGTCCGCGGAGATGCTCCATTTGTCGGCAAACGGGTTGTAGACCACGCCGGCCTGATCCGCGATGGTGAGCTTGTTGTTGGCCAGATGATGCGCCAACTCTTCGGGGGTGACGAACTTGTCCCACTGATGGGTGCCGCGCGGCAGCCAGCGCAGGACGTATTCGGCCCCGACGATGGCCAATGCAAAACTCTTCCAGTTGCGGTTCAGGGTCGAGACCACCATGATGCCGCCGGGCTTCAGCATCGCCGCGCAGCGGCCGAGGAACAGCCCGACATCGGCGACATGCTCGACCACCTCCATCGCCAGCACGATGTCGAAGCGTTCACGGACGTCCATCTCTTCGGCCGTGGTGCAGCGATAATCGATCGACAGATGGCCCTTGTCGGCGTGCACCTTGGCCGCCGCGATGTTGCTGGCGGAGGCGTCCACACCGATCACCTGCGCGCCGAGCCGGGTGAACGGCTCGCACAGCAGGCCGGCGCCGCAGCCGATATCGAGCATGCGCAGGCCGGACAGGCAATTCAGGCTTTTGACGTTGCGTTCGAATTTGCGGCAGGCGGCGTCGCGGATATAGCCGAGCCGCAGCGGATTGATCTTGTGCAGCGGCGCCATCTTCCCCTTGGGATCCCACCAGGTCTCCGACAGCTTCGAGAATTTGGCGATTTCGGCGGGATCGACCGTGCCCCCGGAGGCATCGGAGGCTTTGGAGATCGAATCTGACTGCATGGCCATGGCTGTGAACAGCGCTCCTATCGCGCGGTGATGGCGTTGCGGAACGCCAGCGGCGAGGCAATTGTGGCGATGGTTTCCCTGCCCTCGCCGACGCCCATGATGGTCACGTCGCCGTAGTTGAGGACCCGCCCGAGGATACTCTGATTGACGTCCACGCTCTCCACCTTGTCGAGCGCGATTTCGAAGGTGCGGCGCTTGACGATGCCGGTCTTGTGGACAACCCGCAGATTGGTCACGTCGGTTTCGGTGGCCAGGCGGTGGAACCAGGCCTTGATCGTCCAGTACAATGCCACCAGCGCGACCACGGCTGCGGACGCGAGGAAGAGCAGAACGATGCTATCCATGGTGGTCGACCGCGACAGCATGAGCAGGATCAGCGCCACGATCCAGGCCGCGATCGCCGGCAAATAGAACATCCAGTGCGCGTTGGTCGAATACAGCACCTTCTCTCCGGGTTGCAGAATTTCGTCGATATAACGCGCCATTGCTTCGCCTCGTAACCTCGTCACACTCAGACTGGCTGCCCGGCCCCCGGAGTCTGGTCTTCCCGGGTCGAGTCCGCCGCTCGCGGTGCAGGAACTTCAGATCGGCGGCATGAGCAAGGAACCGGCTTGCCCCCGGCCGCGCCGCTATGTATACGCGCGTTTCAGCCTGGGCGCCTCCGGTTTCGCGCGGGCCATCCGTTTTATCTGCTTTCAGGGAACGCGCGCGTCGTCATGGGCCGCCTCGTGATGAAATTCGGCGGTACGTCCGTCGCAAATATCGACCGTATCCGCAACGTCGCGCGCCACGTGAAGCGCGAGGTTGATGCCGGCCACGACGTGGCCGTGGTGGTCTCGGCCATGGCCGGCAAGACCAACGAGTTGGTGGAGTGGTGCCGCGAAGCATCGCCGATGCATGATGCCCGCGAATATGACGCCGTGGTGGCCTCAGGCGAGCAGGTCACATCGGGCTTGCTGGCGATCACCCTGCAGGGCATGGGCATTCAGGCGCGCTCCTGGCAGGGCTGGCAGATTCCGATTCTGACCAGCGATGCCCACGCGTCCGCGCGAATTCTCGACATCGACGGCTCCGAGCTGATGAACCGTTTCAGGGATCGCAAGGAGGTCGCCGTCATTGCCGGCTTCCAGGGCATCAACCCGCAGACCAATCGCATCACCACGCTTGGGCGTGGCGGCTCGGATACCTCGGCGGTGGCGATCGCCGCCGCGATCCGCGCCGATCGCTGCGACATCTATACCGACGTCGATGGCGTCTATACGACCGATCCCCGCGTGGTGCCGAAGGCCCGCCGGCTCGACCGAATCGCATTCGAGGACATGCTGGAACTGGCCTCGCTCGGCGCCAAGGTGCTGCAGGTCCGGTCGGTGGAACTCGGCATGGTGCACAACATGCCGATTTTCGTCCGGTCCAGCTTCGACAAACCCGAGGATATCGACCCGCACGCCAACCAGCCGCCGGGTACGCTGATCTGCAGCGAGGAGGAGATCATGGAAAGCCACGTCGTCACCGGGATCGCCTTCACCAAGGACGAGGCCCAGATCTCGCTGCGCCAGATCGAGGACAAGCCCGGCGTGGCCGCCTCGATCTTCGGACCGCTGGCGGAGGCCAATATCAACGTCGACATGATCGTGCAGAACGTCTCGGAGGACAGCAAGACCACCGACCTGACATTCACCGTGCCGGCGTCGGACTACAGCCGCGCCCGCGACACCATCGCGTCGGCGAAGGACAGGATCGGCTATGCGCGGCTCGACAGCGCCACTGACGTCGCCAAGGTGTCCGTGATCGGTAGCGGCATGCGCAGCCACGCCGGGGTGGCCGCCAAGGCGTTCGCGGCGCTGGCCGCGCGCAATATCAACATTCGCGCCATTACCACCTCCGAAATCAAGTTCTCGGTGCTGATCGACGCGGCCTATACCGAGCTTGCGGTCCGGACGTTGCATACGCTCTACGGACTCGACCAGGTTTAGAAAAAATTCACTGAGCTGCGCCTGAAACGCGTTACACCCGGGGGTAGCACTCGCTGCACCCGGGCAGGGAGCGCTTCGCAGCCGCAGCATCACGTTGTCAACCTGTGGTCCTTGTCAGTTCCCTTGGCAGGCGTTTTGCTTGGCAAAGCGAGCGTCAATTCGCTATACGGCCAGCAGGATGGGCAGCCGCAATCTGTGCCAAAGTTCTGGTGATCCTGATTCGGCCCGCAGGGGGCTTGCAACGGCACCAGGTGAATAAAATTATAGTGATTTGAGCAATCAGCGCCTGCTTCCGGCCACCCGCCGGGCTGGCTTTGCGAAGGGGATCGAAGCAGATGCGAAGCACGTCGGGAGGTCCCCGCGTCCTGTTGAGACGGCTTCGCGAAACCATGGCGGAGCAGGTCTCGGCGCAGGAACGCCTGGACAAGATCGTGGTGCTGATCGCGGCCAACATGGTCGCCGAGGTCTGCTCGGTCTACGTGCTGCGCATCGACAATACGCTCGAACTCTACGCCACCGAGGGCCTCAATCGCGCCGCCGTGCATCGGACGGTGCTGAGCGCCCATGAGGGCCTCGTCGGCCTGGTCGCGAGCGAAGCCACGCCGCTCAACCTGAACGATGCGCAGAGCCACCCGGCGTTCTCGTTCCGCCCGGAAACCGGCGAAGAAATCTACCACTCGTTCCTCGGCGTGCCGGTCCTGCGCGCCGGCAATACGCTCGGCGTGCTGGTGGTGCAGAACCGCGCCAAGCGCACCTATGTCGAGGAAGAGGTCGAGGCGCTGCAGACCACCGCGATGGTGCTGGCGGAGATGATCGCCTCGGGCGAGCTTGCCGCGCTGGCGCAGCCCGGCGCCGAGCCTGCCGCGCGACATTCATTGCACAAGACCGGCAGCATTCTCTCCGACGGCATCGCGCTCGGCCACGTCGTGCTGCATGAGCCGCGCGTCGTCATCAACAACTACATCGCGGAGGACCTGCCGAAGGAGATCAAGCGGCTCGACGCCGCGCTCCTGAAGCTGCGCGCCGATCTCGACAGCATGCTCGAACGCGGCGACTTCGCCGAAGGCGGCGAGCACCGTGACGTGCTGGAAGCCTACCGGATGTTCGCCAACGACCAGGGCTGGTCGCATAAGCTGCACGAGGCGGTCGCCACGGGTCTGACCGCGGAAGGCGCCGTCGAGCGTGTGCAGTCCGACACTAGGGCGCGCATGCTGCGCTCCACCGATCCGTATCTGCGCGAACGCCTGCACGACCTCGAGGATCTCGGTTACCGGCTGTTGCGCCAGCTGGTCGGACGCGATCACGCGCCCTCGCGCGAGCAACTGCCGGACAACGCCATCCTGATCGCGCGCGCGATGGGGCCGGCGGCGCTGCTCGACTACGACCGCAAGCGCCTGCGCGGGCTGGTGCTCGAGGAAGGTACCGCCAACTCCCATGTCGCGATCGTGGCCCGTGCGCTCGGTATTCCCGCCGTCGGCGAGGTGCCGAACGCGCCCGGCATTGCCGATCCCGGCGACGCCATCATCGTCGACGGGACGTCCGGCGAGATCTATGTCCGTCCCTCGGCCGAGATCGAGTCGGCCTATGCCGAGCGGGTGCGGTTTCGCGCCCGCCGCCAGGCGCAATATCTGGCGCTGCGCGACAAACCCTGCATGACCAGGGATGGCCAGCCCATCGAGCTGCTGATCAATGCGGGCCTCGCCATCGACCTGCCGCACATCGAGGACACCGGCAGCGCCGGGATCGGGCTGTTTCGCACCGAACTGCAGTTCATGGTCGGCCAGAGCCTGCCGCGATCGAGCGACCAGCTTGCGCTCTACCGCACCGTGCTCGATGCCGCCGGCACCAAGCCCGTCACGTTCCGCACCCTCGACATTGGCGGCGACAAGGCGCTGCCCTACATGGAGACCGTGATCGAGGAGAACCCGGCGCTGGGCTGGCGGGCGATCCGGCTTGGGCTCGACCGGCCCGGTCTGTTGCGCGGCCAGATTCGCGCGCTGCTGCGCGCCGGTGGCGGCCGCGCCTTGCGCATCATGTTCCCGATGATTTCCGAGGTCGCCGAATTCGACGCGGCCAAAGCCATTGTCGAGCGCGAGCTGACCTATCTGCGGCAGCACGGCCACTCCTTGCCGGAGCGGATCGACGTCGGCACCATGGTGGAGGTACCGGCGCTGCTCTATCAGCTTGACGAACTGCTGAAGAAGGTCGATTTCATCTCGGTCGGCTCCAACGACCTGTTCCAGTTCCTGTTCGCGGTGGATCGCGGCAATGCCAAGGTCTCGGAGCGTTTCGACACCCTGTCGGCGCCGATCCTGCGGGTGTTGAGCGAGATCATGCACAAGGCGCAGGCGGCGAAGAAATCCGCTTCGCTTTGCGGCGAAATGGCCTCCAAGCCGATCGGGGCGCTGGCCCTGATCGCGCTCGGTTACCGCTCGCTGTCACTGTCGGCAACGGGACACGGCCCGGTGAAGGCGATGATCCTCGAGCTCGATGCGAAAAAGGCCGAAACCTTGATGGACGGGCTGCTCGCCGCACCGGCCGGCAGCGTGTCGATCCGGCAGAAGCTGACGGAGTTCGCCGAGGCCGAGGGGCTGCCATTGTAGCGAGGCTGTCATCCCTCGTCGCGCCCGCCTGCAAGATGCGCATCCAATTCGAGACCCGCCAATGTCCGTTCTTCCCGAGGCCAAACTTGACGTTCTGCTGGCGCACCACGCCTCCCTCGAGGCGCAACTGCTGGGCCAGCTGAACTCCGAAAAATACGTCCAGATCACCCGCGAGCTCGCCGAGCTCAACCCGGTCATCGATGCCGTCAAGACCTATCGCGCCACGGTGAAGGAGATCTCCGACACCGAAGCCATGATCGCCGATGCCGGAACGGATGCCGAGATGCGCGGCATGGCGGAAGCCGAACGCGACACGCTTGCGGCACGCCGCACCGAGCTCGAGCAGGATATCCGCATCGCGCTGTTGCCCAAGGACGCCATGGACGAGCGCAACGTCATGCTCGAAATCCGCGCCGGCACCGGCGGCGACGAGGCATCGTTGTTCGCCGGCGACCTGTTCCGGATGTATGAGCGCTTCGCGAGCCTGCAGGGCTGGAAGGTCGATGTGATCTCGGCGAGCGAAGGCACCATGGGCGGCTACAAGGAAATCATCGCCGAGGTTCAGGGTCGTGGCGCCTTCGCCAAGCTGAAATTCGAATCCGGCGTGCACCGGGTGCAGCGCGTGCCGGACACCGAGACGCAGGGGCGCATCCATACCTCCGCGGCGACGGTGGCGGTGCTGCCGGAGGTCGAGGAGGTCGACGTCGACATCAAGAGCGACGACCTCAGGATCGAGACCATGCGCGCGCAGGGCGCCGGCGGCCAGCACGTCAACAAGACGGAATCGGCGATCCGCATCACCCACATCCCGACCGGTATCGTCGTGAGCATGCAGGACAGCCGCTCGCAGCACAAGAACCGGGCCTCGGCGATGAACATCCTGCGCTCGCGCATCTATGACGCCGAGCGTCAGCGCATCGACGCCGCCCGTTCCGCGGACCGCCGCGAGAAGGTCGGCTCCGGCGACCGCTCCGAACGCATCCGCACCTATAATTTTCCGCAAGGGCGCGTCACCGATCACCGCATCAACCTCACGCTCTACAAGCTGCCGCAGGTGATCTCCGGCGAGGCCCTGGGCGAGCTGATCGATGCGCTCACGACCGAGCATCAGGCAGCGCAGCTCGCGGCGCAGGGCGCCGCGGCGTGAACGCCACGCGCCTCGCCGGGCCAACCGTCGACAGTGTGCGACGCGAATGGACCGCGCGCTTCAACGCCGCGGGCATCGAGTCCGCCGCGCTCGACGCGCGGATCCTCACAGGCGCAGCGCTCGGTCTCGACCTCACCGGCCTGATCAAGGCGGCACGACAACCGGTGGCGGAAACCGAGGCCGCGATGCTTGAAGCCTTCGCGCACCGCAGGCTTGCAGGCGAGCCGGTCGCGCGCATTCTCGGATCAAAGGAATTCTGGGGGCTGCCGTTCAAACTGTCGACCGAGACGCTGGTGCCGCGACCCGACACCGAGACGGTGGTCGAACTGGCGCTGGAGATGCTGCGCACCATGCCGCATTCCGCGCGTCCCGCGCGGATCGCCGACATCGGCACCGGCTCGGGCGCGATTTTATTGGCGCTGCTGTCCGAACTTCCCGAAGCGTTCGGCGTTGGTACGGATATCAGTCTGGCCGCACTCATGACCGCAAGCGACAACGCCGTCACGCTGGGACTTGCGCCGCGCGCCGGTTTCGTGGCCTGCGACTACGCCGCGGCGCTGTCGGGTGGATTTGATCTGATCGTATCCAACCCACCCTACATTCGCACGGCCGATGTCGCCGGGTTGGCGGTCGAAGTGCGCGATCATGACCCGCATCGTGCGCTTGACGGCGGCGCGGATGGGCTCAACGCCTACCGGGACCTGATCCCGGAAGCAGCGCGGTTGCTCGAGCCTGGCGGAGCGCTGGTCGTGGAAGCCGGGATTGGCCAAAGCGGAGACATTGAAGGTTTCATGACGGCGGCCGGATTAACCATGATGGATGCGCCGAGGACTGATCTGGGCGGCGTTGCAAGAGCGGTCGGAGGTCGAAAAATGCCGCGATAAAAGCCCCGGCGGGGCGCAAAAATCACTTGGAATATTGCGCGGGAGCGACTACGTTCCGCTCAACATCGGTGCAGGCACCGCGGGCGAAAGCCAGCGTTCTCAAAGCGAGAGCCGCCCCGGGTGAAGGGTTCCAAAACGTCGGTCCATTTTAGCGCGATGGCTTTTAGAGCTGCGCAGCTTCTGACCGCAAAGTGAACGAAAGCCTAAATTGCGCTTGACGACTTACGCAAGACAACCGGGCCTGTTGCGGCAGGCTGAATGAGTGGTTCGCTGGCGGTCGCAAGCTGTTGGGGAACGCGTCCTTGTTGAACGCGACGGTTGACGACAACGTCACGGCTTGGAGCGGTATCGCGCTTCGATGCACTTGGTGCGCCTGTGTCGCGCCACGGACATCACACCATCAATCCAACGCTTTTAACTCAGGGCTGGAATAAAGGCAGGACATGAGAAACGGTCAGAACAACAAGCGCATGCGCAACCGGAACAACAATAATAACAGCAACAACAACAATAATAGTAATAACCGGCGCGGCCAGAACCCGATGACCCGTATTTTCGAGTCCAACGGACCGGATATCAAGATTCGCGGTACCGCCTCGCATGTGGCCGAAAAATACGTCCAGCTCGCGCGCGACGCACGATCGTCCGGTGACCCTGTTGCCGCCGAGAATTACTACCAGCACGCCGAGCATTACTTCCGCCTCATTGCGGCGGCCCAGGAGCAATTCCGTCAAAACCAGCCGCAACCCCGCGCCGACGATGTGGTTACCGGTGATGACAGCGACGACGAGGGTGACGGCTTCTCGAATTTCGGGCAGGAGCCCGGCTTCGTCCCGGTGCAGCCGCAACCCTACATGCGCGAAGGTGCCCCGCGTGAAGGACAACCATTTCAACGCGAGCAGCAGCAGCCGCGCGAACATCATCGCGAGCGTGAACGCGAGCATCGCCCGCAGCCGCAATATCAGCCGCAGCCGCAGCCACAACCCCAGCCGGTCGTTGCTGACACCGGCGGCGTCGACCGCCTGCCCTCCTTCATCACCGGACCGCAGCCGCAGATCAACGGCGGCGCAGGCACGTTCGAAGGCGGCGAGCGGGCCGAGCGTTTTCCGCGACGCCGGCGGCGCCCGCACAGTCCGCGTCCGGAAGGACTCGCAGCACCCGCCGTTCCCAGCGACGACTTCAATCCGGGCAACGAATAGGCAAGACCGCCGCGTTGTGCGCGATCGATTCGAAGGCCGGCCCCGGACAGCAATGCCGGGGCCTTTTTTCATGTTGAACCGTCCGAGCCGCGCGCCCCGAATCCGATGAGGACGGAACGAACGCCGCGGATTTTGGCCTCATGGCGCTCTTGACCCGAACGGTGCCTCGTCGCCTGAAAGCAATCTCACGCCGTTTCAGCTTGCTGCGCGTCGGGTGGTGAGAGGCGTTTTCGCAAGTCCTTGAGGAGCCATCGCGCGGCCAGTCGAGGCGGCCGGCTGCGCTCATGGGCGGCGAAAATCGGAATGAATGCCGGCGTCACGCCGGGGTCCTGAATCCTCAGTGCGACCAGCCGCCCGTTGGCCAGGAACGGAGCGACGAGGTGCGACGGAATGGTCGCCCAGCCCGAACCCGCCAGCAGGAAGTCGAGGCGGGATCCCATGTCCACGAAGCGCCAGACGCGCGAGGCAACGACGCCGTGGCTGGGGCCGCTCGAATCGGAGGGATCGGTGAGGATGAGTTGAACGTGCTCCTGCAGCACCTCGCGCGTGATCGCGCGCGGCTCGTTCGCGAGCCGATGCGACGACGACACCACCGGCACCAGCGCAATCGACGTCAGCGGGTAAGCCTGCAGATCCTGTTGCGCCGTTGGAAACATCACGCACAGCGCAAGCGCGGCTGATCGGTTGCGCAGCCGCCGCTCGGCTGCCCCGAGCCCTTCGGTGTAAAGCGTGACCGGGAGGTTTGGATAGGTCTCCCGCAAGCCCTGCAGGCTGTCGATGACCGGCTGCGTCGGCATGAAACTGTCCACGGCAAGCGTCAGTTCGGGCTCCAGCCCCGCGGCAATGTCGCGGGCAATGCTCTCGAACAGCTCCGCCTGACGCTGCACCTGACGGGCCTGCGCGACCAGCACCCGGCCTGCCTCGGTGAGCACCGGCGTCTTGCTCGATCGGTCGAACAGCATCACGCCTTGCGTCTCTTCAAGCGTGCGAACGGATTGGCTGATCGCCGACTGCACGCGCAGCAATTTGCGTCCGGCCGCGGAGAAGCTGCCGCAATCGGCGATTGTCGTCAGCACGCGGAGCTGATCCAAGGTCAGTGCGCTCAGCATCTATATCTCATTTTCAGATCGATATGATCACAATTTGATCTGTTCACGCAATGGATAGAGCGGGCTAACAGGTAGGCGGATGTGTCTCACTTGGGCCCGACAAGATGAACAGCTCTACCAAATTACCGACGTTGTTTATCCCTCACGGAGGTGGCCCGTGCTTCTTCATGGACGTGCCGCCACCCCTGCCGCGCGGCCTCTGGGATTCGATGGCGAACTATCTGCGCGGCATTGCCGCATCTCTCCCACAGCGCCCCACAGCCGTTCTCATCATCTCCGGTCATTGGGAAACCGAGGTTCCAACGGTCAACGCCACGCCGGAGCATTCGCTCTACTATGACTATTACGGCTTCCCCGAGCATACCTACCGCCTGCCCTACCCTGCGAAGGGATCGCCCGGTCTGGCCGCCCGGGTCCGGACCTTGCTGACGGACGCCGGCATTGTCTCGGCCAAGGACACCGGCCGCGGTCTGGACCACGGCGTGTTCGTCCCGCTGATGCTGGTTTACCCGCAGGCCGACATTCCGGTCGTGCAACTGTCGCTGCGTCACGACATGGATGCCGCAGCCCATCTGAACATCGGCCGGGCGCTGCAGCCGCTCCGCGAGGAAGGCGTGCTCATCGTCGGCTCCGGCATGAGCTACCACAATTTGCGCAAACTCATGTCAGGCCAGGGCGACCGGGAATCCAGCGTCTTCGATACCTGGCTGACCGAAGCCGTCACCGATCCCGATCCGTCGGGTCGAAGCGCAAGCCTGTCGGCGTGGCGGGCCGCTCCGTTCGCGACGGATTGCCATCCCGTGGCCGAGCACCTGCTTCCGCTCCATGTCGCGGTCGGCGCTGCCGGCAATGACATCGGGCGCAGGGTTTTTTCCGATCGCCTGATGGGGAAAGCCATCTCCGCCTACCAGTTTGGCTGACAACGCAGAATCCATTCGCACCGCAAAGGATCCAGACATGACCGCAGCAGTCCTTCCCGCCTCGCGCAGCAAGACCATCACGCTCTGGACACTTCGTGTCCTGATGGCGGCATTGTTCCTGTTCGCGAGCTTCATGAAACTCTCGGGACAGCCGATGATGATCGAGGAGTTCGGCACCATCGGACTTGGCCAATGGTTTCGCTATTTCACGGGCGTGCTGGAACTCATCGGCGGCATCGCGATCCTGCTGCCCGCGGTCTCGGTCTTTGCCGCGATCGTTCTCCTTGCCGTCGATGCCGGGGCCCTGGTTGTCCAGATCGCGATCCTGCACGGCGACTGGATCCATGCCATCGTGATCGGGGCAATTCTCGCAACCGCGATCTATCTGCAGCGCGATCGGCTCGGCTAGTCCCGCCGATCCGAGGTTCGCGAACCGCGGGGCATCGCTTACAGGGATCAGTCTCGCTGCAGCGATGACGGCACCAGCACCGGCTTCAGCGCCGGGATCAGCCGGGTGCGCTCGCGCGGGGCGGGAATCACGCGGTAGACCTGCTTGGTCGCTTCGACGATATGAACACCGGCGAACGGTAGCGCCAGCGTCGCGCCGAGGCGCTCCCAGGCCATCGCCGACCGCAGGACCCAGCGGCCCGCGAGCGGCGGCATGAACAGCGCCTCACCCCACCCCGTGGGCGTGAACCAGGTCTGTCGCAAGAGTTGCGTGATCTGGGACCGCGAATAGGGCCGGCCGTGGCCGAACGGCGTGTTGTCGGTGCGGGTCCAGACGCCGCGGCGGTTCGGAATTACCGCGATCACCCGTCCCGACGGGGCCAGGACGCGCCAGACTTCGCGCAGCAGCCCGGCCGGATCGTCGGACATTTCCAGGGCATGGACCAGCAGGATGCGATCGACGGCGGCATCCGGCAGCGGCAGCGAATATTGATCGACCAGGGTTGCAAGCGTCGGCCGCGCCGTCGGCCATTTCAGTACGCCTTGCGCCGCCGGCATGAAGGCGATGCACCGCTCCGAGTCTTCGCGGAACAATCCGAGATAGGGCGTGGGATAACCGATGCCGAGCACGCGCTGACCGTCCGCACGGGGCCATCGCGCGCGGATGCCGCGATTGATAAGTTCCCGCGCCACGATGCCGAGGCGCCGCGAATAGAAGTCGCGCAGATCGATGACATCGATGCTCATGCCATCATTCTATCACTTCCTCCCCGAGCCCCGCGCGCAGAATATTGCATTGCGCCAGCAGCGTTAACGCCATATCTCTGGGCCCAATTCCACCATCGAAAAGATGACGGATGGAGATCCCATGGCCGCCGAAATTCGCGCTTTCACCTGCCTCTCCGATAATTTCGGCTACCTGATCCACGATCCCGCCACCAAGGCGACGGCTTCGATCGACGCGCCGGAGGCCGCCCCCATCATCAGGGCCTTGCAGCAGGAAGGCTGGACGCTGACGGACCTCCTCGTCACCCACCACCATCACGATCATGTCGGCGGCATTGCCGAGCTGAAGCAGAAATATGCCTGCCGCGTCGTGGCGCCGCACGACGCGACCGCGAAGATCGCCCATGTCGACCTGCGCGTCGGCAACGGCGACGTCGTCAAGATCGGCGATCTGCTGGCGCGGGTATTGGAAACGCCGGGCCACACGCTCGACCACATCAGCTATGTCTTCGATGCCGACAAGGCGCTGTTCGCCGCCGACACGCTGTTCTCGATCGGCTGCGGACGCGTGTTCGAGGGCACCTATCCGATGATGTGGGAATCGCTGCTCAAGCTGCGCGCTCTGCCCGACGATTTCAGGCTCTATTGCGGTCATGAATACACCGCCTCCAACGTCAAATTCGCGCTCAACGTCGAGTCCGACAACGTGGCGCTGCAGGCCCGGGCCGAGGAGGTGACGCGGCTGCGCGCCGCGGGCAAGCCGACCATCCCGTCACTGCTCGGCGAGGAGAAGAGGGCCAACGTGTTCCTGCGCGCCGACGATCCGGCCGTCGCGATCAAGCTGCGGATGAAGGGCGCCAGCGCCGCCGACGTGTTCGGCGAACTGCGCGAGCGCAAGAACAAGTCCTGATGCTCAAGTCCTGATGTCCAGGTCCTTATCGCCCATGACGCCGACCGCAGCCGAAATCATCGCGCGACTCGAACTGAGACCGCATCCGGAAGGCGGACATTATCGCGAGACCTTTCGCGATTCCGGTGTGGACTCCAACGGACGCTCGCGGTCCACCGCGATCTATTTCCTGCTGGCGCGCGGCGATCGCTCGCACTGGCATCGCATCGACGCGGCGGAGGTCTGGCACTACTACGCCGGCAGCACGCTGAGCCTGCAGATCGCCAATGACGGCTGCGCGCCGCACGCGGTGAAACTGGGCCCCGACATTGCCGGCGGCGAGCGGCCGCAGGCAATCGTGCCGGCATCGGCCTGGCAATGCGCGGAAACCACAGGCGACTGGACGCTGGTCGGATGCACAGTCGCCCCCGCATTCGAATTCGCGAAGTTCGAACTGGCGCCCGACGGGTGCGAGCCGACCGCGTAATCAGCGGCGGAACATATCCCTCGCCGCGATCAGGCCGCCGCCGGCGATCAGCAGCGCGGCGAGCCCGATGGTCGCACTTGGTTTGGCAAAGCCGGCCAGGATCAGGAACAACGTCGACAAGAGCGGCGTGGCATAGGACGCGGCCCCCAGCACGCGAATGTCGCCGCGCTTCATGCCGATGTCCCAGGCGTAGAACGCGGCTCCCACAGGTCCGATGCCGAGGCCAGCGACCGCCAACCATTGCGTGGCGTTTTCCGGCCAGACGGTGGTCTCGGCCAGGCCGTGCACGAGTGCGGCGAGCAGCGCGGTCGCCAGGCAAAATCCGGCAACCGCGTCGGTCGGCACCGCCTTCAGCCGGCGCGACATCACCGAATAGCTGGACCAGACGAACGCCGCGACGAAGGCCGCGACCAGTCCCGGAATTTCGCCGGGCGCGAAATGGCCCGCGCCATTGCCTACGAACAGGAGCACCGTACCGGCCAGGCCAAGCAGAGCGCCGATGACGTGATGCGGAGCCAGTCGCTCGCCCGGCAAGAGGGACGAGAACAGCACGATCAGGAGCGGCCACAGATAATTCAGCAACCCCGCTTCGGCCGGCGGCGCAAAACGGAGCGCCAGGAAATACAGCGCGTGGTAGCCGAACAACCCCCCGACCCCGACGAGCCAGGCCTGAGGCGGCTGCCGCAGCGCGCGGGCAGCGTCGGGGCGACCGATCCAGGTCAGAAATCCCACCAGCGCGCCGATCGCGAATGTCATCGCCGCAAGCTGGAACGCCGGAATTTTTCCGGTCGCCACCGTCATGACCGTCAGCAGCGACCACATCAGGATCGCCGTCAGTCCGATCAGGGTCGCGGTTCGGGAGGTCATTCGGCCGTCGTTGCGAGCGAAGCGAAGCAATCCATCTGCCTTTAATAGCAAAACTGGATTGCTTCGTCGCTAACGCTCCTCGCAATGACGAGGAAAAGCAATCACACCATGTACTGGCCGCCGTTGATCGACAGTGTCGAGCCGGTGATGGCACCAGCCTCGTCGGCGGCGAGGAACACCACCGTGCGCGCAATCTCCTCGGGTTCGCCGAGACGACCGACCGGGATCAGCGGCAGGATCGACTTTTCCAGAACGTCCTTCGGCACCGCCTGCACCATTTCAGTGTTGATGTAGCCGGGACAGATCACGTTCACGGTAATGCCGGCCTTGGCGTTCTCGAGCGCGAGCGCCTTGGTGAATCCGATATCGCCGGCCTTGGCGGCGGAATAATTGACCTGGCCGAACTGGCCCTTCTGGCCGTTGATCGACGAGATGTTGATGACACGGCCGAACTTGCGGGCGCGCATGCCCTCGATCACCGGGCGCGTCATGTTGAACAGCGACCCCAGATTGGTGTTGATCACCGCGGTCCACTGCTCGAGCGTCATCTTGTGGAACGCGCCGTCGCGCGTAATGCCGGCATTGTTGACCAGGATCTCGATCGGGCCGAGTTCGGCCTCGACCTTTTTCACCCCTTCGGCGCAAGCCTCGAACGCGCTGACGTCCCATTTGTAGACGGAGATCCCGGTCTCGGCCTTGAACTTCTCGGCTGCAGCGTCATTGCCGCCGTAGTTGGCGGCGACCTTGTAGCCCGCGGCCTTCAGGGCCTTGCAAATGGAAGCGCCGATCCCCCGCGTTCCTCCCGTCACCAAAGCAACACGTGCCATGTCGTATCCTTCCCTTTTCTCTCTTGCCGGCTATTGAATGAGGCTTCTTGTAATCCTGGATTATGCGAGCGGCTCGACCAACATCAAGACAAAACGCCCGGCGAAAAGCCGGGCGTCTCTCTTTAGTCCAGTGCGGAGACGTTGCGAAGCGCCATTCGCTTTGCAGTTGCTGCCACTTTGTTAGTCGCGTGCGATGCACATCGCGATGCCCATGCCGCCGCCGATGCACAGCGTGGCGAGGCCCTTCTTGGCATCGCGCTTCTGCATTTCATGAATCAGCGTCACCAGGACGCGCGCGCCGGACGCGCCAACGGGGTGACCGATCGCGATCGCGCCGCCATTGACGTTGACCTTGGAGGTGTCCCAGCCGAGGTCCTTGTTGACCGCGCAGGCCTGCGCGGCAAACGCCTCGTTGGCCTCGATGAGATCGAGGTCGCCGATGCTCCAGCCGGCCTTCTTCAGGGCGGCGCGGGAGGCAGGGATGGGCCCCGTGCCCATGATCTTCGGATCGACCCCGGCCTGGGCCCAGGAGACGATGCGCGCCAGCGGCGTCTTGCCTTCCTTCGCCGCCTGCTTGGCGGTCATCAGGACCACGGCGGCGGCGCCGTCATTGATTCCCGAGGCATTACCGGCGGTCACGGTGCCGTCCTTCTCGAACGCGGCCCTGAGCTTGCCCATGGCATCGATCGTGGCGCCGTGGCGCGGATATTCGTCGGCATCGACCACGATGTCGCCCTTGCGCGATTTGATCGTCACCGGGACGATTTCGTCCTTGAACCGGCCGGCCTTCTGCGCCGCCTCCGCCTTGTTCTGCGAGGCGACGGCGAATTCGTCCTGCTGCGGCCGCGTGATCTGATATTGCTTGGCCACGTTCTCGGCGGTGTTGCCCATGTGGTAGCCGTTGAAGGCGTCCCACAACCCGTCCCTGATCATGGTGTCGATGAGTTCGACCCCGCCCATCTTGATGCCGGCGCGCAGATATTGGGCATGCGGCGCCATGCTCATGGATTCCTGACCCCCGGCCACGACGATTTCGGAATCGCCGTTGAGCAGCGCCTGATAGCCGAGTGCGACCGTGCGCAGACCGCTGCCGCAAAGTTGATTGACGCCCCAGGCGGGGCTCTCGACCGGGATACCGGCCGCGATCGAGGCCTGTCGAGCCGGGTTCTGGCCCTGTGCGGCGGTCAGAATCTGACCCATGATGACCTCGGAGACCCGCTGCGGCTCAATGCCACCGCGCTCGAGCGCGGCCTTGATGGCGATGGCGCCGAGATCATGGGCCGGCAGTGAGGCAAAGGCACCGTTGAAACTTCCGACCGGTGTGCGGGCGGCGCTGACGATGACGACATCGTCTGACATGGGCATCTCCTGGGAGCTTGAGTTTTTTTGACAATCGGCAGGCGCCGGAAAGGCGGGCTTATTGACCAATCTCGCTCCCTATCCTGTTAACCTCATTGAGGCATGTCAATTGGGAGGGCGCGGATTTTCGCCGCAACGCATTCAATTCGACGTTGCTGGCGTCTTGCTTAGCAGCATTTCTGCTCTGAAGTTAACCGTGGCGCACAAAACGGTAGCCGAAGCCCTTTGAAAATGCTTATTTTGTTGCGAGTTTGTTGCGACGTATAGTCATTAGTTGCCCCGCGGCAAAGCCGCCGGGTTTCCCCTCCTCGGTTTGCATATGTGAGCCCCCATGGCGAAATCTGATCAACCCACAACCATCAAGAAATACGCGAACCGACGGCTCTATAATACCGGCACGAGCACCTATGTGACGCTCGAAGACCTCGCCGCGATGGTCAAGGAGGGGGAGGATTTTCTGGTCTATGACGCCAAGAGCGGTGACGACATCACCCGTTCGGTGCTGGCGCAGATCATCTTCGAGCAGGAAAACAAGGCCGGCCAGAACCTCTTGCCGACCACCTTCCTGCGGCAATTGATCCGCTTCTACGGCGACAGCATGCAGATGGTGGTGCCGAAATATCTCGAGCAATCGATCGACATGCTGACACGCGAGCAGGAAAAATTCCGCAAGCAACTGACGAGCACGTTCAGCGGCACCCCGTTCGCGCCTCTTGAAGAGCAGGTCCGCCGCAACATGGAATTGTTCCAGCAGACCTTCTCGATGTTCAAGCCGCTCGGATTGCGCCCCGCGACGACTGATGTCGACAAGCCGGCCGAACCTGCCGCGGAAGAGCACGACATCGACGACCTTCGCCGCCAGATGAAGGAGATGCAGGACCGCCTCGACCGCATGTCGAAGGAACCCAAGAAGGAGGAGTAGGATCCTGCTTCCAGTTTTGGAAAGCCGCCAAGCGACGCGGCGTCAGCCGGCCGCCGGCAGCGCCGCCGGGAGCGGCTTCTGCCAGGGGCGCTCCGCCGATGCCAAACCGATCAGGCGTCCCTGAATGTAGTCGCAGCCCCACTCGCGCAGCATGGCCGCCGACTCGTCGTCCTGGACCCATTCCGCGACCGTCTTGATCTGCAGCCGACGCGCCAGGTCGACCAGCGTCTGCACGAAGGCACGATCGTCGGCGGATCGCGCGATGTTCTGCACGAACGCGCCATCGATCTTCACGATATCCACGCCAAGCTTGCGCAGGTTGCGGAACGAGGTGTAACCGGCGCCGAAATCGTCGATCGCAATGCGGCTGCCGAGATTCTTCAGCCGCGTGACGAAGCCCCTGACGTCATCGACATCCTGGATCGCGACCGTCTCGGTGATCTCGACGATCAGTCTCTCGGCAACGCCCGGATGCGCCCGCATCAGCGATTCGATCGACGACCACCAGTCAGGATCCATGGTGGTGTCCGGCGAGATATTGAGGCTGAGCTGGATCTCCGGCGCGAGCGCGAGTTCCTCGACCACGAGTTCGAGCACGCGGTGATCGACCAGCCGGATCAGGCCAAGCCGCTCGGCGACCGGCACGATGTCGGGCGCCAGCAGCACCCGCCCGTCATCCTGCTCCATGCGGATCAGGCATTCATAGAATGCGGTTTCGCCGGAGCGCGCCGCCACCACCGGCTCGAACGCCATCACGATCCGCCGCTCGTTCAGCGCGGTGACGATCTCATCGGTGACGCGAATGTTGACCCGGCGCTGCGCGTCGCGCTCGACATTCGGCCGCCAGGCCGCGAACGACCCCGCGCGACGGCGCTTGACGCTATCGAGCACTTCCTGCGCGCGGTTGATCGCCTCGTCCGCATCGCGGGCATAGCGCGGGACGCTGACGGCACCGATCGAGATCGTGACCGAGACCGGACCGGACTTGGTCGGCACCACCTCGTCGCGAATCGCCGCCAGGAAACGATCGGCGGCCACGTTCATGTCGTCGACGGTGCAGTTCTTCAGGATCAGCCCGAATTTGTTGCCGGAGAAGCGGCCGAGCACGTCGCCGCCACGCAACCGCGGGCGAATCCGCTTCGCGACCTCCGAAATCACGCCGTCGGCGACGTCGAACCCGAAGGCGTCGTTGACGCGCGCCAGATGGTCGACACAGATCAGGAGGAACGCGCAGGACGCGCGGAAGCGCTGCGCCTCCTCGATCGACTCGGCGAGCGCGGCGATCAGGTGGCTGCGGTTCAGTTCGCCGGTCAGGGCATCGTGTCGCGACAGCTTCAAGAGCTGCTCGTCATGCGCATGGCGCTCGTTATTGATCCGGACGATCCCCTGGGCGCGGATCGGCCGGCCATCCGGACCGGCGAACCAGCAGCCGGACTCCTCGATCCAAAGCACCGGCGCGGATATGCTGGTACGCACCCCGTATTCGATCCGATAATGGGCGGCTCCGCCATGCATCGGAGGCGAGTGCGACAACGCATCGAGCCTTATCGAGCGCTCCGGCTCGAGCAATTTCGCAAATTCCGCGCCGCTCGCCAGCGACTCTGCCGGGATCTCCGGAAAGACCTCGCCAACCGAATCGCTCCAGGCGATCGCGTCAGTCGCAACGTCCCACACGAACGCGGCCTGGCCGAGCGAGGCCAAAATTGTCGACGTCTGCACAACAGCGGGATTCAAGGTCGCCTCGTTTCGGGACAGGCCGGTGATTCTCGAGCGTTCAGGATAGTGCCGGTCGGCCGCAAAACCCTAGGCCAAGTTGATAAATATTCCGCAAACCAGGCGGTTGCCGGGCTGAACCTGCCACGGACGACGCAACGGCACATTTCGGCACGCTGGCTCCGGCCGCCACACCGCTGTTCGAAGATCGGCACGGCCCTTGCGAAACCAAGCGCAGAAAGGGTTTCGGCGTCCCGAAATATGACAGTCACGCCGGGTTTGGTTATACAATGTTAAGAAACGGGCGGCTCGAGGGAATGGCAGATCGCGACGGCATCGACGACGAAACGCTGCCTGGCGAAACGCTGCCCGGCGTAGCGCTGGTGCCGCTGGCGCGGCCGATCCGGCTTGCACCGACCAACCGAATCACCCGGCCTGATCCGAGCTTCGTAGCGCATCTGATCGCCACCGCGGCCCATGTCCCGCAGACCCGCAACCTGCGCCGCGCCGCCCCCTCGGACGCCCACTCCGCCTACACGGCGTCTCTGCGCCCGGTATCAGACGCCGGCTGCCGCACCCGTCAGGTCGTCTAATTTCCTGGTGGTTTCCTTGTAATTGCCTTGGCTCCAGCGCCGAGCGACAGCTCACGCGATTTTGGGCTCACGCGCCAATTTCGGCTCCGGATGATCCATCAGCACGGACTCGGCGATCGAGGCCGCCGAGGCGACCTCGGCGGCTGGGTGCGCTTCGACCGCGGTCTCTGCGTCGGCCGCAGGCCACGGGTCTGATACCGGCTGCGCTTGCCAGTCGCGCGGCGTCTCCGCGACGTGCGAAAGATCGATCCTGGCAGGCTCCGGCGCCGGACCATCGGCCGGCTCATCCATGGTCGGGATTGCTGCCGTCACGACTGCCGGGACCTGCACGCTGCGGCCCGTACGCAGCGCGATCCCCGACAGGAAGTCCGCCATCGCCAGCAGGGTCAGGAGAAAATAGGTCGAACTTGCAAACTTCGACCACATCAGGAATTGCGTGGCCGCCGCGCCGAACACGATCAGCGACAACAGATGATCGGTGAGATATTTCCGACCGGGACGCGCGCCCTTGAGAACCTCGAACAGCAGCATCAGCACCCCGAGCGCAACCAGGCAATCGCCAAAGGTCACCGCCCAATCGGCGCTGGATATCAGCTTGGTCTTGAACAGCGTATCGGCGAAGGACACGCCGGGCATCAGAAAGGCGATGATGTTGTAGATCGCGATCGGAATCAGGAGCAGCGGGAAACCGACCATGGACATCGACGAGGCCTTCGTTTTCTACGGAACAGAACCGGCGAATATACCTCAAGGATAACACGGCGAACCGCGCTTCGCGCACGGCCAACACACGATTGTGTTGCGTCACTCGTTGGCCAAATTCAGGCATGCGCCATCATGCCCGGCCGATTTTACCGCGACCGGGATTAGAAGTCAGGAATGAGTCTCGGCTGCTCGCATCCTTCACGTCATATCGAGGCCGTGCACGCAAAGGTAGCATGCTTGCGTCGGCCCTGCGACAGTCGCCTCGGCACGCCGCAACGAATGACGATCTCTGGAGAAGCAGGACGGAGGATTCCATCCGAAGCGGCGAGCGGAGGCTGGTCGATCTGCGTCGAACGCGAGAAGCGTTGGCGCGGAGGTAATCGGGCCCGGCCGCAAGTCCAAGGTTGCAAGTTCAAGGTTGCAAGTTCAAGGCCGTAAGCTCAGGCCGCAAGTTCAAGGCGCGACAGCGGGTCTCGCTGTCGCGCGTCGCCATCAGGCGTCCTTCTTGGCCTTCAGAACCTGCCGGCCCTTGTACATGCCGGTCTTCAGGTCGAGGTGATGCGGCCGACGCAGCTCGCCGGAATCCTTGTCTTCAACGTAGGTCGGCGTCTTCAGCGCATCCGCCGAACGGCGCATGCCACGCCGCGAGGGCGATGTTTTTCGTCTTGGAACGGCCATGTCGGTGTCCTCTGGTCGGTGTCCACTTAAGGATGGATTTCGGGGCATCGTCCAATACGGACCGCGTGTCGCGCCAGATCGCGCGTCAGCCGGGATGCCGGTCAAGGCCGGCCTTATAGAGGATGGCCTGACGTAAATCTAGGGTCGACCGCCTCCGTGGCTGGCAAAATCGGGCCAAAAGCTAACGATTTTCGCTCCAGCACCGCTGCAGGCCGGAGGCCTGCGCCCGGGCCATATAGGTTCCGGCCAGGCGCCGCACCCCCGGGCCGGGGGTCCTGGCGCTGCGCCGGTGCGGGTTGGGCAGGATCGCCGCCAATCCGGCGGCCTCGCGCGGCGACAGGGTGGCTGCGGAATGGCCGTAGGCGAACTGGGCACCGGCTTCGGCCCCGAATTGGCCGGAGGGGCCGAGCTCGGCGATATTGAGGTAGATTTCCAGGATCCTCTGCTTCGGCAGCACCGCGTCGATCCACAGCGCCAGCGGCAGCTCCAGCGCCTTGCGGACGAAGCTGCGGCCGGGCCACAGGAACAGGTTCTTGGCCACCTGCTGGGTGATGGTGGAGCCGCCCCGCGTCACCTCGCCGTCCTCGGCGTCGTCCACCACCTCGCGCAGGGCATCCCAGTCTATGCCGTGATGGCTGCAGAACTTGGCGTCCTCGGCGGCGACCACCGAGCGCGGCAGATACGGGGAAATCGCGCCGAAATCGACCCATGGCCGCGACATCGGCTCCCCGGTGAGCTGGCGCCATAGCATGAGGGTCGAGACCGGATGGCCGATCCGGTAAAACGGCGTCACGAGGTAAGGCAGCAGCAGCCCGACCAGCGCAATCAGCAACAGGGTCCGGATCAGGCGCAATGGTGTTTTTCTGCCCCAGGAGGAATAGAGCCGCGCGGCAATTGCCCAATTTAACCCTTATCTCCCTGACAGGTCCCACATTTTTCAAGCGCTTTTGTGTCGCGCCGGCCGGCTCGGATTGACGAAGCCGGTGCCATAAAGGATTGTCCCGGCCGAATTTGATCCGGAGCTTTCCTTGATGACCGCCCCCGCCCCAACCGATTTTGCCTCACGACTGGACCAGACCGCCGAAGACACGGAAAGGCTGCTGGCGCGATTGCTGTCCGACGCCATCGAGTCCGACGAGATCGTGCGCCCGAAGCGGCTGATCGAGTCGATGCGCTATTCGAGCCTAGGCGGGGGAAAACGGCTGCGGCCGTTCCTGGTGGTCGAGAGCGCGGCGGTGTTCGGCGTCGCGCGCGACAGCGCGCTGCTGGCGGGCGCGGCGCTGGAGTGCATCCACTGCTATTCGCTGATCCACGACGACCTGCCGGCGATGGACAACAGCGACCTGCGGCGCGGACGCCCGACCCTGCACAAGGCCTATGACGACGCCACCGCGATCCTGGCCGGCGACGCGCTGTTGACCATCGCCTTCGACATCATCACCCGCGACGAGATTCATCGCGAGGCAACCGTGCGACTGGCGCTGACCCGGGCGCTGGCGCGAGCCGCGGGGGTCGGCGGCATGGCCGGCGGCCAGATCCTGGACCTCGCCGGTGAGGGACGGTTCGGCGACCGCGAGCCGGTCGACGTGGCGCGGCTGCAGCAGATGAAGACCGGCGCGCTGCTGCGCTTCGGCTGCATCGCCGGGGCCCTGCTCGGCCAGGCGCCCCACAGCGAATATCAGGCGCTCGACGACTACGGCCGCGCGCTCGGTGAAGCCTTCCAGATCGCCGATGACCTGCTCGACGTCGAGGGCGACGCCACAGCGCTGGGCAAGCCGGCCGGCGCGGACGCGGCGCTCGGCAAGACCACCTTCGTCACCCAGCTCGGCATCGAAGGCGCCAAGCAGCGCGTGCGCGATCTGCTGGCGCGCGCCGACCAGGCCTTGTCGATCTTCGGCGCCCGCGGCGAGGTGCTGCGCGCCGCCGCCCGCTTCGTCGCCGAACGCAAGAACTGACGCATCCCGATGGCGGGCAAGACTCCAGGCAAGTCACCAGGCAAGGCTCCCAACAGGCCTCCCAACAAGGCTCCCGACGATCCCGTCCTGGCCAGGCTCGCGACCATGCCGGTGCCGGTGCGCTTCGTCTATGCACGACCGCGCACCTTCACCGCGATGGCGGTGGGCCTCGTGGTCGCGCTGCTGCTGCCGGCGTCGTTGCGTGACATCACGCGCGCGCTGATCGGCTGGGACGTGTTCATCGGCCTGTATGTCGTACTGGTCTTCGGGATGATGCTGCGCAGCGAGCACCAGGACATCCACCGCAACGCCGCGCGCCAGGACGATGGCCGTTTCCTGATCCTGGTCTTCACCGCGCTCGGCGCCTTCGCCAGCATCGCCGCCATCCTGTTCGAACTCGGTGCCGCGCATCGCGGCGCGCCCGAACTGACCCTGGCGACGGTGACGATCGCACTGTCCTGGGTCGCGGTGCACACCAGCTTTGCGCTGCACTACGCCCATGACTATTGCCGCGGTGGCAAGACGGGCGGCTTGCAGTTTCCGAAGGGCGACCAGGACGAAGATGCCGACTACTGGGACTTCGTGTATTTCTCCTTCATCATCGGCATGACCGCGCAGGTCTCCGACGTCGGCATCACCGACAAGATCATCCGCCGCACCGCGACCGTGCATGGCATCATCTCCTTCGTCTACAACACCGCCCTCGTCGCGCTGATGGTCAACATCGCGGCATCAGCGATCTCGAGCTGAGGGCGCTCGGCGCGAGCTGCCCGCAATGACGGAAGCGTGCGCCCCACACACCGCCGTCATGCCCCGCTTCAAGCGGGGCATCCAGTACGCCGCGGCTTCTCCACTCATCATCAACGGCACGGAGTACTGGATCGTCCGCATTCGCGGACGATGACAGGGGAGCGGATGGCGCGGGAACGCCGGGTTCCCGATGCGCCCACAATGGCCTACGCGGCTCTCGCACCAAAATATCGAAAACAACCCCATGCAAAGTAGCTTGGCGGTCTCTGTCGAGCAGATAACTTTTCAAAGCAAAGTCAGAAAACTTCGGCAGCACAAGCAGTTCCCCGCGGGAAGCAACCGCCCTCGTCGCGCTGATGGTCAATATCGCGGCATCAGCGATTTCGAACTGAGGGCGCTCGGCGCGCGCTGCCCGCAATGACGGAGGCACCACCCCACACACCGCCGTCATGCCCCGCTTCAAGCGGGGCATCCAGTACGCCGCGGCCTCTCCACTCATCATCAACGCCACAGGTACTGGATCGTCCGCATTCGCGGACGATGACAGGGGAGCGGATGGCGCGACTGTTCATCAATTCATGCACACAATTCCAGACGTGCTTGTCAGACGCGCTTGCGCCCCGCGCGCGAGGTGCCCGAGAGTTTGTCTGAAACCTTCGCCGTTCTGAAAAGAGGGCGCGGGGAATGCCGGGTGCTCGATGCACCCGCAGCCTCGTGCGCGATTCCGCGATGACGTGGTCGTCGTCGGGAACGCAATGTCTCTCATTCGTTGTCCTGCAGCCGACGATCGGCGTCGAGGAACATGTGCGTGGCGAATTGCTCGTAACTGTAAACATTTCGAATGGCCAAACCAATGCTCGTCCCGGGATAAGCAGGAGCTCGAATATGTTCGATGTCTTGGAAAGCAGTTTTGGTGACAAAGTGGGCTGCCTCATGGATCAGGACGGACACTCGCTTCAGAGGCCCAAGATCCAGATAAAGAGGCGTGACATGGATAGCGTCCATCCTGGGCGGGTCGGGGACGAAAGCGGCCGACGTCGCGAATTGGGTGAAACCCGGGTCTTGCTCAGGTCCCGGAGATCGGCAATGAAATTGCGTTCAGGCCGACTCATCACGTCGTCGATCAGAGTGTAGATGTCGATAACGTCTGCAACGGTTTCCTGGGCCGTTCGAGGTTGCGCCTTCTGCGCGATGATCGGGCCGTTCTTGAAGAGGTCCACGTCGAACAGGAAATGCGTCTTCAAGCGGGCGTGTATTGGGATGAGACGTGCCTGGTCGGGCGGGATCTGGACCTGGAGGCGGAATATGTTCAGAGGGAAGAGCGTGCTCCTCAACCAGTCCCTGGCCCGGGTAGCGTTGCCGCGGACTGTGGTGATAAGGTCGGGCGCGGCCGGAGCCCCTGTAATGTTTCCGGCCGTAACTCCGAACGCCAGGTCGGCCCGTGCTCCGGTGCTTAGTCTGGCGGGGGTCCGCTGGTCATTGCCGCAATAGCGCACCAGGTCGACCGGCTGCGGCGGATTCGGCAGCAAGGCGGCGTCGAGCGCCGCTATCGTCCTGATCCCGACGATGTCATCGATCTGACCCTGAACGTTGAGAATTTGCGGTTGTTGGTTGCGCTTGAAGTCTGCGACAGCGGTGGCGGTGGCGGTGCCGTAAACTCCATCGACCACAATCCTCGCGCCAGACGCCTGGATCAACGCCTGTTGAATCTTGGCGACATGAGGCCCACGCGCACCCGGCACGACATGGGCAGGATCAGAAACGGCAGCTTGCTCGAGTTTGCTGTCGCCACGGAACAATTGCGATTGAAGTGCCATTCGCAACCCTCTGCTGAGCTGAAGGCGACAAGAATCTCGTGTGCCGGCCCGGGCCGATTATCCAGTGACGAATGCTTTGTCGAATATGACGACGAAGTCGGACCTTGCCATGTTTCAAGGGTCTCCGGCTATCCAAAAGATCCCTGCGCAAGCACCGAGCGCTCTGGCGGCGGACGATTGGATAGTGAATCCGTCTTACCCGACAAGGCTTGGACCGATGGTTGAGCCGGCCCCGCCATCAGGCCTTCACGACATGCCCCTGGTACTGTGGCAGGCTGTCGGTGATTTCGAACCATGGCGCCTTCGAGCCGACGAAGATGTGCGCGGAGGGGCGGATCGATGGATCGTCGGCCAGCGTTCCCAGCGCGACATGCGCATAGGCGCCGTCGCGCACGACAGAATACAGCAACGAGCCGCAGCGCCGGCAATGCGCGTCGTGCGCCGCCTCGTCGCCATAGAGCATCAGGTTGTCATGCCCCTGGCTAACGCCGAGCTTGTGGCGCGCAATGCCGGCGAACGGCTTGAAGGCCGAGCCGGTGGTGCGCCGACAGTTCGAACAATGGCAATTGAGCGCATAGGCAAATTCGTCCGCGACCGTGTAGCGCACCGCGCCGCATAAACATCCTCCGGACAGACGATCGGCCCTGGTATTGTCAGACTCCGCCATGAACTCCTCCTTCCCGGCGATGCAACGCACCCCGTAGCGCAATCGGGATGTTCGTGGCTTAATCGAACTCCAACGGCAAGCAATCCAAGAGGGAGAACCGCCCATGAATCCCGATCGTTCCAGCGTCGAAGCCGTGGTTCAGCACTATTTCGATGCCCTTTACGACGGTGACGCCGACAAGTTGGCGGCCATCTTCCACCCTTCCGCCGATCTGCGCTGGCTCGAAAAGGGCGAACTGCAGGTGCTGACCGTGCCGGACTGGCTGGAGCGCGTGCGCACGCGCGGCTCGGCCAGGGCCGACGGCAAGCCGCGCGAGGATTTCGTCGTCACGGTCGATCGCTCCGACGAATCCACCGCCTTCGTCAAGGTGCGCTGCCAGTTGCCGCCGCGCTATTTCACCGACTATCTGGTGGCGATGAAGTTGAAGGACGGCTGGCAGATCGTGTCGAAATCCTACCGCTACGATCTGCGCGAGTAGCCGTTGTCTTAATCCTTCGAGACGCATCGCTTACGCGATGCTCCTCAGAGCCTAACTCGAAATGTAGCCCATCGGAATGGAGCTGTTTCCCCGTCATTGCGAGGAGCCCTTGCGACGAAGCAATCCATGAGCCCCGTGAGCGGAGATGGATTGCTTCGCTGCGCTCGCAATGACGAGCTCAAACACCTCATTTCACCGACTACCTTATCGATCAGGATCTCGGGATCAGGGGGCAAAGCCGGTCATGACACCGCCGGCTCAGGCCCTCGCGCCGGCCGCGGCCGCTTCGCCGGCACCGCGCCGACGACCGAGATTGCCCCGGATCACCCGCAACACGATCGAAGGGTGAAGCAGCGATGGCGGCAGCGCTTCGAGATTGGCGACGCGCAGGAACGCGTTGGCGAGATGGCCGTCATGCTCCGCCGCCCGATGCAGTTTGCCGATATACCAGTTGATGAACTTCACCTTGGCCGGGCGCGGGCCCTTGACCTGCGGGTGCCGCAGGTCGTTGCCGACCGCGATATCCCAGGGCGTATCGATGAGGGCAGCGGCGGCGTTGAAGAAGCGCCGGGCCAGATCGGTGGTGCCGACGCGCAAGGCCTCGCGCAGCAGCATCGCCTGCTGCGCCGCCACGGTCATGCCCTGCCCGTAGACCGGATTGAAGCTGCAGATGGCATCGGCGAACACCAGGTAGTTGTTCGGAAACCGCGCCAGACGCTCGTAACGCCGCCGCAGATTGGCGGGGTAGCGATAGCTCTTGAAATCGCTGAGCGGCTCGGCCCGCGCCACGATGTCGTGGATCTCCTGGGTCGGAAACGATCCGGTATAGGCGGCAAACATCTGCGCGTTGTCGGGCGCGTAGTCACCGAAATAGCCGCCGACCGAGACAATCCAGCAATCCTCGCTCTGGAACAGAATCACGCCATTGCGCCAGTTCGGCTCGGAACCGGCGACCACCACCGCGGTCTTGCCGCCAAGATCGGTCGGCCGCCGGCGATAGAGCCGCGTGGTGTAGCCGAGGCCGATGTCGATCCGCTCTTCCGCAGGCCGGGCATAACCGAGGCTGTCGAGCCAGGCCGCGCTCTGCGATCCGCGACCCGAGGCATCGACCACGAGATCGGCCGCGATGACCTGTTCGGCAGCATTGTCGATCCTGACGCGAACACCGGTGACAGTCGAATTGTCGGCCGACGCCGCAAGGCCCTGCACCGCGCAATTTTCGATGGCGCGGACGTTCGGCAAGGCGAGCAACCGCCGTCGGACATGACCTTCGAGCACCGGCCGGGACGCCAGGAGTCCGACCAGGTCGCTCGGCGCGGACTTCAGTGCAACGCCATGCCCGAACCACGCGACGTCCCTGGCGAGGTCGCCGACGCTCCCGCCGGCTGCAACGACCTCGTCGGTCCAGCCCGGAAAAAACGCTTCGATCACGCTGCGCCCGCGCGCCAGCAGGCCGTGCGCGTGGTCGCCCTGCGGCACGCCCTTGCGCGACTCATCCGCGACCGGGAATACGTCACGCTCCAGCAGCGTGACAGTCTCGAAATCATCCGCCAGCGCTCGCGCAGCCAACAGGCCGCCCATGCTGGCGCCGATCACAATGGCATGGTCTCCAATCCGCTTCATAAAATGCTCCGTTGAAAATGCTCATGGCCTGCCCGTGCGCAGGGTCCCGAATGGTACGTACGGCTGTTGCCACAACCGGTTTTGCCGAAAGGCGCGGTCCGCAATCACAAATACGTCACGTGAAATTTTGAAACTAAATGGACCGTCGTGCCCATAGTCCGAAGTTGCGTTTCGTTGCAACCTCACGCTTCACAAACTTCGACAAATATTTTCGCTCGCAGACCTGCAACTCGCGGGGCCCGGACTTCGAACCCGCGGCATCTGTCCGGGCGGTCGCCTCGGCGCATTGACGTGGGGCGCATTTCCGGGCGAATTGAATTCCATGGAAAGCAAGTTTCAAATCTTCCTGATCCTGCTCGCAGTGCTGGCTGGAACGGCGGTGCTCGCACGCCTCCTCAACGCCGCACCCGCGATCCTGTTGATGATCGCAGGCATCGCGCTGGCCTTCGTGCCGGGCATGCCGGCGATCCAGCTGCCACCGGAGCTGGTGCTGCTGATGGTGCTGCCGCCTCTGATCTATTCGGCCGGCGTCGCGATGAGCTGGCGCGAATTCAGATGGAACCTGCGGCCGATCATCCTGCTCGCGGTCGGCTGCGTCGTCTTCACCGCCTTCGCGGTCGCCGCCGCGACGCATTATCTGCTGGGGCTGCCCTGGAGCGTCGGCTTCCTGCTGGGGGCGATCGTCGCGCCGCCGGACGTGGTGGCGCCGCTCGCGATCGCACGCAGGCTCGGTCTGCCGCGGCGCATCCTCGTGGTGCTCGAGGGCGAGGGGCTCGCCAATGACGCCACCGCGCTGATCCTCTATCGCTTCGCGGTGGCCACGATTGCGACCGGCATGTTCTCGCTGCCCAAGGCCGCCGGCACCTTTGCCGCAATCGTCATCGGTGAAGTGCTGTTCGGGATCGCCGTCGGCTGGCTCTCCTTGCGCATGCGACACTACTCCCGCGATCCCCGCGTCGAAATCACGCTCTCGCTGCTCACGCCCTATGTCGCCTACTGGCTGCCCGAGCATGTCGGCGGCTCCGGTGTGATCGCCACCGTTGCCTGCGGACTCTATGTGAGCTGGAACGGCCCGCTGTGGATCTCGGCTGCCACCCGCCTGCAGGGCATCTTCTTCTGGGACCTCGTGACCTACCTGATCGAGGGACTGCTGTTCCTGCTCACGGGCTTCCAGATGCGGCTGCTGTATGAGAAGTCGAAGGCGTTTCCGCTGCAGGACATCCTGCTCTCCACGGGACTGGTGGTGGCGATGCTGATCATCGCGCGCTTCGCCTGGGTCTATCCGGCGACCTATCTGCCGCGCATCCTGAGCAGGTCCTTGCGCGAGCGCGACCCCGCGCCGCCCTGGCGCAACGTGTTCATCATCGCCTTCACGGGCGTGCGCGGCGCGGTGTCGCTGGCGATCGCGCTGGCGCTGCCCTTCACGCTGCCTGGCGGCGACGCCTTTCCCTATCGGGACCAGACCCTGTTCGTCGCATTCGGCGTCATCCTCATCACGCTGGTCGGATTCGGACTGACCCTGCCCATGGTGGTGCGCTGGCTCGGTGTGGCGCAGGCCGGCCGCGACGAATACGTCTCCGAGCACGCGGCGGAAATCGCAGCGCGGCGCGAGGCGCTGGACCAGGCCGTGCGTTCGCTCGACGCGATCACCGACGACCGGGAATTGTCCGACGAGGTGGTGAAGCTGCTGCGCGCCCGGCACGAGGTCCGCGCCAACCAGCTCCCCGATTCGCTCGATCCCGACCAGCACGATGCATCGGCGCTGGGCACCAGGCTGACGCGCGAACTGATCACTGTGGAGCGCAAGTCCATTCATGTGATGCTGCGTGACGGCAAGATCACCGACGAAGTCCGGCGCCGCATCGAGCGCGACCTCGATCTGGAGGAGGCCAGCCTCGCCAACCGCGAATATCACGTGCTGCCGGAGTGAAGCCATTCACGCAACACCGTGGCGTCACATCGGACCGAGAAAGGCCCATCCCGGACTACAGAACTCCTTGACCGCCGCCGCCACGCCGTCCGCGATGATGCTCTGGCGTTCCGGCGACTTCATCTTGAGCTCTTCCTCACGGTTGATGATCGAGCCGGCCTCCAGCAGCACGGCCGGCATCCGGGTCCGCTTCAGTACGATGAGCTCATCGTAGCGATAGACGCCCGTTTCCCTGTTGAGGAGCTCGCGCTGGTGCCGGCCCATGACGGGCTGTGCATATTGCTGCGCGTAGTCCAGGCCGTGCGCCTTCATTTCCTTGGCCACCAGCTCAGCGAACGACAGGCTCGTCCGGAAATCCGGATTGTCGCGGGAGACGAAAACGGAATAGCCGCTGAAACGGTCGCTGAAATGGCTTTTCTTGCCCTCGAATTCCCAATCTTCGAGAAAGGAGTCGGGCACCGAGTCATGGTGGATCGACAGGAAAAGATCGGCCTTCAGGTCATTGGCGGCGGCGACGCGCCTGAACAGGCTTGGCTTCGCCTTGCCCCCCGTCACGAGCAGCCTGGCCTCCGCGAAGCCTTCGGCCTTCAATCTCTCCACGAGCTGCTGCGCGAGCTGAAGATTGAACGCGAACTCCGGGACATTGCGGGCGGACATCGCGCCCTCCGATTCGGCGGTATGCCCCACATCCACGACGATCCGGAATTTCGAGGGATCGCATGTCGCCGCGGCTGGCCTGGAAGACTTCGAGGCCGGTTCGAGCGTGAGCGCCGTCGGGTTGAGAGCGGCAAGCTTCACCTTGCGGTGCTTCGACGTCGCCGCGTGCTTGGAAACCCTTGCTGCTCCCCGCGACCAGACCGGATCGATGGTGCCGAACGCCAGCAAGAAGCATGCAGCGACCGATGCCACGGCGGCTTGACCAAGAAACCGGATGCCCCACACGGCGAATGTCCCCCGATAACAACCCCTATTCCGCGGCTGCGTCGCGCGGCCCTCCGACGAAGCCGGCGATATCCCCGAAGCGCTCCAGCATCACCGCCGGCAGGTCCTTGTCCCGATGTGTCACGCAGGCGCCGGAGCGCACCGCGTAGCGATCCTGGTGCTTCAGATGCGGCGGCGCCTTGCCGTTTTCGAGCGCGCGTGCCGCATCCATCACCAGCTTCCTGAAATACAGGATGCCGAGATCGGTCGGCCCGAGATGCTCACGGCTGCGGTCGGCGATCGGGCCCTGGCTGTCCTGCACGGCCGCATCCTGCTCGGAGACGCCCTTGATGCCGGTGTAGCTCCTGGTCTTCTGCAGCTTGCGATCGATCAGATAATCGTTGCCCTTGTTGCGCAGCGGTACGTAATTGTCGTCGACCTCCGATATCACGCCGTTGCCGCAGTCATAGGCGTCGCGCTCGGCTTGCGTCAGCGGACGTTCCGGATTCCAGGCATAGGTATAGATCCAGCAATTGGTATCGGTGACCGGCACGAAGCTCTGGCCAAAAATATTGTCGCCCGGCATCGCGCTCGGCGCGTAGGCGTGTACCGGCATCAGGAACTGCGCGATGCGCCAGTAGATGCTATCGCCGCCGGTCAGCCTGCCGCCCGCGATTGTCAAGCCGGCGTCGTGCGGATTGATCCTGATGACCGGGCGCGGGTCTTCCGCGATCCAGCGCATGTGGTCCGTGCTCACGCGTGCCAGCGGATTCACGAAGTGCTTCTTGATATCGAGGATCTCGTTCTCGTCCTTGTCGAAGGCGAGATGCGCGAAGGTGAAATGCGCGGTGTCGATCGAGCCTTCCAGCGCCTGCACCCAGTTGCAGTCCTGCCACTTCTTCGAGACGTAGCGGTGCGAGACCGGCAGCAGCGCCATTTCCAGGTCGGGCAAATCAGGGACTTCGCCGGCCGGGCCCATATAGGCCCAGATCATGTCGCCCCATTCGCGCACCGGATAGGACTTGATGCGGATCAGGTCCTTGGCATTGAGATCGGGATAGGAGGTCGGCATGTCGACGCACGCGCCGTCGGTGTCGAATTTCCAGCCGTGATAGACGCAGCGGATGCCGCATTCCTCGTTGCGGCCGAGCCAGAGATTGGCGCCGCGGTGCGGACAATGCTGGTCGATCACCCCGACCACGCCCCTGGTGTCGCGGAAGGCGAGCAGTTCCTCGCCCATCACCACGATTTTCTTCGGCGCGCCGTCGGGCTCAGGCAATTCCGCAGACAGCAGCACCGGCAGCCAGAACCGGCGCAGCAATTCGCCCATGCCGGTACCCGCATTGCTCTCGGTCAGGAATCTGTTGTCCTCCGCGCGGAGCATGGCTGATCTCCCGGGATCTGTGTGGTCTTGCGGGAGCTTGGCGCAGCTCGGAATCGGCGTCAATGCTCGCGACGCTATCAGCAGAATTGTAGGGTGGGTTAGCGCAGCGTAACCCACCAACTTCAGTTCCGTGAAATAAGGGTGGGTTACGCTACGCTAACCCACCCTACGCTCCACGTTCTCACACCGGCCGCTCCCCCTTCACCGTCACCCGCGTGCCCGATCGGGTATGCGGCCAGTAATCCCACATCGCGCGATGTTGCGTGCAGCGATTGTCCCAGAAGGCGATGGCATTCTCGCTCCAGCGGAAGCGGCACTGGAACAGCGGGTTCTCGGCATGCTGGTAGAGATAGCCGAGCATCGCATCGCTCTCGTCACGGGGCACGCCGATGATGTGCCGGGTGAAGCCGCGGTTGACGTAAAGCGCCTTCTTGCCCGTGACCGGATGGGTGCGAACCACGGGATGCTCGGCGCGAGGATAGGCGGGACGGTCGGCGACGCCGAAATTGGCGTAGAGCCCGCGATAGATCGGTTCGCCATCATGCAATGCGGTGAGCCCGTCGAGATAGGCCTTCATCCGCTCCGACAGCGCCTCATAGGCCGCGTACATGCTGGCGAACAAGGTGTCGCCACCACGCGGCGGGCACTGCCTGATGTGGAGGATCGAGCCCATCGGCGGCTCAAGGTCGCAGGACACGTCGGAATGCCAGCCCTCGCCGTTGGCGCGCGGGGAATCCCTGTCGGCATGGATCTTCATCAGCGCGGGATCATCGCCCTCATGCGGGGCCGCGGGGTGAACGTGCAGTTCGCCGAAGCGGCGGCCGAAGGCGAGATGCTGCTGCGGCGTGATGTGCTGGTCGCGGAAGAAGATGACGAGGTTCTCAGTGAGCGCGCGATGGATATCGTCCATCTGGCGGTTCGGCCGCGCATCGTCCGACACCAGCCTGCCGATGTCGACGCCGGAAAGCTCGGCGCCGATGATCGGGGTCAGCTTGTCGACGCCGATGGTTTCGTAGGGTACGGCCGCATCGGCTGTGTGCCGATAGCGCGGGCCGTCCTTGCCGGCGAGCGAAGACATGACGATTCTCCCAAATCATTCTTGATTGGGATCATGCTAGCTCACGCGCGGCGGAGTGCAACGCAGGCGCCAACTCAAATTTCGTCGTCCCGGCGAAGGCCGGGACCCATAGCCACCGATGGATTGGGTTCTACAAGGCTGGGGCCACAGCTCGTCACAACCACGCAACCCTGTGGTTATGGGCCCCCGCCTTCGCGGGGGCGACGTGTGGAGGGCGTATCGCCTACTCCGCCGCCGGCGCCTTCGCGTTCGCCCCGTAGCGCTGGTCGATGTAATCGATCACCAGCGCCTTGAATTCGGTCGCAATCGTCGGCCCGCGCAGGGTGCGGAATTTCTTGCCGTCGACGAACACGGGTGCGGCCGGCGCTTCGCCGGTGCCGGGCAGCGAGATGCCGATATTGGCGTGCTTGGATTCGCCGGGGCCGTTGACGATGCAGCCCATGACCGCGACGTTGAGCTCCTCGACGCCCGGATATCGCGTCTTCCAGCCCGGCATCTCCTCGCGGATGAAATCCTGGATCGAGCGCGCCAGTTCCTGGAACGTGGTCGAGGTGGTGCGGCCGCAGCCCGGGCAGGCCGCCACCAGCGGCACGAAGGTGCGGAAGCCCATGGTCTGCAGCAGCTCCTGCGCGACCTGCACCTCCAGCGTGCGATCGCCGCCCGGTTCGGGCGTCAGCGAGATGCGGACGGTGTCGCCGATGCCGTCCTGCAGCAGGATGCCGAGCGCCGCCGATGAGGCGACGATGCCCTTCGAGCCCATGCCGGCCTCGGTCAGGCCGAGATGGATGGCATAGTCGGAGCGCGACACCAGATCCTTGTACACCGCGATCAGGTCCTGCACGGCGGAGACCTTCGCCGACAGGATGATGCGGTTCTTGGGCATCCCGAGTTCCTCGGCGCGCGCGGCCGACAGCAGCGCCGACTGTACCATGGCCTCGCGCGTCACCGCGCGGACACCCCTGGGCTCGGCGAGCAGCGCGTTTTCGTCCATCAGCCTGGTGAGAAGCTCCTGGTCGAGCGAACCCCAATTGGCGCCGATGCGCACCGGCTTGTTGTTCTTGTTGGCGATCTCGATGATGTCGGCGAACTGGGTGTCGCGCTTGTTCTTGAAGCCGACATTACCGGGGTTGATGCGGTATTTGTCGAGCGCCTCGGCGCAGGCCGGATAGTCGGCGAGCAGCTTGTGGCCGATATAATGGAAATCGCCGATCAGCGGCGTGGTGATGCCGCGCTTGCGCAAGCCGTCACGGATGTGGGGCACGGCAGCCGCCGCCTCCTCGCGATCCACCGTGATGCGCACCAGCTCGGAGCCGGCGCGGGCCAATGCCGCGACCTGCGCGATCGTGCCGTCGATATCGGCGGTGTCGGTGTTGGTCATGGACTGCACCACGATCGGGGCGCCGCCGCCGACGGCGACGTTGCCGACCATGACCTGCGTGGTGTGGTGCCGCGGGCTCGGGCCGGCGACGTCGGAGAGGAGGGCTTTTTCGGGCTTGTTCATGGGCACTCGAATATCAGGTTTTGGTGACATTCAGCAACGGATCGGTTGGCAGGGTGGCTATGTTAGTCGGCCGGTTAACCAGAAAAAGTCCTGCAATTACAAGCAGGGCCGCCACGCCGAACACGGGGGTCAGCTGGTCATGCAAAATGAAATAGCTCGCCACCACGCCAAATAAAGGGGTGATGAAGGTAAATGCCGACAATTTGCTGGCCGAATAGCGCTGCACCAGCGCAAACCAGAGCGTGAAGGTGGTCCCGACCACCCAGATCGCCTGGTAGGCCAACAGCGACAGAGCAAATGGCCCGGGCATCCCTGTGATGGTTTCGCCGGCGAGCCACGCCGCCAGCCCCAGGACCGGGACCGACACCGCGACCTGATAACCCAGGGCCTTTTCCGGCGGCGCAAAGCGCAGCCGGGTTGCCTTGGCGACGATGGTCGTGGCGCCCCACAGCGCCCCACCCCCGACCTCCATGAGATCGCCGAGCAGGACCCTGGCATCGACATTGGCCTGGGGAACCCCGATTGCGAGGGCAACACCGGTGAAACACAAAGCGAGGCCAGCCCACTGCGCCGCGCGCAACCGTTCGCCGAGGAACAGGGCCGATCCCAGCGCCACGAAGAACGGCGCGGTGTAGAGAAATACCACGGCGCGGGACACCGAGGTGTAAAGCAGGCCGTTGAAGATCAGCACGAATTCAACGCCGAACATGACCCCCGCCACAAGGCCGGGACCCAGCGTGCCGTCGGGTACGAACACCTTCACCCCGCGCAACCGTGCGAACAGCAGCAGCACCGGCAGCGCGCCGGCGGAGCGGATGGTCGCCTGCAGCATCGGGGGAATTTCGGGTAGCACAAGCTTCACGGCAACCTGGTTGAAGGCCCAGGACAGGCAGAGCACCAGCATCAGCGCAACGGCACCCAGGCTGAGCGGACGCCCGGCCGACTTGAGCAGGTCATGTGAGGACATGGTTTCCTTGGGCAGGGCTTATTGTTGTTGTTCTAGGCCGCCTTCTGGCAGTGCGCGCAGGTGCCTGTGATTTCGACGACTGCGAGTTTCGGGGCAAAGCCCGAGGCGCGCGCGGCCGCGGCGAGGTCGTGCGCGACCGGGGCGGCGGGAATTTCGCCGACGGAGCCACAGCGATCGCAGATCAGGAACGCCACCAGCGCCGCGCTGTCGTGATCGTGTGCGCAGGCGAGATAGGCATTGCGGCTCTCGATGCGATGCACCAGCCCGTTGGTCATCAGGAAATCCAGCGCACGATAGACCGTGATCGGCGCCGGCCGCGGCATCCCCTGTGCCAGTTCGTCGATCACCTCATAGGCGCCGAGCGGGCGATGGCTGGACAGCAGCGCCTGCAGCACATGGCGGCGGATCGGCGTCAGTTTCTGCGCCCGCTTGGCGCAGACCAGCTCGGCATGCGTCATCGCGTCCGCGGCGCAGCGGTCGTGATCGTGGTCGGGCGTGGGAAAGGCCGGTTTGGGCGATACCATGGGCAATTCTAACATCCGCATCGCCGCAGCACTATAGCGCGAATGTGCGCACCGCGGCGCGGTCCGGTTCCAGCCATGTGCTTTCAGCGGGGCAGCCTTACCGAAATCCGACCGGGAAGATTTCATAAGCAAGCTTATTATTGCCAACGCTTACCTTAGCGGTGAGAGCAGACTCGCGGGCGGCAAGAGCAGGGCCGAAGAATAGATTAGGCAGGACCAACGACATGCGCGGTTCCGTAGATATGAACTTCCTGTTCGCGCTCGGCGAGTTGCACCGCCTGGTGCGCGCCTATGCCGATAAGCAGGCGGCACGTTATGGCATGACCCGCGCGCAATGGGCGGTGCTCGCGAAAGTGGAACGCTACGAGGGCCTGAAACAGTCGGAACTCGCCGAGATGATGGACATGCAGCCGATCACGCTGACGCGACTGATCGACAAGCTCTGCGACAATGGCTGGATCGAGCGCCGCGGCGACGACACAGACCGCCGCGTCAACCGGCTCTATTTGCGCAAGGCGGCGCGACCGCTGCTGTTGAAACTCGCCGAGCTGCGCTCCGAGCTGACCGCGACCGCGCTCGACGGCATCAACCCGGCCGACGCGCAGCGGCTGCTCGCGCAGCTGGAAGAGATCAAGGAAAACGTCCGCAACGCCATCCAGACCATGTCGGGCGAACAAGCAAAAAAGGAGCAGCGCTATGGCTGAGCCCGTCCTGAAGTTTCCGCCGGAGCAGAAGGCGAGCCCGGCGGAGACGTCGCCGGCGAAGCCCGCGCGGCAGGCGCGCGGGCCGATCGCCGGCCTGCGGCGCTATCGTCGCATCCTGCTGCTGGTCGTGATTCCGCTCGTGGTCGCGGCCGCGGGACTCGTGTTCTACCTGCAAGGTGGCCGTTACGTCACGACCGACGACGCCTATGTCGGCGCGCAGAAGGTCCTGATCACACCCGACATCTCCGGCAAGATCGAGAAGGTGGTGGTGAAGGAAGGCCAGCGCGTGCAGGCCGGCGACGTGCTGTTCGAGATCGATCCGGTGCCGTTCCGGCTCGCGGCGGCGCAGGCCAAAGCGAGCCTCGAGCAGAGCAAGGTCACCTATGACAATCTGGTCGCCAACATCAAGATCTACGGCCAGATGCTCGACCTTGCGCAGCAGGGCATCGACCTGAAGCAGCGCGACGTCGAGCGCAAGCAGTCGCTGGTCAAGAACAATGTCGGCTCGCAGCTCGACCTCGACAATGCGTCGAACGCGCTGGTCACCTCGGGCGCGCAGGCGCAGTACATCAAGCAGCAGCTGTCCAACGCGACGATGCAGTTGCTCGGCAATCCCGAGCTGCCGCTGGCGGAGTTTCCGCCCTATGCCCAGGCCAAGGCCACCCTCGACCAGGCCGAGCGCAATCTGGACCATAGCGTGATGCGCGCGCCGATGGCGGGGATCGCGACCCAGGTCGACCAGATCCAGCTCGGCCGTTATGTCGCCGCAGGAACGCCGGTGTTTTCCGTCATCGACATCGCCAATCCCTGGGTCGACGCCAATCCGAAGGAAAGCGACTTCACCCATGTCGCGGTCGGCCAGCCCGTGACGCTGGAGGTCGACGCCTTCCCCGACCACGTCTTCAAGGGCTCTATCGGCTCGCTCTCGCCCGGCACCGGCGCGCAATTCGCGATCCTGCCGCCGCAGAACGCGACCGGCAACTTCGTCAAGGTGGTGCAGCGGGTTCCGGTGCGGATCTATTTCGACAAGGACGACAAGCTCGTCGGCAAGTTGAAGGCCGGCATGAGCGTCTACGCCAGCATCGACACCGGTCATCGCCGCTCGCTCGCCGGCCTGTTCGGCATGGCACATGCGGCGGCGAAAGCCGATGAGTAGAGCGCCCATATGAGGAGTCAATCTCAAGCCGCGAGTTCTGCCACCTCTCCCTTTGGGAGAGGTCGGATCGCATCGCTAGATGCGATCCGGGTGAGGGGTTATGGGCCAACGATAGACCGTAACCCCTCACCCCCGCCCTCTCCCCATGGGAGAGGGAGCGCACCACCGTCCGGGCACTAGCCATGGCTACGGCAACAGCAGCGCCGACAACCCTGCCCCCCGGCCTGCGCCGGAACATGGTGACGATCTGCGCCATGACCGCGACCATCATGCAGGCGCTCGACACCACCATCGCCAACGTCGCACTGCCCTACATGCAGGGCACGCTGTCGGCCTCGCAGGACCAGATCAACTGGGTGCTGACGTCCTATATCGTGGCCGCCGCGATCATGACCGCGCCGGTCGGGTGGATCGCCAACCGGTTCGGCCGCAAGCGGATCTTCATCCTCTGCTCCGGCGGCTTCACCATCGCGTCCGTGATGTGCGGGCTGGCGCAGGACATCGAGCAGATGGTGCTGTTCCGCCTGCTGCAGGGCGTGTTCGGCGCGGCACTGGTGCCGCTGTCGCAGGCGGTGATGCTCGATGCCTATGCCCTGCACGAACGCGCCAAGGCGATGGCGATCTGGGGCATGGGCGTGATGATGGGCCCGATCATGGGCCCCTCGCTCGGCGCCTGGCTGACCGAAAGCTATTCCTGGCACTGGGTGTTCTTCGTCAACCTGCCGTTCGGCATCGTCACCGTGCTCGGCCTGATCGTGTTCATGGACGAGACCAAAAAGGATCAGAACCTGCGCTTCGACTGGTTCGGCTTCGCCGCGCTCGCCATCGGCATCGGCTCGCTGCAGCTCGCGCTCGACCGCGGTGAACAGCTCGGCTGGTTCGAATCCAACGAGATCCTGGCCGAGTTCATCGTCTCCGGCATCGGTTTCTACTATTTCTTCGCCCATTCGCTGACGACCGACCGTCCGTTCATCCAGTTCAGCCTGTTCAAGGACCGCAACTTCCTCGGCGGCTGCGTGTTCATGACGGTGATGGGGCTCGTGCTGTTCTCGACCATGGCCTTGTCGTCGCCCTACCTGCAGAACGTGATCGGCTACCCGATCATCACCGCCGGCCTGCTGCTGGCGAGCCGCGGCTGCGGCACCTTCGTCGCGATGATGCTGGTCGGCCGCATGATGCGCTATGCGGAAGCCCGCACCTTGATCATATCAGGCCTCAGCCTGACCGCGCTGTCGCTCTACGACATGACCGGCTGGACCGACCAGACCGGCGTATCCGAGATCGTCGTCATCAGCGTGGTCCAGGGGTTCGGTTTCGGTCTCGTGTTCGTGCCGTTGTCGACCGTCGCCTTCCTGACGCTGCCGAACCAGCTGCGCACCGACGGCGCCTCGATGCTGACCCTGATGCGCAACGTCGCCAGTTCGATCGGCATTTCGATCGTGATCGCGCAGCTCACCCAGGGAACCCGGCGTGCGCACGCTGTCCTGGTCGAGCACGTCAATCCGTTCAATCAGGCCCTGCAGATGCCCGATGTCGCGCGCATGCTCAACCTCAGCACTGACGCCGGACGCGCCATGGCGGACGCCATGGTCAACGCGCAGGCGCAGATCATCGCGTTTTCGCGGGACTACCAGATGGTGATGATCTTCGTCGTCTGCGTGATCCCGCTCGCCATCATGATCGGCTCGAGCAAGGCCGCCCTGCGCAAGCAGGCGGCCGGGCCGGAACATGCGGTGATGGAGTAGCGGGCGGCACTGTCGTCATTGCGCGCGACGTTGAAACAGGGCGCCCACAAGGGGCGCCCCTACGCAATGTCGATCCCGTAGGGGCGACCCTCGTGGTCGCCCTGCTCGGCCAGATCCAGCTACTTGATCGGGGCTCGCGGCAGGACGGCCTCGCCGGCTTCCATGCGATAGGTGTGGTCGAGCGAATACCAGGGCACGGCGACATCGGCTGCAGTCGGATGCGGCGTGTCGTGGCGCACGAAATTACCGATCAACGCCTTGGTCACGCCGAACTGTACGTCGCTGTCGAGATGCGGATCGGCGGGATCGTAGACCTGCGAGATCAGCACCTTGAATCCCGGCTTGACGACCAGCGCATGCAGATGCGCCGGGCGATACGGATGGCGGTGCTGTGCCTGCAACAGGCGGCCGACGACTCCATCGGTCGGGATCGGGTAGCCCACCATCATCACCGAGCGAAAGGCGAAGCGTCCGTCGGCATCGGCCACGAACTTGCCGCGGAGATTCATGTCGGCCTGCTCCGGGTCCTGGTTTTCATAAAACCCGACCGGCGAGGCGTGCCAGACGTCGACTTCGGCACCGGCAACCGGAGCACCGGCCTTGTCGACGACGCGGCCGGTGACGAACAGGGCCGCGCCCGGCGTCTCGGAGCGGACGATCGATCCGCCATTCTCCGTGCGCGGCGAGTTCAGCCGCCAGAACGGCCCGAGCAGGGAGTGGTCGGTCTCGGTATTGCCCTGATCGCCATTGTTCAAAAGGCAGACCAGCGAGGAGACACCGAGCGAACCGGCCATCAGCACGACCTCGTTGTGCGTGTCAGTGGTGCACTGACCGAGTTCGGCCAGGATCGCGGCGGCCTCGCGGAATTCGGCTTCGCTCAGGCTGACGTCGCGGACGAAGCCGTGCAGATGCTTGACCAGCGACACCATGATCTGCCGCATGCGCGGATCAGACGTTCGCTCCATTACCGACAGCGCCGCCGCGGTAACGTCCTGCTCGCGTTGGATGATCATGTCGCCTCCAAGAAGCTGTCATTCCGGGATGGTCCGAAGGACCAGACCCGGAATCTCGAGATTCCGGGTTCGCTCGCTACGCTCGCGCCCCGGAATGACGGGACACGCAGTGTCCCGTCATTTCACCTTCTCGATCGCCACCGCGACGCCTTGGCCAACGCCGACGCACATGGTGGCGAGCGCGCGCATTCCGCCGCGCGCCTCCATGCCGTGCACCGCGGTCATGGCCAGGCGCGCGCCGCTCATGCCGAGCGGATGGCCGAGCGCGATGGCGCCGCCATGCGGATTGACGAAATCGGCGTCGTCCTTGACGCCGAGTTGGCGCAGGCAGGCGATGCCCTGCGAGGCAAAGGCCTCGTTGAGCTCGATCAGGTCGAAATCGCCGATCGAAAGCCCCAGCCGCGCCATCAGCTTGCGCGTGGCCGGCACCGGGCCGATGCCCATGATGCGCGGCGGTACCGCGGCCGAGGCGAGCCCGAGAATGCGGGCGCGCGGCGTGAGGCCGTGCTTCTTCACGGCAGCCTCCGAGGCGAGGATCATCGCGGCCGCGCCGTCATTGACGCCGGAGGCATTGCCGGCGGTCACCGTGCCGGGATTGCGCACGATCGGCTTCAGCTTCGCCAATCCTTCGAGCGTGGTCTCGGGACGCGGGTGCTCGTCCTTGTCGACGATCACGGGGCCCGCCTTGCCGCCTGGGACCGACACGGGCGTGATCTCGGCAGCGAAATAGCCTGATACGATCGCGGCACCGGCGCGCTGCTGCGAGCGGATCGCGAACGCATCCTGATCGGCGCGCGAGACCTGAAACTCTTCCGCGACATTCTCGCCCGTTTCCGGCATCGCATCGACGCCATATTGCGCCTTCATCAGCGGATTGATGAAACGCCAGCCGATCGTGGTGTCGAAGATCTCGGCCGAGCGCGAAAACGCCTCGGACGCCTTGCCCATCACGAACGGCGCCCGCGTCATCGATTCGACGCCGCCGGCAATGGCAAAATCGATCTCGCCGGCGCGGATCGCGCGGCCCGCCGCGCCGACCGCATCGAGCCCCGACGCGCACAGACGATTCAGCGTCTGCGCGGGCACCGTCTCCGGGAGACCTGCGAGCAGCAGCGCCATGCGCGCGACGTTGCGGTTGTCCTCGCCGGCCTGGTTGGCGCAGCCGTAAAAAACCTCATCAACCTCTGACCAGTCGAGACCGGGATGTTTCGCCATCAAGGCCTTGATCGGGCTAGCTGCGAGATCGTCGGCCCGCACCTTGGCGAGCGCCCCGCCAAAGCGGCCGATCGGGGTCCGCACGGCATCGCAAATAAAGACGTCACGCATTGAATCTCTCCCTGAACTGAGGCGCTGCCCGCGGCATTATGGGCGAGTTTTAGGAGCGGCTTCACGGCAGGTCAATCGACGGCGATGCGGTCGCGGCGCGTGCCGCTGAAAGGGCTCGCGCGAGGCCGTTCGGACGATCCGGCGCTGCCAACCCGCCGTCGGACACGCGGAACTTGCAACTCCGACGGGTTCGTGATGCATTGGCTCATACACATCTCCCGTTCCGCGAGTTTTCGTGGCTGACATTGGCAATAACGCGAGCCCATCCAAGGCAGAGGCCATCGCGGCTTGGCTCAAGGCCCACGTGACCCGGGACACGCTGACCGCCGCATTCAAGGCAGTCGCGATGATCGGCATCGGTGCCGCGTTTGTCTGGTTCGGCTTCAGATATGTCTGGTCCGGCGATGTCCCGAAAATCGCGGATACGCACGACGTGGCCGATGAGTGGTCAAAGAGCATCAGCCGCCTCGGCATCTTGCCGATCTTTCCGCCGGAGGAAGACTTCCATGTCGGCGACATCTGGGCGGTGATCTCACAGGACAACGTGCCCAACAGCGGCCTGCTCAACCGGGGGTTCCGGATCGGCCATCTCGATTTGCGGCCCGACATCATCGAGGCCTCCAAAGGCCTGCCGCTCTTCGCGCCGACCGCAGCGATCGACGAGAAGGCGAAATTCCGGTCGCAGCCACGCGCCGAGGAGGCCAGGGATGCCGCGGAAGGCCTCACGCTGTCGCTCGCCGCCTTTCCCGGGATCACACTGAATCGCGCGGAAAAGAAGACCGCCGCGGCCGGACAATCGTTGTTCGGATCCGCGGCTGAACGCGACACCGAAGAGGTCGAGGAAACACGGATACCGGTCGCCGAAACCTATGGCGCTCCCGTGGAAGCCGCCATGGCGAAACTGGCCCAATGGTGCACTGCCCCTGAAAGCGCGCCGCGGTGTCACAATCGCTATATCCGAAACCTGCTGTCGTTCGGCATCGATCCGCGCGTCGGCAAGATCACGAACGGCCAGTACGATATCGACGTTCGAATTCAGGTCGTCGTTCGCGTCTTCCTGACACGCACGATCGAGCATCATCAACGCACCAGCGGCAGCCGAGGCGCGACGGTCAGGATCACGGGCGACGGAACAGCACAGGCAGCGTCGTCCACGCCGGCGTCAACCGACCCCGCGGCAACGGCGCGCGCGAATGCCGCGGCCGAGAATCTCGCGAAGGCGGCGGACGCCGCGCAGTCAAAGTCCGCCGGAGTCGCCGGGGGATCGATCGTTCAAGTCGGAGCGTATGACCTTCAGCTCAACGAGGTCTTTCAGCGCCCGCTCGCCTTCGGCTATCGCGCGATCAATCTCTTCCCGTTACCTGACCCAGAACCGGCCCGATGAGGACCACACCGATGAAGCCTGTCGCGATTGCCTGCATGATCTTTTTTTCATCTCCTGCGTTCGCGGCGGATCTGCCTTGCCTCGGCGCCGCCTGTCTCGATAACCCGATGTTCAAGCCAGCGCCGGGCGGCGGTGGCGTGAAGGCGCAGGGCCATATCAAGGACGATGCGCCCGCCGACAAGCCGGTTGACGCGAAGAATCCATCGGGCGCCAACGCCAAGATGAAATAGATCCGCGACCCGGTTCTCCACGGTTCCTGCTCAGGCGGATGCCGCGCACGATGCGTGGCTTGTGGGAAAACGCGACGAATCACTGCAATCGGCTGTGATGCCGCCGGCGAAATTTGCTAGCGTCCGCGCGCCATGACAATCCAGCAGTCCATTCCGGTTCCGTCAGACCCGACCGCCACCGCGGAGGCTTCCGCGCGCGTCACGCCGATGATGGAACAATATCTCGAGATCAAGTCCGGCCATCCCGGACTGCTGCTGTTCTATCGCATGGGCGACTTCTACGAGTTGTTCTTCGAGGATGCGGAGATCGCCTCGAAAACCCTGGGCATCGTGCTAACCAAGCGCGGCAAGCATCAGGGCATGGACATCCCGATGTGCGGCGTGCCGGTGGAGCGTTCCGAGGATTATCTGCACCGGCTGATCGCGGCGGGCCATCGCGTCGCGGTGTGCGAGCAGACCGAGGATCCCGCCGCCGCGCGCGCCCGCGGCAACAAGAGCGTCGTACGTCGCGGCGTGGTACGGCTGGTGACACCGGGCACGCTGACCGAGGACACGCTGCTCGATGCCCGCGCCAACAATTACCTGCTCGCGATCGCGCGCAGCCGCGCCTCGTCGAGCCAGGACCGCTTCGCCCTCGCCTGGATCGACATCTCGACGAGCGAATTCATGGTGACGGAATGCACCGGCGGCGAGTTGTCGGCGACGCTTTCGCGCATCAACCCCAATGAGGTGATCGTCAGCGATGCGCTCTATGGCGATGCGTCCCTGGCGCAACTGCTGAACGAATTGCCGGCAGTGACGCCTTTGACCCGCGACGTGTTCGACGGCGCCACCGCCGAGCGCCGGCTGTGCGACTATTTCGCGGTGGCCACCATGGACGGTCTCGCCGCGATGTCGCGGCTGGAGGCAACGGCTGCCGCCGCGGCCATCACCTACATCGACCGCACCCAGGTGGGCAAACGCCCGCCACTGTCGCCGCCGTCGCGCGAAGCCAGCGGCACCACCATGGCGATCGACCCAGCGACGCGCGCCAATCTCGAACTGACACGCACGCTCGCAGGCGAGCGGCGCGGCTCGCTGCTCGATGCCATCGATCGAACCGTGACCTCGGCCGGATCGCGGCTGCTCGCACAACGGCTGGCGGCGCCGCTGACCGATGGCGAGGCGATCGCGCGGCGGCTGGACGCGGTCGGCGCCTTCGTTGCCGACAGGATCACGCGCGAAGATGTCAGTTCCATCCTGCGCGGCGCGCCCGACATGGCCCGCGCGCTGGCGCGGCTCTCGGTCGGGCGTGGCGGACCGCGTGATCTCGCAGCCCTGCGTGACGGCATCATCGCGGCGGACGCGACACTCGCGCGACTGGACGCGCTCGCCGAGCCGCCCGAGGAGATCGCCGCGGTCATGGCCGCCCTGCGCCGGCCGGCGCGCGCGCTTGCGGATGAACTGGCGCGGGCGCTGGCCGAACAGCTGCCGCTGATCAAGCGCGACGGTGGCTTCGTTCGCGAGCGCTATGAAGCCGCGCTCGACGAGACGCGCAATCTGCGCGACGCCTCGCGCCTCGTCGTCGCCGCGATGCAGGCGCGCTATGCCGACGACACGGGCATCAAGGGCCTCAAGATCCGCCACAACAACGTGCTCGGCTATTTCGTCGAGGTCACGGCCCAGCATGGCGACAAGCTGATGTCGCAGCCCTTGAACGCGACCTTCATCCATCGCCAGACCCTGGCGGGCCAGGTCCGCTTCACGACGTCAGAACTCGGCGAGATCGAAGCCAAGATCGCCAATGCCGGCGAGCGCGCGCTCAATCTGGAACTGGAGATCTTCGACCGCCTCAGCACCAAGGTGCTGGGCGCGAGCGACGAATTGCGCTCGGCGGCCCATGCCTTCGCCATGCTCGATGTCGCGACCGCGCTGGCCAGGCTCGCGACATCAGACAATTACACCAGGCCCGAGGTCGACGGCTCGCTGTCGTTTGCGATCGAGGGCGGCCGGCATCCGGTGGTGGAGCAGGCGTTGAAGCGCGACGGCCAGCCCTTCATCGCCAACACCTGCGACCTCTCGCCCGGTCCTGCGCAGAAATCCGGACAGATCTGGCTCATCACCGGTCCCAACATGGCCGGCAAGTCGACCTTCCTGCGCCAGAACGCGCTCATTGCGCTGCTCGCACAAATCGGCTCCTTCGTTCCGGCGGCGCGCGCCCGCATCGGCGTGGTCGACCGGCTGTTCTCCCGCGTCGGCGCCGCCGATGATCTGGCGCGCGGCCGGTCCACCTTCATGGTGGAGATGGTCGAGACCGCGGCGATCCTCAATCAGGCCGGCGCGCGCGCGCTCGTCATCCTCGATGAAATCGGCCGTGGCACCGCGACCTTCGACGGCCTGTCGATTGCCTGGGCGGCGATCGAGCATCTGCACGAAAACAATCGCTGCCGTACGCTGTTCGCAACCCACTATCACGAACTGACCGCGCTCGGCGCCAAACTGCCGCGCCTGTTCAACGCCACGGTGCGGGTCAAGGAATGGCAGGGCGACGTGGTGTTCCTGCACGAGGTGCTGCCGGGCGCCGCCGATCGCTCCTATGGCATCCAGGTCGCCAAGCTCGCAGGCCTTCCGCCCGCCGTCATCGCGCGGGCCAAATCGGTGCTGGCTAAGCTGGAGGCGCAGGATCGCGGCCAGAGCGCCCGCGCCCTGGTCGACGACCTGCCGCTGTTCGCGGTGCCCTCGCGCGCCGCGGCGGAAGCGGCGCCGTCAAGCGAGGCGCAGCAACTGATCGACGCCTTGAGAGCGCTGCACCCCGACGAGATGTCGCCGCGCGAGGCGCTGGAGGCGCTCTATGCGCTGAAGGGGAAGCTGCCGAAAGGCGGCTGACGCGCTTCGACAGTCTCAGGTGACCGAGCCGACCGGGTGCCCGTCTTCCGACTTCACCTTGATCGCTCCGCCCTTCGGCAGGTCGACCGATTTCGGCCAGAAGAAGCCGACCAGCCGCGACTTGGGCTCGAACTGCTTGCGGACCGCGTCGCTCTCATTGCCGCCGAGCGTGAGGACCTGTGTGGTGGTCTCGCCCATGTAGAAGCCGACGTGTCCGAGGCCCGCGCTCGGCTTGCCCCGCGTATAGACCGCGATCGCGCCAAGCGCCGGCTTGTCCAGCTTGACGAAGTTCTTGTCCTTGCGGAAGGACTGCGATGACGGACTGCGCGTACCCTTGATCCCGCTCTGCTCGAGCTTGGCATTGGTCCAGATCGCGCACCAGGGGTCGCCGAGCTTGCCGCAATGCGCCTGATCGATGAACTTCTGAATGCCCTGATTCTTTCCGGTTTCGTGGAAGCCCAGGTCTTTCAGTCCCTTGGTCAACCAGACCGGTTCGCTATCGGTGTTCGCCATGGCAGTTCTCCCCAATCGTGGCGTGGATCATACCAGCCGCAAAACATCAACCAATGAGTGTGTTGTCTTTGATGCCCGGCGGAAGGTTCAAGGATTTTTGTCCGCGACAGTCCGACGCGTCAGCATCGTTCGCATCCGCCGAACTGCGCCCGCAAGATCGATGGGGCGAACGCGTTGGTCGCCATGGCGCCCAATAAAAAGCCGCGCAGCCCGAGGGCTGCGCGGCGATGGCCGTTCTGTTGCCAGGTGGACCGACCCCGAACAGGTTACGCCGCGAGGCGCACTTCGTTCAATGCAACGTTATCGTTTGCATTTAGGTTTTTGACCCGATAACGGCGGTATCATGCCGGGCACAATTCGCAGCTTCTTCGCGACCATCGATCCTATTTCGCCCCCGCCTTGGCAGCTTAGGGATTGTGCCTTCCGGCACGATCGATCTCACCGGGATGAGACCTTTAAGCTCAAGCTGCCAAGGTGGAGGCGCCGGGTACTGCCCCCGGGTCTGCCCGCAGTCCGCTCCGAGTTTCAGCGCCATCGTCTTGCGACGCGGTCACGTTAAGCGCGTTCGCCGGCGAAAGATAGCGCAAATCGCGACCAGCCACGCAACGCGCCAGGGGTCTGGACACATCGTAAATATCGCCCTCAGATCGTGACGTATTTTCGCCAGTTGTGCGCTTCCTTGAAGCCGAGCACCTCGCGCGCCTTGCGATTGGACAGCGGCGCCTCGAACTCGCCAAGCTCGCGGGTGATCGGCACCTCGGGGCAATAGCGCTCGAGGAACGCGCGGGTCGGGAGCGTGGCGGTGATGGTGTCATTGACGGCGTTGAAGACCTGGAAACCGAGCCCATCCTTCTGGATCGCCAGGTGCACGATTTCGCCGAGGTCGCGGGCGTCGATATAGGCCCAGGCGTTGCGTTTGCGCGACGGCGGATTGGCCAGGAAGCCGGCGAACTTGTCGTATTCATCCGGCTCGATGACATTGCCGATCCGCAACGCGTAGATGTCGATGCCATAGCGCATCGCGAAGGCGCGCGCGGTCTTCTCGTTGACGACCTTGGACAGGCCATAGGAGTCCATCGGGTCGACGTCGTAGTCCTCTTCCAGCGGGAAGCTGTGAAAGTCCTTGTCGCCCTCGGCAAAACAGACACCATAGGTGGTCTCGCTGGAGGCGATGATGATCTTGCGGACGCCGAGCTTGGCCGCGGCCTCGATGACGTTGTAGGTGCTGATGGTGTTGACGCGAAAGGTCTCGTTGTCGGGCTCGATCAGCACGCGGGGGATCGCCGCGAAATGCACCACCGCATCCGGCGGCGCCGGCGGGCTGCCGGCGCGGAAGCCCTCAAAACCGAAATGCGTGGTCAGGGCGTTGAACGCCTGGCCGCTGTCGGTGAGGTCGGCGATCAGGGTTCGGATATCAGCATGCTCCGACGGCATCAGGTCGACATTGAGCAGGTCGTAACCTTTGTCTCTGAGATAGGGCAAGGCATGCCGTCCGGCCTTGCCGGTTCCACCGGTGAATACCACGCGCTTGGCTGTCATGGGCGTCTCGCTCCCTGTTGCTTGAAGTCATTCCGGGATGGCCCGCAGGACCAGACCAAAGATGCCGCAATTGCGCATCGGGGAATCTCGAGATTCTCCGATGTGCAATTGCACATCGTAGTTCGATGCTGCGCATCGCCCCGGAATGACGGAACCGCTATTATCATCGCGCAACCCGCATCCGTCCGATCCACCATAGGCTGAAGTTCCAGACAATACAGACCGAGAGCGCGAGGCTGAGCCCGATCGCCGAGCCGAATCGCAGCGCGGTGACATGCAGGATCGCGATGGCGATACCCAGTCCCAGCAGGCCCCAGCCGCTGTTGGCGAGAACCGCCGCCGTCGCAGGTCCCCCGATGCGCGGATGCAGGATCAGCATCATGCTGGAGAACACGATCGGAAACAGCGCGATGGTGCCGCTGACCGCGGGACCGACCCAGCCCGACAGCGTGACCACGGTCGCCACCAGAGCCGCGACCAGCGACGCGCGCAGCGGCACATCGTACCAGCGGCGCGCGATCGGCGGCATCTTGACGTGTCGAAAGTGCTGCATCGCCGGGATGCAGATCGCGAAAGCGACCGCATTGGCGAGGAGGCCCCCGCCCAAACTCCACTCCACCTTCCGCGCGGCCACCGCGAGCGCGAGCCAGACGGCCGCTCCGCCGGCCCAACTCACCAGCGCGCCGTGGCGCTGCGCCAGCAGCACGTAGGTCAACCCCAGAAAGATCGTCGCGGCATTGATCGGCAGGCTCGCCAGGGCGCCCTGCGCAATGAACCCCGCGTCATGGTCGAGGGCGAGAAAGACATAGGACGGCCCCGCCGAAATCGGCAGGGTCGCGATCAGCGCGCCGATCACCGGTCCGGACCGCTCAGTGATGAACGAGGCAGTGACCACGAAGGCCGCGGTGATCGCCATGCGCAGGGCGAGCGTGAGGACGAAGGTGAGGTCGGGGGACATCAGAGATGTCGCCCCCGCGAAGGCGGGGGCCCATAACCACGGCCGTTCGTGTGGTGGGAAAGCCGTCCGACAGCGGTTTTAGAATGAGAGGACACGGAGTATGGGTCCCGGCCTTCGCCGGGACGACGGAAGCGCCTCACATCCGTTTCATCGACACCGACACCTTCGGGCCGTTCCTGATGGTCTGGTAGACCACGCAATAGCGTTCGGTGAGCTTGAGCAGCAGATCGAGCTTGTCCTGCGGCGCCGCGGACTCGACCTCGAAGCGCAGGCGGATTTCCTCGAAGCCGACCGGCGCTTCCTTGTCGACGCCGAGCGTGCCGCGAAAATCGAGATCGCCCTCGGCGATGACGTTGCCGCTCTGGAGCGGAACTTCGATCGCGGTCGCGACCGATTTCAGGGTGACGCCGGCGCAGGCGACGAGCGCTTCCAGCAGCATGTCGCCGGAGCAGAGTTCCAGGCCGGAACCGCCGGTCGCCGGGTGCAGGCCGGCCATTGCCAGCGCACGTCCGGTCTCGACCTTGCAGGCGATGTTGTCACTGTCGATCGAGCCCTTGGCCTTCAGCGTGATGACGGCGGCGGCGGGATCGGCCTTGTAGCGTTCCTTGATCGGGGCCTGCATGGCGCGGAGTTCGACGGCGTCCATTTCTCGTTGTCTCCCTGATGTCGTGATTTTCGCTGTTGACCGGATGTACCGGGTTGAAATCCCGATGTCACCACCACATCGCCTCACCGGTATTTGATTTTGCGTCCGCGTCCGGCACATCGCGGTCGAGCGAGCGGTCCAGCGCCGTCATAACGCGACGCTTGAAATTCTCGAACAACGGAGAGTTGCGGTCGCGCGGGCGGGCGAGGTTGATGACGATCTCCGCGAACAGGCGGCCCGGCCGCGGCCGCATCACCAGGACCCGGTCCGCCAGGACCACCGCCTCGTCGACGTCATGGGTCACCAGGACGAGCGTCGGCCGACTGTCGGCCCACAGATCGAGCAGATGGTCCTGCAGGTCGCGCCGGGTGAAGGCATCGAGCGCCGAGAACGGCTCGTCCAGCAGCAGCACCTCGGGCTGCGGCACCAGCGCGCGAGCAATCGCCACGCGCTGCGCCTGCCCGCCGGAGAGTTCGCGCGGCCAGGCCTGCGCCTTGTCGGCAAGGCCGACCCGCGCGAGCGCATGGGTGACGCGCTCACGGCGCCGGCCGGCCGGCAGGTCCGACAGGCCGAAGGCAATGTTGTCGGCGACGCTGAGCCAGGGCAGCAGCCGCGGTTCCTGGAAGATGATCCCGATCTTCGGATGCGGCGCCGCGATGGTGTCATCGTCGAGCGTGACGTGGCCCGACGTCGCGCGATCGAGCCCGGCAATGGCGCGTAGGAGCGTGGACTTGCCGCAACCCGAGCCGCCGATGATGGCGACGATTTCCCCCTGCCTGATCTCGGCGGAAACCCGCGCCAGCGCCTGCACGCCGTTCGGATAGGTCTTGCTCAGCGACTCGAGCACAAGCATCTAGCGTCCCCTGTCCTCACCGGCGAAGGCGTCCTGCCAACGCAGCAACGGCGCGGTGGCGATCTCGATCAGCCAGTCGGTGGCCTTGCCGATGATCGCGAATATCGTGATCGCGGCCAGGATCTGCGCCGGCTTGCCGAGCTGCTGGCCATCGAGCAGCAGATAGCCGAGCCCTTCGGAAGCGCCCATGAGTTCGGCGGCGACCACGAACATCCAGCCCAGTCCGAGACCGACGCGCAACGCCACCACATAGGCCGGCAACACCGCGGGCAGCAGAATGCGCCGGATCATCGCAGGTCCCGACAGGCGAAAGGTGCGGCCGACTTCGACAATCCTGCGATCGACCGACAGGATCGCGCCCATCACGCCGAGATAGACCGGAAAGAACACACCGACCGCGATCAGCACCACCTTCGAGGTTTCGAAAATGCCGAGCCACAGGATGAAGAGCGGCACCCAGGCCAGCGAGGGGATCGCGCGCAGCGCCTGCACGGTGGGATCGAGCAGCCGTCGCGCCAGCTCCCAATAACCGGAGATCGCGCCCAGCGCGGTGCCGGCGAGGACGCCAAGGCCGAAGCCCGCCGCGACCCGCGACAGGGTGGCCACCACATGGCGGGAGAGTTCGCCGCTGCGCGCCAGCTCAAGGATGGCGGCGAAGACTTTCGTGGGTGGCGGCACCAGCCGGCCGTTCGACCAGCCCAGCCAGACCGCGAACTCCCAGGCCGCCGCAAGCCCGACCGGCAGCAGCAGCCCCAACGCCGGACGCGCATAGCGGCGCAGCCGGGCCGAGAGGCCCTGCCCCGCCGGCACCGTCCCGGCCCGCTCGATCGCTGGAAGCTCAACCGTCATGGCCATAGCAAGAACGCGACTCGCAGGGGATTGCAAGGTGGCCGCCGCCTGTTCTGGAGCAGGCTCAATCGTCTCGTAGGGGCAGGCCTCGTGCCTGCCCTCGCCGACCACGCGACGGCGACCACCAGGGTCGCCCCCGTTGCGACTGGAATGACGAATTGATCGGCGCGAACTAGCGGCAATGGAGCATGCTTCTCTCGAACGGCGTATGTCGGCTATGTTGTGGGAGGTGCGGCGGCTGAAGAAACCGGACCAACCCGCGTATATGACGGATCGACACCGAGGCTTGATGACGAGCAGCTCGAGCATGCATCGCCGCCACAGTCTTCGCCTCAAGGGCTACAACTATGCCATGGCCGGTGCGTATTTCGTCACCATTTGCACACAGGAGCGGGTCTGCCTGTTCGGCGAAGTGGTCGCCGGTGCGATGGACCTCAACGAGGCCGGGCAGATGGTGGCGGCGTTTTGGTATGGCATTGCGGCACGGTTTCCCGGCGTCGAAATCGATCAGTTCGTGGTGATGCCCAATCACCTCCATCGCATCCTCGTCCTGCCGGATGCTGGGGCGACCGCGAGCGGCGCGACCAAGACAAGGGCGACCACAAGGGTCGCCCCTACAGATCCCCGATTGTAGGGGCGCCCCTTGTGGGCGCCCCTGTACGGCTGGGCGATGTCGTCGGTGCATTCAAATCGACGGCCACGGTCGGCTATATCAGCGGTGTCAAGGCCAAGGGCCGGCCGGAATTTCGCGGACGGCTCTGGCAACGCAACTATCATGAGCATGTCATCCGCGACGAAACGGGGCTGGACCGCGTCCGTCGCTATATCGATGACAACCCGGCGCGTTGGGAATTCGACGACGAAAATCCGCGAAAGACTCGACCATGAGTCAGGGACCATCCGGAACGTGGGGGCGTCCCTGGTGGTCGCGCCCTTGTGCGGTCGGGAGGGCAGGCACGAGGCCTGCCCCTACGAGCGAATCGGCACGCGGTGCAAACGTTGCGTCTCAATTCACCGGCAGCGGGACCTGATCGTCGATCAGGCCGTCGAGCACGGCCTTGACGTCGACCTTGGCGTCGACCACGCCGGCCTGCTGCAGCGCGAGGCCTGCGGCGAGGATGGATTCGCGCTGCGGCGCGCCGATGCGGCTGTGGGTCAATTCGGTGCGCGCCTTGAGCTGCGTGTCGACCACAGCGTCCGGCAGTTTCGTCACCGCGACGAAGGTCTTCTTCAGCTCGTCGTAATTGGCCAGCGCATATTTGCGCGCGTCCTCGTAAGCGGCGAGCACCCGGCGCACGATGTCGGGATTGTCCTTGAGGAACGCTTCGCGGACATTGAGGATGCCCCAGGTGTTGGCGTCCGCCTTGCGGTAGAACAGTTTTGCACCTTCCTCGATCTCGGCCTGCGCCATCATCGGATCGAGCCCGGCCCAGGCATCGACGTCGCCGCGGATCAGCGCGGTCTTGCCGTCGGCATGCTGCAGCAGCACCGGGGTGATGTCCTTTTCGGTCAGGCCCGCGCCCAGGAGCGCGCGGACCAGAAAGATGTGGGGGTCGGTGCCCCGGGTCACGGCGACGCGCTTGCCCTTGAGGTCGGCCACAGTGGCGATCTTGGAATCCTTTGATGTGACGAGCGCAGTCCATTCCGGCCGCGAATAGACGTAGATCGACTTGATCGGATTGCCATTGATCCGTGCCACCAGCGCCGCAGAGCCGGCGGTCGAGCCGAGATCGATCGAACCGGCGTTGAGGAACTCGAGCGCCTTGTTGGAGCCGGCCGACTGCACCCAGACGATGCTGATGCCGTCCTTGGCGAACTCCTTCTCCAGCAGCCCCTTCTGCTTCAGCACCATCGAGACGGGATTGTAGGTCGCCCAGTCGATCCGGATTTCCTTCAGCGTATCGGCGGCGAAGGCGCTGGCCGGCAACGAAAGCGAAAGCGCTGTTAGCACCGCCAAAGCATGTCGAAGCGTCCGCAACATCGGCCCCTCCCAGAGCGTTAAAAAACACCCATTTATGTCAATGAGTTAGACATCAAGGTCAATGAGAAAATCCGCATCTTCGCGCGGCTGCCGCGAGAACGGAGTTGCGCGGAAGTGTTCAAATCGAGGATGGATCTACTGCCGAGCCAGAAGTCCCGTGACAGCGCGGGAATCGTCCGATATCCGGTAAGGCCATGGACAGCGTCCTCACACCAGCCAAACCCGAGACCGAACTCTTCGATACGGCGCGCATTTCCGCCGCGGTCAATGCCCTCGCCCAGCGACATTCCGGGCGCGAGGACATGTTCCGCGCCGCGGTGACGCAGTTGCTGAAGGCCGAACTGGCGGCGACCCGCGCCACCGCGCAGGAACTGCTGCTGAAGGACAGGCACGGGCGGCGCTGCGCCGAACGGCTGTGCTTCGCGCAGGACGAAATCATCCGCATCCTCTATTCCGCCGCGACCGAACATTTGTATCGCTCGCCCGTCCCGACCGGCGCCGAGCGCATGGCGGTGGTCGCCACCGGCGGCTACGGCCGCGGCCTGATGGCGCCGGAGTCCGACATCGATCTCTTGTTCATCCTGCCCTACAAGCAGACCGCGTGGGGCGAGCAGGTCGCCGAGGCCATCCTCTATTGCCTGTGGGACATGGGGCTGAAGGTCGGCCATGCGACACGTTCGGTCGATGAATCGATCCGGCAGGCGCGCGGCGACATGACCATCCGCACCGCGATCCTGGAGATGCGGTTCCTGACCGGCGACCGGCCGCTCTACGACGAACTGGTCGCGCGGTTCGACCGCGAGGTGGTTTCGAACACCGCGTCCGAATTCGTCACCGCCAAGCTTGCCGAGCGCGAGGAACGGCATCGCCGTGCCGGACAGTCGCGCTATCTGGTCGAGCCCAACGTCAAGGACGGCAAGGGCGGCCTGCGCGACCTGCACACGCTGTTCTGGATCGCCAAATATGTCTACCGCGTCCGCGAGACCGACGAACTGGTCGAGCGCGGCGTGTTCGACGCCCAGGAATACCGCACCTTCCGCCGTTGCGCTGACTTCCTGTGGTCGGTCCGCTGCAACATCCATTTCCTCAGCGGGCGGCCCGAGGAGCGGCTGTCCTTCGACCTGCAGCGCGACATCGCGGTCCGGCTCGGCTACACCAGCCATCCCGGCATGCAGGATGTCGAGCGCTTCATGAAGCACTACTTCCTGATCGCCAAGGATGTCGGTGATCTGACCGCGATCCTGTGTGCCAAGCTCGAAGACCAGCAGGCCAAGCCCGCGCCGGTGCTGAGCCGCATGATGGCGCGCCTGCGGCCGGGCATGAACCATCGCCGGGTGCCCGAGAACGACGACTTCATCGTCGATAACAACCGCATCAATCTCGCCGCCCCCGACGTCTTCAAGCATGATCCGGTCAACCTGATCCGGATCTTCCGGCTGGCGCAGAAGAACAATCTCGCCTTCCATCCCGACGCGATGCGAACGGTGACGCGCTCGCTGCGGCTGATCAACACCGAGCTGCGCGACAATCCGGAAGCCAACCGGCTGTTCATGGAGATCCTGACCTCCGATGACGCGGAGACCGTGCTGCGGCGGATGAACGAGACCGGCGTGCTCGGGCACTTCATCCGCGCCTTCGGCCGGATCGTGTCGATGATGCAATTCAACATGTATCATCACTACACGGTGGACGAGCACCTGTTGCGCTGCGTCGGCTTCCTGCAGGAGATCGAGCGCGGCGGCAACGACGAATTCATGCTCGCCAGCGATCTGATGCGCAAGATCCGTCCCGAGCATCGCGCCGTGATCTACATCACGACACTGCTGCACGATATCGCCAAGGGTCGGCCCGAGGATCACTCCATCGCGGGCGCCAAGGTGGCGCGACGGCTGTGCCCGCGGCTCGGCTTCAGCCCCGCCGATACCGAGACCATCGCCTGGCTGATCGAACAGCATCTGACCATGTCGACGGTGGCGCAGTCGCGCGACCTGTCCGATCGCCGCACCATCGAGAACTTCTCGCGCGTCGTGCAATCGGTCGAGCTGATGAAGCTCCTGACCATCCTGACCACAGCCGACATTCGCGGCGTCGGCCCCGGCGTCTGGAACGGCTGGAAGGCGCAGCTGCTGCGCACGCTCTATTACGAAACCGAGCCGGTGCTGACCGGCGGCTTTTCCGAGGTCAACCGCGCCCGGCGCATCGCCGCCGCGCAGGGCGAATTCCGCGCCGCCTTCACCGAATGGCCGGAGGCCGATCTCGAAGCCTATATCGGACGGCACTATCCGGCCTACTGGCTCAAGGTCGAACTGCCGCGCAAGATCCGTCATGCCCGCTTCCTGCGCGCCAGCGAGGACGCCGGCCATCAGCTCGCGATCAATGTCGGCTTCGACGAGGCGCGCGGCGTCACCGAACTCACCATTCTCGCGGTCGACCATCCCTGGCTGTTGTCGATCATCGCGGGGGCCTGCGCTTCCGCCGGCGCCAACATCGTCGACGCGCAGATCTACACCACGACCGACGGGCGCGCGCTCGACACCATCGCGATCTCCCGCGAATATGACCGCGACGAAGACGAGGGACGCCGTGCCACCCGGATCGGCGAGATGATCGAGCAGGTGCTCGAGGGCAGCCTGCGCCTGCCCGAGGTGGTGGCGCGACGCGCCGCCGGCCGCGGCAAGGCACGGCCCTTCGTGGTCGAGCCGGAAGTCACCATCAACAACCAGTGGTCGGAGCTCTATACGGTGATCGAGATGTCCGGCCTCGACCGACCGGGCCTGCTGTATGAACTGACGACGGCCATTTCGAAGCTCAATCTCAACATCGCCTCCGCCCATGTCGCCACCTTCGGCGAGCGCGCCCGCGACGTGTTCTATGTCACCGACCTGCTGGGCGCGCAGATCAACGCGCCGACCCGGCAGGCCGCGATCAGGAGCGCGCTGCTGCATCTGCTCGCCAGCGACACGGCCGCGGCGAAGCCCGCGGCGTGACCGGCATCAATCAGAGGGAAGATCATGCCGCCGATAGCGAAGCTGCCCCGTAACGTCCACGCCGTCGTCTTCGATATGGACGGCCTCATCTTCAATACGGAGGAGCTCTACAGGGACGCCGCCATGGCCGCCGCGATCGCCGCCGGTCACGACATTCCTCTGCCCTTCTATCTCTCCACCCTCGGAACACCGCTCGAGGCGACCCGCATGGCGTTCACCGAACGCTTCGGACAGGCGTTCGATTTCGACGTGTTCTGGATGGCGGCAAAAAAGCGCTTCTACGAGACGGTCGACATACAACTCCGTCTGAAGGCAGGAGTCGTCGAGCTGCTCGACATCCTGGACAGTGCCGGGCTGCCGCGCGCCATCGCCACGTCCTCGCCCCACGAAAACGCCCAGCATCATCTTGCTGCACTGGGCCTGCTTGACCGATTTCCGACCGTGATTGCGCGGGGCGATTATTCGCGGGGGAAACCAAACCCCGACCCCTTTCTGAAAGCAGCCGAACGGCTGGGGGTTGAAGCTGTCAATTGCATAGCCCTGGAAGATTCGCACAACGGCGTCCGAGCCGCCTCAGGCGCCGGAATGATGACGATCATGGTCCCCGATCTCTTGCCGCCCACGCGCGAAATGGAACAACTGTGCCTGTGCGTCGTCGAGGACCTCCACGAGGTCTGCACCTTGATCCGATCACGGCCGACGCCCGAGAGTCCGATGGTTTGAACGGCGAGACGAGACGCGTTTTCCACTCCGGAGACATCATGGCAACCACGGTCGAGGCTTACTATGATTTCAGGTCACCCTACGCCTACTTCGCCAATCATCGGATCCGCTCGCGATCGTTTGTGCCGCCGATCCCCGTGACATGGCATTGGCGGCCGGTATCGATCGACGTCCTGCTGAATCTTCAGGCCGGACGGGATGCATGGGCCGCCTACAGCGATCCTTTGTCCGCGCCGAAGCGCGCGCATCTGCTGGCTGACGTCCGGCGCTGCTCCGCGTTTTACGAGGCTCCCTTGCGCGCGCCGAAGCCACCGCGTCCCAATTCGATCCCGGCGCTTTGCACGGCCGCCCTGCTCGATCCCGAAGCTCATGACGTGTTCAGGAACGCCGTATTCGACGCCTTATGGCAGCAGCAACGCGACATCGCCGATCCCGACCTGCTCGCGGAATGCCTCGCGCGCGCCAACAGCGATCCTGCCCTTGCGACGCGGGCCTTGGCGCCGCAAGCACGCGATGCGCTCGCCGGGGAGACGACGCGCGCCTTTGCCGCCGGCGTGTTCGGCGTGCCGATCTTCGTTTGCCATGGTGAGATCTTTTTCGGCAATGATCGGCTGGAGATGCTGGCATGGCGACTTAGCCAGACGCCGGCACGCGATCCAGCGAGCCGAACACCATCCGGGCCCCCTTGAGCTGTACTCGCGCACCCGCGCGATCAGCCCATGCCTGAGTTCGAAGATGAAGCAGTAGTCGACATCGTAGTGGTGGCCGTTGGACAACGTCGCCAGGCGACGATGAGCGCGAGGATATTGAGATTGCCGGACACGCGGAATGGGCCCTCCGCGCATGCGGTGATATTGCCATCCAGGTCTAACGAGGCGAAATTCCGATTCATGACTGTTGTACTATATTTCAGGACGAGCTTTTTGGTCGGAGGGCAATCGCTAACACCGCCCGCCGGACCGAGGCCACGCGATCACAAGCCAGGCGAAGGCAGGACGCTATCGTCGGAAGATTTCGAGCGACTATGCCGGCCGATCGCGGCTTGCGCTCCTTTAGCCAATAGTTTTCATACCAGGAACTATCGACTTGAAAGACGCGCGTCGCGCGGTCGAGGTCTCTCGGAAAGCGGTGCGAATAATGTGCTGGCATGGCACTCTCACTTGCATTCAGACGAGGCCAGTCATCAGGTCTCAAGTAACTCAAAGCGGAAATCGGCCCCGAGGAATGGTGGGCATATCCAATTCCGGTCATCCATCGGTGCCGGAAATCAGACATTCATCGGAGGGATGGATCGGATACCTCGCGGGGTCGATGGTGCGGTTCGAGGCGACGTAGTCGACCTCGCCGCGCGTGATGGCAATGTCCTTGAGCTCCAAGTCGCCGAGGGAAGACAACTCGGCTCGTAACCTCTCGCGTTTGCGCCACTCTTGAAACGCCCCCCATGGCAAGGGCGGTTGCGTTGCCGACCAGCGCCAGCCATTCGGCATCGTCGGAAAACAAGGCTGCGATCCGCTCTTTGTCGCGGCTGGCGAACGCCTGCCAGGCGGCGATCACGAGCCGCTTGCTGTCTTGAAGATTCATCGGGATCTCCATGTTGCGTGGCCGGTGCTTAGCGCTGCGGCGCCCGCATGTCTGGCGGTTAACGGACCTGACAGCCGAAGGCTGCTGCGCAATGATGCGATGTCAGGTCTCCGACATTCGCCCCGATGTCGGTCTGAGCACCACGCCCTCGTGCTCCAGCAGCCAGCGCTTGCGCATCAACCCGCCGCCATCCTTCACCAGCGAGCCGTCGGCACCGATCAGGCGATGACAGGGCGGCTTAGCCAGACGCCGGCACGCGATCCAGCGAGCCGAACACCATCCGCGCTCCCTTGAGCGTATCCATATACTCGCGCACCCGCGCGATCAGCCCATCCCTGAGCTCGAAGATGAAGCAGTAGTCGACGTCGTAGCGGTTGCCGTTGGATAACGTCGCCTGCATGCGCTCTTCCACGATCACGACGTTGTCCTCGGCATAGACGCTGCGAAAATCGACTTTGACGTCGGCGCTGAACAGCTTGCCGAATTCGACGGCGATGAAGTGGGCGATCTGTTCGCGCCCCATCATGTGATGGGTGTAGGGCATGGCAAGGGCGGTCGCGTTGCCGACCGGCGCCAGCCATTCGGCATCGTCGGAAAACAGGGCTGCGATCCGCTCTTTGTCGCGACTGGCGAACGCCTGCCATGCGGCGACGACGAGCTGCTTGCTGTCGTGAGGATTCATCGGGATCTCCATATTTTGCATGGTCGATGCTTAGCGGCGCCGCGCCGTCGTGTCTGGCGGCTTCCGGACCTGACTGCCCGATCATCCGATGTCAGGTCTCCGACATTCGCTCCGATGTCGGTCTGAGCACCACGCCCTCATGCTCCAGCAGCCAGCGCTTGCGCATCAACCCGCCGCCATACTTGACCAGCGAACCGTTGGCGCCGATCAGGCGATGACAGGGCACGACGACGCTGAGCGGATTGGCGCCATTGGCGTGCCCGACCGCGCGCACCGCTGCGGGCTTGCCGAGCCGGGCCGCCAGCGCGCCGTAGCTCATGGTCGTGCCGGCCGGGATTGTGGTCAGCGCGGTCCAGACCTGGCGCTGGAATGCCGTGCCGGCGACGCGCCATCTGATCGTGCTGAGCCGGTCGAGTTCGCCCGCGAAATATCCGGACAACGCCGCGCGGACATCATCCGGTGCCTGCGCGTTGTCCACGGCGAGCGCACCATAGTGCAACCGCAGCAGCTGTCGCATGCGCGGCTCGTGATCCTCCCAATCCAGCGCGCGAAGAATGCCGTCGGCGTCGGTGACCAGTAGCGCCGTGCCGATCGGCGTCTCCAATCGATCGAGCAGAAATGTTTCAGGCGGCTTCGCGCTCATGGACTTTTCCGGACGAGGCCGCCTGCGTAGCGCCGGCCGCCCACAGATGCAACGCGGCATAGGCGCGCCACGGTCGCCAGCGTTCTGCGCGCGACAGCAGCTCGGTCGGCGACGGTCGCCGGCCGTCCGCGCCAGTCATCGCGCGCAGCAGCCCGACATCGGCGGCGGGGAACGCGTCGGGTTCGCGCAGCTCGCGCATCGCAATGTACTGCGCAGTCCATTCACCGATCCCCGGCAGCGACCGCAATTTGGCGATCGCGTCCTCGAGGCTCGCGCCGCGACCGAAGATCGTCGAGTCCGCGGTCAGCGCTGCCGCCAGCGAGGTCACCGACATCGCCCGCGCCTTCGGCATGCCGAGCACAGTGAGATCGGCCGTCGCCAGACGCGCGGGCGCCGGGAACAAGTGGCTGAGACCCCCGCCATCTCCGGTCGCCGCCGGCAACACGAAGCCATGGGCCTCAACCAGCCTTCCAAGCAATCGGGTCGCGGCCGGAACGGTGATCTGCTGACCGAAGATCGCGCGCACGGCGAGTTCGAAGCCATCCCATGCGCCGGGCACCCGCAAGCCCGGGCGTGCCAAGACCAGGCTTGCCAGCAAGGGGTCAAGCGAAAGATGCGCGCCGATCGCATCGGGATCGGCGGCGAGGTCAAAGACGCGCCGCACCCGCGCGATGATCTGTGGCAGCGCCGCGATATTGGGAAAGCGCACCGAGACGTTGATCCGGTTCCGGTCCGATGGCGCGACGCTGACCACACCGCTGTGGCCGCCGATGACGATCGTGCGCCGGTACGTGCGCCCCGAGACGACTTCAACGCCGGGAATGGCGCGTGCTCCGAGAAACGACAGCATCGCATCCCAGTCATAGGGGGGCCGATAGGCCAGGCGAACCGACAGTTCGCCGGGCTCTCGTTTTCCCCTGTCGCGGGCGTGGCGCAGCGTCGCCGGCGAACGCCCGAACATCTGAAGGAAGGTTTCGTTGAAACGGCGGACGCTGTTGAAGCCCGAGGCAAGCGCCACCTCGGCCATCGGCAGCGAGGTCTCGTGGATCAGCTGTTTCGCCAGCAGCACGCGCCGCGTCTGCGCCACCGCGATCGGCGACGCCCCCACATGCTGGTGGAACAGCCGCCGCAACTGGCGCGCGCCGACGCCCAGTCGATTTGCGAGGCCTTCGACGTCCGCCTCATCGAGCCCACCGGCCTCGATCAAAGCCAACGCACGGGACACCGTGTTGGACGTGCCCCGCGAGACCGCCAGATCGGGTGAAGTCTCGGGCCGGCAACGCAGGCACGGACGAAGGCCGGCATCCTGGGCCGCCGCCGCGGAAGGATAAAACGAGACATTCTCCAGCTTCGGCGTGCGCGCCGGGCAGATCGGCCGGCAGTAGATGCCGGTGGTCTTGACCCCCACGAACAGCCGGCCGTCGAAGCGGGCATCGCGGGTCGAGATCGCGCGGTAGCAGGCGGTACGGTCCAAATCCATCATGGGATGATCGTCGACTGGGTCATGCTTGTCCTGCGGATTGCGAGCATCGTCAGCCTCAAAAAATCAGGCACGTCGTCGTACCATGCGCGAGCAGCCGCCCGTTGCCATCCGTGATCCGCCCTTCCGCCGTGCCAACCCGGCGGCCCCGGTTCAACACAACTCCCTCCGCCTTGATCGCTCCCGTCTCGGGGGTGATAGGCCTCAGCAGCGATATCTTGAACTCCAGCGTGGTCTGGCCGAAGCCCCGCTCCAGCGTCGATTGCACCGCCAATCCCATGCAGCTGTCGAGCAGCGTGGCCGCGAAACCGCCGTGCACGGTGCCGGCCGGATTGAGGTGGATGCCGCCTGGAATAGCGGTCACCACCACGCGCCCACGCTCGACCTCGCTCACATCATAGCCCAAGGTCTGCGCGATCGTATTGAGCGGCAGCGTCCCGTCAACGAGCCCCCGGACGAAATCCAGGCCGCTCATCTCCCTTTGCCTTTCGGCGCTGACGGTTCCATAGGTCTTGCTCATGGGAGAACCATCGCCCGCCGCGCCAAGTCTGTCTCGCGGTTTTCGGACATCATCATTTTCGGCCCGAAGATGGGGTTGGCCGTCGCGGCGCGTGCTAGTCTGTCTGGGAAGTCTGCTCCGGGGGAAGCATCATGATCTCGATCGCCAACATACTGGTCGCGGCGGTTGCCGCGCTGCACGTCTATTTCCTCATTCTGGAAATGTTTCTCTGGACCAGGCCGCTCGGCCTGAAGACCTTCCGCAACACGCCGGAGAAGGCCGCGGCGTCCGCCGTGCTGGCCGCCAATCAGGGGCTCTACAACGGCTTCCTCGCCGCTGGCCTCGTCTGGGGTTTGCTGCAGGGCGATGCGGGCTTTGCATTCCAGATCAAGGTTTTCTTTTTGCTCTGCGTCATCGTCGCGGGCCTCTATGGAGCTGCGTCGGTGAGCCGCCGCATCCTCTATGTGCAGGCGGCGCCTGCGGCACTTGCGCTCATTCTGCTCTCGCTGGCGTAAGGCGGATCAGCGCCGCCTTTGGCTTGCCTTGCTTTGGCGAAATCGCTCCTCCACACTCTTTTTGAATGACGCCGTGAGCCTGCCCCCGAACAGGTCCTCGATCTGGATCGGCTGGACAAGATCATCGGCAACATAGGTCGGGAGCGATATGAAGAACGGCATCTTGCACCTGATCGCAGGTGCGGCGATCGCACTGGCGCTGTCGGCAACGACCGCCAGCGCGCAGAAGACCTACGATACCGGCGCCACCGATACCGAAATCAAGTTCGGTCAGACCATGCCCTTCAGCGGGCCGGCGTCCGCCTATGCCGGTGTCGGCAAGACCCAGGCCGCCTATTTCAGGATGATCAACGACCAGGGCGGTATCAACGGCCGCAAGCTCAACCTGATCCAGTATGACGACGCCTACAGCCCGCCGAAGGCGGTCGAGCAGGTGCGCAAGCTGGTGGAAGGCGACGAGGTGCTGTTCACCTTCCAGATCAGCGGCACGGCATCGAACGCCGCGGTGCAGAAATATCTCAACGCCAAGAAGGTACCGCAACTGCTCGCGGCGACCGGCGCGTCGCGCTTCTCGGACCCGCAGAACGCGCCGTGGACCATCGGCTACAACCCGAACTACCGGACCGAAGGCCGCATCTACGCGAAATACATCCTGAAGAATCACCCCGACGCCAGGATCGGTATCCTGTTTCAGAATGACGATCTCGGCCGCGACTACATCATTGGCCTGAAGGCCGGGCTCGGCGACAAGGCGGCGTCGATGATCGTCGGCGAGGTGTCCTACGAACTGACCGATCCGACCATCGACTCGCAGATCGTCAAACTGAAATCACTCGGCGCCGATTTGCTCTATGACGCCTCGACGCCGAAATTCGCGGCACAGGCGATCAAGAAAGCCGCCGACCTCGGCTGGAAGCCGATCCATATCCTCGACATCAATGCCAGCCCGGTGTCGGCGACGCTGAAGCCCGCGGGCCTCGACATCTCCAGGGACATCATCTCGACCAATTACGGCAAGGACCCGGGCGATCCGCAGTGGAAGGACGATCCCGGCCTCAAGGCCTATTTCGCATTCATGGACAAATATTACCCGGAAGGCGACAAGCTCAACACGGTCAACGTCTACGGCTATTCGACCTCGGAATTGCTGGTGCACATTCTGCGTCAATGCGGCGACGATCTGACGCGCGACAACATCATGCGGCAGGCCACCAGCATCAGGAATTTCACCGGGAGCCTGGCGCTGCCCGGCATGCACGTGAATACCTCGCCGACCGATTACCGCATCAACAAGCAGATGCAGATGATGAAATTCAACGGCGAGCGCTGGGAACTGTTTGGTCCGATCATCGAGGACGCCGGCCCCGCCGGCTGACCGATTGGACTGATCCGATCGGAGCAACGCTCCGGCGCAGTGGGCTCACCACGCCGGCGGATCAGTTTCATAACGGCGTAAGCATCATTCCATCCGGCGAACAAACCGGCGCAGGCGAAGCTTGCCCGCCCGAGCGAACCGGCCGTTGCTCAACTGAAGTTGCTTACCTTTTCGGCGCGCGTCGCCTTGCATTGCAATACCCCTTCCGCCACTATCCCGGCCAACGATGGCGCTCGCAGGACCCGTGACCGGAAACGGCACCGGATACCTCGACCCGACCATCGGTCGAATTGGCAGAAAACAGCAGAAAAAAGAGGAACGCATCGACATGAGGAACCCCTTTTTCCATTTGGCCACGGGAGCAGCGCTGGCGATTGCGCTGTCGGCGTCGTCAGCCTACGCCCAGAAGAAATACGATACCGGCGCGACCGATACCGAGATCAAGATCGGCCAGACCAATCCGTTCAGCGGACCGGCTTCCGCCTATGCCACCATCGGCAAGACGCAGGCCGCCTATTTCAAGATGATCAACGACCAGGGCGGCATCAACGGCCGCAAGGTCAACCTGATCCAGTATGACGATGCCTACTCGCCGCCCAAGGCGGTCGAGCAGGTGCGCAAGCTGGTCGAGAGCGACGAAGTGCTGCTCACGTTCCAGGTCCTCGGCACGCCCTCGAACGCGGCCGTGCAGAAATATCTCAATGGCAAGAAGGTCCCGCAGCTGTTCGCCGCCACCGGCGCGTCGCGGTTCACCGATCCGAAGAACTTCCCCTGGACCATGGGTTTCAATCCCAACTACTTCGTCGAGGGGCGCATCTACGGCCAGTACATCCTGAAGAATCATCCGAATGCCAAGATCGGTATCCTCTATCAGAACGACGACCTGGGTAAGGATTATCTGAACGGCATCAAGGCCGGCCTCGGCGACAAGGCCGCGGCGATGATCGTGACCGAAGCCTCCTACGAAGTCTCCGATCCGACCATCGATTCGCAAGTCCTCAAGATCAAGGACGCCGGCGCGGACCTGTTCTTCAGCGCCACGACCCCGAAGCAGGCGGCACAGGCGATCAAGAAGATCGCCGAGCTCGGCTGGCACCCGGTGCACATTCTCGACATCAATGCCACCTCGGTCGGCGCGGTGATGAAGCCGGCGGGACTGGAGGCCTCCAAGGGCGTGATCAGCGTCAACTACGGCAAGGATCCGCTCGATCCGACCTGGAAGGATGATCCCGGCATGAAGAAATATTTCGACTTCATGGCCAAGTATTATCCCGAAGGCGACAAGGACTCGAGCTTCAACAGCTATGGCTATTCGACGGCGGAGCTGATGGCGTACGTGCTCAAGCAGTGCGGCGACGATCTGACGCGCGAGAACGTCATGAAGCAGGCCACGAGCCTGAACAAGGTCACCGGCGACCTGTCGCTGCCCGGCATCAGCAACAGCACCTCGCCGACCGACTATCGCGTCAACAAGCAGTTGCAGATGATGAAGTTCAATGGCGAGCGCTGGGAGCTGTTCGGGCCGATCCTCGAGGATACCGGCGCGGCGGGTTAAGAAACGGCGTTCGAAAGTGCAGGGCGGGCAAAGGCATTCTTCACGCCGTGCCCACCCTTCCACAGCGCGGACGAATGGTGGCACACGGAGTTTACCATCGGGCGCGCATTCGCGCGACCCGGTGGCTTTGCCCAGCCCGCATCATTTGCTTCGCGCCGGATGTCGCGGGGTATTTCGGAGCCGCAGCGATGCCGGATGACGACATCAGCCTTCTCAAACGCCTTTACGGAACCTTCAACGCGCGGGACATGGAGGCGGTTCTCGCCATGATGCATCCCGACGTGGTGTGGGCCAACGGGATGGACGGCGGGCACGTCCACGGCCCTGACGGCATCCGCGACTATTGGACGCGACAATGGGCTGTCATCGATCCCCACGTCGAGCCCATCGGCTTTTCGGCCGGCCCCGATCAAGCCGTCGCGGTCGACGTTAAGCAGACGGTGCGCGATCTCAAGGGTAACATCCTGGCCGAGAAGCTCGTTCGCCACGTCTTTCGCATCGAAGGCGGCCTGATCAGGCGATTCGATATCGGGTAGCGGATGTCCCGGCGCAGTGGGATCCGGTTCACCGACAAGGACATGCGCCAACACGAGAATCTGCGGCGCGCTTGGCCGTTGTCATGCTCCCGATGCCTCCACGATCTGGCTCGGCGCGCTATTCCGGAATTTCACCAAAATTCTTGCCGACGGGCAGCACGGCATGCCGGATCAGCCGGGAATCTTCCACCGCCGCCTGGCGATGCTTGACCGCCTCGCGATAGACCGGGTCGCGGATCATCTCGACGAAGGCCGACACGCTCGGATATTCCGCGATGAAGCAATGATCCCAGCGCTCCTCGGCCGGGCCGATCAGCATCAATTCGAAGCGGCCCTGCCAGACGATCCGGCCGCCCAGCCGCTCGAACACCGGGCCGCTGTCCCGACCATAGGCCGCATAGGCCTCCGCACCGGTCGCCTTGCGGCCATCGGGATAGGCGGCCTGCGGGCGGAGCCGGACCAGGTTGAGCATGTGGATCGGGCCCTCGCGGTCATCGGCCCGAAACTGCGCAAAGACCTCCTTGGTCGGATCGATGTAGCTCATGCGTGCCCCCTGTCCCTATTGTGCCGCCTATTTCCACCCCGCCGCGCCTCGAGCGCAAGAGCATCGCGCAGGCGGCGACGGCATCTGCCCCAGCCCCTAATCGCGCGTTAAGGTTTTTGTAACTGGGCCTTAAACTCCCGAAGCTAGCTTGCACCCCATAGGGTCGCGAGCGTGACGGATGGCGTGGGGACGGAAAAAAAGCGGCGGACGCAAGGAGCCGCTGTTCGGGCTCGCCTCGGCGATGGCCGATCTGCGCCTGTCGCCGCTGGACCGTATCGGCGGCGGCGATGACAAGCCGAAAAAGACTACCGCCAGGGCCAAACCCGAGCCCGAGGATGACGACGACGAGCCGCCGCGCGAGCGGAAGCCGCGCGCGACCCGCAGCGGCAGCAAGCGCCGCGGCAAATCGACGTCCCGTTTTTCCCTCACCCGTCTGGTCTATTGGGGCGCGGTGCTCGGACTATGGGCCACGATCGCCGTCGTCGGCGTGGTGGTCTGGGTCGGTGCGCACCTGCCCGCGATTCAATCGCTCGAAATCCCGAAGCGGCCGCCGACCATCGAGATCGTGGGTCGCGACGGCAGCGTGCTGACCCAGCGCGGGGAAATGGCCGGCGCCAATGTCGCGCTGAAGGATCTGCCGCCTTATCTGCCGAAGGCCTTCATCGCGATCGAGGATCGCCGCTTCTATTCCCATTATGGCGTCGATCCGATCGGGATCGCGCGCGCTGCCGTCGCCAACATCCTGCATCGCGGGGTCTCGCAAGGCGGCTCGACGCTGACCCAGCAGCTCGCCAAGAACCTGTTCCTGACCCAGGAACGCACCCTGCAGCGCAAGCTGCAGGAGGTCGAGCTCGCGCTCTGGCTGGAGCGCAAGCATTCCAAGGCCGAGATCCTCGAGCTCTATCTCAATCGCGTCTATTTCGGCTCCGGCGCCTATGGCGTGGAAGCCGCGGCCCAGCGCTATTTCGGCAAGCCGGCGAAGAACGTCACCGTCCCCGAGGCCGCGATGCTGGCGGGCCTCGTCAAGTCGCCGTCGCGTCTGGCGCCGAATCGCAATCCGGAAGGCGCGGAGAAGCGTACCCAGACCGTGCTCGCCGCCATGGCGGACGCCAACTTCATCACCGACGCCCAGGCCAAGGCCTCGATCGGCCATCTGGCGATTGCGGTGAAGCCGGCCGGCGCGGGAACGCTCAATTACGTCGCGGACTGGATCGGCGAAGTGCTCGACGACCTCGTCGGCCAGATCGACCAGAGCATCAGGGTCGAAACCACGATCGATCCGAAGCTGCAAAGCGTCGCCGAGACCGCGATCATCGACGAACTCGCGGCCAAGAGCGTGAAGTTCAACGTCAGCCAGGGCGTGCTGGTGGCGATGACCCCGGACGGCGCGGTGCGCGCCATGATCGGCGGCCGCAATTACGCCGAGAGCCAGTATAATCGCGCGGTCACCGCCAGGCGCCAGCCGGGATCGGCGTTCAAGCCGTTCGTCTATCTCACCGCGATCGAACAGGGTTTGACCCCGGATACCGTCCGCCAGGATGCGCCGCTCGACCTCAAGGGCTGGAAACCCGAGAACTACAGCCACGAATATTTCGGCGCGGTAACCCTGACGCAGGCCCTGGCCATGTCGCTCAACACGGTGGCGGTACGGGTCGGGCTCGAAGTCGGGCCGAAGAACGTGGTCCGTACGGCGCATCGCCTCGGCATTTCCTCCAGGCTCGATGCCAATCCGTCGATCGCGCTCGGCACCTCGGAAGTGTCGGTGCTGGAACTCGTCGGCGCCTACGCGCCCTTCGCCAATGGCGGGCTCGGCGTCTCGCCGCACGTGATCACCAAAATCAAGACGCTCGACGGCAAGCTCTTGTACGCGCGGCCGGCCGACCAGCTCGGGCAGGTCATCGAGCCGCGCAATGTCGCGCTGATGAATGTCATGATGCAAGAGACGCTGATCTCGGGTACCGCGCGAAAGGCGGAGATTCCCGGCTGGATGGCTGCAGGCAAGACCGGCACCAGCCAGGATTTCCGCGATGCCTGGTTCGTCGGCTACACCGGCCATCTCGTGACCGGCGTCTGGCTCGGCAATGACGACAACTCGCCGACGCGCAAGGCGACCGGCGGCGGCCTGCCGGTGGAAGTCTGGACTCGCTTCATGCGCACGGCGCATCAGGGCGTGCCCGTGGCGAGCCTGCCGAACTCGCAAGGCTCCGGACTATTCTCCGGCATCGCGCAGATGGCCCAGCAGGTCAGCGCACCATCCGCATCACCTCCGCAAGCAGCGGCACCGATGGCGTCGGGCGGCGCCAACCGGCCTGCGCCGGTCCCGGCCCGCGGCGGAGCGGTGCGCCCCGAGGCCGCGGCCGGACTCGACGGCTGGCTGGTGGACCGGCTGTTCGGGCGCTAGAGCTTCCTGAGATCGCCGGAACTGCGGTAGCCTCGCTGCAACACGAGGGCGCACGATGCAGCTGTATCGCCGACAATTCCTCAAACTCGCCGGCGCGGTTGCCACAGCTCCCGCCTTTTCCAAACATGCCATGGCGGAGGATTATCCAACGCGGCCGGTGCGCATCGTCGCCGGCTTCGCCGCCGGTGGTGGCGTCGACATCACGGCGCGGCTGATCGGCCAATGGCTGTCCGAGCGGCTGGGCCAGTCCTTCGTCATCGAGAACCGGCCGGGAGCCGGCGGCAACATCGGCACCGAGGCCGTGGTGAAGGCGCCCCCTGACGGCACCACGCTGCTGCTCGCGACCGTTCCGAATGCGGTCAACGCCACGCTCTACGAGAAACTCAATTTCAACTTCATCCGCGATATCGCGGCCGTGGCCGGAATCATCCGCGTGCCGATGGTCATGCTGCTCAACCCGGCGGTTCCGGCAAACACCGTTGCCGAGTTCATCGCCTATGCCAAGGCCAATCCCGACAAGGTCAACATGGCATCGGCAGGCAATGGCAGCGCGCCGCATCTGGCCGGCGAGCTGTTCAAGATGATGGCTGGCGTCAACCTGGTCCATGTGCCCTATCGCGGCCAGGGCCCTGCCCTGTCCGACCTGCTCGGCGGCCAGGTCCAGGTGTTGTTTGCCGCGACGCCGGGAACCACCGACTACATCACGACCGGGAAGCTGCGCGCGCTCGCGGTGACGACGGCGGCGCGCGCCGAAGTGCTGGCGGATCTGCCGACTATCGGGACTTTCATACCGGGCTATGAGGCCAGCCAGTGGTACGGAATCGGCGCGCCCAGGGCCACGCCGGCCGACATCATCGAAAAGCTGAACAGGGAGATCAACGCCGGTATCGCCGACCCCGGCATGAAGGCGCGCTTCGCCGCCATCGGCGGCGAACCGCTGCCTGGCTCGCCCGCTGTGTTCGCCAGGCTGATCGCGGAGGAAACCGAGAAATGGGGCCAGGTGATCCGCGCCGCCGGCATCAAGCCGGAGTGAGGCGAAAGACGCTGGTCCGCGGTACGCCGCGCGTTGCTTGCGTCTTCCGTGCGGCCGGCCACTGGCCAGGCGCGCCCATAGCCACCGTCATCGCGCGCCGGCGTTACCGTGGCCGCTGTCGGACGAGGTGGCTGCAGGCTGAGCCGCAGCCGATGATTGTCCCCATGCAGTGAATGCGGTCTTGAAGACCTGCTCCCCGGACTCGCCCTTCTCGATCGCGAGGATGCCGCGCCGCTGGTTGGCGTAGAGGATGGGAATATCAAACCACGAGTTCTCCAACAGCAGTTTCAGGTTACGCTCGCGATCAGCGGCAACATTGGACAGCCCGACCAGGAAAAAGCCACCGGTGACCTTGACGGCCAGTCCGGCCAGGGGCGTGCCGCGCGCCTGCTCGTTGGATTTCATCAGCATTCCCGGCACATTGGCGACCCCGCCGCCGTCGGCATTGGCGGGCAACTGAAAATTCAGATCAACGACGTGACTTGCCGGCAAGGACGAATCGAGATTGCGTCGGAATGACATCGTCACCCGGAGTCCGCGCGTTGGAATATCGATATCCGCGCGCGCAACAAATTCGTCGGGCCGACCTTCGGGCTTGCCAGGCTCAATGCGCCATGTCACCGAGCCAGCGAATTTCCGGCCAGTCGGATTGGACGGGTCTTCGTCGTAGAGGACCGCGCGTGCCTGCGTGCCATCCGTGGTTATCGCCGGACCGGTTGGGACCGGCCTGGCGGATGGCGGCGTCGGGAACGGCGACGCCTTGGCCGCCGCCGTCTCCCTGAGTTCGGCAAGCCGGGCCATCGCGATGACGGCAAAGAACGTGTTGCGATAGCGCTTGACGAAGGCATCGAGCAGCGCCGGATCGGTGGTGTCCTTCACCGCATCCCAGGCTTCCGCGGCTTCACTCCTGCGAGCAGTGATCCCGGAAGGCTCTGCGCCCTGCCGCAAGACATCGTCCGATCGGGCGGCGGGGGACGGCTTGTTCGCAAGATCGTCGGCGTGAGCGGCGCCGATCGGCAAGCCGACCATGGCGCTCAACATCACCCCGAGAATGAAGCCGCGCGCGGTGGACCTGTCCTGCATGGTGCAACTCGGGCCGTGGGAATCGCTCTGTCAATAACCTGCGACGGCGCATGTTCAGCGCCGTCGCCAGCTCAGGTAACATATGCTGGAGAGCACAACCTCGCAACGTCGCGGGAACCGGACAACACAACCCGCTCCCCCGTGTTCGAGTGAAGCCGCTGGCAAAGTGGTCTTGCGGGCGGGACCTCTCAGTCCTCGATTCCGTAGCGATGCAGGTCGTTGCCTGAGGTATCGAGCCACTTCTTGGCGCGTTCCATCGACGGACAAACCCGGGCGCAGACCCGCCAGAACCGTGGCGAGTGATTCATCTCGACGAGATGCGCCACTTCATGCGCGGCGAGATAGTCGAGCACGAAGGGAGGCGCCAGGATCAGCCGCCAGGAGAACGACAGCGAGCCCGCGGAGGTGCAGGACCCCCAACGGCTCGACTGGTCGCGGATCGAGAGCCGCTTGACCTTGACCGACAGCGTCTCGGCATGGATCTGCGCAGCCTTGTGCAGATCCCTGCGCGCTTCGCGCTTCAGGTAGTCGTGGACACGCCGCTCGATGTGCTCGACAGCGCCCGCGACACACAGGATGCGGTCGCCGCTATCGCGCGTTTCGGTCCACACCGTGCCGCGCTCGCCGGCGCGATGCACGATCCGATGCGGAACACCGCGCAATGGAACCAAAGTGCCGGGTAGAAACGGCGCCGCCTTGGGTAAACGGCCGAGACGCGCGGCAATCCAGCCGCCATGACGCTGCGCGAAGTCCTTCGCTTCGGCGATCGTACCACGCGGCGGCATAGTGAGGATGGCTTCGCGGTCGCTCGGATGAATTCGCAACGTATATCGGCGCGCGCGCCGATGTCGGCGCAGTCGGATCGCATAGATTTGCGAGCCATGCTTGACGAGAAGACGCGAGGGTTCGGCGGGCCGCCGATAAAGTAGCGCGCGAGTAGCCATATCTGTCAGTCCGGGGGGCAAGAGTTCGCCCGGATTCTGCCATATCCACCGCCAGGGAAATCGTTCGGCGCAAAAACAAATCATTTGCCCAATATACAGGGCCTGGGCCGCCGCGAGGCCCTACAGGATGGGGTCAAACGTTAATTTTTCAACCCGGTCGGAGCCGGTTTTGGCCGCTCAAGGGTTGATTCTGAACTCACTCCTTCATTCGACCCCAGACCGGGAATCTTCCGGGGATTTCAGGGGGTTCGCGGGCCTTCCGAATCGACCCGCAGTTTCATCTGGAACGCCTGAAAACGACGCAGGACTCCGTTTTTCGCCGGGCAGCTATTCGGCAGCGGCCTGAACGGCCTTCGGATTAGCCGCCGACAGCATGAAATCGCTGATCCGGGGCACGATTTCCGATCTGAAGCGCGAGCCGTTGAACACGCCGTAATGACCGACGCCCTTTTGCACGTAATGCACGCGACGCTGCATCGGGATCGAGCTGCACAGCGCGTGCGTGGCCTCGGTCTGACCGAGCCCCGAGATGTCGTCGTTCTCGCCCTCGACCGTCATCAGCGCCACGCGCTTGATCTTCGAGGGTTGCACCAGCGCGCCGCGGTGGGTCATCTCGCCCTTGGGCAGCGCGTGCTTTACGAACACGGTGTCCACGGTCTGCAGGTAATATTCGGCGGTGAGGTCCATGACCGCGAGATATTCATCATAGAAGTCGCGGTGCTTGTCGGCGAGATCGCCGTCGCCCTTCACGAGGTGGTTGAACAGGTTCTTGTGGGCGTCGACGTGACGATCGAGATTCATGCTGATGAAGCCGTTCAGCTGCAGGAACCCCGGATAGACGTCGCGCATCACACCGGGATGCGGGAACGGCACCTTGGTAATGACATGGCTGCGGAACCAATCGATGCCACGCTCGGCGGCCAGGTTGTTGACCGCCGTCGGATTACGCCGGGTGTCGATCGGACCGCCCATCAGGGTCATCGAAATCGGGACGTAAGGATCGTTCACGGCCTCCATCACCGACACCGCGGCCACCACCGGCACCGAGGGCTGGCACACCGCTATGACGTGCATGTTGCCGCCCAGCATGTGCAGCATCTCGACGACGTAATCGATATAGTCGTCGAGATCGAAGCGGCCCTCTGCAAGCGGCACCATTCGCGCATCGGCCCAGTCGGTGATGTAGACATCATGGGTGGGCAGGAAGGCCTCGACCGTGCCCCGCAACAGCGTGGCATAGTGCCCGGACATCGGCGCCACGATCAGAACGCGCGGCGCCGGCTTGCGCAGCGGCCGCGTCAGCTTGCGCTCGAAGTACAGCAGCCGGCAGAACGGCTTTTCCCAAACGCTCCTGATCTCGATCGGGGTGCGGATGCCGTTGACGTCGGTATCATTGAGGCCCCATTCCGGCTTGCCGTAGCGGCGCGTGGTGCGCTCGAACAATTCGCAAGCCGCCGCGATCGATTTGCCGACCTGGGTATGGGACCAGGGATTGAGCGGGTTCTGAAGCAGGATCTTGGTCGCATCGGTCACGGCGCGCGCCGGGTTGAGCGAGGCCTGCGCCATTTCGTACATCCAGTACATCGGCGTCGTGAGTGCCGGACTGCCTTCTGCAACCAGTGGCGGTGCACCGCCAAATTCACCTATCGGCATTCTCGGTCCATTTCCCTTTGCAACGCAGCATAGTGACCAATGCGTAATAATGCGTCAATGCATCAATCAGGATATCTACGTGCTTGAAACGAGAATCATCCCCGTAAATCCACCGGAAAGTCGCCTTATTCACCGCCGCCGAGCAGCGAGCCGTTGCGCCGGGCGCTGCGTAAAAGGGCAAGGAATGCCGCAAAAGAGGCAGCCAGCAGCGCGGCATTGAGGGCGGCCGCTTCGATCATCAGGTCAGCCCGGAATACGCCATCGACCAGCAACGCGCGCATGCCTTCGAACACATAAGTCGGCGGCAGCGTCCAGGCGACGAGTTGCAGCCAGTGCGGCAGCACGTTGACGGGATAGTAGATGCAGGACAGCGGCATGATCGCAAACATCAGCGTCCAGACGATGCTTTCCGCACCGAGGCCGTTACGCAGCACCAGACCGGACACGAAGATGCCGACCGACCAGCTGGTGAAGATGAGATTGCAGAAGAACGCGATCAGCGGCAGGCCGATGCCGTAGAAATTGAAATGAAACAGGAACAGCGCAATCAGCGTCATCGGAATGATTCCGATCGCGAGCCGGACCAGACTCATCACCATCAGCGCGAGCAGGAATTCGATCGGCTTCAGCGGGCTCATCATCAGGTTGCCGAGATTGCGCGCCCACATCTCCTCGAGAAACGAGATCGAAAAGCCGAGCTGGCCACGGAACAGGATGTCCCACAGGATCACGGCGCCGATCAGCGTGCCGCCCGCGCGGGCGAAGAAACCGGCATTCTGCGCGATATAGTTCTGCAGGAAGCCCCAGGTGATGATCTGCACGGTCGGCCAGTAGATCAGCTCGAGCAGCCGGGGCCACGACGACAGCAGAAGATACCAGTAGCGCAGGATCATCGCGCCGATGCGATGGAGGGCAATTCCCCGATGATGGCCGACAACGGCGTCACTCATCGCACACCCTCCCCGGTCTCATTTGACGCATCCTCTCCACGCGAACCCGGCTCCGCTTCGCTCGACAATGCCCTGTCGCGGCCGCGCGCGACATCGAGGAACACCTCCTCCAGCGTGGTCCGGTTGTAGCGCGCCATGATCTGGGCCGGACTGTCGTCGTCCTCGATGCGGCCGCGCTTCATGATGATGACGCGGTCGCACAGCCGCTCGACCTCGAGCATGTTGTGCGAGGCCAGCAGGATGGTGGCGCCATGCGCCTTGCGGTAGCTGTCGAGATGTCCCCTGACCCAGTCGGCCGTGTCGGGATCGAGCGAGGCGGTGGGCTCGTCGAGCAACAGCAGCTCCGGCTGGTTGATCAGCGCCTTGGCCAACGCGACGCGGGTTTTTTGTCCGGCGGAGAGCTTGCCGCTGGCGCGGTCGAGGAAATCATTGAGATCGAGATCGGCGGCCAACTGCGCGATGCGCTCGCGCAGATTGGCGACGGCATAGAGGCGGCCGAAGATGGTCAGGTTCTGCCGCACGGTCAGCCGCATCGGCATGTCGACATACGGGCTTTCGAAATTCATCCGCCCGAGCACGCGCCCGCTCTGCGCGGGCATCGGATGCCCCAGCAGCTGCACATGCCCCGAGGTCGGCAGCACCAATCCCATGATCATGGCGATCGTCGTCGTCTTGCCAGCGCCATTGCCGCCGAGGAGACCGGTGATGCTGCCGCGCGCGATGCGGAACGAGACGTCGTCGACGGCGCGCGTCGTCTTGTAGAGCTTGGTGAGATGAACGACTTCGATCGCCGGCGAGGTCATCGAACTCGGCGCAGACAATCCGGGCAAGGCCCCTTCATCCTGGTTCATGCGACCGTTCTTTGCGGCATCGTCGCCCGGAGCGCAACTGCATTGCTCGAGACCTGGCCCGGATTTGTAGTCGGATCGGTGCAAGGCTAGACTCCGCCCATGTCCGATTCCGCCAGCTTCGACTTTCGCCATTCGCAGCGCCACGTCCGCCTCGACACCATCCTGCGGCTGCGCTGGCTCGCGGTGCTGGGCCAGCTCGCCGCCATTTTCGTCGTGGTGCAGGGGCTGGAATTCGACGTGCCCGTGGTTCCCTGCGTCATCATCATCAGCCTGTCGGCGATCCTCAACCTCTCGCTTCAGACCGCGTTCAACCCGATGCGACGGCTGGAGCCGGCCTATGCCGCGGCCCTGCTGGCGTTCAACATCGTCGAGCTCGCCGGCCTCCTGTATTTCACCGGCGGGCTGCAGAACCCGTTCTCATTCCTGTTCCTGGCGCCGGTGCTGATTTCCGCAACCGCACTGCCGGCGCGCCTGACGGTCAGCCTCGGGCTGCTCGCGGTAGCCTGCGCGTCCGCGCTGTTCTTCTTTCACCTGCCACTGCCATGGGACAACGAAGAGCCCCTGGTCCTGCCGCCGATCTATCTGGTCGGCGTCTGGCTGTCGATCGGGGTCGCAATCGGCGTCACCAGCCTCTACGCGTTCCAGGTCACCGAGGAGGCCCGCAAGCTGTCCGATGCCCTGGCGGCGACCGAACTGGTCCTCACCCACGAACAGCACTTGACCCAGCTCGACGGGCTTGCCGCCGCGGCGGCGCACGAGCTTGGCACGCCGTTGTCGACGATCGTGCTGATTTCGCGTGAGCTGCAACGGACCCTGCAGGACAACGGTCAGGTCGCCGCCGACATCAAGATCCTGCGCGAACAGGCGCAGCGCTGCCGCGACATTCTCGCCAAGATCACGCAGCTGTCGTCGAGCGGCGCGCCGTTCGACAATATGAAACTGTCGACGCTGATCGAGGAAACGGTCGCCCCGCATCGCGATTTCGGGGTCGACATCAAGATCCGCATCGCGGTCGCCGGCAGCAAGGAACCGACCGGCTCGCGCAATCCCGCGATCCTCTACGGTGTGGGCAACATCCTGGAAAACGCCGTCGATTTCGCCCGCTCCATCGTGGAAGTGAACGCCTGGTGGAACAACGACGCGATCGAAATCGTCATTTCCGACGATGGGCCGGGCTTCGCGCCTGACATCCTGAAGCGGATCGGCGAGCCTTATCTGTCGCGACGACCGAGCAGCGAGGACACCCCAAATCGAGGTCTCGGGCTCGGCGTCTTCATCGCCCGCACGCTCCTGGAACGCACCGGCGCGAAGGTCTCCTTCACCAACCGGGTTTTCCCGGATCACGGCGCCGTGGTGCAGATCTCGTGGCCACGCAGCCGCTTCGAGACCAGCGCGAACGCGGACATGTCGGATGCGCGCGTGTAAGGGACGGCTCGCGACATCGTGAAACACCCACACCGCAGCGCGGCGTAGCGTCGCAGCTGGCGGTTGGTATGCGGCGGCCTTGGCAGCCCGCCTTGGCAGGGCCATATTAGCTGCCGTACGAGGTCTCTTCGAGCAAGTCCGAAGAGGGTGGATACCCGGTTACCCGAAAAGATCACGCTCGAACAACGCATTGGGCCAGATGACCGATCGAAAGCAAAGTCATCGCGCTCCCGGAATTCAGCTTTTTCAGGAATAGAACCTTGGCCGCCATTGCCGAACTTGCCGATCATATCGACCGCTCGCTCCTGATCGTGGAGGACGACAAGCCGTTCCTGGAGCGGCTGGCGCGCGCCATGGAAACCCGCGGCTTCGCGGTCACCTCCTGCGAGACCGTCGCCGAGGGTCTGGTGCAGGTCGGCAAGGCCGCCCCGGCCTTCGCGGTGGTCGATCTGCGGCTTGGCGACGGCAACGGCCTCGACGTCGTCTCCGCGCTCAAGCGCAAGCGCCCCGAGGCCCGCGCCATCGTCCTGACCGGGTACGGCAATATCGCCACTGCCGTGACCGCGGTGAAGATGGGCGCGGTCGACTATCTCGCGAAACCGGCCGACGCCGATGATGTGGTCGCCGCCCTGCTCGCGGTCGGGGATGAAAAATCCGAGGTGCCGCAAAATCCGATGTCCGCCGACCGGGTGCGCTGGGAGCACATCCAGCGCATCTACGAAATGTGCAACCGCAACGTCTCGGAGACGGCGCGGCGGCTGAACATGCACCGTCGTACCCTGCAGCGAATCCTCGCCAAGCGCGCGCCGCGCTGACGAGTTCGCCGAATGGGCGTCTACTATTCGCACTGCCTGATTCCGAAACAAAACACGATTCGGCCAGCCCCCGAACAGCTCGTTGCGCTGATCGCAGCCTGGGTCGACAAGGGATTTATCGTCGGGCCGGAAGGCATCTCTGCCCGGGACCGCACCGGATCGAACCAATCGATGGCTGACACCGGCGCGTGCTTCAGGACAGATCCTGCTCTGCTCGGGTCGCAGATCAAGCAAGAGCCACCTCAACTTGAGCCGCCGAAATCGTTCTTGTCGAGACTGTTTGGAAGCCCCAAACCGACAAGGCAACCTGTTGATACCAGGACGCCGTTCTCCATCCCTCCGGTCGGCCTCTCACTGAAGGCGCTCTCGCAACCAGATGCCCTGATTCAATGGGCGCCTAATCCCAACGCGGCCTATCCCATGGACACAGTCGCGGACCCCCCTGCCCAACCGCACACGATCAGCATCGAGCTTGCGGACAATTTTCTCAACCCGTACACCGATCCCTACGGCATCGGACAGGACACCAAACAGCTCGACGGCATCTGCCCGTGCGGGCACGGCCTGGAATATGAAGCAGCGATCAGCTGGCTGGAGACTAGGCGAATCCGCCGCATCTGTCCCGCATGCGGACAGTCGTTCCGTCCACAGGACCATTTCGCGGAAATCGTCGACGATGCCACCGGAGCGAAGATCCCATTCCCTGGCGGACATTGCCGCCGCTTCGCGATCAGCATCTATTTCGGCAAGGATCACCCTACCTATCGCCGTAACGCGAGCGGCGAACTCATCGATGCAAAGCCCAAAGCCTCCGATATTTTCCTCAAGGCGTGCGAGACGGCGCTCGGCTTCGAACTCATCGGGCTCGACGACTTCAGTTGATTGCTATCCAGACTGACGCGGCGCGCTAAAACTCGCCGTGACCCTGCGGATCGATCAGCCGGTTCATCCGTTGCGCCGCGACCACGGCAAAACGCACCGTCATCAGCTTGCGCGTCGGCGCCGGCAGGCGATGCTCCGGCGCCTCGCAATGCATGTGTGCGCCATAGGCGTCGGCGACGATCAGGCCGGTGTCCTTCGGAAAGATCTCGCACGGCAGATCCTGCGTGAAGGCGAAGAACAGCCGGTCGCAATGGGCGCGATAGTCCTGCCATTTGTGATCGGCACGCAGATCATCGACCGACGATTTGATCTCGACGATCCAGATCTCGCCACGCTCGTTCAGCGCCACCAGGTCGGCGCGGCGTCCCGAGGGCAGCGGCAACTCGCTGATGCAGGCAAATCCAAGCGAACGCAGCAGCCGCGCGGTCCCGCGCGCGATCGCCAGCGCCGTCTCCGACTGGCGGCCGTCCGGCGCGGGCACGAGGCTGATCTGGCGGGCAGAGGATTCCATGCTGCCACCACACTAGCCGATTCCCGTTTCGTTCTCCATCACCTCATACACAGACCGGGAGCTTTCGGCAGCCCGGAAGGGAACCCCGGCCGACAGCCGCCACTTGACAGCTGACGAACGGGGCAGCCTGCATGATCGACGACCTCTGGTACAAGAACAGCATCTTCTATTGCCTGTCCGTCGGCACCTACATGGACGCCAACGGCGATGGCATCGGCGATTTCAAGGGCCTGTTGCGTCGGCTCGACTATCTGCACGGGCTCGGCATCACCACGATCTGGCTGATGCCGTTTCAACCCTCACCCGGCCGCGACGACGGTTACGACGTCGCCGACTATTATGGCGTCGATCCGCGCTACGGCACGCTCGGCGATTTCGTCGAGTTCACCCATGGCTGCCGTCAGCGCGGCATCCGCGTCATCATCGATCTCGTCGTCAACCACACCTCGGACCAGCATCCCTGGTTCCGCGACGCGCGCAGTGCCAAGGATTCGCCCTATCGCGACTGGTACGTCTGGTCGGACAAGAAGCCTGGCAATGCCAACAAGGGCATGGTGTTCCCCGGCGTGCAGAAATCGACATGGACCCACGATAAGCAGGCGCAGGCCTGGTATTTCCATCGCTTCTACGATTTCCAGCCCGACCTCAACACGTCGAACCCGCTGGTGCAGGCTGAAATCCTCAAGATCATGGGCTTCTGGATCCAGCTCGGGGTCTCCGGTTTCCGCATGGATGCGGTGCCGTTCGTGATTGCGACCAAGGGCGCCAAGGTGCGCAAGCCGGTCGAGCAATACGACATGCTGCGTTCCTTCCGCGAATTCCTGCAGTGGCGCGAAGGCGATGCCATCATCCTCGCGGAGGCCAACGTGCTGCCCGACACCGACATGGACTATTTCGGCGATGACGGCGACCGCATGCACATGATGTTCAATTTCCACGTCAACCAGAATCTGTTCTATGCCCTGGCCTCGGCCGATTCGCGGCCGCTTGCGAAATCGCTGGCCGCCACCAAGCCGCGCCCCGCGACCGCGCAATGGGGTCTGTTCCTGCGCAATCACGACGAACTCGATCTCGGGCGGTTGAGCAAGGCGCAGCGCGAGTTGGTGTTCGAAAAGTTCGGTCCCGACAAGACCATGCAACTCTATGACCGCGGCATCCGCCGCCGCCTCGCGCCGATGCTGGGCGGCGACCGGCGACGCCTCGAACTCGCCTACAGCCTGATGTGCACGCTGCCGGGAACGCCGGTGATCCGCTACGGCGACGAGATCGGGATGGGCGATGATCTTGCGCTGCCCGAACGCAATTGCGCGCGCACCCCGATGCAATGGTCGACCGAACCCCAGGCGGGATTCACCAAGAGCGACAGGCCATGCTCACCGGTCATCGACAAGGGTCCCTATGCCTTCGAGCACGTCAACGTCGCGAAGCAGCGCCGCGACCCGAACTCGATGCTGAACTGGACCGAGCGCATCATCCGCATGCGCAAGGAAGTTCCCGAGATCGGCTGGGGCGACTTCAAGGTGATCGCGGTGAAGGATCCGGCCGTGTTCATCATGCGCTACGACTGGCGCAACAACTCCGTGCTGTTCGTGCACAATCTCGACGACAAGCCGCGGGAGATCGCGTTCACGACCGGCCTTGCCGGTGAGGCCGGCAGGCTCCTGGTCAATCTCCTGGCCGAGGACCACAGTTCCGCCGACGCGCGCGGCCGGCACACGCTCGTCCTCGAGCCCTATGGCTACCGCTGGTATCGCGTCGGCGGGCTGGACTATCTGCTGAAGCGAAGCGATATCGATGCCGACGCGACCGGGAAGGCCGCTCATCCGGCCTGAGTTCGCTCGCCGATCACCACGCCTTCATTGCCACGCAGGTCGAGCGAGCCGTCGACCCGCTCGGCATTGCGGTCCATGTGGGTCGACAGCAGGATCTGCCCCTCAAGCCCGATCGCGTCCGACGACAGCGATATCGGTTCGGCGCCCAGGTTCAATGCGACCATGATGGCCGCGCCATCGGCTTCGCGACGATAGAGCAGCAGATCGCCCTCGGCCACGACCGGCACATAGCTGCCGGCGACGAGCTGCGGCCGCTGCTTCCGCAGCCTGATGAGCGCCTTGTAGAGGCTCAGGATCGACCGTCCATCGGCGGCAAGATTGACCACATTCTCATGCGCGGCATCGGTGGCGAGCGGCAGCCAGGGCGGTGCGCTGGAAAAGCCGGCGGATTGACCCGCGTCCCATTGCATCGGGGTTCGGCATCCGTCGCGGCCAACACCGAGGCCCGGCACGTTCTTCTCGAACGGATCGCGCACATGCTCCGCCGCGATCGCCACCTGACGCATGCCGATCTCGTCGCCGTAATAGAGCGTCGGCGTCCCCCGCAGGGTCAACAGCAGCATCGCGGCAACGCGGGCTTGTTCGCGCCCGACCCGGCTCGCCACCCGCGGGCGATCATGGTTGCCGAGCACCCAGTTCGGCCAGGCCCCTGCGGGCAGTGCCGTTTCGTAATCGGCGATGATCTTTTCGATCAAACGCGCGCTCCACAGCGTCGACAGCAATGCGAAGTTGAACGGCATCTGCGCGCCGGCGAGATCGTTGCCGTAATAGGCGACCATCCGATGCAGCGGCAGGTAGACCTCGCCGATCAGAACGCGCTGGTCGAATTCGTCGGTCACGCGCCGCATCTCCGCGATCACGTCGTGGACTTCGGGCTGATCGGTCGAATACTGCGTCAGAATGGCCTCATGCGGCGGCCGGCCAGCGTGAAAATGCGGATTGGGCGGGTTGTCGCGAAATTCGGCGTCCTTGATCAGGTGCCAGATCACATCGACCCGGAAACCGTCGACACCCCTGCGCAGCCAGAAGCGCATCACGTCATAGATCGCGTGGCGCACCTCCGGATTGCGCCAGTTCAGGTCGGGCTGCTGGGCAAGAAAGGCGTGATAGTAATATTGCCCGGTCGCGGCGTCATAGGCCCAGGCGCTGCCGCCGAACTCCGACAGCCAGTTGTTGGGCGCGCCACCGTCCGGCTTCGGATCGCGCCAGACGTACCAGTCGCGCTTCGGATTGTCGCGCGCACTCCGGCTTTCGAGGAACCAGGGATGCTGATCCGAGGTATGGTTTGGAACGAGATCGAGAATGATCTTCAGGCCGCCGTCATGCACGGCCTTCACCAGCGCGTCGAAATCCTCCATCGTGCCGAACAGCGCATCGATCCCGGTGTAATCGGAGATGTCGTAGCCGAAATCGGCCATCGGCGAGGGAAAGATCGGCGACAGCCAGATCGCGTCAACACCCAGCTCCAGCAAATACGGCAGCCGGTGAATGATCCCCGTGATGTCGCCGATGCCGTCGCCGCTGCTGTCCTGAAAGGAGCGCGGATAAATCTGGTAGAATATCCCGCTCCGCCACCACGTGGCGTCGGCGCTATCCTGGATTGTCAGCTTTTGCATCGCCTGCCAACGCCGGAACCCCGGTCAAGGTTCAACCCGGCCAAGCTCCAGCCCGCCCACCCGATCTTTTCGCTCGATCTTTTCGCTTGATCTTTTCACGCGATCTTTTCACTTGGCGCAGTGCAAAAAATCGGCATTGTTCCGGCATGACCCAGGAAACCGAGACCAAGGCGAAGGCCGGCGCGATCATTGTGCCGGTGACGCTGTTCGAGCAGAACTGCACCATCATCTGGTGCGAGGCCACCAAGAAGGCCGTCGTTATCGATCCCGGCGGCGATGTTCCGAAGATCCGGGACGCAATCAAGCAGACCGCGGTCAGCGTCGAGACAATCTGGCTGACCCACGGCCATATCGACCATGTCGGCGGCGCCGCCGAATTGCGTGACGCGCTCAAGGTGCCGATCGAGGGGCCGCATCTTGCCGACAAATTCCTGCTCGACAATGTCGTCTCCAGCGGGGCGCGCTTCGGCATGACCGGAGTGCGCGACTTCGCTCCCGACCGCTGGCTCGCGGAAGGTGACACGGTCAGCATCGGCGAACTGAGCTTCGAGATCCTGCACTGCCCCGGCCATTCGCCCGGCAGCGTCGTCTTCTTCAACCGGGACCTGCGCTTCGCGCATGTCGGCGATGTCCTGTTCAACGGCTCGGTCGGCCGCACCGACCTGCCCGGCGGCAGCCACGCCACCCTGATCAGCTCGATCAAGGACAAGCTGCTGCCGCTCGGCGACGACATCGGCTTCATCTGCGGCCACGGCGCCGGCTCGAGCTTCGGCCAGGAGCGCATGACCAACCCGTTCCTCACCGGCGAGATGTAACGGACGCTCCGTGCAGTTGAGACCACCGCGGCCTGGTGTGCACTGGGGTCGTTCTTGGCATGCACGCCGGCCGAAGCTCACTCGGGCGAAGGCGGCCGCGAGCTCCGGCCCGGCAAGCCGCATGGCCTGTGCGGCTCCCGGACCCGAAATATCGAAAACAACCCCATGCAAAGTAGCTTTGGCGGTCGCCGGCACGCGCGACCCCGCGAAGACATTTGACACGTGCGAGGAACAGCCGGACGGGCGACTCAGTTTGAAGCTGGCCAGGTCGCGGACGTTGACGACGACAGGCATGCCACCACGCCGCGAGGTGATCGATGTCGGCCATGCTCAGGTTGCGATCAATTCCGTCAGGACGTGAGGCATGATAATCAAGGACCTCCCGCCCTCAGATTAACAGAACACTGAGGATGCGACCGGAGCGGCGACGAGGCACGCATGCAACACCGACGATTGGCGTTTTTGCGGACCGCGCTGGTCACCTTCATTCTGGTCGCTTGCATCGGCTGCGCCACCGCTTTTGCCCAGGACACATCAGGGACGGTGTGGCCGACCAAGGGATGGCTGACGTCCACGCCCGAAGAGCAGGGCATGGATTCAGCGGCGCTCGCCAGGCTGCTCGACTTTGGAACGACCCTCAGCTTCGACAGCCTGCTGATCGCGCGGCATGGACGAATTGTCCTGGATGCCTATTACGGCCGGTACGCCGCCGACGTTCCTCATAAGACGAACTCCGCCACCAAGGCGGTCATCGGGACATTGGCGGCCATCGCCTACAAGGATGGTCTGCTGGACAGCCTGAACCACCCGGCGCTGGATTTTTTCGGTGACCGCAGCGTCGCACTCGATCTGCCTGGTGGCCGCGGCATCGCTGACCTGGACGATGAGAGGAAAGCGAAAGCGATGACGGTTCAGAGCCTGCTGGACATGACCTCCGGAATTGATTGGAGGGAAACGGACGGGCGATCGGATACGTTTACCGAAATGCGGCGCAGCCCGGATTGGATCAGGTTCATTCTCGATCGTCCGATGTCGGCCACGCCGGGGGACACGTTCAACTACAATAGCGGCAATTCGCACCTGGTTTCCGCCATCGTCACCAAGCTCACGGGCATGAGCGCCTGGGACTACGCGAAGGCCAGGCTGTTCGGTCCGCTTGGAATCAGCGCATCATATTGGTGGCACGATCCCCAAGGCGTCACCACCGGCGGAAACGGATTGTCCATGCTGCCCCGCGACATGGCAAAGATAGGTTATCTGTACCTGCGCAACGGCGAATGGGACAACAAGAGACTGCTTCCGCCCGACTGGATCGACAGCGTAAGCCACGCCAGCGTGAACATGCACTCATCCCGCGAGCCGGACATGCGGTATTCCAATTTTTTCTGGGCGCTGCCCAACAAGCACGTCTATATGGCGGTCGGCTATCATTGCCAGCTCATCATGGTCTTTACGGAGCTTGACATCGTCGCGGTGACGACGGCCAGAGACTTTTGTCCATTCAGCAAACTGGTTGACTATATTTCGAGCGCGGTCAAATCAGAAAAGCCCCTGCCTTCGGACCCGGCCAGTGCCGATCGACTTGCCAACAAGATCCGCGAGATCTCCACGCGCAGGCGCTACGATGATCCCGTCCCGCAGGCGCCAGAGATCGTCGGGCGCAGGCAGACCTTCGAACCCCGCCTGCTGACGCTTCCCACGCAGCTTGCCGCGTAACCCGGTATTTCGTCGGGTCTAACGCCAGGACCATTGGCACGATGAACGACTGCGTTGAGAACGCGCGCGCAGAGATGGATTGCTTCGCTGCGCTCGCAATGACGCGGAAACAGCTCTATTCCATGGGCTACATTCGAGTCAGGCCGCAGGATGTAGTCGGGACGGCAGGTTTCATTTGCTCGATCCATTAGCCTGTATTGCGGATTTGAAGCGAGCGTCATCCGCCGTTAGGGCGCCGAGATCCCTGATTGCCTCTGCTACAGCGAGGAATTATCGTCCCCGTCGAAGAAACGTAGCAGCCCTCACGGGCTCGCTTCAGCGGTGACAATCCAATCGACGGCTCGGCGCCCCAATGGTTGAGAAAATCGATCTGATCCTGTTCGACATGGACAATGTCCTTTGTCGCTACGACCGGTGGGCGCGCGCCGCTCGGCTGGCCGAAATCTCAGGCAATACCAAGGATGAAGTCTATCGCGCGATCTGGGAGAGCGGATTCGAGAGATCGGGGGATGACGGCACGCTTACATCAGTTGAATACCTGCATGGCTTTGGCCGCCGCATCGGATATCCGCTCTCTCTCGATGAATGGCTCGACGCCCGCCGAGCCGCGACCGAGCCGGATCATGACATGCTCGACGTCGTTCGCCGGTTGCGCGGTTCGGTGGAGATTGCTGTCCTGACGAACAATTCGGAACTGGTCGCCGATCATATCGATGTCCTTTGTCCAGACCTTCGTCCGCTATTCGACCAGCGCATCTACGCCTCCGCACGGTTCGGCTCGGCGAAGCCTGATGTTGCCTGCTATCAGCGCTGCCTCGCCGAGTTGCGCGTGAGACCGGGGACCGTTCTGTTCGTTGACGATCTGGCGGAGAACATCATGGGCGCGAAAAGCGCCGGCCTTCATGCGCATCACTTCATTTCGGTGGAAGCGTTCCGGGAATCACTCGGGCACTACGACCTCTCGGCCCCGCCGAAGGCCGTTCGCTAGTCGAGTGATTTCGAAGTTCGAATCATATCGGCATCCTCCGAGCCTCAGCCTGAGGAGCGTCGCGCAGGCGACTTGGAGGCGAGGCCGGGGGCGACTCGCGCTATTGCACCGACGACAGACGCACGACCGGGCGCCCCCCATTCATCGCCTTGAGACTGTTCACGTACTCCTCGGGGCGCTGCCAGCGGTGAGGAACGTTCAATCCCATGAAACTCGCGATGTCGCCGATGAACGACGTGCAATTTGCCGTTTCGGCATTCCAGACCGGCGAACTCGCCTGCAATTTCTTGATGTAGGCGAAGACCCTCTTGGCGTCGGGCTCGTTCAGGTAGACGCGGTAATGAGCGGTCAGGTACTCTGGATCGAGATCGCCATAGCTGGCCCCGGTCTCGGACGGTACGAACGTCACATGACCGACGACATAAGCCAGGGTATCTCCCGCAGGGGTCAGGCCCGCGACTTCGACTTGTCGCTCGCTGGTCTTCCCGTACCAGACGAAAGCGTGGCCCCAACTGGCCGCCGTCCTGGCTCTGAAATCAACGTAGTAAGGCCCTTTCGCCGATCCCGGTTTCCAGGCCGACTGTGGCGCCGGCTTCGATTCAGCGGGCGCCACATTGGAAACAAACGCATTGGCGTCGACGACGCGCTTCTGGAAGTCCCGAATCAGCGAAACGAAACGTTCCGAAACGGCTCCGCTCTCAGTCTCGCTTGCAGAAGCCGACTGGATGTCGCACTGGAGCAAGACCGCGAGTGCGAATCCCGCAAGCAAGCGAAGCCCTGATCTCTCCGGCCTATGTGCCACGCTTCGTCCCTCAATCGTCGGCGACAAAAGTCAGTTCAGCGAGACCCTAAGCCCGCCTGTTAGTATCGCGACACGACGGGTGCCTTACCGACCGGGGTCTTTCCGACGGGGGTCTTGCCAATCGGCATTTTTCCGACAGGAGCCTCCTGATAGACAGGCTGTCTGCGCGGGAAGTCGGCAGCGCCAGCGGCGGTCACCACGGCGAGCATCGCACCCGCTACAATCACAATTTTCATCATCACGGTCTTGCCCCTGAGTGAGAAGAAACGAACCAGTTACCTGTCAAAGCGTTTCCCTTCAGAATACGTCCATAGTGCGGCAGTTGGGACACGTTCGTGGCATAGGGCACCAGTGCGGCTGATATGACACACGGGAACTCAATTCCGATTGTTCCCTTCCGTCCAAACGGCGTCACCCGTCAGGGAACCAAAGCTCCGGCCAAGACTTTGGAACTACGAGACCCGGCGCTCGTCGTTAACGACACGGCGAATGTCGCGATTAGCGGGAGGTTCCTTACTTGCAGGGCTCGTTGTTCTCAAACGCGCTCGCGCCAGATCGCCAAAACGGCTGTCTCCAGTTCGATGTCAGAATTGCCAGCCGTGCTCGCAAGGGGGGAAAGCTGAGCGCCAATGTCGGCGCTCTCGGACCCGAACGAGGCTTCCTATGCGCAACCGCATTGACGTCGATCAAGAGCACAGCCGAGCAATCGTGCAGGAGATAGGGGAAAGACTGCGTGGATTCCTGAAGGAAGATCTGGAACTACCAGGGAGCCTTCAAGCGCAGATCGATCGGCTACATGAATTGGAAGAGCAGTCGCCATCCGTCATTCCCGGTGCCGAGCGCCGGGACAACCTTTACCATTGAGCCGCCTCGGACAGCGCGGACGGCTCGGCCGGATGTGGAGGCGCAATGCCATCGGTTAAGCACTGTGCCTCAAATATCTTGGCCTCAAATACCTTGGCCTCAAATATCTTGCAAATATCTTCAATGAGTACGGTGCGGCGCAATCCGAATTGACCGGCAAGGCCACCGTCCTGACCGACGGAAAGGCAGGCGCGGTCGAGCACGTTTGGCTGGATGAATTGCACGGGCTCAGGATTTCGATCAAAGGTCATGACGGAAGATAGCCGGTCTCAACCATCGAGTTCACGGAGAACTAGACCTTCGCATCGGTTGCGCCGCCCTGCATACGCGATTCCTTCAGATCATTCCGATCACGATGAAAAGAGCGATCTCGGCCAGAAAAACGGCGCTCATGGTAGCGACCGTTTGGAACACGTCGGTGCCCGATAAAGGGTTCATGTCATGCCTCGTCTCTTCCGAAGCCCTGGGAGTAAAGCATTTGGGCGAGAAAAGGTTTCGGTTCCAAACGCAGCCGGCGGGCGATGCGAGCAGCGCCAGCATCCCGAAGTCGAGGGAAAGATCAGTTATCGCTGCGTGAAGACGACGATGACGACTATTTTATCTCGCCGCGGCCGCCGGCGATCAGGCCATCACGGCGCAGTGAACCAGACGATCTGATTCCATGAACCAATCGATTTGGGACCCCCCCGGACCTCATCCTCTCGAGCAACTGGCGACGCGTAGCAATGCCGGGCGTCTCGAAGGATGGCCGCGGGCGATGGCCGTACAAGCCGCCATCCTTCGAACGCATCGCTTGCGCGATGCTCCCGGGGATGAGGTTGGAGGAGTTTTCGATATGACTCGAACAAGGAAACGCCGGCCTGGAGTCGCCGCTACGTCCTCAACCCCACGGCCGCCAACACCCTCTTGAGCGCGGCACGGACGCCGAGATCCTTGCGCCGCGGGGGCTGCGAGGCGGCACGGTCGTCCGGAGGACTCGACGGCCACAGCACCTTGGCGAGATCGGGCACAGGTACTGCCACCGGCACCGGTGAGATCGAGGCAATCGGCTTGGCGCCGGGAGACTCAACAACCGGCGCAGACTCGACAACCGCCCGCTTGCGCTCGCGGATCCAACTGGTCAGGCCGAAAAACTTGGCGATGTGATAAGACGACGAAATCCCGGCCTCGATCAGGAACGCGCCTTGCTTGCCATAGCGGTGCTCGTTGTCGGCGAGACCAAGCGGCGTACCGTGCGCCATGTCGGTGATATTGAAGGATTCGACGATGGTTTCGCCATCCGCCCCCCACCAGACCTGCCGCGGATAGCCGTCGACGACCGCCTCCGACATCGGCTCGAGCGGAAGCCCATGCAGATCCAGCCATTGCCTGACGATGGCATCGGCATTGCCGGGATGGACGGTGCGGTCGGCGCTGCCGTGCCACACCGACACCTTCGGCCAGGGACCGCTGTGCGCTGACGCTGCGCGAACGAAGTCGCCAAGCTCCGTCGCGGGACGCGAGCTCGAACGATGCATTTCGAACAGGGCGGACTGCATCGATCGCGCGACGCCGAAAGGGAGGCCGGCAATGATCGCACCGGCGGCGAACACCTCGGGATAGAGCGCCAGCATCACCGACGTCATCGCGCCGCCGGCGGACAGCCCGGTGACGAAGATTCGCTGCTCGTCGATGTCATAGTCCGCCACCATGCGTGCGATCATCTGGCGGATCGAGCCGGCCTCGCCGCAATCGCGCGCGATGTCCTGCGCGTTGAACCAGTTGAAGCAGCCGTTGACGTTGTTCGCGCGCTGCTGCTCGGGCATCAGCAATGCGAAACCGTAATGCTTCGCGAGTGTCCACCAGCCGGCGCCCAGATCATAGCCGGCCGCGTTCTGACCGCAGCCATGCAGGACCACGACAAGCGGCGGCGACGGCGGGCGCTGCGCCGGCACGTAGGCGTACATTTTCAGATCACCGGGGTTTGAACCAAACCGGTCGATCTCTGTCAGCGGGCTGCGTGGACCAGGCCTTGAGTTCCGTGGGTAGTTCCCAAAACCCGTGATGCCGTTCAGCTCGCTTAGACGTCGCAGGTAATCAACATTTTCGGCGAGTGACACCAGCAGCTCCTTATCGAAGAGTCGTCCAATCCTACCATCCAACAATCTTACTCACAGCAGATAGTTGCTGCACTGCGAAATAAAAAGGTCGCGCGCCTCAGATCCTCAGAATTCAAACGTGTGCGACCTGCCCGCCACACTGAATCATTTTCAAGCAGAAGGACGTCGCATCCCGGGACAAACGAAGCCACACGGGCACTTGTTGGACGGAAAAGCGACCAAGCCGAGGACTCACACCACTGTCATCATGACAACATTGAGCTGATTCGGGAACGATGCACGCGACCGATCCATTGTCCCCAGCGCGGCCATGGCCCAGGAGCGGCTGTTCCGACGTTCATGTTCGAACCACTGTGGAGACTCATATCGCCTTCAGTTTTCGGTAGGCGAACCACACCATCTTCAAGAGCAGCCAGCCGTCACGAAATCGGGAGATCTGGGTTTCGCCGAAGGTGCGCGCCTTGTAGTGAATCGGTGTCTCGATGATCTTGAGGTTCTGCTTCGCCGCGCCGAAGATCAGGTCGAAATCGCCGAACGGATCGAAATTGCCGAAATAGTCGCGCTCGCGCGCCAGCACCTCGTAATCCCGGCGCAAGATGACCTTGGTTCCGCAGAGCGTATCGGTCAGGCGGGTATTGACCAGGTAGCTGAACAGATAGGCGAAGACGCGGTTGGCGATGAAGTTGAGCGGGCGCATCGCCTCGGTCTCCATCGGGTAGACGAGGCGCGTGCCGTTGACGAAATCGGCTTTGCCGGTCTCGATCACCGCCTGATATTTCGGCAGCGCTTCCGGCGGCATCGTCAGGTCGGCATCCAGAATCATCAGCACGTCGCCGGTCGCCGCCGCAAAACCCTTGCGCACCGCGTCGCCCTTGCCCTTGCCATCCTGCTTCAGGACCTTGATGTCCCAGCGGTCGCGGTAGGCGTCGCGCACCCGCTCGCATTCGGCGAAGGTGCCGTCGCTGGAATTGCCCTCGACGAACAGGATCTCCTGGGCGGCGCCGAATTTCGGCATGCGCAGGATCGCATTCTCGATGTTGCCCCGCTCGTTGCGGCAGGGGATGACGATGCTGGCCGAATATCTGCGGTCGGGAAACTGCAGCACCGGGCGCCCGACCAGATAGGTGCGCAGGCACAGCTGCCTGATCCCCGGCAGCGGCGCGATGAAACGGTTGATGAAGGGTCCGAGTCCGAACCAGCGTTGCGGCAGCAGCTGGCGCTGCTCCTGCCTGATCACCTCGCAATCGGCGAGGTCCATGAGGTTGCGGAAATCGGCGGTCGCGATGTAGTTGATCCTGGGCTGCTTGCTGCGCAGGCCCAGCGCCTCGGCGATCTTCAGCACCGGCTCCCAGAGATGGGAATAATAGGAGATGATGATCCGCGTCGACGGGGCGCACAGCTTGTGGATCGACCGCAAGGTGCCGTCGATGTCCTCGAACATGCCGATGGTATCGGCGATCACGATGTAATCGAACGGCCCCTCGATCGCCGCCAGCGTCTGCGGATCCTCGACGTCGCCAAGCAGGAAATAAAGATCGGGGTGCCGGGCGTTCGCCTTCGCGATCGTCTCCGCGCCGAAATCGACGCCGACGCCGTAGGACGGCTTGAGCGCGGCGAGAAGATCGCCACGGCCGCAGCCCAGTTCCAGCACGCGCTTGCCGGGCGGCACCAGGAACTGCATGAACTTGTAGTCGTCGGCGTGATAGGCCGCGTTGAACGCGCGCCAGCGATCCAGCTCGTCGACGTTGGTCTCGAAATGAGCGAGCAGATCGCGCTTGCGCTGACTGGATAGCTGCAGCGAAGCCGCAGCGTCGGTTGGCCTCAAATACATACGCAAGCCTCTGGCGGGAAAACAGCGCCCCCTCTTAGCGGAAGGGTTTCGGCGTGTAAATTCGCGCTGGCCGGGCCATTTTCGCGGCCAGGGAGCAATGCTTTAAGGCAATCAGGCCTTGATCCTGGTCATGTCATGTGGGCTGCCTTGCTTCCTGAAAGCAGATGACGGCAAATGAAATCCACATGACGGTGCAACGGCCCAAAATCCTGCTCAGTGAAGGCTCCAGCCTGTCGGCGCGCGAGACGATCACCGTCCTTGGGCTTGCGGGTCATCGGGTCGAACTGGTTTCCGCGCAATCGCTGTGCCTCGGGCGGTTCTCGCGGTTCGTCACGCGCGTGCATCCGGTGCCGGCATCGGGCGCCGATCCTGACGGCTATCTGGCGACGGTGCTGGAGATTGTGAAAAATCGGTCGATCGATGCGCTCCTGCCGGTGCAGGAACAGGCCTATCTCTTCGCCGCGGCGCGTCACAAGCTACCCGCTGATCTCGGCATCGCGCTGTCCGATTTCGCTGGCTTCGAGCAGGTGCAAAGCAAGGCCGGACTGGCCGAGCTTCTGGCCCGGCTGCAGGTGCCGCAACCTGCGACCTCGCTGGTCCGCTCAGTCGAGGAATTCGCGCAGCCCCGGCCGTATCCTTATTTCGTCAAGGCCGCCTTCGGCACCGCCAGCACCGGCGTGTGGCGCATCGGCGACGAACGTGCGCGCGATGCACTGCTGACGCGGTTCGAGCAGCAGCAGGCCTTCTCCGAGGGTCTGCTGGTGCAGGCTGCGGTGACTGGTGCGCTGGAGCGCACGCAGGCCGTCTTCGACCATGGGCGCCTCGTCGCCTGCCATATCTATCGGCAGATGGCGGAGGGCCCCGGCGGCGGCGACATCCTCAAGCTCAGCGTCGTCAGCGACGAGGTTCGCGATATCGTCGGCCAGATCGGCGCAGCGCTGGCCTGGCACGGCGCATTGTCGTTCGACTATATCCGCGAGGCCACCTCCGGGACGCCCTATTTCATCGACGCCAATCCGCGCCTCGTGGAGCCCATGAACGCGTGGCTCTCCGGCGTCGATCTGCCGGGCGCCCTGCTGCAAATTTCACTCGGCGAAAATCCGCCGGTGCAACCCATGGGACGCGCCGGCGTTCTCACCCGGCTCGGGTTGATGGGGTTGATGGACGCGGCACGGCGACGGCAGCGGCGGCGCGACGTGTTGCATGAAATGATCCTGCTCGCCAGCAACGCCGGCCGCTATCGCGCCACGCAGGAGGAACTGGTACCGCTTTGGACCGATCCGTACTGCGTCGTACCGCTGGCCGTGGTGACCGCGCGCCTGTTGCGCGCACCGCGCGCGGCAGCTGGTCTTTCGGCCTCGACGGTTGCGGCCTACAGCCTGACGCCTCAGGCGATCCATCGGCTTCACGCATGGCAGCATTCCGATTGACGGAAGCAGGGCGTTGACGATTGCCACGCGCGCGGCCAGCCACTAGCCTCCCGGACAACATCAGCACAAAAGAAATATCCGGAGAGAACCCCATGGCGCGCCTGAAATTCGGAGCCTTCCTCGCCCCGCACCACCCGATCGGCGAGCATCCGATGCTGCAATTCCGTCGCGACCTCGACCTCGTCCAGCAGCTCGACGACCTCGGCTATGACGAATTCTGGTGCGGGGAGCACCACTCTTCCGGCTGGGAGACGATCGCCTCGCCCGAGATGTTTCTGGCTGCCGCCGGCGAGCGCACCAAGCGCATCAAGCTCGGCACCGGCGTGATCTCGCTGCCCTATCATCACCCCTACAATGTCGCCCAGCGCATGGTGCAGCTCGACCACATGACCGGCGGCCGCGCCATTTTCGGCTCGGGTCCAGGCGCGCTCGCCTCCGACGCCCACACGCTCGGGATCGACCCGATGACCCAGCGCGACCGCCAGGACGAGGCGATCGCGATCATCCGCCGGCTCTTCAACGGCGAGCGCGTCACGGCCAGGAGCGACTGGTTCACCATGAACGACGCCGCGCTGCAGATCCTGCCGCTGCAGGAGGACATGCCGTTCGTGGTGGCCTCGCAGATTTCACCCTCGGGCATGACGCTGGCCGGAAAATACGGCATCGGCATCATTTCGCTGGGCTCGATGTCGACGCAGGGCCTGATGGCGCTGCCGACGCAATGGGGCTTTGCCGAGGATGCCGCGAAGAAGCACGGCACCACCGTCAGCCGCGCCAACTGGCGCGTGCTGCTGTCCTGGCACATCGCCGAGACCCGCGAGCAGGCCCGGCGCGAGGCCGGCGCCGGACTGATGCACTGGCACAATGAATATAATGTCCGCACCCTGCAGCGTCCCGGCCTGGAGCTCTTCACCTCGCCCGAGGATGCCATCGAGAAAACCGCGGGTGGCGAAGCCGCGGCTTCGACCATCGGAACACCCGATGACCTGGTCAAGATGATCAAGAACCTGATGGACGTGAGTGGCGGCGTCGGCACCATCATCGGCTTCGTGCACGACTGGGCCAATCCGGAAAACACCCGCCGCAGCTGGGACATGGTGGCGCGCTACGTGGTGCCGGAGATCAACGGCCATATCGATGGCTTGCGCAAATCGCAGACATTCGTAAGAGAGAACCGCGCAGTGTTCGACCGCGCAGGCCAGGCGGTGATGGCCAAGATCATGGAAAACGACAAGGCCGCGGCGGCGCTGTCGCTCACCGGCGCCGGGCGCGTCGCCATCCCGACCATCAACGCGCCCGATCTGCAGAAGGAAGCGGCGAAGCAGAAGGCGTGAGGTGCGTGCGAAAATGAGCGTCGTCCCGGCGAACGCCGGGACCCATACGCCGCGGCGCAAGCTATCTTGCGCTGGGGCGAGAGGCCTTTCCAACGACGCACATCGGTGGTTGTGGGTCCCGGCCTTCGCCGGGACGACGGCGATTTCGGTTCTTCCGCCTTCGACAAATCACTTACCGTAGTAATCCTGCACGGTGTCCCAGGCGGCCTCCTGGAGGAATTTCGCGGTCGGCGGGTCGATGCCTGCGAGGTAGGTGTTGCCGACCGGGGAACGCCCCGTCAGCGCCGCGAACAGGGTACAGGCGGCGAGATAGGTTCCGACCAGGCTCGGGTGGCGCTTGTCCGGCGCATAGAGATTGAGTTCGGGCTGCTTCTCTCGCACCCGCGCGAACGCTAGTCCCGCCGGGATCACCAGTGCATTGTTGGCGTTGCCGGCGACCGTGTAGGCCTCCGCCAGCTGCGCCGTCATCTCGGGTCTGTCGGCGTAGGCCCAGGACATGAAGAAGATCGGCGTCGCACCATGGCCGCGGACGATGTCGCTGTTCTTCCTGGCATAGTCGGTGAACACCGATTTGAGCTGCGGATGGATCGGACACTGGCTGCAGTCCATCATGACCGCGGCCTCGAACAATTTGCCCTTCTTGTTGAAGACGATGTTGTTGTCGTCGTCGAAGGAATAGGAGCCGATGGCGTTGGGCCGGAAATAGCTCTCGACGTCGTGCCAGTCGAATCCGGATCCGCCGATCGTCACCATGGTGTTGCGGTAGTCCTGCTTGTGCTCCGGATCGGCGGCCTTCTCCAGCAGGCTGAGATGACCCGGCATGCCGTTGTTGTAATAGAAAAAGCTGTTGCCGATGAACATCGCGGTTTTCGGAAAGTCCGGGCCGACACTTTTGACCGCGGGCCTGGTCTGCGCCTGCCCCGCCACGGCCCAACACGCCGCCAAAAGCAAGACGAATCCCCGTACCAGTCGTGACATTGATTCTCCTCCCTTGACCTGGATTTTATGGCGTATGATCCGGGAAAATGGGAACCGCGGCAAGTGCCAACGGCGTTGCGCGGTGATCAAACAAGGCAAGAGAGCCGGATGACAAAACCAGGTCATCCTGCTCGAACGACCACGGGAAGAAATGGAGCAATGTCATGTCGATGCCGAGTCTGGCCTCTTCGCAACTGACCCTCACACCCCCCAAGCGCACCGCCCTGACGCATATTCCGGGCAACGAGGGCTGGCCGATCGTCGGCAATACGCTGAGGGTGCTTGCCGATCCCAAGGGCCACGTCGAACGCAACTCGCTCGCGTTCGGCCCCGTCTATCGCACCAACATGTTTGGCGAGACCAGCATCGTCATGCTCGGGCCCGAAGCCAACGAACTCGTCCTGTTCGATCAGGCCAAGCTGTTCTCCTCCACCCATGGCTGGGGCCCGATTCTCGGGCGTCTGTTCCCGCGCGGCCTGATGCTGCTCGATTTCGACGAACACCGGCTGCACCGCCGGGCATTGTCGGTCGCCTTCAAGGCCGGGCCGATGAAGTCCTATCTGGCGCAGCTCGACAAGGGCATCGGCGAGCGGGTTGCGCAATGGAAGGCGCGGCCGGGGCCGATGCTGTTCTATCCCGCGATCAAGCAGCTCACCCTGGATCTCGCGGCAACCTCGTTCCTCGGCGCCGATATCGGTCCCGAGGTGGACGAGATCACGCGCGCCTTCATCGATATGGTGGCGGCCTCGGTCGCGGTGATCCGCAGGCCGCTGCCCGGCACGCAGATGGCCCGTGGCGTCCAGGGGCGCAAGCGCATCATCGCCTATTTCTCCGCGCAGATACCCTTGCGCCGCGCCAAGGGCGACGGCGACGACCTGTTCTCCCAACTGTGCCAGGCCACCCATGAGGACGGCGCGCTGCTGTCGACCCAGGACATCATCGATCACATGAGTTTCCTGATGATGGCCGCGCACGACACGCTGACCTCTTCGCTGTCGTCGTTCACGGCCGAACTCGCCGCGCATCCGGACTGGCAGCGCAAACTGCGCGACGAAGTCGCGGGCCTCGGCCTCTCGGCCGACGAGCCGATGACCTTCGACCGGCTCGAGGACATGCCGCTGACGGAGATGGCATTCAAGGAGGCCTTGCGGCTCAAGCCGCCGGTGCCCTCGATGCCGCGCCGGGCGGTCCGCGACTTCGCGTTCAGGGGTTACGACATCCCTGCCGGCGCAGGGGTCGGCGTCAATCCGCTGTTCACGCACCACATGCCCGAGATCTGGCCCGAACCCGACAGCTTCAACCCCCTGCGCTTCACCGAAGAGGCCCAGCGCAACCGCCACCGGTTCGCCTGGGTGCCGTTCGGCGGCGGTGCCCATATGTGTCTCGGCCTGCACTTCGCCTATATGCAGGCGAAATGCTTTGCCCGGCATTTCCTCGGGAATCTCGAGGTGTCGCTGGAGCCGGGCTACAAGCCGGACTGGCAGATCTGGCCGATCCCGAAACCGCGCGATGGCCTGCGCGTCACGCTGAAGCCGGTCTAGCCCGAAGGCTCGTCGCACGCTTCAACTGATCTGAGGGGTTCGAAATCCTGTCGAGGTCCAGTGCTTCGCGCAGCCGATCATGCTCTAGAAACTTCCGCTTCCGGAGAACAGCGCACATGGCTTGACCTGACGTCGGCTCGACCAAGTCGCGAATGAGCCACACGAGACGAACGGTCACTCCAAATGATCGAGCGGCAGCGGCGCTCCGGCCTTGCGCGTCTGGATTGCGATGTTGCTCTTAACCTCCCGCACAATTGGCAGGTTTAAGAGGCCCTCCAGCAGAAAGTGCTGGTAGTGCTCGAGATCAGCGACGACGACCTCGAGAAAATAGTCGGCCTCCCCCGACACCAAGTGGCACGCGATCACCTCCGGCATCGCACAAACGGTGTCCTCGAACTTGAGAGCCCGTTCATTTGCATGCCCATTTATTTTAACGCTGACAAACACTGAGAAACCGAGACCGACACGCTCTCGACGGAGCACGGCACGATACCCTTCGATGACACCTACCCGCTCCAGACGTTTCACGCGACGTAGGCATGGAGACGGCGACAAGCCGACTCTGTCGGCAAGCTCGACATTGCTCAGACGTGCGTCGGCTTGCAGTTCTGCAACGATCCGTCGGTCGATGGCGTCAAGTTCGTGTTTTGGCATGTTTGCAACATTTTGGGGCACATAAGGGTGACTTGTTGCGTCTCGCGCGGGCAGAATAACATACTTTGCAAAGACATGTCCGCCGGTTTGGTGTGAAGCTAAAGGCGCGGACAACCAACATCCGGAGCCCGAGCATGATCGATACTGCCACGAACCCACCGCTGTTTTCAGCCATAGAGCAATATTTCGAACTGATGTTCGATTCTGACGTCAGCAGGTTCGACGGCGTTTTCGCACCGACGGCCCATTTGCACGGGCTGCGGGATGGGAAGCTGCGCGTCCTACCCGCTACCGAGTATCGCAAAGTACTGACGACGACCCCTTCGCCGAAATCAAAAGGCGCGCCACGCCAGCAGGAAATTCTATTGGTCGACTTCGCGTCTCCGTCCCAGGCCCTCGTGAAGGTACGAGTCCGGATCGATGCGATTCTCTATTTGGACTATTTATCCTTCCACCTCATCAATGGCGAATGGCTGGTGACGGCCAAGTCATTCCATATCGACCGCCGTTTTGATACCAAGGCGATTTGATCGCTGCTGCTTTTGCTGGTGGCACATCACGAAATTCTTTCTGCAACGCAAACACTTAATCATTTTCGGGGTAAGGCGGACATCGAGCAAGCCGCATTCCATTCAATTTGGCTGAAGCTACGACTATACCGGATCTACCCCGAAGCCGGCGCGCCGAGCCCGACCACGTCGATGCCGTCGGTGCGGCCACGGATCGGCACCCGCCCGATCTCGCGAACCGCGAATGGCGGCGGTGAGTCGAACCGCGCCATGGCCGCCTGCGACGCCAGAAAGCCGCCATCGACGTCGCGGCTCAGTTCCTCGAGTCGCGCCGCGGTATTCATGACGTCGCCGTTGAAGACGATGGCGCGCTTGATGGCACCGATTTCGCCGACGATCACCGGGCCGAAATGCAGGCTGCCGCGGATCCGCGGCGCCACGCCGAATTCGCGCTCGAACCGGGCGGATTCGCGCTCCAGCTCGTCTCGCATGGCGACGAAGCAGCGCAGCGGGCGGCAGTCGAGCGCGCCGCCGAGTTCCGGCCAGGTGATGATGACCTCATCGCCGATGTAGTTGAGCACCTCGCCACGAAAATCCTCGACGGCAACGGTCAGGGTGCGAAACGTACGATCGAGAAAGCGATGGATACCGACGCCGCCGAGCCGTTGCGCCAGCCCGGTCGATCCGACGATATCGACGAACAGCACGAAGCGACGTTCCTCGACCGGCGAATGATAGCGCCCGCTGATGAAGTTCAGGAAGGTCCGCGCTCCGATCACGCTGACGACCGCGATGGCGAGGTTCAGCATGACCGCGCAGACGATCGAATAGGCGGTAGTAATCCAGAACGACCTGAGCGACAGCGCAAAATGTTGCCCCAGCACGATCGATCCCAGTTGGAAAAACTGGGTTGGAACGATGATGGCGGCGTAGACCGCGCTTCGTACCGCGACATTGCCGGTAAATGAACGGCCGGCGAGCCATTCGCGCATGGGGCCGCGCAACACGAACAGCTCGACGCCGCCGATCGCAAGACTGAGCAGAAGACCATACGAAATGCTGATGGCTATCCCGATCGCCGTCGTGAATCCTCGCGCCAACGAAAACACGATCGCGCCCATCACACTGACACCGGCAATGACGGCGAGCGACCGCAATTTCCGTTCGACTCTCGCGTTCATCCCGTCTGCCCCCGCCCTGCAAGCGCGTCGATCTACCGAGCCGGCGGGACCCGTCCTGCCAAGGCCTAACCCGTGCCCTGATCGAACGACTTGCGCAAGGCGGCAAGGCCCTGCTGCTGCTGGGTCCAGTTGCGGCCGCCCGTGATGGCGCCGTCGACCACAAGATCGTGGCCATTGACGAAGGAGGACTCGTCGCTGGCGAGGAATACCGCCGCATGCGCGATATCCTCGGGCAGGCCCGCGCGCGGGATCGGCTGGGCTGATTTGTAGACCTCGCGCATGACGGCGGGCGTCTGCTCGGCAGCCTCGACGGAAAGCCCGAGCGCCTTGCCGAAAATGCCTGTGGCGATCGCGCCCGGTGAGATCGAATTGACGCGAACGCCGGATTCGCCGAGCTCCATCGCGACGCATCTGGTGAGATGAATCACCGCCGCCTTGGCCGCCCCATAGACGAGCGAGGACGAGAAGCCGGCGAGCCTGCCCGCGATGCTGCCATTGTTGATGATGCTGCCCGAGCCCTGCTTCTTCATATGCGGCGCGGCATGCTTCATGCCGAGCATGACGCTGCGTACCAGGGTGGCCATCGCCGCGTCGAAGCGGTCGACCTCGAGCCCCTCGATGCCGCCAGTCTGCGCCGGTCCGCCGGCATTGTTGAACAGGCAATCGATCTTGCCGAATTTGTCCACAGCGAGCCCGATCAGCGCGCGCATCTGGTCCTCGACCGTCACGTCGGTCTGGCGGAAGACGCAGGCGGCGCCGAGCTTCGCGGCAAGCGCCTCGCCCTCCGGCGCGCGCCGCCCGGCGATGACGACCCTGGCGCCCTCGGCCACGAAGATTTCCGCCGTGCGCAATCCGATACCGCTGGTGGCCCCCGTGATCACCGCAACCTTGCCGTCCAACCGTGCCATATCGTGTCCCCTCTCCTGAAAACGCGCACGAAATTCAGTTGATAATGGCCGCCTCGACCATGGTCCTGAACTGATTGCGCAGCATGATGCGAACGTCATCATTGACCTGGACCAGATAGATCGCAATCAGCTGCTCCTTGGGATCGATCCAGAACAGCGTGCCGGCATTGCCGGCCCAGCCATATTCGCCGAGCGACCCCGGCAGGGCCGCGTCGCCGACGCTGGTCCGGACCTCGAAGCCGAGGCCGAAACCAAGTCCGGGCGGGCGACCGGGCCGCGCACCAACGTGATCCGCGGTCATGAAGTCGAGGGTCTTGCCGCCGAGCAGACGCCGGCCTGCGAACTCGCCACCATCGGCCAGCATCAACGCAAAACGCAGATAGTCGTCCATCGTACTGGTGAGACCGCCGCCGCCGGATTCGAACCGCGGTTTCTGCGCCACGTCGAAGCGTGGCGTCATCGGCGGTCCGCCCGGGGCCTGCCAGGGCTGGGCGACGCGGGCCAGCTTGTCGGAGGAGACGAAGAAGCCGGTATCGACCATGCCGAGCGGCGCGAACACGCGTTCGCCCAGGAATTCGCCGAGCGTCTTGCCCGAGATGACCTCGATCACGCGCCCGAGGACGTCGGTGGACACCCCGTATTCCCAGCGCTCACCGGGGGAGAACCGCAGCGGAAGCTTCGACAGGCTGGCCACGAACTCCTCGGTGGACACATCGCGGCTGCCGATTTTCGCCTCGACATAGGCGGCATTGAGGAGGGATGTGCCGCGGCTCCCGTAGATGAGCCCGGAGGTGTGACGCATCAGATCCTGCACCGTCATCGCACGGGCGGGCTCGGTCAATTCGAGCACGGACTTGCCGGCTTCGACCTTCTCGATGCCCACTTTCATCCGGGCGATCTCCGGCAGATAATTCGACACGGGATCGCTGACCTGCAGCCGGCCTTCCTCGACCAGCATCATGGCCGCAACCGAGACGATCGGCTTGGTCATGGAATAAATGCGGAAGATCGCATCCTGCCGCATCGCATCCTTGGTGGCGCGATCGCGATAGCCCATCGACTTGGTCCATGCGATCTTGCCGCGCCGGGCAACCAGCATCACCGCGCCCGGCACCACGCCGCTGTCGATGTGTTTCTGGGTCACCGCCTCGATGCGGGCAAGCTGGTCCGACGAAAGGCCGACCTCCTCGGGCATGGTCGCGGTCGTCAGGACCGATTCGGCGGAGGTTTTGCCGGCGACCGCCAGGCACGCCAGGAAAACCGCGCCGGCGACACGCGCGAGATGCCCCATCGTCTCCTCCCACCCTCTGTTTGTGCCAATATCTCTGCTACCCTGCGTCGTGGCAAGCACTCCCGGCGGTACGCCCGGCATCTCTCCGGCGCGCGCCGATAGCATCCGCCAGCCGCGCGGCACTCTCGCGGGGGCCCGGGATGGCAGCCGGTTGATGTTGTCTCGTCTTGCGCCGGAAACTCCCGCCCTTCCGCGCGCGCACGCCGCACGCAACCACAAATTGATTTTCCGTTAATTCCGGTCCCGGCACGACGACGAGAATTTGCCTTCGTTGCGCGAGTTTTGGGTCTTTGTGCGGTTCGCTTAACCAAAACTAAGAGGGAACCCTGCAAAGTTGCTTGCATGCACAATTGCGATACAGAGCTCACGCATACCGCGATGGACGGCGGCGACGACGCTGACGCCCGGGCCGAACTCTCCTTTCTGAGCGACGTCGTCAGACTGTTGCCGGCCGGCATTACGGTACAGGACGAGGACGGCCGGTTCGTGCTGATGAACGACGCCGCCGCCGCGCAGCTCGGCATTTCGGACGGAGCGCCGTTTGCGGTGCCTGCCCACGGCCTTGAAAGCCGGCGCGAAGTGGGCCTCGCACTGCTCCGCGACGGCCGTGCGCTCGTTACGGAAGAAGCGGTCCAGAGTGCCCGCGACCTGCAGATCCTGCTCACGACACACCAACCGGTCCGCATCTCCGATCGCAGCTTCCTGCTCACGAGTTCCGCCGATATCAGCGACCAGAAGGCGTTCGAAGACGAATTGTTTCGTGCGGCCTATTATGACGAACTGACCGGCCTTCCGATGCGGCGGGCGCTCGAACATCGGGTCAACGGCCTGCTGCAGAGCGACACTGAACAACGATTCGCCCTCGCGTTTCTCGACCTCGACAACTTCAAACACATCAACGACTATTACGGCCACGCCAACGGCGATGCGCTATTGGTGGAGCTGGCGCGGCGTCTGGAACGGGAATTGCGCGATTCCGACATGCTGTCGCGAATCAGCGGCGACGAATTCCTGCTGCTGCTGCATCCGGTCCAGGGCACGGAGGAAGTCGCAGAGTTCCTCCGGACCACGCAGCGCAGGTTGTGCGCGCCTTTCTTCGTCGATGGGTCGGAAATCTTTGCCTCCACCTCGATCGGCGTGAGCCTGCATCCCGAGCATGGCCGCAGCTACGACGTGCTGTGTCAGAACGCGGACCTGGCGATGTATCGCGTCAAGGAATCGGGCAAGGGCGCGACGGCTTTTTTCGACTATGCCATGGAGCGCGAGGCGCAGGCCCGCATGAAGGTCGAGCAGTCGTTGCGGCTCGCCATCCTGGAGAAACGATTCTGCTGCGCCTTTCAGACAAAGGTCGATATCCGCACCGAGGAAGTCATGGGCATCGAGGCGCTGGTGCGCCTGCGCGACGACGAAGGTGTGATCCAGGCTCCCGGCTCCTTCATCAACCTCGCCGTGGAGCTCGGACTGATCGACGAACTGACGCATCTGGTCCTCGCGGATATCGTCAAGTCGATCGACCTGATCAACGAGACGTTCGGCCCCATGACCACGATCAGCATCAACGTCGCCGCCAAGCAGGCGGGAAACCCCGAATTCATGCGGTCCTTCGCGCATGCGCTACGGGAGACCGGCTTCCCCAAGCGCTTCATGATCGAGGTCACGGAGGATGCCTTCGTAGCCAAGACCTACTTCCAGGATGACATCCTGCCGGTCTTCCGCGATCTCGGCGTCGGCATCTCGATCGACGATTTCGGCACCGGCTATTCCTCATTGTCGGCCCTTGCCGACATCACCGCCGACGAGATCAAGATCGATCGCTCCTTCATCACCGACATTCATATGCGTCCGCGCAGCCAGGGCATCCTCCGCGCGATCGAATCCCTGAGCGAGGCGCTCGGCATGACCGTCATCGCCGAGGGCGTCGAATCCTTCGAGGAACTTGCCTATCTGCAGGCCGCCACCAAGATCCGCTATGCGCAGGGCTACTACTTCGCGCGGCCGATCTTCCTCGAAGAGCTGCGACCGGCCGCTCCGCTCGCCAGCGAGTCGCGGATCAGCCTGGCGAGCCGCCCCGCTCAGACCAATCGCCCGGCCTATTCACGGGGCGAGCGCTATCGACGATGACCTCGCAATCGGCTCGCCTCGACCAATGATCCGACGGGATGCCTCCATATCGGAGCGCGGCAACGGCTCGGATCGGGTGCCATCGCCACAGCCGCCCGGACATATCCTTTAAGCTTTGGGTAACCGGTTTTCCTAACTCGGATGCCATTTCTGCATCGTAAAGCGTTACCGTTGGAGCGCAGGAATGCCCGCAGCGGCTTCGGATAGCAAAGGCCTAACGTCCCAGAACAGCGCAACCAGCTTGCCGCCGGTTGCGATGCCGGGACGACGCGATCCCGTGGTCTGGCTGATCGCGTGCGGCGTTCTGCTGGTCGGCGCGATCATTCTCGGCACCATAATGATGGTGGGAGAATTCCGCGAGCGCGCGCTCGCCAACAGCGAGCGCGAGCTGGAAAACACCGTGCTGCTGCTGACCCGGCATTTCGACCAGCAGTTCGAGGACTACCAGGTCCTGACCGGCGAAATGCTCTCCCGGCTCGATATTTCCAGAATTGAGTCGCCGGAGGCGTTCAAGGAGAAGATGTTCGGCGTCGCGGCGCATGACAAACTCAAGGCGCAGATCAACGGCCTGTCCTATATCGACGACGTCAACATCTACGACGCGGACGGCGATTTGATCAATTCGTCGGGCAACTGGCCTCCGCCTGCGATCAACGTGTCTGACCGGCGTTATTTCCAGGCCTTCAAGACGGATCCACAATCGCCGTCCTTTTTTCTGGAGGCGCTGCTCAGCAAATACACGGGCCGATGGACCACCGTCCTGGCCCATCGCCTGTCCAGCGCGGACGGAACCTTCCTGGGCGCAATGAGCCGCCGCATCGACCCCTCGAACTACGAGAAATTCTTCGCCACCGTCGCGCTCGGCGAAGGCGCCGCGATCACCTTTCTCCATGCCGACGGAACGCTGCTTGCACGTTATCCCCATATCGATGACATGATCGGGCAGAAATTCAACAAAGCCCCGCTGATGAAGGAAATCCTCAGCACCGGCGAGCCGCAGACCATGCGCCATCAAGGCCCGGCTGACGGCGATGACCGTCTCGGCGCAGTTCGGCGTCTGGAGCATTTCCCGGTCATCATGATGGCGACCAGGACGGTCACCGCGGCGCTTGCGGACTGGCGCGCGCAAACCAGGCTCCTGATCGCCACGGCGGCGCTGTCCGCCTCGGTGATCGCCCTGATCCTGTCACTCATCGTCGGGCAGATCATCCGGCAGAACCGGGAAACCCGGAAGCGGCTGGAATCGGAGCGGCAGCGGCTCGACACCGCCCTCAACAACATGACGCAGGGTCTGCTGCTTTACGACAAGTCGGGCCGCCTGATCATGTGCAACCAACGCTTCTTCGACATGTATTCGCTCTCCACGGAGGTCGTGAAACCAGGTTGCCATCTCTTTGATGTGGTTCGCCACCGCAAGGACACCGGATCATTCGAGGGCGATGTCGAGGAATTCTGCTCAGCCATTCTCGACAACGTCTCCAAAGGCAAGACCAGCCGGACTTTTACCGAATCCGCCGACGGTCGCGCGTTCGAGGTGGTCAACAGACCTCTCGCCCAGGGCGGCTGGGTCTCGACCATCGAGGATATCACGGAGCGGCGCAATCTCGAACAGGAACGCGACCGCAATCATGCCTTCCTGCGCGAGATCATCGATCACATCCCCTCGCAGATTACGGTCAAGGCCGTCAGCGACCGCCGCTATCTGCTGGTCAATCGCGTGACCGAGCAGCATTTCGGCGTTTCGCGCGAGGCCATTGTCGGCAAGACCGCCTTCGATCTGTTTGCGACGCCAGCGGCCGAAATGATCACCGCACATGACGATCGGGCGTTGCAGCTGCCCGACGGCCTGTTTCAGGATGAGGGCCCCTGGCAGAGCCAGGCGCTCGGCCTGCGCTATATCACCTCCCGGCGCATCGCGATCCGTGATCAGGCTGATGCGCCGCGCTACATCGTTCACGTCGTCGAAGACGTGACCGAGCGGCGGCAGGCCAACGACAGGATCGCGCATCTGGCCCATTACGACGCGCTGACCGATCTGCCCAACCGGGTGCTGTTCCGCGACCAGATCGAACGCGAACTGCAAAAGGCCGCCGAGGGGCAGCCGTTCGCACTGCTCTACATCGACATCGACGAGTTCAAGGGCATCAACGATTCGCTCGGACACAATGTCGGCGACGAACTCCTGAAGAGTGTGGCGTCGCGGATCAAGCGCTGTCTCAAGGAGGGCGACCTCATTGCCCGGCTCGGCGGCGACGAATTCGCGGTCATTCAGACCGCCATCTCAGGCAAGCCCGACGTCGAGGCCTTCATCAGGCGGATCTACGAAGCGATCCGCCGGCCCTATCAATGCCTCGGCCACCAGCTGTCGAGCGACGCCAGCATCGGCATCGCACTCGCCCCGCAGGATGGCACCGATCTCGACCAGCTGATCAAGAGCGCGGATCTTGCGATGTATGCGGCCAAGGCCGGTGGGCGTCGCGTGCATCGCTACTTCGAGCCGGCCATGGATGCCTGCGCGAAAGCGCGCCTGTCCATGGAGCAGGATCTGCGTCGGGCGATGGCCGAAGGCGCCTTCCAGATCCACTATCAGCCCCTGGTCGACCTGCGTCACCAGACGGTGACCGGCTGCGAGGCCCTGCTGCGCTGGCGTCATCCGGAGCGCGGGATGATTTCACCGGCCGAATTCATTCCCGTGGCCGAGGACACCGGGCTGATCAACGAACTGGGCGACTGGGTGCTGAAAACCGCTTGCGCCGAAGCGGCCACCTGGCCGGAGCACATCAGGATCGCCGTCAATGTTTCGCCCGTTCAGTTGAAATCAACGACGCTGGCGCTGCGCATTTCCGCGGCCCTTACGGCCACCGGTCTCTCGCCGCGCCGGCTCGAGATCGAGATCACCGAAGCGGTCCTGATCCGCGACGACGAGGCCGCACTGGCCATCCTGCACCAGCTCCGCGCCATCGGCGTCCGCATCGCGCTCGACGATTTCGGGACCGGCTACTCCTCACTGAGCTATTTGAAGCGCTTCCCGTTCGACAAGATCAAGATCGACCGCAGCTTCGTCGCCGACATGATCGAGGTCGCAGGCTCTTCCTCGATCGTGCAGGCGATCGTCAGCATCGCCACCGCGCTCAAGATGACGACGACCGCGGAAGGCGTCGAGACCGAGGCGCAACGCGAATTGCTGCGGCAGCTCGGATGCACGGACATGCAGGGCTTTCTGTTCAGCCACCCGAAACCGGCCGCCGAAGTCAGGGAGTTGTTCGACCTCGCCCATGAGAAGGCGCGGGCCTCGGCGTGAACCGCATCGCCCATCATGCCGGCCGATTCCGGCGGCACGCGATCCTGAACCAAAAAAACCGAACCGGATCAAGATTTCGTTGCTTTGCGGGTCATGCCATATCGCGGCGCGACCTCAAGGGTCTATAAGCAGGCGGATCTCTGGCTCGAACCCTGCGTCCTATTGGAGAAGCAGCGCATGCCTCCCGTTTCGATCCTTCTGAACATCCTCTGGCTGCTGCTTGGCGGCGTCCAGATGGCTGCCGCCTGGCTGATCGCCGCCGTGATCATGGCCATCACCATCATCGGCCTGCCCTGGGCGAGGGCTGCGTTCAACATCGCGATCTACACCTTGCTGCCGTTCGGCCAGCAGGCGGTCCGTCGCGACAGCCTGACCGGAGAATCCGACATCGGAACCGGCCCACTCGGGCTGATCGGCAACCTGATCTGGCTGATCCTGGCCGGCTGGTGGCTGGCGCTCGGCCACGTCATCGCGGCGGTCCTTCTTGCGGTTACCATCATCGGCATCCCCTTTGCCTGGGCGCACCTGAAGCTCGCCGGCATCGCGCTGTGGCCGATCGGCAAGGCGATCGTTCCAGCCTGACCTCCGGATGAAGTCGATGCCGGGCGTTTCAAGAGACCCCGGATCGAGCTCCGGCAGGCCGATTCGGCGCGAAGCGCAGCCTCAATCTGCGCCAGCCAATCACGACGCCGGTCAGGCTGAATACGAATCCGCAACCGCACAGAATCACGATCAGTGCGGCGCGCAATGTCGGATGAGCCGACAGCATTGGAAAATCCATCGTATGCAGCCCGCTGTAGAGCCAGCGATAGGCGCGCCGCGAAGGGTCGAATCGTTCCAGGATCGCGCCGCTCGCGCCATCGACATGAAACCAGACGTTACCGCATACGGACCGGTAGACCGGCGCGTTCGGCATGGACGCCGGGCTCACATAGTCGTCTTCGGAATCGACCATTACAGGGGGCTTGCAGCCGGTGGCCATGCGTTCCACGAATGCCCTGATCTCCCGAGGTTCCAGGAACCCTTGCGGGGAGGCTGACCACCCGGCTTCGAAATCGCGCGCAAACAGGAACTGCGCATCGAGGCCCGTTCGTACGCGTCTGTAGAATCTTCGGTCGAAGACAAACCACTCGACTTCGCGACCCTGCGGGGCGATGCGCCGCATGTCGTCCGCCGGCAGCGTGTCCCACGCCAACGCACCCGCGACGGCCGTTTGCTCCGCTTCGGTCAGTTGACCACGCGAGAATAGTCGACCGTGATCCATCGACAGCCAGCCGCTGAAACTCCATGTCAGGACGAATAACGTCGAGAGCAGCCCGAGCACATGATGCCAGGCATGCCAGCCCCGATAGGGCGACACGACGCGGGACTTGATTCGCATCGCGCCGAGCAGACCACCGGACATCGCGGCAACCAGGGCGACAAGAGACAATGTCCAGACCGTTTTGTCCCATGCCACCCAGTTGCTTCGCAACACGGTGGGGTAGATCCAGTGCGCCACGCTGCCTACGTAATTCCACCATCGCTCACGGCGTGTCGTGTCAAGCACGACTTCGCCGGTAGCCGATGACACGTAAAGCTCGGTGCCGTCATCATCATCGAGCGTTATTCGGTACAGCGGGCGGTGCAGATCGAACCGGTTCGGCACCGTCCATTGATCGTAGTTGGCCAATTCTGAAAACGTTGCCCGAGACGGGTCCATTCGACGTTGGCGCGCGCTGTCGACGGCAATCGCCAACGCCAATTGCTCCGACGACACGGCGGCCTTGGTCAGATCGGCAGCGTGAAGGGCTTCCACGCCCGATGCGCCCGACACCAGATAGACCGGTCCGTCGCTTCGCTGCAGCAGCCGAACACGTAATGCATTTTTGACGCGGCTGGCACTTGCGGCAGCGCCGGGACCGTGCGCGATGCGGGATGGATCGACCGGAGCCAGCCCCGCGATGCGTTCGGCTTCCGTCAGGGCCGGGAACGGCACGAAATGCATCACGATGCCGGTTGCGAACCACATCGCAAACAACAGGCAGACCGAAACGCCCAACCAGCGATGCAGCAGGGTGAGAGGGCGCAACATGGAACGGGACCTCACCACTTGAACGCGGCGGACACTTCATAGGTGCGCGGCGCGCCGAGCAGAATCTGATCCGGGTAGAACGGGTCGCCCCAGACGGCGTACCTCTTGTCGGTCACGTTGCGCACGCGGAATGTCAACCGGGTCTGGTCGACGGATTGGAAAACCGACTTCGGGATGTCCACGAAGACGTAGGCGTCGGCAACCGTATAGCGATCGAGCGTCACCGTGTTGGCGTCGGTATTGAAGCGATTGCCGACGTGACGAACGGATGCGCCGAGTTCGACCGGCCAGACGGTTGCAAAGCGATAGGACGCGCCGGCATTGGCGACGATCCGTGGCACGTTCGGCGGCGTGTTGCCGGTAAACGATCCGCCGTCGAACACGAAGTCGGCATAACGCGCGTCGACATAGGCGACATTGCCCCAGAATCTCCACGCTTCCGTCGGGCGTATCGCCGCCGCGATCTCGACGCCTTTGGATTCCTGCCGTCCCGCGAGATTGAGCGTCATCCCGCCCGCGGCGGCGTAGACGTTCTTGCGCTGAATATCGAAGACCGAGAACGACCACTCCGCCCTGTTGTTCCAGAACAACTGCTTCACCCCGGTCTCGTAGGTGCGGGATGTGGTCAGGTTCAGGGGTTGTTGCGGGCCCAACAGGAAGATGTTGTTGGCCGCGACGTCGGCGCCGGTGGCGTATTGGCTGTAGAAGGTCATGCCCGGGATCGCCTCCCAGGTATAGCCGACGCGGCCCGTCACTGGTGCCCAGGACGTGGAAAACGGAAAGCCGGTGCGCTCGCCGCCGGCGGCGTTCGTCGAATTGCGCTCGAGCCCGATATGCTCGAACCGCACGCCGCCTATCAGGGCAAAATTTCGCGTCACCTTGAGACGATCTTCCAGCGACAGCGATGCATTGTCGATCCTCGCCGTCTGCTGTTGCGTGGTCAGCAGGCCGTAGGTGCCCCTGGCCGGATCAACCAGCGACACCACATCGTGCGGAAAGTTGGCGGCGCCCGGCCGGACGAAATCGAGGTTGCTGGCCGCCAGCGTCGTCACCAATCGGTTGCCCATGCCGGCGATGTTCGAATTCCAGACGAGGTCGGTGATATTGCCGATCAATTTCTGGTCGTGCGCGACGAAGAAGCGTTCGCGGTCGACCATGTTCAAGCCGGCGTTGAAGGCCTCAACCTCGTTGTTGAACCAGTCGCGCTTGGCGCCGTAGCCATACATCTGGCTCTTCAGCGCAAGATCGTGGGTGATGTTCCATTCGAACCCGCCCCGGAGCCACAGCTCGTCGGCCTTCACATGATTGTCGAGGACGTTGTAGTTGGTGTTGAAGGTTCGGTTGTCGATCGTGACCGGCCCGAGATTGGTGCCGTTGTAATTGGAGACATAGTTTCCCGACACGATGCCGGTGGTCGCGTGCGATCCGCTGAACGCAATCGGTACCAGCGGCGCACCCCAATAGGCGCGGCCATGATCCTGTCGGTACTCGACGGCGCCCCAGATCCTGAACGTATCGGTGACGCGATAATTGAGCTGGCCGGAAACGTTCAGCAACCTGGTATTGGTGTCGTCGGCGAATCCGTTGAGCGACGAGCGACTGATATCGAAGCGGTAATCCAGCCCCTGGACGTTGGTGCTGCCGCCCGACCCGTAGGAGCTGCGGAACGAACGCAACGAATCATACGAGACAAACGCTTCATAGCGAACCGGGCCGGTGATCGGCTGTTTGGTCACGAAGTTGACGGCGCCGCCGCTCGCGCCTTCGCCCGACAGCAGCGACGCCGGACCTTTCAAGACCTCGACGCTTTCGAGATTGGCGGTGTCCATGACCCGCGACGTCATATTCTGCGGGCCGATCTTGATGCCGTTGTAGAGCGTGTTGATCTGGCTGTTGGTAAACCCGCGCATCGAAAAAGCCGAGGGTTCGGCGGGATTATCACCGGAGGTCACACCGACCGCGCCCTGGGCAACCTCCGAGACCGTCCGGTATCCCTCATCCCTGATTGTCTGCTGATCGATCACCTCGATGGTCGCGGGAGTCTCGCGAACGGTGAGCCCGAGCCGGCTCGCGCTGGTGGCCGGCGCGCTGGTGTTGAGCGGCGTCTGGGGAGCGCCGGTGACTGTCGCAAGCGGATCTGAAACCGGTGCAGCCGTGCGCGCGCGACCGGCGACGCGTGCGGAACCAGGGGCGGGCTGGATCGCGGAATTTGGCCTGCGCATCGGCTTGCGCTGGGGCGATATCACGAGGACGGGCGGAAGGATCTCTGGCGTTTCCACGGTTTGCGCGCGGCCCTGGCCGAGACCGGGAGTCGAGAGAACCGCCAATATGCCGATTGACGCCACCGACGTTCGCCAAAGGCGCCTGATGATGATTTGCCGCTGTACCGGCACAATCTGAGGACGCGGCGCAAAAAGACCTGACGCAAAAAGACATGACGCAAAAAGACATGGCCCAAAACGGCCATCATCCTGGAAAGCTGACATGAAATACGACCCGACGGCGAACGCTAAATCGTCACCGCGGTTGCCGCTGCGTCCTGCCTTCGCCCGAAAGGCAGATGCACAAGCTACTCTCGCCACATCGGAGCACCCCGCCCGACGCGTTCGCGCGTGACCATGGACCGGCAGCAGGTTTCCTGGCTCGCGGGTCGTTGCCTCGGACCACCTTCCCGGAGACTTGGTCTCCAGTGGCATCTATGGTCGTCGGCTAGCCGCCTACAGTTGCGGGGGCAGCTGCGGAATTGCCTACCAAAATAAGCGCACCGCATTCCCTTGGTTAGCCCTTGCGGGCACTACCGAGCGCGACCGTGGCATCTGATCACGATCAGGTCAACCGTCGAGACAAATGTGTCGAGACAAACGTGTTGAACCAAATCGACCGCGGAGGAGGAGCGACGCCGAAGGCGTGCGCACCAAGACAAAAATCCGGCGTTACGCGGTGAGCCGGCCGCGATTGGTCTCGGCCAGGATCGGCCGGACCAGCCGGCCGAAGCGCTCGGCCTCCTCGTCATGCAGATAGCCTGACAGGCAGAACGAATGGCAGCCGGCATCGATGAATTGCTGCAGCGTGGCGGCGCATTGCGCGGGATTGCCGACCACCGCGATGCCCGCGCCCGGCCGGACGCGGGTGATGCCGGTCCACAGATGCGGCAGCAGCAGATCGCCGTGCTCGCGGGCCAGCTCTCGCACCCGCTGGTTGGCGACGGAATTGCTGTAGAGCGTCTCCCGCTCCAGCTTCAGCCGCTCGGGCGCGTCGCGCACCAGCCGATCGGCCGCCTCCCAGGCCTCGCTTTCGTCCTCCCGGCAGATGATCTGCAGCCGCATGCCGAAACCGATCTGCGCCTCCCGACCGTGCGCCCGCGCCATGTCCCGGATCGCGGCGATATTGTCGGCAATCCGTGCCGGCAGATCGCCCCAGAACAGGTGCACGTCGGAATGCTTCGCCGACAGTTCCCAGGCCTGGCGCGAACCGCCCCCAAGATAGAATTTTGGAAACGGCTGCTGCAGCGGTCGCGGCCGGATATGCGCGCCGGAGAGGGTATGAAACCTGCCCTCGAAATGAACTGGACCCCGCGCCGTCCACAGCGCCTTCAGGATGGAAACTTCCTCCTCCATCAGCGCATAACGCTCTTCCTTGGCGTGGCGCACGCCCTCGGCTTCGACCTCGCTCTCGTTCTGGCCGGCGATGAGGTTGACCGCGATGCGCCCGCCGGACATCTGGTCGAAGGTCGAGATCATCTTGGCGAGCAGGACCGGATTGATATAGCCGGGCCGCGCCGCGATCAGCGGCTTGATCTTCGAAGAACGCGCCGCCATGAAGGCGCCAGTGATCCAGGCCTCCCAACAGACGGACCCCACCGGGATCAGGAGATAGTCGAAACCGGCCGCCTCGGCGGCCTGCACGACGCGGTCGCACAGCTCGGGCGACCCCGGCACCTGGGCCTCGGGAACGCCATAGGCGGTGGTGTCGCCATGGGTGGGGAGGTACCAGCCGAATTCAAGCGGGCGCGCGGACATTGTTTTGCCTTCCAGCAGCGGTTTTTCGACGCGATTGTCACCTGCAGTCTACATTGCGGCCCCCGCGGAACAATCGGCGAAGCCGCATGGTCTGGCCCAGCGCCCCATGACAGACCTGCAAAACGGTCGTCGCAAGGCCGTTGCCGATGTCAGACCAATCGGCTAAATGGACGGATCACGCACCCGTAGCTCAGCTGGATAGAGCGTTGCCCTCCGAAGGCAAAGGTCACACGTTCGAATCGTGTCGGGTGCGCCATTTTACGATTTTGCACGATGTCGTTGCCTGCCGTTGGCGATGTCGTATCAAGCTGCCGAAAGCTGCAAGTGGAAACATATTTCCCGTCGCAGCGGCGTATCGCAAAGCGGCTTGGTGCTCGGCTGGAGGTTCCAGCGAAGCAAAAGGCCGCCGTGCCGTCAAAAACCGACACGTAAGTCTGATTCTGCGAAGCGTGACGTCGCGATCTGGTCTCGCGTCATCATCAGCACCAGGCTGTCCACGTCACCGAACATCCAGCCCATGAACTGGTTGCTGGGGAGCTCTAGCACCATCACGTGCACATCAGGGGAAAAGGCGCGGACGTGAGAGCGGGGAAAGCCGCCCAGTTGCGGCGCGCTCTTCATCCCCAGATCGCGCCACAGCGGCTCATACAGCGTCCGCGTCGCCGCAGGCAGACCGGCAATGTCGCGGCAATAGGCGTGCCGCGCCATGTCGAAATGCAGCACGTGGTAATCCCAAGCGAACAAGGTAGCATCGGGATGATGCACGGTGATCGGATGCATGCGCCGCTCGATCAGTTCCGCTCCCGGACGGCCCTGCGGATCACGGAGGCTCGATACGCGCATCCAGTGGATGGCCTGCAAGCGCGTCAGCAGCGCCTCTGCCCGCTCTGACGTGAACGACAACCGCTCCGCTTGTTCATGAACTTCCGTCGCAATCTGCCGAACCGCGGCCAACGCGGAGAGGCCCAGCCGCTGGGCTTCGGCAGCAGCGGGGATCAGTTCGCGCAGCCCAGCGGCGCGGTGCTCTATCTCGGAGATCCTTTCCGAAGTGTAGGGTTCCGGCTGTTTTCCGGCTTCGGCCAGGGGCGCGCCCGCCGCCCGCCGCGCTTCCAGTCCCGCCAACTGCTGTTCCAGCAGATTGGGCGACGGGATCTCCTTTCCGTACCGTAATTCCAGCGCCGCCAGCGCGCTATCGGCGAGCGCCAGCATGCTCGGCCAGTCAAACGGGTGATACGCCGGATCGGCGATATCGAAGCCGTCTCTGTAGCGTGCCATACTCAAGTCGTCTCTCGTGTCGTCTTCCTGGGCGGTCTCACCGCTGGGAATCACGACCAAGTCCACGGGCCATTCGGGCAGGGCGCGGAGCAAATAGCGCTGCTGAACCGCGTCTTTCCGGCGCCAGCCATAAGGATTGTACCAGCCATCCGTCTCCGCTGGCGGGTTCGGTGCATCACGCGCCGGGCCGAGTTCAGGAATCTGGAGCAGTCGCGCTCTATAGCTCGTGGGGTGCAGGAAAAGCGCCAGCCAACCCTCGCGAGAACCCAATCCGTGCCACAAGTCCGCCGGCAAGTCGGCCAGCGCGACCTGAGCAATGAAATCGCACGACGTGCCTTCTATCTCGGGCCAGGGCATAGTCGCCGGCAGGCGGGGCCGCCCACCCAGCCAATTGCGCGGGGCCTGCTGGTCGCGGATCGGAATCTGCGGCGCGAGCCGTATCGACAACGGCACCGGCCATGTGCCGTCACGCAGTTCCGCCTCGCGGCCAACCTGCTCGGTCATCCCTGCGATCATGGCCTCGGCCGTCGCCCGATCTTCTGCCATGGGGGCGCGGACACCGACCTTCGGTGAAACCGAACCACGGCCGGCGCGTCCGCTCCGCCAGATCGCGACCGCCAAACTGACGACCCCCTGGATGGCCGCCACAGCGCCCCGAGATTCTCCCAGGTGAAGCCGCAACGGCGTGAGGGTTTCGATCAGCGCCCACGCAATAGTGAGGCCGATGAAGGTGCCGAGGAAGCCGCCCACGAAGGCCAGCGTCCGGTCCAGCCAATCGCCCGATTGCTGCATGGCGCGATCAAGTTCTCAACATGCGATGAGTCATGCGAGTGTAGGTCGTCGGGGTTAATGATGCCTTTTTGCACTGGGGTTTACACGAGTGACGCACTCAGGCGGCTCAACGCGATCAACAGTCTGATCGCGGCATCTCGAATGAGCCTGACAGGAAACCGCAATTGAAAGGCCGATTGACAGCGTAGCGTGATATCGCCTGCTCCCGCAGGCCAGAAAATCACGGCGTGCCACCGGCGTTCGCGTCATAGCGCCACGGCGAAGCAGTAGTGCCGCGACGAACGCCGCGATATTCGACATGCCATCGCAGCATTGATGTCGCGGCTTCCCACCGCGATGCCAGCTCTCAGGCACCGAACTGGCGCGGACGACAGGCCGGACTATATGAGTGAGAACCTTCACTCAGACAACGTCCTGCGCCAACCTTGAGAAAACTCGTGATCACCTTCCTGCTGCTGGTTTTCGTGCCGATCGGTGCGTCGGCCGCCCGTTATTTTTGGTTCGGCGACAGTCGGGGAAGCTGGCAGACGGCAGATCGCTCCAGCGCCGGGCTGTTGGCTCCGCCCGCCGCCCATCCCGAGGCGCTCATTCGCGTTTTCGCGGCGCGTACCGTTCGCTGGCGCAGCATCTTTGCCGTCCACACCTGGATTGTCGTCAAGGAACAGGGTGCTGCGACTTACAGCCGTTACGACTTCACCGCCTGGGGCGAACCAATCCGCAGCAACGGTTTCGCCGCGGATGCCCGGTGGTTTGGCGCAACGCCGGAAGTCATCGTGGAAGCCGACGGCGACGAAGCAAGCCGCCTTATTCCGAGAATCCGGCATGTCATCGACAACTATAAATTCCGCGCCTATGGCGACTACAGCGCCTGGCCGGGCCCAAATTCGAATACGTTCGTGCAGGCCGTGCTGAATGCCATTCCCGAACTCAAGGCCGTCCTGCCGCCAACGGCGATCGGTAAGGATTATCCTTATGATGGCGATTGGCTTGGGCTAACCGCTTCCCGCACTGGCGCCTACGCATCGCTTGGGGGCTATCTTGGTATGACCATCGGCTGGGTGGAAGGCTTCGAAATCAATTTCCTCGGTGCGGTCCTTGGATTTGATATTCGGCGGCCAGCGCTGAAACTGCCTGGTATCGGCCGGCTTGGCATGACCGCCGGTCCATAAGACCCGACCTTCGCCAATCCATTCTGTTGAACACAACGCAAGCGAACGTCGGCCTTGCGGCAACAGCCGCCATCGAGCGCCCGACGGCGACGGGAAGCTTATCCTGACGAGGCTTCAAAAGCTGAGTTGAACCTTCATGGATCGGCTGCGATCACCCGCGACCTCGAAGGCGTGGATCGCCTCGTCCAGTCCGAAGACGCCCGTCAGCAGCGGAGCCAGGTCCACTCTCTTCTGGTTGATGAGGTCGACGGCCAGGCCGAACTCCTCATGGAAGCGAAACGTCCCGCGCATCTCGATCTCCTTGGCCACCACCATGTTCTGCGGGATCGAGACATCGCCACCGAGGCCGAGCTGAACCAGGATGCCGCGCGGCTTCAGCACCTCGAGCCCCGAGCGCACGGCCCGCTCGTTGCCGGACGCTTCGAACTGGACATCGAAATAGCCCTTGTTGGCTGTGTAGGCGCCCAGCTGATCGGGGGCGTCAGCGACATTGATGACCCGATCGGCACCGAGCCCGCGCGCCTTTTCAAGCACCGCGGCCATGACGTCGGTCGCGACGATCTCCCGCGCGCCATGGAGCCGGGCCGCCACGATCGCCAGGGCGCCGATCGGACCGCATCCCGTCACCAGAACCCGCTTGCCGAGCAAGGATCCGGCACGGTTGACGGCATGCAGGACGACCGCGAACGGCTCGGCAAAGGCTGCTTCGTTGATGGAGACGCCGTCGGCGACCCTGTGGCATTGCCAGGCCTCGGCGACGAGACGTTGGCGAAAGGCTCCCTGAATGTGCGGCATCGGCATCGCGCTGCCGTAGAAGCGCATGTTCAGGCACTGGTTCTGCTGGCCCTTCAGGCAGTAGTCGCAGGCGTTGCAGGGCCGACTCGGCGACACGGCGACGCGGTCACCCACTGCGAGTCCGGAAATGGCCGCACCCAGCGCCTTGATGGTCCCGGCGACTTCGTGACCGAGGATCATCGGCTCGCGCACCCGCACGGTGCCGAAGCCGCCATGGTTGAAATAGTGCAGATCGGATCCGCAGATGCCGCCGGCCTCTATGGCAATGTCGACCTGGCCCGCACCAGGCAGCTCCGGCTCCCGCTCCTCGAGCCGAAGATCACGGGCGGCATGAATGACGACGGCTTTCATTGTTGCACTCCAGATATGCCTGACGTGATCGGGCGACGATCGATCTCCCGCAGTTCGACGAGGACTTGAAGCGGCGCAAGTCTAAAGACTGGTGGTGATCCCGCCATCGACATAAAGCGTATGGCCATTGACGAAGGACGACGCCTTGCCGGACAGGAACACCGCGGCCCCGACCAACTCCTCGACGTTGCCCCAGCGCCCGGCGGGCGTTCGCTTTTCGAGCCAGCTCGAGAATTCCGGATTGTCGACCAGCGCCTGGTTCAGCGGGGTCTTGAAGTAACCCGGCGCGATCGCGTTGATCTGGAGACCGTATTTCGCCCAATCGGCGCACATGCCCCGGGTCAGATTCTTCACCGCACCCTTGGTTGCCGTGTAGGGCGCGATGCCCGGCCGCGCCAGTTCGCTCTGCACGGAGGCGATGTTGATGATCTTGCCCTGGCCGCGCGGGATCATGTGACGCGCGACGGCCTGGCCGACATAGAACGCGCTGGAAATATTGGTGGCGAGCAATTGCTCCCACTTCTCGACCGGAAAGTCCTCGAGCGGCGAACGGAACTGCATGCCGGCGTTGTTGACCAGGATGTCGATCGCGCCGGAATTCTTCTCGATCGCCTCGACGCCGTCCTTGGCGGCCTGGGCGAGTGTCACGTCGAAGCCGGCCACCGATACTTTGTGGCCGGCAGTTGCCAGTTTCGCCGCGGCCGCGTCAAGCTTGCCCACATCGCGGCCATTCAGGACGATTTCAGCGCCGTGTTCGGCAAGGCCCTGCGCCAGTGCGAAGCCAATGCCCTGCGAGGAGCCGGTGACCAACGCCCGCTTGCCCTTCAGTTCGAAAAGTTCAAATGCCATTTGGCAACCTCGTGCTGGCTCGGGGCAAGAGCTCACCGCCCGAGCAACGTCTTGATACCGTTCAGGCCAAGGCGCCGGAAGGGGGCGGTATGGACATAGAAGAATTGCAGGCCTTTTTCCAGCCAATATGGCAGATCATCAGCGGTCGCCAGCCACCGTGCCGGCGGCGCGGATCTCGTCGAAGGTGAAGCCGACCTTGTCGATGACCGCTCTCAGGCGGGCAGCGGCCAGGTGATCTCCCTCCCCTTCAACTCGCGGTAGCGGCGTGCATTCGCACGCAGACTCCTGGGGTCCGACATGCCCCGCGACAGCCAATCCAGATCGAGTCGCGCCGCTGAATCGATGGCGGCCATGGTCGTTGCCTGCAAGGCGCGTTTGGAAAATGAATAGGCCGGATAGCAGTCGGGCGTCACGTGAGCGGCCCAGGCGACGGCAGCATCCAGAAGCTGGTCTGGCGGCACCGTCTTCTGAACGACGCCCATCCGGCTTGCGGCCTCCAGATCGTAGACCTGTCCGAACAGCGTGAACTCGGACGCGGCCTGCGTGCCGATCGCATATTTGATGATCTCGCAATAAACCGCTGGCATCGGAATTCCGATCGGCACTTCATTCAGCGCAAACTGCAGTGCGCCTTCCGCAGCGATCCGATAGTCGCAGCCGATCGCCGTGATGAACCCGCCCGCATAGGCATGGCCATTGATCGCCGCGACGGTGGGCAGGGGATAGGTGAACAGACGAAGATTGGTGGCGCGATAGGCAGCGAACCAATCGTCGATCTCCGTGAGATTGCGGCGCGCGTACATGGCGAAGTGATGATCCAGGTCGAGGCCCGCCGAGAACACTTTGCCTGTCCCGGTCAGAACGACAGCACAGTCGTTGAATTTGGTTTCGAGACGATCGAATGCGGCATGAAGGTCGGCAAAGAACGCCGGGTTTTGCGCGTTGACCTTATTGGTGTTCATCGTGACGACAGCCACATGATCGTGCTTGCGTTCGATCGTCCAGGGCATGGTGGTCCTCCTCCATGGTTCGTGAGCGGCCGCCTCTTCGAGCGCCGAAGTTCTGCTCTCAGTTGAGATTGAACACGCGTTGCGCATTTCCGGCAAGGGAACGCGGACAGGGAACGCGGCTTCGGCTTGCCCGCCAGGATCGAGAGCGTCGAACTCTGCGCTGCCGCCATCGTCGCCGGTCACGCCAACGCCTTACGGCGCCGAATCCGACGAGGCGATCGCATGGATCAGCGAGAGCAGGCCGAACAGCATGAAGAGGGCAAATCCCTCAAATTCGCGCGGCGGCATGCCGACAAGCTCGTCGAGCGGAAACCCGACGAGCACGAGCAGCAGGGTCAGCGCGAATGCGACGAAGATGCCGTCGAGGATCTTCAGGGTGACCGTCTTCGAGGTCATCGACCGGCCTCGTCGGTTGCACCCCCACCGGACCCGTCCCACATCCTGCACTGACGATCCGGTCCGCAGTCGCAGCCGACATCCTCGACGCCGCCATGATCGAGACCGGCCTCCCCTGATTCGAAATCGCTGAAATCATGCCGCATCGAGATCACGGCCTTGCGCTCGCGGTTGGCAATACTCGCGGCGATCCAATCGTCGACAAAATTCCGCGCGCCGCGCAAACACCATTCAAAGTCGAATTTCAATCTCGCCAGCATCCGCGAGATCGCCGATCGCGTTCCGCGCAGCACGAGTGCGCGCGATGCCAGCAGCGTCGCGACGACCGCGGCGATCGCCGTTGCCGCATAAAACAGATTCATGAAAAGCCCCATGCGGATCGACGGCATCCCTGATCGCCGAACCTCCGCATGGCCTAACGGAGCAGCGACGCCCCGTCTTGGCTCAGTACGACATCCAATCGGACACGCGAGGCTGGCCTCACCGGGCCCCGTCGCCGCGGACCTCGCGTGGCGTGCGACCGTACTGGCGACGGAAGCAGCGGTTGAAATAGGAGAGATCGCCGAAGCCGACGTCATAGGCGATCGTGCTGATGGCAACGTGACTCGAACCCGGTTCGCACAGGAGCCGGTGCGCGCGCGCCAGGCGCTGGCCGATCAGAAACTCGGAAAATGTCGTTCCGTCTGCCTCGAAAAGCCGTTGCACGTAGCGCGGTGTGACGCTCAGGCTCTCGGCGATCGTTGCGATCGAGATATCGCGCCGATGGCTGTGCGCGACGACATGGGTCTTGGCGAGCTTCAATCGCGCCGCTCTGAGGCCGCGGGTCCTGGCTGTCTCCGCGAAATCGGCGGACGGCCCGACGGTCAAGGCCAGCAGGTCATGAACATGCCGGATCGACAGGTTGAGCAGCTGCGGGTCCACCGAACCACCGGCGTTCAGGAGCCACGTCGAATAATCCGAAAGCAGCCGCAGTGCCCCCTGCTCGGCCGGGATCGGGCGCATCACCGCATCCTCGACGCTGACGAGCGTCGATTCCAGAAGCGTGCGCGGAACGAGCAGCGTGACCGAACTGCCGGGGCTGGTGCGGTGGAACGAAGCGACCTCGCGGCCGCTCAATATGATGGCATCGCCCTCGCGCAGACTTTCCACGCGACCGACCGACTCGATCACAGCCGAGCCACTCCGGTTGATCGCCAGCATGATGTCGTCGTTGCCGTCAGCCAGATATTGGCCGCGGCGAGAGATTCTCGCGGGTGTGGACGAGCCTTCCATGAGTTGCAGACCCGGCAGCGACAGCGCCCGGCTATGGGCTTCGAAGGCCCTGTCGCGCGCCGGCTCGAGATCGACGCGCAGCATCACTTGGCCGTAATGCTCTCTCCAATAGGCGATGCGGTCCTTTTCGGGAAGGCCGGCGGTCGAAAATTCAGAAATGCGTGTGCCAATATCAGTCATTCGTCATGCCAATGAAATTGCGGCCAATCTGCTCCCCTCGCGACGCGTTCCTCTGCCCGCACGCGTGTTAGCGCGTCGCGGGCCGTCCAGCATCCTCCGATCAGGGGAGAAGGCGACATCGCCCGGGCGCGATCGCCGCGATTGTCGTGGACCGCACAGGATCGGTCGCGGTCGTCCAAGACCCTGAGCGCTCCCGATGGTGCCTCTCCAGCGACCGATCCCGACATCCGCATCCGCTTTCGGGTCGCAGATTTGCGAAGGTCGGATCACACCACGCGTCTCCTGCAACAACGAGGGCATCCGAATGAAATTGACTGGGAATTGTTTCTGCGGCGCGGTTGAACTCGAAATATCCGGAGCGCCCGAGGCGATGGGATATTGCCATTGCCGCTCCTGCCGATCCTGGTCCGGCGGGCCCGTCAATGCATTCAGCCTCTGGAAGCCGGAGGCCGTGCGCATCACCAGCGGCGCGGAAAACCTCGCGACGTTCCAGAAGTCACCGCTCAGCCAGCGACAATTTTGCGCCAAATGCGGCGGGCACCTCATGACCAATCACCCGACGTTCGGACTGATCGACGTGTTCGCGGCGACCATTCCGGACCTCGATTTCAAGCCGGCCGTCCACGTCAACTACGCGGAAACCGTGTTGCCGATCCGGGACGGCCTGCCGAAATTGAAGGATTTCCCAAGCGAACTCGGCGGATCGGGCGAGATGGTCACGGAGTGACCAACGCTCGGCGGCTCAGGGCTTGATGGAGCCCTGAGCCGTAAAGGTTTCGAGGCGGACGGGCTCGCATGGCTCGTCGCGTTCCGGCATCCCCGCCAGTAGGTTTTCAGAAGTTCGTCATGGAAAGCCGCAAGCTCTCGCGCGAACTTCCGACTTCAGATCGACGGTACCACGCCGATCATCGTCTCACTTCTGGATCAAATGGCGATAGTCGTGGATGATCCTGCGCGCAGCGCGCGCGCGAGAAGCGTGCAATGCACGTAACAGGGCGCGCGCCGCGCGTCGCAGGCATCCCCATTTGCGCTGGCGCCCGACCCGAAATGCGGTCGCGCCGATCGGATAGGCCTTCAAGTCAGCACCTCGCTGCGAGACCGCGCTGAACGTCTGCGGCACACCTGCAATTGATCTGCCCACATCGATTCGACACGAAATAATACGCCGCCGGCTTTGCTGCTTGGACCGTAGCGACAATCGTCGGGCCAGCGAAAAGCTACTCAGGTTCCGTTCCGATTGAATCGGAATGCAGGCTCCGGCTTTTCCGCTTTGACGCGTTTGCCTGGATAACGAACCGGTATCCACCGGACAAACGCTGGGGCGAGCCGCGTTGAATCCACGATGACGAGGCGACGACGAAGGATCAGGAATTTTTTCGCCTCGCCGGTGTTGTAGCAGACGATTCCCGCAGCGCGTCCGAGCCGCCATGCTGGATCATTTTGCTTGAGAGATATTCTTCTGGAGGTCTGATTTTGAACGCTCATCCTTAGAAAGGGTCACGTGGGCCATCGCGAGATTGCCTTAATGCAACGCTTGTCCCCCTCATTCTTCAAAGAGCCATGACATGAGAACGCACCTCGAAGCGGCCGCTGACCGTGACACTCTGTTTGAGACTGCGCTTGATCTGTTGAACGACGGCATTGCGCTGCTGCGCCGGGACGGTTGTCTCGTCTATGTGAACGAGACCTTGCGCCTGTTGGCGGCCCGCAAGCTGGGATTCCGCATCGACCGCAACGCCATGGAATTCTCGACGCAGGATTTGCGCAGCCGCTTTGCCGCCGCGCTGGGCGCGGTGGAGCGCGTGGAGGATCCGTCCGCGACGTTTCTGCCGACCGATTTCGCGGTATCACGCGAGCACGGATTGCCGCCTTACACGGTTTCGGTGCGACCGCTGCGCGCGCGGCGGGACACGACGCAAAATCCGGATGCGGTCGCGATGCTGCTGGTGCATGACCCGCTGCTGCGCCATCTGTCGGCCGGTCGAATGCTGCAGGATCTGTACAAGCTCACCAACGCCGAGGCGCATCTGGTCCAGGCTCTCAGCACCGGCATGACCGCGGTCGCCTATGCGCGCAGCCGCCGGGTCAGCATCTCCACCGTGTATACCCATCTGCGCCGGACCCGGGAAAAGACCGGCTGGCGCAGTGTCACCGAATTGACCCACAGGTTTCACGAGCTCTGTGTCGCGCTGCGGGTGAACTGAGTGCGCGCCTATTGCACGCGCACATTGAACGAATAGGATGCGCCGACGCCCACCGTCAGCTGGTTCGGCGACCCGCGCTGCTGCACCAGCGGGCTTGCCGCCGCGTCACCCAACAGCCGCTGATACTCGACATAGGTATGAACCTCCCACTGCGGACTGTATTGATAGCGCAGCTGCGCGCCGGCCCCGACCGAATGGGCACCGCCCCTGGCGTTGAACTGCGGCAGGCCCGACGCCATTGCCTGGGCCAGATTGATGCCGAAATAGGGGGCAGTCGCAGCAGTGGACTGCGCCGTGAACCGGGGGCCGCCGGACAACGTCCATTGCGGCGCGACCGGCACGATGAGATCGCCCGAGAAGTTCGCCACGACGCCGTGATGGCCACCGAATCCCTGCAGCACCTCGACCCGGCCGCGCAACCAATTGACCGGGAAATATTCCAGGAAGCCGCCAATCTCGAACGCGGCGTTGACGTCGCCAAGCCCCCTGAGTTCGGCGAAGTCCCCGGCGTTGCGGGCCGCGACATATTTGAAAGCCGGCCCGACGCGAAATCCCGCCATCTCGATGAACGAGATTCCCGCGCTGTCGCGCGGCGCGCGGAACTGGTCGGCCTTGCCGGCGCGGCGGATCGAGAAGATCGGAATCGGGCTCACCATCGAGCGGTTGGCACCCTCGAAGTTCGGCCGGTACTCGCCGCCCACACCCACCTTCACGGTCCAGTCACCCGATATCGGCGGCAGGAACGGCAGCGTGAACGGCGGCGCCGGCAGGGTGACGATCGGCTCCTGCGCCGTAGCCGCACGCGGGAGCCAGATCATGCCGAGACCGGCGAGGACCGCCGCGATCCGGCTTGAACGACGCTGGCTACGGGTCACGAGCCCATTCCCGACTACAACCACGCCACGCACGATTGGTCCTGCTCCCCCCTCACGCCGGCGGCATCGACGCCGCTTCCGCCGGGGGCGACGTACCTTCGCTGCGCGGATGTTCCGCCGCATCCGATCGCGCGCGAGGCGAACAGCTTCAAAGCAATCGCTCGCGGCTTTTGAAGGGCGGTCCCGCGACCCGGGAGAATTGGCACGCCGCGCAAAAGTCCCTATTGTGGAGCCGCAATGACATGAAGAGAGAAGCTGTGTCCGCTGAAGCCTCGTTGAGCCCCACTATCGCCGTCGATTCGCCGCGCCTCATCCGCATGCACCCCAATGACAATGTCGCGATCGTGGCGAACGATTTCGGGGTGCCTGCAGGCGTGAGCGCGCCCGGCGGGCCCGTCATTCGCGAGCGGATACCCCAGGGCCACAAGGTCGCGCTCGAGGACATCGCCAAGGGCATGCCGGTCCGCCGCTACGACGTGATCATCGGCTATGCCGCGGAGGATTTGCCGGCCGGCTCATGGGTCAACGAGCACCGCCTCGATATGCCGACATCGCCCTCGCTGGACGGCCTGCCGATGGCGACCCGCACGTCGGAGCTGGGCCCCGCGCTGGATGGCTACACGTTCGAAGGCTTCCGCAACGAGGACGGCTCGGTCGGCACGCGCAACCTGCTCGCGATCACGACCACCGTGCAATGCGTGTCCGGCGTGGTCGAATATGCGGTCAAGCGCATCCGCAGCGAAATCCTGCCGCGCTATCCCAATGTCGACGACATCGTGGCGCTGGAGCACATCTATGGCTGCGGCGTCGCCATCGACGCGCCGGACGCCGACATCCCGATCCGGACGCTGCGCAACATCAGCCGCAATCCCAATTTCGGCGGCACCACCATGGTCGTGAGCCTCGGCTGCGAGAAACTGCAGCCGGAGCGCCTGCTTCCGCCTGGCGCGCTCGGTGTGCGCTCGCCGACGACGCAGGCGCGGGAGTATGACCTCGTCACGCTTCAGGATAACGCGCATGTCGGCTTCGAGGCGATGATCAGCTCGATCATGCAGACCGCCGAGCAGCATCTCGCGCGGCTCGACAGGCGGCGACGGGAAACCTGCCCGGCATCCGATCTCGTGGTGGGCATGCAGTGTGGCGGCAGCGACGCTTTCTCGGGCGTGACCGCGAACCCGGCTCTGGGCTTTGCGAGCGACCTGCTGGTGCGCGCCGGCGGCACCGTGATGTTCTCCGAGAATACCGAGGTGCGCGACGGCATCGCGCAGCTCACCGCGCGGGCAGCGAACGAGGATGTCGCGCGCGACCTCATCACCGAACTCGGCTGGTACGATCGCTATCTCGATCGCGGCCAGGTCGACCGCAGCGCCAACACCACGCCCGGCAACAAGAAGGGCGGCCTGTCCAACATCGTCGAGAAGGCGATGGGCTCGATCATCAAGTCGGGGACCGCGCCGATTTCCGGCGTGGTCCGCCCCGGCGACCGCGCGATCGCCAAGGGGCTGCTGTTCGCCGCAACGCCGGCCAGCGACTTCGTCTGCGGCACGCTGCAGCTCGCGGCCGGCATGAACCTGCACATCTTCACCACGGGGCGCGGCACGCCTTACGGCCTCGCCGCCGTCCCGGTCATCAAGGTCGCCACCCGCAGCGAGCTGGCGCGGCGCTGGCACGACCTGATGGATGTCGACACCGGCGGCATCGCCTCGGGCGAGGCCACCATCGAGGAGACCGGCTGGGCCTTGTTCCGGACCATGCTCGAGGTCGCGAGCGGCCGGAAGACCTGGACCGAGAAGTGGCGCCTGCACAATTCGCTGGCGCTGTTCAATCCGGCGCCGATCACCTGAGTCACACGGCCAAATTCACGCGGCCGAATCTCAGGCTGCCCTGGCCGCGCTGGTCCTGAAGGACAGCGCCGTCGCCCGCGCGCCGATGTCGAATGGCGTGACGTCCGACCAGAACCGTGCGGCGAACTTGCGCGCGTCGACGCGATACGGCCGATCCCACTGAAACCGCATCTCGGCGATCTCGCGCATCATCGGCGAACCGATGCCCATGATCGGCAGCGACCACAGCGGCAGCGCCGTGATGCGCAGCTTGACCCCGAGCGCATCGGCGCCGAGTTGGAGGATTTCGCGGGGCGTCTTGATCGGCGCACAGGGCATGTGCCAGGCCTGCCCGAAGGCGTCGTCGGGCGCGTCGAGCAGCGTGAGCACCGCGCGCGCGATGTCGGGCACGTAGGCGAAGTCGTGCGGCGTGTCGGGCGGCGCGATCAGCGTGGCCCGCTTGCCGTTTGCGAGCGCCCCGAACGCCATCTCGCCGAGATGCGACAGGGGGACGCCTGGACCATAGAAGTCGGGCGGCCGGAGCGCGGCCACCCTGACCCGCCCCGCGGCGCTCGCCGACATCCAGATGCGGGTGACGTCGGCGCGCACGGCCGGCTTGATGCCATAATCGGTCAGCGCCATGTCCTCGCGTAGCGGATCACGCTGCGGGCCGTACATGTAAAGATTGTCCACGAATACCATGCGCGCGTGCGCCGCCTCGCAGGCATTGACGAGGTTCTCCATGGCGAGCGGCCACGACGCGCGCCAGGTGGCGCCAACATAGGGAAAACCGATCGCGACGACGACCTGACTGGCGCCGTCGATTGCCTGGCGAACGGAGGTGGCGTCCAGCACGTCGCAGGCCTGGAAGGCGGCGCCGCGTGGAAGATCCGCCGGCCGGGATCGCTGGGCGACCCGGACCGCGGTGCCTCGATTGATCAACGCTTCCGTTGTCGCGCGACCAACGGGGCCAAAGCCGACAACCACAATGGCGGAACTCATGACGATCTCCTCGTAAAACCCTGTGCGGAGATATATAGGGCAGTCCATTGCATAACAAAAATGCATTGTTTATATCCTTGGTATGCACCAAGTGAATTTGTCGAGTGTGGACCTCAACCTGTTGCCTGCGCTCGAGGCGCTGTTGCGACGGCGGAATGTGACCCATGCGGCGTCCGACGTCGGGTTGAGCCAACCGGCCATGAGCCGCGCGCTATCGCGGCTGCGCGCGGTGCTCGATGATCCCCTGCTGGTGCGCGGTCACAACGGACTGGTGCTGACGCCCAAGGCGCAAAGTCTGGTCCCGCGTCTGGCGACCGCGATCGGCGAGTTGAAGGAGCTGTTCAGGGACCAAAGCTTCGACCCCACCACGGAGCAGCGCACGATCCGCATTGCAGCGTCGGATACGCAGACGGTCCTGCTGGCTCCGCCGCTGATGGCGCGTCTGTCGCGGGAAGCGCCCGGCGTCGATCTTCGCTTTGAGCGTTATGGTCCGGATCTGGTCAGGCGCATGGAAAGCAATGCGCTCGATTTCGCCTTCGCCCTGTCGACCACGGATCTGCCGATGGGGGCCATGAGCATGCCGCTCGCCCATGACCGGCTGGCGCTGGTGATGCGGCGGGGTCATCCAAAGTCGGCACAGACCTGGTCGATCGACGACTACGGAAGTGTCGATCACGTCGGCATTGCGCTGCTGGATGACGGACGTTCCGAACTCGACGGACTTCTGGCCGCGGCCGGCGTGAGGCGCAGGGTTGCGCTGGTGACGCCGCACTTCACGGCCGCCCTGGCCGCCGTCGCTGCGACCGACATGGTCACGACGATCTCCGAGGCCTTTGCGCGCCGCTTCGCCGACGTCTTCGATCTCATCGTGAGACCGCCGCCGTTCGCCAACACCGACATGACGATGACGCTGGTGTGGTCGCATGTGCGCGCGAATGACCCGATCCTCGTCTGGTTCCGGCAGCTTCTGCGCGAGACGGCAGAGCAGGTCTATCAAGACAGCCATCACGGCGAGCAAAGCGAGCCATTCCGATCCGGAATCGGGATCTGACGGCCGTCGCGACGGTTCAGCCTGTGAGACTCGGCGCGGGCGCGACCGGCAGCTGCTCGAGGCCGCCGAAGCGGCGCTCGCGGCGGGAGTACGATGCCAGCGCGTCCGCCAGATCGTCTGTGTCGAATTCGGGCCACATCCGCTCGGTGAAATGCAGTTCGGCATAGGCGCCTTCCCAGAGCAGGAAATCCGACAGCCGCTTCTCGCCCGAGGTGCGGATGATGAGATCGACGTCGCGCAAGCCTTGCTCACCGGTGACGAGATCGGCGAAGTTTTCGCGCGTGAGCTCGGTCAGGCCACTCGCCCGCGCCACGGCCTTGAGGATCGCATCGCGCGCCGAATAGTCGATCGCCATGCGCAAGTGCAGGACGTCGCCGGTTGCGGTCGCCGCTTCCGCGCGTGCGATCGCGGCCGCAATGCCGTTCGGCAGCCGGTCGCGGCGTCCGATCACCGTGAGGCGCACGCCGTTGCGAACGAGGCTTTCGACTTCGTTGGCGAGATAGAAGCGCATCAGCGCCATCAGCGCCGTGACTTCCGCTTTGGGCCGGCGCCAGTTGTCGACCGAGAAGGCGTAGAGCGTCAGCGTCCCGATGCCCTGCTTCGGCGCGGCCTCGACGACGCGGCGGATCGCCTCGACCCCGGCTTCGTGGCCGCGCAGGCGCGACAAGCCACGCCGCGTCGCCCAGCGCCCATTGCCGTCCATGATGATGCCGACATGCAGCTTGTCCGCTGGCGCGGCGAATGGTCGGGAATGGTTCGTACTTTGCATTGCAAAGCTCCGGCACAAAAAAGGGAAGTCGGGTCAGGTCGACAGGATGCCGAGCCGTGACAGCGTCGCCGGCTCCTTGCCGGCGGCCTTCGCGGCATCGCGCACCAGCCGTTCGAGCACGGCGAGATAGTCGAGGAAGCGACGGCGGCCGGTCTTGGTCAGGCGGCAGGTGGTGTGGGGACGGTTGCCCTCATAGCCCTTGGTCACCTCGACGAGGCCGGCCTCCTGCAACACCTGCAGGTGACGGCTGAGATTGCCGTCGGTGAGGCCGCAGAGCTGCTTGAGATCGGCAAACGCCAGTCCCTTGGGATGCGCCATCAGGGAGGTCAGGAGTCCGAGCCGCGCCTTCTCGTGGATGACCCGGTCGAGGCCGTCATAGGAAAACGGCGCGCTGTCAGTCTTCGGCATCGTCAGCTCCGGAAGCAAAGTGGAGGATTGCGGCCATCAGCGACTGGCCGATGGTGAAAGGCAACCCCATGGTCCACGGCGACAGCGTGTGGCTCTGGCTCGCCAACATCAGAACCGTGAAGCCGGCCAGGAAATAGAATGCGCCGCCGAGCGCAACCGTGCGCGGCAGCGAGCGGATTGATGCGAACACACCGAGCGACACCAGAACCTGCCACAGGCCGGGCAGCATCCACAGCGATTCAGTCGCAAACTTCCACAGCATCGCCGCAAGCAGGACGCCGGCGACGGCTGAGGGAAGAAACTGCTCGACCGCCTGATAGATCATGGCATCGGCGAGGCCCGAATGATGGCGGCGCGATCGCGCCAGCATCTCGACCCAGATCATCAGGGACGACAACGCCGCGGCCACAGCCCAACCGAAAAAGAAGGTGAGCGGATATCTTGTGGGATCGTCGAGCCAGACGAACTGCAGTACCGCGGTCGCCAGCGCCACGCCACCGGTCGCGGCCATCGCCGCCGGCCCGTAGCCACGGAACGCAGTCCCCGCGGCTAGCTGACTGCGAATGGCGATGATGTCGGCGAGCGCCTTGTCGAGATCGCGCATTCCCTGCCCCTGCCAGGCCATTTAACTTTGTATAGCAAAGTATATCGGAATACAAAGTAAGTGCAAGCCCCTTGCAGGGCCGGGCAATCCCGGGTGCGCAGGCCGAGAGCGCGAAGCGCTAAGGACGACCGTTCAGGCGTGGCAACACGCCCCCGGGCCAGCTTCAGCCTTGTACTGGTCGCGCAACCGGACCCAGTCCATCGGATAGGGCAAGCCGTCCTCGTGGCGGCCGAGCGGGGTCAGGTCGAGGTACTGATAGGCGGCGTTCATCGGATCGAGTCCGCGGGCGAAGCAGGAATAGGTGTGGAAGATATCGCCGGAGCCGTCACGGAAGAACACGCTGATTCCGGGCGCGTCCGAAAACGAAAAGCTCGTGGCACCGAAATTGTAGCCGGTCGCACCGGATTTGATCTGCTCCGGCGTGAATGAGACGGCGTAGTCGTAGTTAAACTCGCCGGCGCCGGACGACACCCAGTCGAAGGTCCATCCCATCCGCTTCCTGAAAGCGACGAGCTTGTCGACCGGCGCGCGGGAAACCGCGACCAGCGTGGTGTCGCGCGCGGCCAGATGCGGGATCATCCGCTCGAAGCCGTCGGCCCAGAACGAGCAGCTCTTGCAGCCCTCGTCCCACTCCGGCGCAAACATGAAATGCTGCACGACCAGTTGGGGGCGCCCCCTGAACAGGGCGGCGAACCCTGTCCTGCCATCGACGCCGTCGAAGGCATAGGCCTTGTCGACCCGGACCCATGGCAGCGACCGGCGCGCCTCACTCAAACAGTCGCGCGCCTGAGTCAACTCTTTCTCGCGAGCCATCAGCGCCAGTCGCGCCTCGGTCCATTCTTCACGCGAGACGATCCTGTGCGGCTGCATGGAAAACTCCTCTGGTTGCGGTTCAGGCAAACATACGCTGCAGTTTGTCGAGCGTTCCCATCCATCCGTGCTCATGTGCATCGCGCGCGACGGTGTCGAACAATTGCTCATGATGCAGCGTGAGCAGCGTGCCGGCGCCATCGGGTTTCAGCAGGACCGTGACCTGCGACTCACGCCCAGGCGTCGAGTGCCAGGCCCAGCTGAAGACGAGACGGCTATGCGGAACCATTTCGCGATAGGTGCCGCCGACCTCGTGATGCTCGCCGCGATCGTCGTCGAAACTGATGCGGTAGTGCCCGTCGATTCGTGCGTCGACGTCCGCGCGCACCGTCTCCTGCTTCACCATCGCCGGCCCGAACCAGCGGATCAGGTTTTCCGGTTCGGTCCACGCCGCGTAGATTTTTTCGGGTGACGCGTTGATACGCCGCTTGAGCGTGAGACTTGGTCGGGTGGCGAGGACAGATTCGGCGACTGATTGGCTGGCCATGGGTCTTCCTCCACAAAAGCGGCGAGGCGATCGAGACTTTCGGACCAGAAGCGTCGATAGTGACCGAGCCAATCCATGGCCTGCCGCATCGGCGCCGCCGTCAGCCTGCACGCCACCACGCGCCCGGTCTTCTCCCGCGCCACGAGACCGGCATCCGAGAGCACGTCGAGATGCTTCATGATCGCCGGCAACGACATGGCGAACGGCTGCGCCAATTCGCTGACTGACAGGCTGTCGCGGCCGGACAGTCGCGCCAGCAGTGCGCGGCGGGTGGGGTCGGCGAGCGCGGCGAATGTCTGGTCGAGGGCCTGATCGATATACTTAACCATTTGGTTTTGTATAAGGCCAAGCAAGACAATGTCAAGACGCTTCGGCCGCGGGAATAGGCCCGAGCCGACCGACTGCAAAACCGGAGCGTGAGGAAGATCAACGCCAAGCTGGGCCGCTTCCTCATGAAGGAGCGGCCCGGAGGCCCGCCTTATCGATAGTACTGACCCGGATAGGGGGCATACCCCTGAGGCGCACGCCTGAACGCAACGCGGGGATTGATGTTGCAGGCGAGATTGCGCCCGGACGCCGACGCCCTGCACTGCTCGATGGTTTCGTAAGAGCAGTCGCCGGGAAATCCGACGCTACGGCCCTGAACACACCAGGGATAGTCATAAGCCATCGCCGGGCTGGAACCAGCGAGGCCCACGATGCCGATCCCAGACAATGCCAGAATGGCCGTTACCAGATTGCGCATGCGATCCTCTCCTTGATCAGAACAAGCTACCCTGACTCTGCGAGCGGCTGGGCCATGGCCGTAGTTCGTGATCCAGCGTCGGATTCCGGTTCACGAACTTCGAAAACATTCCTGGGATTCGAACATCGTTTGCGAATGGACGCTCAAAACCGTGATGGACCAAATGCACAGCCTGCGGTTCAAGAACCGCAAATCTGCGGCGCAAGTGTGATGCGGCGGTTCATTCGACCTTGAGGCCGGCGAACTCCACCACTTTCCGCCATTTCTCGGTCTCGGCCTTGATCAACTCGCCGAACCCGTCCGGCGACTGGATCAGCGGCTCGCCGCCGAGTTCGACCAGCCGCTTCTTCATGTCCGGCTCGGCCAAAATGGCATTGATCTCCCGGTTCAGCTTCTCGATGATCTCCTTCGGCGTATTTTTTGGCACGCCGACACCAAACAACGCGCTCGCCTCATAGCCCGGCACCGTCTCGGCGACCGTCTGCACGTCCGGCAACTGCGCCGACCGCTCCACCGTCGTCACGCCGAGCGCGCGCAGCGCGCCGGAGCGGATGTGCTGGATGATGGAGGGCATGTTGTCGAAGATCACCTGGACCTGTCCGCCCAGCAAGTCAGTCGTCGCCGGCGCAGCGCCACGATAGGGCACGTGCTGCATCTTGACGCCGGTCATCGCCATGAACATTTCGCCGGACAGGTGCACCGAGGTGCCATTGCCGGAGGACGCCATATTCACCTTGCCCGGATTTGCCTTCACATAGGCGATGAACTCCGCGACGGTCTTGGCCGGCACGTCCTTGTTGACCGTCATCACGTTCGGCACGCGATTGAACGAGGCAACGGGTGCGATGTCGCGAACGAAGTTGAACTTCAGATTGGCATAGAGCGAGGTGTTGATGTAGTTCGCGGGATTGACGAGCAGAATGGTGTAGCCGTCCGGCTCGGCGTTGACCACGGATTCCGTGGCGATATTGTTGCCGGCCCCCGGCTTGTTCTCGATCACGAACTGCTGGCCGAGTTTTTCCGACAGGCGCTGACCGATCAGGCGCGCCAGAATATCGGTCGCGCCGCCCGGCGGATAGCCGACCACCCAACGCACCGGACGCGCCGGATAGTCAAGCGCCGAGGCGCTCCCGATCGAGGCCAGGACGGACAAGCCGGACAGGCCGATGGCGATGAGGCTGATAGCGGCGCGCCGCGAGGTCATTTCGTTCTCCCGAAATTGTTGTCATTGAAAGCAGGACGGTTGGCGTTGTAACAAACTGCGCTCGCACGGGCCAGTCAGCCCACGCACATGATACTGCGGCAAAAAGGGATGGGACATGTCGGTCAAGGTCCATGCGCTCGATCATCTCGTCATGAACGTGGCGGACGTTGCGCGCACCACGGAATGGTATCGACGGATTCTCGGCATGGAGGTGGTCGTTTTCGATCCCGGACAGGGCAAGGCACCACGAACCTCGCTCGTGTTCGGCAACCAGAAGATCAATGTCCGACCGAAGGATGCCGACAAGGTCGAGTGGTTCACCGCCGACCATGAATCCGCCGGCAGCGACGACCTCTGCTTTCTCACCGCGAGCACGCCGGACGAGGTGGTCGCGCATCTCAGGACGAACGGGGTGACAATCGAGGAAGGGCCGGTCGCCAGGCAAGGTGCGCGCGGCACATTGCGTTCGGTCTATTGCCGCGACCCCGACGGCAGCCTGATCGAGATTTCGTCATATCAGGAAGCCGCAACCTGAGGCCGCCGCGTTATCGGCGGCCAACTCGCCGGTTCTGTTGCAGGCGGCGCATTCCGGTGGCAGAACTACCCTTCAAAGAACACGCAAGATGCAGCCGCGAAAAAAGGCTGCACGGGAGGAAGCATGGCGGATTCGCAGGCCGCGCTCGGCATCGTCGGGCCATTTGCCGGGATGGACGTGCCCTGGCTGCTCCGGATGCGCGCGGAGACGCGGCGTGACCATCCCTTTCTGATCTGGGCACCGTTCGACGCACCGGCGCGAGCATGGACCTACGGTGAGTTCCACGCACATGTCGGCGCGCTGGTCGCGGGCCTTGCCGGACGCGGCATCAAGCCGGGCGAATTCGTCCTGATCCACCTCGACAATTGCATCGAGGCGATGCTCGCCTGGTTCGCCTGCGTCGAACTCGGCGCCATCGCAGTGACCACCAACACCCGCTCGGCACCGGCCGAGATGGCCTATTTTGCCGATCATTGCGGCGCGATCGCAGCGATCACGCAACCGGCCTATGCCGAAATGATCGCGGCGAATTGCAGGAACCTGCGCTGGCTCGCCGTAACGGCGCACGACGCGGGTAGCCCACCCGCGCAAGGTTCGCCCGCCCACGCAGACAGTTTCGAAGCCTTGTTCGGCGATCCCGCCGACCGGCCACGCCGTTTGACCGATCCCGCCGCCCCCTGCAGCGTTCAGTACACCTCGGGCACCACGTCACGGCCTAAGGCGGTGTTGTGGACGCATGCCAACGCGCTGTGGGGCGCCAAGGTCAATGCCGCGCATCAGGACCTGCATCAGCACGACGTGCACCAGACTTATCTGCCGCTGTTCCACACCAACGCACTGGCCTATTCGATGCTCGCGAGCCTCTGGGTCGGAGCGACCTGCGTGATCCAGCCGCGCTTTTCGGCGAGCCGGTTCTGGAGCGCGGCGCTCGAACATAGCTGCACCTGGACCTCCACCATTCCGTTCTGCATGAAGGCGCTGCTGGAGCACGAGATCCCGAAGCAGCACAAATTCCGGCTGTGGGGAACCGCGGTGTGCGAGCCGCCCGCGTTTGCCGGCTTCGGCATCAAGATCATCGGCTGGTGGGGCATGACCGAGACCATCACCCACGGCATCATCGGCGAGGTCGACCAGCCCAACATGCCGATGTCGATCGGCCGCGCGGCCGCTGAATATCGGATCCGCGTCACCGATGACGATGGCAGGCCGACGCAAGAAGGCGACACCGGCAACCTCGCCATCTTGGGCGTGCCCGGCCTGTCGCTGTTCAAGGAATATCTCCACAACGAGCAGGCCACACGCGACAGTTTCGACGAGCACGGCTATTTCGTCACCGGCGATCGCGTCACGCTGCTCGAGAACGGCTTCTTCAAGTTCGGCGATCGCGCCAAGGACATGCTGAAGGTCGGCGGCGAAAATGTCGCGGCATCCGAGATCGAGCAGGTGGTCGCGCAGGTCGCGGGCGTCCGCGAGGCCGCGGTGGTCGCGAAGAAGCATCCGATGCTGGACGAGGTGCCGGTGGTCTTCATCATCCCGCTGGCCGGTGTCGCGGGCGCGCCAAGGAACCTGCAGGACAACGTGATGGCGGCCTGCCGCAATGGTCTTGCGGACTTCAAGGTACCGCGCGAGATCCGTCTCGTCGACGAATTGCCGCGCTCGACCCTGGAGAAGGTGGCGAAAGCGGAATTGAGGAAGCTGGTAGGGTAACGCCGCGATACCGCGGCGTCGCTTGACGCCTGTTCCGTCATTGCGAGCGCAGCGAAGCAATCCAGATTGTTGGCTCGAGAAGACTTGTTTGGATTGCATCGTCGCCGACACTCCTCGCGATCACGGTTGGAGCACGATAGGGGAATGACATGAGAAATCTTCGCAACCGGTGTGCCATATTCGCGGCGTTCTACGTGCTATCGGCCGGCATCGCCGCCGCCGAAACCGCGGACGCGGTCCTGTTCAACGGCAAGATCCTCACGGTGGACACCGACTTTTCGGTGCGGGAGGCACTGGCGATCGGGCACGGCCGTGTCCTGGCATCAGGCACCACGGCGGCGATGAAGCAATTGGCCGGCGACACCACGCAGTTGATCGACCTCGGCGGCCGCACCGTCATCCCCGGGCTGACCGACGGGCACATTCATGGCGTCCGCGCCGCATTGACGTTCGGCACCGAGGTGAACTGGATCGGCGTGCCGACGCTGAAGGAGGCGCTCGACAAGATCCGGCAGGCCGCGACGACCCGGAAGCCCGGTGCCTGGATCGTGGTGGCCGGCGGCTGGACCGAGGAACAATTCGCCGAGAAGCGCCGGCCGACACCGAAGGAGATCGCGGACGCAGCCCCCGACAATCCCGTCTATATCCAGCATCTCTACGACTGGGTCCTGCTGTCGCCAAAGGCCATGGAAGCCCTGTCGATTCGGAGCGACGCGGACGTCACCCCCGGCGGCAAGCTGGAGCTGGATGACGGCGGCAAACCGACCGGCATCGTGGTCGCGGCCGGCGCTGCGCTTGGCAAGATATTCGACCGCCTGCCAAAGCCAACACTGGCCGAACAGGTCGACGGGTCGAAGGCATTCTTCCACGAAATGAACAGCCTCGGCATCACCGGCATCGTCGACGGCGGCGGCGTCAGCATGTATCCGGCCAACTACCAGGCGCTGTTCAAGGTCTGGCACGACCGCGAGCTCACGGTGCGGGTCGCCTATCATCTCTGCGCGCCGAAGCCCGGCAGCGAGCTCGCCGACCTGCAGAACCTGACGCAGCTGCTGCCGCAGGGCTTTGGCGACGACATGCTGCATTTCAACGGCCCCGGCGAGATCCTGATCTGGGCCGACTGGACCGACGGCGACATCACACCGGACGGCAAGGCCAAGCTCGCCGAGCTTCTGCGCTGGGCCGCCTCGAAAGGCTACACCATCCAGTTGCACTGGAATCCCGATCGCACCGTGCACGACCTGCTCGACGTGGTCGAGGACATCAACCGCGACTACCCCATCGCCAGATTGCGCTGGACCGTGCTGCACCTCTACACCGCGTCCGACGACAATCTGAGGCGGATGAAGTCGCTCGGTCTGATCTGGGGCGTCCAGGACGGCCTCTATTTCGGCGGCGAACGCCTGCAGGCGGAGGTCGGCGCCGACAAGGCCCGTGACATGCCGCGAATCGCGAGCGCCCTGAAGCTTGGGCTCACCGTCGCCGCCGGCACCGACGCGCATCGGGTGTCGTCCTACAACCCCTTCGTCTCGCTGCAATGGTATCTCGACGGCACCACCATCGGCGGCGTGCAGACGCGCGGCGACGCGGAAGCCCCGAGCCGCCGCCAGGCGCTGGAAATGTACACCCGCTATTCGGCGTTCATGGCCAATGACGACGACAAGCGCGGCACCCTGGAGCCTGGCAAACTGGCCGATCTCGCCGTGCTCTCATCCGATTACATGAGCGCCCCGGTGAAGGAGATCGGCGGGATCCGGTCGCTCCTCACCATGATCGGCGGCAAGGTGGTGCACGCCGCGGCGCCGTTCGGGAATCTGATGCCGACCGCGCGTCAGTAGCCGCGCGCGCCACGGCGCGCCTTGTCTCGACGGCTGCCGATCCACGCGTCGCCGCCGTTCTTGAAAGCACCGCAACGCGGTGCTTTTCTCGCGCGTCCCCCGAAACTGAGACTGGACCTTGACCCCGGAGAAAACGCAATGAGCGACTGGCTGCACCCTGCCCTGACCGCCGCCGGGCGCTGGCTCGCATATCAGCAGCGCACATCCCGGCTGCCCGGGCTTCAGTTCGCCGTCGCCCATCGTGGGCAAAAGGTGGCCGACGCCGCCCTGGGCGTGAGATCCCGGTCGTCGGGCGAGGCTCTCACCACCGATACCCGCCTGCGCGTGGCCTCGCACTCCAAGACCTTCACGGCCGTCGGCATCATGCGTCTCGTCGAGACCGGACGGCTGCGTCTCGACGACAAGGTCGGCCATTACGTGGCCGGGCTCCACGCCGACAGTGCCGAGACGACGATCGCGCAGTTGCTCACGCACACGGCGGGCCTCACGCGCGACGGCGCCGACGCCGGCCAGTGGCAGATGCGCCGGCCGTTTCTCGATGCGTCCGAGCTACGCCAGGCGCTGGCGGAAAGCCCGGTCATCGGCGCCAATACCAGGTTCAAATATTCCAATCACGGCTTCGGCCTGCTCGGGCTCATCATCGAGCGGATCGCGGGCGAGCCTTACGCCGGCTGGATCGCCCGCGAGGTCGTCGCGCGCGCTGCGCTGACGCAGACCTTGCCGGACGGTCCGCTGCCCCCGCACGTGCCATTCGCCAGCGGCCATGGCGTGGCGGCGCTGCTTGGCGAGCATTTCGACATCGACAACGGCGGATCGACCGGCGCACTCGCGTCCGCGACCGGCTTCGTCAGCACGGCCTCCGATCTCGTGCAGTTCTACAGCCTGCTGGTATCAGACGCCCCGGATACGCTTCTCGGCCCGAGCAGTCGCCGCGAGATGACCCGGCGGCACTGGCGTGTGCCCGACATGACCGCCGAGCGCCACTACGGTCTCGGCCTGATGCATGGCGGAGATGGCGAATGGGCATGGTTCGGTCACGGCGGCGCGTTTCCAGGCTGCCTGTCGCACACCTCTGTCGTGGCGGCACAGGGGCTTGCCATCAGCATCATCGTCAACGCGGTCGACCTGGCGCCGATATCGCTGGTGGACGGCGTGATCTCGATTCTGCGCGCCTGTGCGCTCAACGGCGCAGCCACGCCTGCGACGTCGAAATGGAGCGGACGCTTCTGGTCGATCTGGGGAGCGGTGGATCTGCTGCCGGTCGGCGACCGCGTCCTGGTGACGCAGCCGGCGCAGCTCTCGCCGCTGCTGGACGCCGTCGAACTCATCGATGTCGGGGAGACGACCGCGCGCATCGGCAAGGCGCACGGATTTTCGAGCCATGGTGAGGGCGCGCGACTCGAGCTGGACGCCGAGGGGCGGCCCGGTGCGCTGTGGCTCGGCGGATCGCGATTGCTGCCGGAAGCCGCCATGGCCGCCGAGGTGCAGCAGCGGTTTCGCAGCTCCGGCAACGCGGCGTAGAGCATGATGAAATCAGACTGATCTGGCGCAGCACGGGAGGTGCGCTTCCTCTCCCCGTTCTTCACGGGGTCGGGACGAGCGTAGCTCGCCCTGAGAGGGTTGGGGTGAGCGACTATCTGGATTGTCAAGTTGCATTGGCATATTGGGTTCGCGCGTCGCGAGCTTTTGCGTTGAGCCTGACGAGGAGTTTGCGGGCCAGGGCAATGCGAACGACCATTTTCTCTTTGCCGGCCTTGAGCAACCTGTCTCGGAACTCTCCGAGGCTTTTGTCGTATCGCGCGGCGATGGCTGCGACGAGGAAGAGGATGGAGCGGACGCCGGCCCGGCCACCGCGGGTCGTGCGCT